>Ga0210387_10004340_pt1 | contig 10869 bp, 6 predicted proteins | sample IncBWC7OmetaG_FD_160108 | JGI IMG/M metagenome (GOLD analysis project Ga0210387, IMG submission 160108) | Forest soil microbial communities from Barre Woods Harvard Forest LTER site, Petersham, Massachusetts, United States - Inc-BW-C-7-O ... | reverse complement strand
AGGGCGATGCCCTGCCTGATCTCCTCGTCGCTGACCGCATCCACCGAACCGCCGGTCTCGCGCGCGAGCTCGAGCGCATACGGGCCATCGGCGGGATTGCCGATCGCCAGCGACTTGGCGATCGTGTTCGGCTTGACCGGCCGGCACACCTCGTGCCCGGCGGCGAATGCGCTCGCCACCGGAGAGCAGCCCTCGGCCTGGGCGCCGTTCATCTTCGGGGTCTCGCCGTCCAGCAGGCCGACCTCGCGCCATTCGGAAAAGCCGCGGCCGATCTTCGTGAACAGCGACCCCGACGCCACGGGCGCGACGATGCGGTCGGGCAGCTGAAAGCCGAGCTGCTCGGCGATCTCGAACGCGAGCGTCTTCGAGCCCTCGGCGTAATAGGGGCGCAGGTTGACGTTCACGAAGGCCCAGTCGCGCTCGGCGCACAGCTCCGTGCACAGGCGGTTGACGTCGTCGTAGTTACCCTCGACGGCGACCAGTTTTGTCCCGTAGACACCGGTCGCGAGCACCTTCTGCTCCTCCAGGTCGGCCGGGATGAAGACATAGGACTCGAGCCCCAGCGCCGCCCCGTGCGCGGCCACGGAGTTGGCGAGGTTGCCCGTCGAGGCGCAGGCGATCGTTTGAAAGCCCAGCTCGCGTGCGCGCGCCGTGGCGACGGAGACGACGCGATCCTTGAACGAGTGGGTGGGGTTGGCGGCGTCGTTCTTGACCCACACCTCACGCAGCCCCAATCGCTGCGCCAGACGGTCGGCGCGGATCAGCGGTGTGCAGCCGGCGGGCAGGCCCGTGCGCACCGAGCCGCCGCCCCCGGTGTTCTCCGGAAGCCCGCCGGGGGCTCCGCGGCCATAGGCGGTGGTCGGCAGAAAGTCGGCGTAGCGCCAGATGTTCTGCGGACCCGCCTGGATCCGCCGGCGCAGCTCATCGGTGTCGCCACCGGCGAGGCGGCTGTGGTCATAGGCGACCTCCAGCGGTCCGAAGCAGCGCTCGCACACGTACAGCGCCTCCAACGGGTACTCGGACTTGCACTCCTTGCACTGCAGATGTGTCACAGCCATGTTGGGACTCCTTTTGAAGACCTTCGCCAGTTCAACGGTGTGGCGAAGAGCAAGAAGCCCGCCACACATCTTCTGGAATTGGCACCTTCCCGTCCTAAGACGGTGGTTGCCGGGGCTTCATCGGGCCAGTCCCTCCACCCCTCTTGATGTGTCCTGCTATGTAGCGGGGAAGTTTAGCAAGCGTCCGGACGGATGCAAGGCCACCGCAGGATCTCGCCACGCGCGGCGAGTCATGACGTTCCTGCTCGACGCGAGCGGAGACCGCGAAGGCAGGTAACGCTCGCGCCCGCCCGGTGTAGAGGCGTGCGATGAGCGTAGTGAGAACCCAGGCTGCGGCCCAGGTCGACGAGCAGATCCGGGCGCCCGGCCAGGAGACCGCGGACTTCGAGCCGGAGATCCAGGCGGTCAAGCGACGCATGCTGATCATCGTCAACCCCTACGCGACCACTGTCTCCGACCGCCTGCGCCATCTCGTCGTGTACGCCCTGCAAGGTCGGTTCGAGGTCGACGCGGTCGATACCGAGGCCCGTGGTCACGCCACGGAGCTGTGCCGCGAGGCCGCGCACGAGGGCTATGACGTGGTCGTTGCCTTCGGCGGCGACGGCACGGTCAACGAGGCCGCCAACGGCCTGCTCGGCTCCCCCACCCCGCTGACCTGCCTGCCGGGGGGCTCAGCGAACGTGTTCGCGAAGATGCTCGGCATCCCCGGGGAGCTGGTCGACGCTACCGAGCACCTGCTCGCGCTGGCCGACGACTGGCGTCCCCGACGGGTCGACCTGGGAGTGGTCAGCGCCGGCGACGGGCAGGACGAGCACCGGGTCGCCGACCGCCGCTGCTTCACCTTCGCCTCCGGCCTTGGTGTCGACGCGAGCGTGGTCGAGCGAGTCGATGCCAACCCGCGCCGAAAGGCTCGTCTCGGCGCCTACTACTTCACCTGGGTGGCGCTGGGCACGTTCGCGCGCCGCTATCTCGTGAAACCCCCGCGCATGGAGGTGGCGCTCGCGGACGGCGACACGCTCGAGGGCGTCACGACGATCGTGCAGAACGGCTCGCCGTTCACCTACTTCCAGAACCGGCCGATCGAGATCGCCGATGGCACGACGCTGGACTCGGGCTCGCTGTGCGGGTGCGTGCTGCATCGCGCCACGCCCCTGTCGATGCCCTCCATCGGCCTGCGCGCGTTCTCTCGCGGCGCGCGAGTGACTGGCCATCGTCAGGTCACCGGCATGTCCGAGCTGACAGAGCTGACGGTTCGCTCCGGCGACGAGCGACTGCTGCCGCTGCAGGTCGACGGCGACTACCTCGGCGAGGTCACCCACGCGCACTACTCGATCATGCCCGGTGCGTTGAGCGTCGTCGCCTGAGCGAGCGCGAGAACGCATATCGCGTTGCAGGTCCGTCTAGGGTGTGGCGCCGCCCGGTGTGACGCGATAGGCGTCAAAGACCGAGTCGATGTTGCGCAGCCTGGTGATCGCGCCCTTCAACCCGTGAGTGTCGGCGACCTCGACGACGAAGCGGTTCTTGACCATCGGTCCCATCGACAGGCAGCGCGCTTCGAGGATGTTCGCTCCGGACTCCGAGAAGGCGCGCGAGAGGTCCTCGAGCAGGCGATGGCGGTCCCAAGCGTCGATCTGGATTTCCACCACGAACGACGTGCTGCGCTCGCCGGCCCATGAGACGTTTGTGAAGCGTTCGGGGTCACGGGCGAGGACCACCGCGTTGGGGCAGTCCTGGCGGTGGATCGTGATCCCGCGTCCAAGCGATATGTAGCCGACGATCTCATCTCCCGGCACGGGACGACAGCACTTGGCCAGACGCAGCATCACGTCGTCGACGCCTTCCACTTCGATCCCGTACTGGCCGGAGGACTTGGTCGGGCGCCGGCGCGCACGTCCGACGCGCAAAAGCTCGGCGCCGGTGTCCTCGCCGTCGGCGGCCTCTCCCTGCTTCAGACGCTGCATCACCTTGTTGACGACGATCTTCGGCGAGACCTTGGCGGCGCCCAGGGCGATGTAGAAGTCATCGGCCTTGCGATAGCCCATCTCGCGGATGACATCCGCGAGCAGCGCCGAGCCGGTGATCTTCTGCGCGGGCAGGCCCTGCTTGCGCAAATGCTCTTGCAGCACCTCGCGGCCGGTGTGCTCGGTGTCCTGGCGCGACTCGGCCTTGAACCATGCCTTGATCTTGTTGCGTGCGCGGGTGGTCTTCACCATCGCCAGCCAGTCGCGCGAGGGTCCACGCTCGCGCTTGGCGGTGAGGATTTCCACGATGTCACCCGAGTGCAGCTCGCAGTGCAGCGGGACGATCTTGCCGTTCACGCGCGCGCCGACGCAGCGGTGGCCGATCTCGGTGTGAACCTCATAGGCGAAGTCCAGCGGCGTGGCCCCCGCGGCGAGCGACTTCACCTCGCCCTTGGGCGTGAACACGTAGACCTCGTCCTCGAACAGGTCGGTGCGCAGCGTGTCCATGAACTCCTGCGGATCCGAGAGCTCTTTCTGCCAGTCGAGCATCGAGCGCAGCCACTGCAGCTTCGCGTCCTCGGGCGAGCCGGCACGCCGGGGGCCGGATGCGGTGCCATCGGCCGGACGCTCGCTGTCGGGCAGCTGCTTGTACATCCAGTGCGCGGCAACACCGAACTCCGCCATTTCATGCATCTCCTGGGTGCGGATCTGGATCTCCAGCGGCCGTCCCTCGGGCCCGATGACGGTGGTGTGCAGCGACTGGTACATGTTGAACTTGGGCATCGCGATGAAGTCCTTGAAGCGTCCGGGCAAGGGCTTCCACAGCGAGTGGATGGCGCCGACGGTGCCGTAGCAGTCCTTGACGGAGTCGACGATCACGCGCATCGCCGTGAGGTCGTAGATCTCGTTGAACTCGCGGCCCTTCTTGGTCATCTTCGAGTAGATCGAGTAGAAGTGCTTGGCTCGGCCGGCGATCTGCGCCTCGATGCCGAGCTCGCGCAGCTCATGCGCCAGGTACTCCCCGGCTTCGCCGACGTAGCGCTCGCGCTCGTCGCGCTGCTGGGCGACGAGGCCCTTGATCTCCTGGTACTTGCGCGGGTGCAGTGTCGCGAACGCCAGATCCTCGAGCTCCCACTTGATCGCGTGGATGCCCAGTCGGTGGGCCAGCGGTGCGTAGATCTCGAGCGTCTCGCGTGCCTTCTCCATCTGCTTCTGCTTGGGCATCGCGTCGATCGTGCGCATGTTGTGCAGCCGATCGGCGAGCTTGATCAGGATCACCCGCACGTCGGTGGCCATCGCGACCATCATCTTGCGGTAGTTCTCCGCCTGTGCCTCGTCGCGCGACTGGAAGGCGATCCCCGTCAGCTTCGTCACGCCGTCGACGATCTGCGCGATCTCCTCGCCGAAGCGCTCGCCGACCTCCTCGATCGAGGCCGAGGTGTCCTCGACGGTGTCGTGCAGCAGCGCAGCGCACAGCGTCTCGGTGTCCAGGCGCATCCCCGCGCAGATGCGCGCCACGCCGACCGGGTGCACGATGAAGTCCTCGCCGGACTTGCGCCGCTGGGCGGCGTGGTGCTCGCAGGCGAACACGAACGCGTCCTGGACGCGCGCGCGATCGATGTCCACCGCCGAGTCGGCCGCGTGCTCGGAGACGATCGCGAACAGATCCCCGAGCAGGCGACGCTCCAGCTCGTTGAGATCCAGGCGCGGCGTGACCGGCTCCACGGCGGGCTCCTGCACCCTGACGACAGTCGTGGTGTGTGGATCTGCAGCGGGGGTCATGGTCACAGGTTAGGGGACTGTGCTCCCGGCTTGAAGCGGGTTACCTCATCTCATGCGAACAGCACGAGCTCCCCTTGGTCTCCCGGCACCGGCGCCGGAGCCGGCGCTGCGGACGCCGTGGAGGGTGCCGAGGAGGGCGCACGGCGACGATCCTCGATCCGGGGGGCGCCCGCCGGGCGCGCGCGGCGGAGCACCAGTCGCGGCTCGCTCACGCCATTCCACTCGTTGACCTCCAGCGTGAACGTCGCCTGCGCCGGTTCGCCCTCGGCGACCCCCAGCGCTCCGCCGGTGTTGAACGCGACCGCGCGTGCGCGCCCGGCGCGCGAGTGCACGGTGAAGCGAGAATGCTTGCCTTCGCCCATCGGCCGGACGTCGGCGAACGTCGCCTCGGCGATCATCAGGGATATCGAGGGATTGGCCCGTCCGAATGGCGCCAAGCCGCCCAGCTCCTCGGCTAGCGCCATCCCAAGCTTCGAGCCATCGACGACCGCGTCGACCCGCTCCATCGGCGCCATGTCCTCGCTGCTCAGCACCGAGCAGGCGTAGGAGTCGAGCGCCTGCGCGAACTCCACCACACGATCGCGCTCGATCTCAAGACCCGCCGCGGCCCGATGTCCGCCATAGCGACTCAGGTGCTCCGAGCAGGCGGTCAATCCAGCCAACAGGTCGAACGCCTCACAGCCGGCGCGCCCCGAGCCTCGTCCGCGCTCCCCTTCCAGCGCGATCAGCACCACCGGACGGTTGTGCGTATCGGCCAGGCGCGAGGCGACGATGCCGATCACGCCCACGTGCCAGCCCTCGCCCGCGAGCACCAGCGCGCGGCGCTCATGCAGGTCCCCGAGCGCGGCGATCTGCGCTTCGGCCTCGAACCTGATCGTGCGCTCGGCGTGGCGGCGCTCGTGGTTGACGCGGTCGAGCTCATGTGCGATCTGCGCGGCGCGCGCGGGGTCCTCGGTGAGGATCAGCTCGAGGCCCGCGTCCGCCCTGTACAACCGGCCGGCGGCGTTCAATCGCGGGGCCAGTCCGAAGGCGACCGAGCGCTCGTCGACCCGCGCGGGATCGACGCGCGCGACGGCCATCAGCGCGCGCAACCCGGGCTTGACGGTGCCGGAGAGCGCACGCAACCCGCGCCGTACGAGCGAGCGGTTCTCGCCGAGCAGCGCCACCACGTCGGCGATCGTCGCAAGCGCCACCAGATCCAGATCCTCGACGGGCGCGCGTCCCTCGAGGCCCTCGGCCAGCTTGTACGCGACGGCGGTTGCGCAGAGCTCCCGAAACGGGTATCCGCACACGCTCGGATGCACGATCGGGGCATCCGGCAAGATCCCGTCCGCGCGCACACTGTGATGGTCGGTGACGACCACGTCCATTCCCAGTGCCTTCGCCGCCGCGACCTCCTCGACGGCGGTGATCGCGCAGTCGGCGGTCACGAGCAGTCGCGTGCCTCGTGCCGCGAGGCGCCGAACGGTGTCGGGTCTCAGCCCGTACCCATCGGATGCACGATCGGGCAGATACCAGTCGACATCCGCGTTCAGGCGCCGCAGCGCGCGCACGAGCACCGCCGTGGAGCAGATCCCGTCAACGTCGTAGTCCCCGTGGATCGTGATCCTGCTGCCGGCCTTCAGATGCGTGGCGATCGTCGCGATCGCCACCTCGATGCCGGCGAAGGCCGTATGGGAGTGCTCCTCCGCGCCGTCCATGAAGGCCCGGGCGTGCGCGGGATCGCTCATGCCGCGACGAACGAGCACCTGTGCCACGGGGTCGCTCACGCCGAGCTCGCGCTGCAATAGCTCGACCGCGCTCGGCTCACACTCCGGGATTTCGAATCGAGGCTCCCCCATGCGCCAACCCTAAGGTCGGGGGTAGACAGAACGTCCCGGGCAGCCGTGGAGGCCGAGCAGAAGCTATGTCCTTATGACCTGGGGGGACGCTTCCTAGCGGGCGTGTTGTTCACGCCGAATGCCCTCGAAGTACACGGCGGCGATGCCGATGAGGGCGCCCGGGACCGCATAGAGCACGACCGCGATGTCGGTGGCCTTCTGTCCCGGCACCGCCAGCGCGCCGGCCTTGGCGCCGTAGATCAGCAGCCCGACGATGATCGCGCCGAACAGCGAGCCGAGAAACGCGCCGACGATCCCGCCCCAGAAGCGGTCGGGCATGAAGATCGTGAAGTGCCAGATCGCAAGACCCATCATCACCCATCCGAGCATGCCCATCAGCGGCTTCTCCCGTGGCGTTTGTTGCGTGGACGCCGGCTGCGTTTCTCGCGCGCCTTGGGCGTGTCCTTGAGCACGAGGTCCTCAGGCGTCAGATCGGCCGCCGGATCGCGCTCCGGCGCGCCGTTGGCACCTGTCGCCCCATCCCCGCCTGCCGCTCTGCTCGCGGTCTGCGAGACGCCTGCGCGGGCACGTGCGTCGGGCTTGGGGGCAGCGTCGACGTCGAGGTCCTGCACCAGTTCGCGGAACTCGTCGCGGGAGATCTGCTCGCCCGGCTCCTCGGCGATCAGGCCGCCTCGGCGCGAGCGACGGCGCTTCTTGCGTTCGGGCTCGACGTCGACCGGCGCGCCGCCGATCGCGGTCGCGTATGCCGGCACTGCTCCCAGTTCGCCGATGATCCGTGCCCGCCGCTGGCGGTATGCGCCCTCGCGCTCCTTCCAGTGCGTCAGCACAGGCGAGGCGATGAAGATCGAGGAGTACGCGCCCGAGGCGATGCCGACCATCAGCGCGAACGCGAAGTCCTTGAGCGTGCTCCCGCCGAAGAACAGCAGCGCGAGCACCGGCAGGAGCGTGCAGAAGCTTGTCGCCAGCGATCTCGTGAGCACCTCGGACATCGAGCGGTTCACGATCTGCGAGAACGCCGCTCTGGGCATGCGCGGCACGTTCTCGCGCACACGGTCGAACACGATGATCGTGTCGTACAGCGAGTAGCCGAGGATCGTCAGCAGCGCCGCGACAGTCGCCGAGGTGACTTCGCGGCCGGTCAGGGCGTAGATCCCCGAGGTGATCAGCAGGTCGTGCATCAACGCGATCAGCACCGGGATCGCGTACTTCCACTCGAAGCGCAAAGCGATGTAGGCGGAGATCACCAACAGTGAGGCGATGATCGCGATGATCGCCGAGTTGGCGATCGTCTGACCGAACGTCGGACCGATCGAGGTGCTCGAGAAGTCTCTCGTGCCGGGCGAGCTCGGACCGCTGCCGAACTTCTGATCGAGCGCGCTCTTGACTTCGTGTACCGCCGTGGGCTTCAGTTTCTCGGTCGAGATCTGGAAGCCGCTGCCGCCGATGCCCTTGCTCGAGTACTTCTGCACCTCCGCGGTGGGGTAGCCCTGGGCGGTCATGACCGCGCTCACTTCGGCCTGGGTGGCGGGCCTGACGAAGGCCGTCTGGATGCGCGTCCCGGACTTGAAGTCGATGCCGAAGTTCAGGCCCTTGCCGCCGATCGCCAGGGCGCCGATCAGCAGGATCGTGCCCGACAGCGAGAAGAACCACTTGGACGCGCCCATGAAGTCGAACGTCAATGCGCGCTTGGGCTTGCCGGCCCCGAGTGCCCAGGAGTGGCTCATCAGTTTCGTGCGCCCCATCGTGCCGAGCGCCGCGCGCGTCGCGAGCACCGCGGTGAACAGGGTCAGCAGGGTGCCGATCCCGAGCATGAAGGCGAACCCCTTGACTTCGGCCGTGGCCAGCGCAAAGAGGATGAACGCGGTCATGAACGTGACCACGTTCGCGTCGACGATCGCCGCGAATCCACGCGTGTATCCGGTGGCGATGCCGGAGACGATCGAGCGCCCGCCCCGGATCTCCTCCTTGACGCGCTCGAAGATGACGATGTTCGCGTCGGCCGCGATGCCGATCGTGAGGATCACACCGGCGATTCCAGGCAGCGTGAGCGTCACGGGGATGAGCTTGATCAGCGCGAAGAAGTACGCCCCGTAGACGATCAGACCGCCGACCGCGATCACGCCGAGCACGCGGTAGAACAGCAGCAGGAACATGCACACCACCGCGAAGCCGACGAGGCCGGCGACGAGACCTTGGTGCAGCGCGGTTTTGCCGAGCGTCGCGGAGACCTGCGAGTTGGAGATCAGTTCCAGACGGATCGGCAGCGCGCCCGACTGCAACTCGTCGGCGAGCGCCTGTGCGGAGGTGATCGTGAACCCGCCCGAGATCTGCGAGCCCTGCGAGGAGTCGATCCCTTCCGGGTACTGGGTGAAGTCGATCGACGGCGCGGTGATCAGCTGGCCGTCGAGCGCGACCGCGAAGTGCTGCAGCGCCGCTTCGTGACCGACGCCGGGCAGCTGAGCTTCCTGCCCGCGCTGGGCGATTTCCTTGGTCACTCGCTGGAAGACCTGCTTGCCGTGGGAGGTGAAGCCGAAGTTGACGTTGGGCGCGCCCGTGCCTCCGCCGCCTTCGTCGAAGCCCTGCTGGGGATTGGTGATGTCCGCGCCGGTCAGGACCGGGTCGTCGTTGAGCACGTAGAAGCTGTTGGGGCTCTGCTGGGTGACCTTGCCGGTTTTGGGGGATTCCACCGGTCGGGCCTGGAGCAGGATCGTGCCCGGGTTCACACGCACGGCCTTGGGCTTGGAGCCCGCCGGCGGTTTGTAGCCGTCGGCATACAGGTCCTGTTCGGTTTCCTGTGGCTGACAGATCGGCTTGCCCCCGGCGCAGAGCATCTTCTGGTGCTTGGTGTCGATCAGGTACCAGCTGCCGTAGATGCACCCGTTGGCCTGTGCGGGGGTGCAGCCGGGCTCGTAGGTCGTGGCGTTCTTGTGCAGGACCGCGGGACGTTTGGCGGCACGCAGAACCGCTTCGTACTGCGGGAGCCCCGATTCGGCGGAGCCGGCGTTGGCGCCGCCCGTGGCGGTCGGTTCGCTCGTGCCGGCCGGCTTGCCGGTGGGACCGATCACGTTCGGCTCCCAGTCGTAGAAGTACAGCTGCGCGGTCTTGCCGACCTCGGCTTCGGCGCGCTGTGCGTTGCTGACGTCGGGCAGGTCCACGTCGATTTCCTGCCCGCCGCTGCGCTGGATTTCGGGCTGGGCGACGCCGAGCTGGTCGACACGCTTGCGCATGATGTCGATCGAGCGTTCGAGCGATTCGGGGTCGACCTTCGATTGGGCCGTGGGCTTGGCCTCGTAGACGAGCTGCACGCCGCCCTTCAGATCCAGCCCGAGCTTCGTCGGCATCAGCGCGATCACGGCGATCGATGCCGCGAACAGGCCCGCGACGAGCAGCAGGATGAAGATGTTGCGCCGGCGGTCGTTCATCCCCGGAGCCGATCGATCGTGGTGTGCTGGAAGGCGGGCATCGTTCGAAAGAGACTACTTCTCCGGGGTGAGCACGAGCAACAGCCCGCCGTCGTCGTCGTATGCCGGGAACATGTCGGCCTTCGCGCTCGCCGCCACGTCGCGTTCGCCGCTGACCACGACGGGCTTGTCCAGCGCTCGCACTCCCCACTCCAGAACCGTCGCGACGGGATCGTCGCCATTGGCAAAGCTGAGCCCCAGCACCTGCTCGACTCGCTGACCGATGACCTCCTCCTCCTCGAGGCCGGTGAAGGCGAACGAGTTCTTGCCGCAGCCGATGATCCGGCCCTCGGCGTCGCACACGAAGAAGGCCGCGTCCGGCGCCGGGTAGTAGTCGTCGAGCAGCTCGAAGAGGAAGGCGAATCCACACTTCGCGCAGCCCTTTGGCTGGCGTGTGAAACCGATGTTACGGTCGAGCTCGGTCGTTCGGTGACCGCAGTTGGGGCAGATGAAGGGGTGGGCCATAGGCACAGACTAGGGGAGCGGACGCATGGAGGGCTCCGCACCCGGCGGGTGTACTCGCAAGCTCTTGCCTACGCCAGATCCGAGCACTCGAGAGCGCGCGCGGCAGGCGTTCGGCGGCGTCTGCCGGGGACCTCGTCGGCGCTCAGAACAGCGCCGACCCGGACGGCGTCGGTGCCTGCAGGCCGAGGTGGGCGAAGGCCGACGGGGTGGCGGCGCGCCCGCGCGGGGTGCGCTTGATCAAGCCCTGCATCAACAGGTAGGGCTCGTATACGTCCTCGATCGTGTCCTGCTCCTCGCCCAC
>Ga0210387_10004339_pt1 | contig 10870 bp, 10 predicted proteins | sample IncBWC7OmetaG_FD_160108 | JGI IMG/M metagenome (GOLD analysis project Ga0210387, IMG submission 160108) | Forest soil microbial communities from Barre Woods Harvard Forest LTER site, Petersham, Massachusetts, United States - Inc-BW-C-7-O ... | reverse complement strand
TCGCCTCCATCCAGATGACGTTCTGGTCGGGGCTGAAGGTGAAGTCGAGATCCATGAAGGTCTTGATGCCGGTGGTCTCCCCCAGCCGCCGCAGGTCCTCCTGCTTGACCGCGCCGAGGGTGATGACCCAGCTTCCGTTCTCGACCCGCGACCGCAGCGCCTCGCACTCGACGCAGAGGGCGACCTTCACCGCCGTCGCGTTGATCAGGCGCGCGGTCAGCCGGGCCTCCAGCGTGTGCGCGAACTCGGGGCGCAGGTTGGCCGAGACGCGCACCAGCCGGATCGCCATCGGCGACAACAGATTGGGATCCTCGAGCGCCAGCTTGCGCGCGATCTCGTCGATGATGTCGTCGACCAGCTCGAAGAAGTCGATGGTGTCGCTGGAGCGCCGGACCAGCTCTTCGACCTGGCTCGGCGTGGCGGGCTTGGGCGGCGGCGGTGGCGGCTCCTGTTGCACGCGGGCCGCACCGGTCGCTGTGCCGGAGCTCGAGGTGACCGGTTTCGCCGGTGGGCGCGCCGGCCCCGGCGCATTGGGATCGTAAACCGCGGGATGGTGCAGGGGGACCTCGCGGTCGGTCCGCTGGGGAACCTGGCCGCCGTTCTGGCTCGGGGCGCCCGTGGCAGGAGGCGGCCGGTGCGTGCGGGCGGCGCCGTTCTGCTCGGTTTGCTCGGTTTGCTCCTCGTTCTGCTCGGTCTGCGAGTACGTGCCTGGCGCGGCCGGCGCGTCGCTGCCGTTCGGGGCGACGGAATCGTTCGGCCCGGCGGCCCTCGCGTGGACGGGCAAAAGCGCCAACGCCACCGCGGTCAAGCAGACGACCTGGGCTCGGCTAGAACGCATATCCCAGCTCGAAGCGAACGCCATTCCGGTCGGCGTGGAGGCTGCTGCTCAGCGCCGCATCCAGCTCGGGACTGGGCGTCTTCTTGTCGTCGTTCAAGCTCGCTCCTGTGTAGAAGGCGTATTCGAACACGTATTCGATGCTCGCCCGGAAGGACCAAAGCCCGAACGCCAACCCCGCGCCGAGAGAGGCGCTGTTGGCCCGCCCGGATCCGCTGAGGTAGCCCGATCCTGTGGTGCTGAACAGCGCCAGGTTGGAGCTCATGAAAGAGAGCCCGGTGTCGACGAACGGGGTGAAGTCATGGGCGGTCAAATACCATCGGCCGCGCAACCCGTACGCCGTACGTCCGCAGCTGGAGGTCGAGCTCCCGTAGGAATCCTGACAGGAGATCGGCCGCCACCCGAGCCAGGCCCCCAGCGCGGCGTGGCGGAGAAAGTCCCATGAAAAGCCGAGGCCGTAGCTGGCCAATCCCGACCCGAAGAATCCCTCGAAGGTCAGCGGGCGGGTGACCCGCCACGGTTGGGTGGCGTCGATCCACTGCTGGATGCGCGCCTCCCGCGTCTGCTCCTCCACGACGACCTGCTGGCTTCGGTCGGCGGCCAGGCGGTCCTCGAACCGCTCGAGGCGGCAGCTGCGTCGCACGCCCTCCGCGGCCGGGGTGGTGTCGGCGATGTCGAGACCGCGCGCCGCCTCGCAAGGGTCCTCCGGCCGCTGATCGACGAGCGACTGCGCGCGCGCGCCGGTGACGCCGACAGCCTCGAGGATGCTGACGACCGAGAAGGCCGCCAGAAGCGCCCCGCGGGTCACGAGCCGCCTCCGGTCCAGGTGACGCGGAAGTCGCCTGGCCAGCGGCGCAGCGACGCGGGCGTGGGATCGGCGCCCCGCCGGGGGACGAACACCAGCGGCCCGGTCTCTTCCAGCGCCGACGTCAGGTCGATGGCCGGGCGGCGCACGTCGTAGCTGCGGCCGATCAAGATCTCGCCGAGCAGGATCGGACGCCGCGCGGACCCAACCGTCTCGGCGTAGGCCCGCGGCCCGGACTTGAGGTGGGCGCTGGCCGCCCGGTAGAGCGTGGTCAGCTCCTCGTCGACCGGACCGCGCCCCGCCTCGTCGAGGTGCCGCTTGAGCGTCGCCACCAGCGTCCCGAGATCGGTCTGATCGTCGTTGTCGACCAGCGCCGGCAGCGCGTCGCGCGCCACGACCAGCAGGGCGCGTTGCCAGTCGACCGAACGCTCCGCCCGCAGCTTGGACCGGTGCCCCTCCGCTTCTGGCGAGGCGATGAGGCCGCCGTCTTCGGCCGTCGTTGTCGTGGCCGTTCCTTGGGCCTTGGCCTTCGTCTTGGCGAGCGGCTTGGCGAGCGGCGGACGCCCGGCGGGCTCTTCCTGACCGGCGAGCAGCAGAAAGGTCCGCGCGAACTCGGCGCGCGCGCCGGCGCGGGCGGCCGCGACCGACTCGCGCGCCAGGTGCTGCAGCCGCCGCTCGGAGTCAGTGTCGTTGTCGTAGAGCCAACCGAAGGTCGCCATCGCCGAGGCGTGCGCCCCAGCGCCCAGCGCCATCCCGGCGAAGGCTTCGGCGCGGGAGAGCCGCTCCCGGGGCGGGCCGAGCGCCTCCAGCATCTCCATCGTCTCGGACGAGACCGGCGAAGCCTCCAGCGTGCGAAGCGCCATGTCCATGATGGCGCCGAGCGCCGGATCGGCGTCGACGTCGGCGTGGCCGTGCCGGTGCAACGCCTCGCGCGCCTCGGCGAACAGCTCGGCCCGGCGGCCGGCGCGCGCGTGCGCCTCGACCTGACGGAAGGCGATGTAGCGGCCGACGGCGTCGTCGCCGTGCGGCGGCGCGCCCAGGATCGCCACGGCGTCGTCCGGACGCTTGGCCGCGACCAGCCGATCGGCCAGCAGAAGCGCCAGCGAACGACGGACCGGGGCCGGCAGCTCGAGACGGAACGCCGCCCGCGATTTTTCCATCGCCACAGCGGGCGCGATCGCCGGATCGTCGATCGCCGCCAGCGCGTCGGTGAAGATCGCGTTCGACCGTTCGCGCAGCGCGAGCGCATTGTCACGCGCGCCGCCGGCCGCCTGGAACCTGGCCAGCGCCGCGACCGCCGGAGCGGCGCGCCCGTGCGCCATCTCCAGCACCGCCGCCTGCAACAGCAGCGGCGGCGTCGCCGGGTGCTCGGGCGGCAACATGCCGGCCGTCCCGGCGACGAGCGCGATCTCCGCGTCGGCGGCCGGCGCCGAGGCGGGGCCGATCGAAGTCACCGGCGAGGTCCCCGGTGAAGTCGGATTGCCCAGCGGGCAACGCGTGACGAGAACCGGAACCGCCACCTCGTCGTTCCAGTGTTCGCGCTCGATCGGCCAGGTGACTTCCGTCGCCACTCGGGCCGAGGCGCCCGACCCGTTCGCCCGGTCCGTCATCCGCACCATCATCCTCGCAGATTTGGGAGGCTCGGGCCGCGCACGCGAGAGTCGCACCCGTTCGATCTGCACGAGGCGCCGCAGTTGTTCCCAGGGATCGCGCAGGGGCGGAGCGCCGCGATCGATCTGTGGAACGCGCGCCAGCGGCTCGCAGCGCAGGAGCGCGAGCATCTCCGACCAGAAATCGAGCGCGCTGTCCGGCTTGCCGCGCTCTCGGTCGGCGAGCGCCGTCAGCGCCACCTCGGCCGCCGCGAGATCGCCCCGCCAGACCGCCTCCCCTGCCTCGTCCAGCAACCGTTCGCGCGAGGCGGCCGCCGGCACCAGCGCCCCGACCCACGGTGCGGGCGGCGCGGCCAGGGGCCCCTTGGCCTGCCCCGCGCAGCCGGTGGCCGATGCAAGCAGGGCGAGGAGCCCGATCCGGCCGGGCGTCCTCACAACGACCCTCCCACGCTGAGCGCCGGCAAGGCGCCCCAGACACCGATGGTGGTCCCCGAGCGGGACTCGAAGTCGAGGGTGACCGCGGCGTCGACCCGCGCGAAAAACCTCGGGGTGAGAAAGACCAGAAAGCCGAGCCCGGCGTCGGTCGAGGGTCCGATCTCGCCGCCGTTGTCGTGGATCCCTGCGTGGAGAAACGCCTGCGGCTCGAAATGGACCACGCCGCCCAGGCCGCCCACCATCAGCTTGCCGTAGCCGATCGAGTAGCGGGCGCCGACCATCGCGCGCAAGCCGGGCGGGTGGCTGTCCGGCAGCAGACCGTCGTCCGCCTCGACCTGCTTGGCCGTGGAATCGAGCGAGCTCCAGTCGTACGCCAACAGCAGCTCGAGCCCGAGCGGCTCGCGGACGTAGTAGGTGGCGCCGACCCGCAGGCCCGGGCTGTTGTAGAAGTCGCCCCGCGAAAGGTACTCGGCCCCGCCGTAGATCTGGACCAGGTTGGCCTTGAGCGCGAACCGCTGCTGGACGCGAACCGCCGCCTCCGGCCGCGGGGCCGGCTCCCGAATCGCGCTCCGCGGCGGGGCCGCCGGGCGCGACGGAGCCGGGACCGGCACCGGCGACGCAGCGCCGACCGGCGCCGGCGAGGCGGGCGATCCCGAAGGGACCGGCACCACCGGCGGCGCGGCGCCCGTCTGAGAAGCGTCCGCGGCGAGAGCCCTCCCCCTCGAAATCGCGAAGAGGAAGAGGACGATCGCCATCGCCGCGCCAGGCCGGGAGCTCACGGGAACACCGCACAAAGGGGGCTCATCGCCCAGGAGGTCACGCCGGTTCCGGCCGTCGACACGTACGGGTGGTCGGTGCAGTAGGCGGTGCAGACCTGGAAGTCGAGCGCCACGCTTTGCGGAGCGAATTGCGCGAACGGGATCCGATCGTTCGGGGGAAACGTCACCTGGTAGCCGGGCGGGTTCGCGCCGATCACCGGCCATACCTCTAAATGAGGATAGGGGAACGTCACGAGCGGGTCAGTGCCGATGTCGACTGGCGTCACGGGCAAGGTCGAATCGCAGATCTTGATCCAACCTCCGTCGTCGCTCGCGGCGTCGTCGGCCGACAGCAACGGCACCGGCACGCTCTGGTCGTGTAGCTGGGTCTCGTAGGGAAGGTTTTGCTGAGCGTAGGAGTCGAGCATCTGCGCCAACATCGGATCTGCAAAATCCTGCCAGTATTGAGTCATCCACCAGTTCGGGCTCGCTGCCCCCGGCACCGCTACCGTGGCCGCGGGCGGGGCGAAGAGCCAGCTCTTCACGTCCAGCGTGTAGGGCGACGGCGGTGAACCCAGGTCCGTGAACAGGGCGGCGAGCGAAGAGTTCAACGACGGGGCGAGCGGCAAATCGAGATTGCTGAAGACGAAGAGGTGAAACTGCTGGTAGGTCTGCGGAAACTGGGAGATCTGCTGGTACACGGCCTGCGCCATGTCGGCCGCCGGCAGCGTCGGCCCGTCCTGCTGCGTGCACGGCCCGGACGCGTCGGTGGCGCTGGGGTCGATCGCGACGTTCCGGGTCATCAGCTTCACCGGAGGCGCCGTCGTGTTGGCCATCTTCATGGCCTGGTCGACCGTCGCCTCGATGGTCGCCAACGCCAAGGGGCAGCGATCGGGGTTGGGGATACCGAGGTCGAAGATGATCTGATAGATGACCGGCGACTGCTCGACCGGCGGGGTGAACTTCTGCTGCAGGTCCGCCACCTGGGGCTGCGTCGCCACGCGCCCCTCCGCCACCGTCTCCTTCGCGACATCCCCGTCCTTCCGGATCGGCCGGATGCCGACGCAATAAATCCCTCGGCCCGTCAGCGGCAGGTCGGGTGGAAAACCGTAGGTCTGGGGGTCGAGCGGTGAAAAACTGACGTTGTCGGGCGCCGAATCCGACACGCAGAGAGCATCGGTCGGCCACATCGTCCGCTCATAGGACCGCGGGTAGACATAGGGCGACTCGTAGGCGACGGTGTCCGTGGGATCGACGTAGACCAGATCGTTGTTGGTGTGGAAGAACGAGGAGACCGTGAGCGTCTGGTCCTCGGTTCGCGGGGTGGCCAGCTCGCCCGGCAGCGTCCCGTAGGTGCTCTGAACGGCCTGGACCGGGCGGGGGTAAGACGCGACCGAGTACGGACCGGGCAGGACATACTGGAAGCAGGACCCCACGCCATCGGCGCACAGCGAGCCGCCACCCGGAAACAGTGACTGTGAAAAATCGATGGGGTTGTTGCCGTTTACGCCAAGAATCTGAAACTGCAGGTCGTCCCCGAGCTGCGCGGTCGAGGAGATCCTCCAGCGCACGATCGTTATGTCCTCCTGAGTGCTGTAGACCAGGTCGACATTCTGAGGGGTATAGGGCGAGGGAACGAAGAGGACGTCGCCGCAACCCATGGAAAGCACGGTGACCGACAGAAGCACAGACGCGGCCAATGCGCGGCAGCGGGGGGACCAAAGAGGTTGGCACGACCCGCAATCCAATTGGCTTGATCCTTGCTGCGTGATTTTTGGAGGGGCGAGCATGTGCAAGTTGGTCGGTTGCCCCCGGCGCGAGTCAGGCAATATTCGTGCTCAGCCAGGCACCACTTCGCGGCACTAAAGGAACGGGTGCGCCTGGTGATTGTCTCTCAAATTTGTGAAACCATGATCAGAATGTCGCATTTGCGATTGGCGGCTCTGCTTTTGGGGATCGCCCTGTCGGCGGCGGTCACCGGCTGCTGCGGTGGCGCCAGCTCCCATAAGTGCGACTTTACGTCTTTAGACAGTCAGAAAGATGCAGGCAGCGACGGGCCCATCATGTGCGGAACGGCGGGAGTCTGCGCGGCGCCAACGGTCTGCTGCGCGCAGAGGATCGCCCCGTACTTCAGCTGCGTGCCGCTGGCAGACTTCGGCCCGGACCAATGCGAGAAGCCGCCGCCGATCACGCCGATGTGCACGATGCCCACCGACTGCGACGCCGGGTCCGTCTGTTGCGCCGAGGTGACTGCTCAGACGGTCGCTTGCCAGCCGGTCGCCGTGTGCCAAGCGGGAAACAACTACATCATCTGCACCACCGACCGCGACTGCCCCATCCAGGCGCCTGGTTCCTGCTCACCGTTCCCCGGCACTGGTGACGCCGGCTACGGAATCAGCGTCTGTGCCCCGTCACCATAGCCGTCCGCCCCCGAATCGACGATAACTGCGGCCGCTGTCGATGACGACCGGAGCCGCGACGATCGGAACCGCCAAGCCGTGGATGGCCTTCGCCGCCTGCGGCGCCATCTGGGGCAGCACCTTCCTGGTCATCAGCATCGGCAACGACGCGCTGGCGCCCGTCTGGGCGGCCACGCTGCGCCTCACCCTGGCGGCGCTGTTGCTCGGGGCCTGGACGCGCGCCCGGGGACGCGCGCTGCCTCGGGGCGCAGCGCTGCGCGCGGCGCTCGGCTACGGCGTCGCGCAGTTCGGCGTCAACCTGCCGCTCCTCTACTGGGGCGAAAAGGTGGTGCCGTCGGGCCTCTCGGCCGTCGTCTTCGCGACGATCCCGCTCACGACCGCGCTCATGACGCGCGCGCTGGGTCTCGAGCGCCTCACGCCGGGCAAGGTGCTGGGCGCCGTGGTGGCGCTCGCGGGCGTCGCGCTGCTGTTCTCGTCGACGTTGCGCGCCCACGCCGCGCCCGTCCGTCTCGGAGCCATCTTCGTCGGCGCGACCGCCGCCAGCCTGGGGACGGTCCTGCTCAAGCGGGGGCCGCGCCAGGATCCTTTTGGCGCGAACGCGGTCGGATGCGCGATCGGCGCCCCCATCGCGGCGGCGATCAGCTTCGCGCTCGGCGAGTCGCATGCGCTCCCCGCCACCCTCGGCGCCGTCTGGCCGCTCCTCTACCTGACGGTCGGCGGCTCGCTTGGCGCGTACGTCCTCATGTCGTGGTTGCTCAACCATTGGTCGGTCACGCGCACCTCCTACATCACGGTGATCGTGCCCGTCATCGCGCTCGCGCTCGGTGCCCTGGTGCGCCACGAACGCCTGCCGCCGGCCAATCTGGGGGGCGCGGCGCTGGTGCTCGCCGGGCTGCTGCTCGGCATGCGTCCCGAGCGCACGCCCGGCCTCTCGCGCGAGGCGCGAATTCAGGCTCAGCCCTAGGGCTGGTGGCGCGGCGCGAGCGCACGTTCTTCGAGGTGAAGCGACCGGTCTTTGCAGGCGCCGGCCCCCAGCCGGGAAGCGGGGGCCGCTTCTCGCTGATCGAAGGCGATCCGCTGTTCGAGCTGCAGCGCGGGGCCCACCTGGTCGGCGGCCGCCACCGGGTGCTGCCACGGGCGCTGACCCTGGCCGTGATCGGCTACCTGCCGCCGCTCGTGCTGGCGCTGTTCTTCGGCGCGGCACGCGGCGCCCTCGTTCCGCTTCACACGCGCTTTCTGATCGCTATCCCGATCCTGCTGTGGGCCGAGGGCTTCGTCGACAGCCGGGTCCAGAGCGCGGTGGCCAGCTTCACCGACCGGGGGCTGGTCAAGCCGGCAGACCTTCCGCGCTTTCGGTCGATCGTCGCGGACGCCGAGCAGCTCCATCACTCGGTCCGAATGGCGGTCGCCATCGTCGCCATCGCCTTCGGGCTCTCTGGGCTCGGCGGCCTGGTGGGCCGCGCGCCGCACCTGACGACGACGGCGATCGAATGGTGGGTGGCGTTTCTCAGTCTCCCGCTGTTTCGGATCGTGCTCCTGCAGTGGGTCTGGCGCTGGGCGGTCTGGGCCCTCTTGATGGCCCGGACGTCGCTACTCGATCTGGAGCTCCAACCGGCCCATCCCGACCTGGCCGGAGGGCTGGGGTTCCTGGAGCAGGCAGCGATCTCGTTCCTCTCTCTTCAGGTGGCCGCGGGCGCCGTGGTCGCCGGCGGACTGGCGGTGAGGCTGCAACCGGTCTGGCAGGGGATCGCCGCCTTCACGTTCATCACCGTGGTGATGGTGCTGGGACCGCTGGCGCTCTTCGCCCGCCAGCTCGTCCGCGCCAAACGAGGCGGCGAGCTCACCTACGGCGAGCTGGCCAGCCGTCACAACCGGCTCTTCGCGCAACGTTGGTTCGGGGGGCGGGGTCCGGAGCTGCTCGGCGATCCGTCCTTCTCCTCGCTCGCCGATCTGGGAACCAGCTATGGCTCGATCTGCCGCATGCGCCCGCTGCCGATCGGACGTCTCTCGCTGGCCCTGCTGCTGGCGGTCTGCCTGGCGCCCGCGGTTCCTGCGCTCCTGGCCGGCGTGCCGCTGAACGACATGCTGGTCCGGGTGGTGAAGACCGTCTTGCTCTGACGGCTCAGCTCACGCGGTCGAGCTCACGCGGTCGAGCTCACGCGGTCGAGGTGCGCCTCGATCGTCTGTTTCGGAACGGCGCCCCGGATCTGATCGACCACCAGGGGTCCGCGAAAGAGAATCATCGTGGGGATCGCCTGCACCGCGAAGCGGGCCGCGGCCTGGGGATTCTCGTCGACGTTGAGCTTGGCGATCTTCACCTTCCCCGCGCGCTCCCCCGCCAGCGCCTCCAGCACCGGCGCCACCGCGCGGCAGGGGCCGCACCAGGGAGCCCAAAAGTCGACCAGCACGGGGATGGGCGACTCTTCGACCTCTTTCTTCCAGCTGGCGTCGCTGACCGTCACCGGACGGCGCGCAAAGATCTTCTCCTTGCAGCGCCCGCAGGTCGGATCGTCGCCAAGCCGCGCGCGCAAAACCCGGTTCAGGCTGCCGCACGCGCTGCAGGCAGTGACCACCGATTCGCCGTCGTCTTTCACGCGGCACTTATAAGCACCGGCCGGCGGCCGTCTATCGGTCGGCGCCACCGTCGGTGGCTGGGCCGACCGCGCCCTCCGCAATCCAGGCGGCGACGAGCGCGGTGACGCAGGCAGGGAGCGGAGCGGGGAGGAGGTCCGTGCGGGGCATTTGAGATCCCGAGCAGGGAGAGGGGTTGGTGAGCTTCTGGTAGAGGTAGCTCGCGCCCGGGTCTCCCGGGACCACCAGGGTTCCGCCGCAAGCTTCAGCGGGCGGGGCCGGCTGGTTCACCAGGTTGGCCCAGGAGACACCTGCTTCGAGATTCAGGTCGTTCCCCGGGCTGTGACAGATGACGCAGTTCCGGTCGAAGATCGACTGCATGACCTGGTAGGTGATCAGGGAGCTCCCCGCCTCGACCTCGGTGCAGATCGCCGCGCGCGGATCGGTCACGATGGGGACGTCCCGACCGGCGTCACGCCCTGACGTTCCGCCGCCACAACCGACGCCGGCGCAGACGAGAGCGACGACGACGCTGCCCGTCGACCGCCGGTCAGGGCGCGCGATGAGGACCTGACGCCGCGAGCCCGGCGCGCGCGCTGCGCCGGACGCGCTCCGAAGGATCGCCGAGCGCGCTGCCGAAGCGCGCATCGGCGGCGGTGGCATCTCCTGCGCGCAGAAGCAGCCAGCCCAACATGACGGCCGCCTCGCCGACCCGATCCGACTTGGGATAGCGAACCAGGAAATTGGTGAGTACCTCCCGCGCTTCTGCCAGACGATGGGCTCGATCGAGCGCCACGCCTCTCCAGAAGAGGGCATCCTCGGAGAGCGCATTGTCGTCACGCTCGGAGGCCGCCCGCTCGAAAGCGTCGGCCGCGGCCTCGAAGTCATTGCTGCGAAGGGCGCTCCACCCTCGCGCGAAAGCCATTTCGACGTTCGCCTGCGATGGGCGGGCGGCCGAGGTGGCCGCCACCCGGCGGGTCGATCGCAGGGGGACATCGCGCCGGGGAACATCACGCAGCGGGACCTCGCGCGGCGGGACCTCGGGCACTGGCACCTCGCGCGGCGTGGTCTGGCCCAGCTGAGCAGGGCCGGGCCGCGCCGGGATGGACGCCACCGCCGATCGCGGCTGCGGCGCCCCGCGGGTGATTCGCCAGGCCGCCGCGGCGAAACCCGCCCCGGCGAGCAGCATCGCCGCCACCAGCAGGAGCCGCCCTCGTCCCCGGGCGGCGAGCGCGCGCGCCCGTTTCGTGCTCCTTCCATCCCGCACCGTCGCCAGAAAGGAGGTCCGCATCTCCTCGCTGCGACCCTCGGGTAGAACGGGCACCGGGAGCTGCTTGGCGATCGCCAGCAGCTCCCGCTGGCTGCGCTGGCGGCGCGCGCCGGCCGGCGAGGTGCTCACAGCCGCCCCTCTTCGACCAGGGCGCCCAGCGCGCGAC
>Ga0210387_10004337_pt1 | contig 10872 bp, 10 predicted proteins | sample IncBWC7OmetaG_FD_160108 | JGI IMG/M metagenome (GOLD analysis project Ga0210387, IMG submission 160108) | Forest soil microbial communities from Barre Woods Harvard Forest LTER site, Petersham, Massachusetts, United States - Inc-BW-C-7-O ... | reverse complement strand
GTCGAACCACAGAAGGATGCGCCAGCTCGATATCGGCATCGAGGAACAGAACATACGTGCTGTCTGCGTGGGCCGCACCGAGATTGCGTCCAACCGAGGGCATTCCCCCGGAGATCACGCTGACGTTCAGCCGATCGCGAAAGCTCAACACAATTTCGCGAGTTCCGTCGGTCGAGTTGGCGTCAGCCACCAACACGCTCGTACTCGACATCTTCGAGTAGTCCTGATTCGTCAGCGAAGTCAGCAAACGAGGAATCAGCTTCGCTTCGTTCTTGGCCGGAATCACGATCGTCAGCTCGTTCGGGGTATTCATTGTCATTAGATTCATGGTCGTTAAACTCATGCTGGTACTCATGGATGCGAACCCCCTGTTCGTCGACGGTGAGATACGTCAGACGGGAATCGACCCAGCCGCCTGAATTGAAATAATGAATTCCATCCTCTTCAACATGGACGGCCTGGTGCGTGTGGCCGCAGAAGATCCGGTCGGCCTCCTGCTGCCGCGCGTATTGCAGAGCTCCGGCGGAGACCTTTGGAGACATGCGCAGCCAGCGCGTGTTGAGCCGGTCGATCAGCCGCACTAACGGCTTGCTCTTGAAATCCAATTTCTGCAGCTTGAGATAGAGCGAAGTGCCCACTCGGCTGAGCCGAACGTTGTTGACCTGAAAGCCGTCAAACTGATGGCCGTGAATTGCGATGTGCCGCAATCCGGAATATTGCCAGGAGTAGCGCTGGTAAACCCTCACTCCCACCAGGTGCGACATAATGTTGGTGAGCCCGTGGTCGTGATTGCCTTCTACCCACACCACTTCAATATTGCGTTTTGGATTCGACAGCTTGCGGATATAGCCTAGAAATTTCCAGTGGTCTTTGGTGAGCCGGGCAAAATTGAGGTCGGCGAAGATGTCACCCAGGAGGATCAAACGGTGAAAACGACTCTCCCTGAGCACGCGGGTAGCTTCCCGCGCATGGCTCGTCTCCGCACCGAGGTGCAGGTCGGAAAGGATCAGCGTGTTGTACACGGGCAGATCCACACTGCAATCGTAGTAAATGAATGTTAAGGGGTGATGAAAGTTGCATCAAAATCAGTGCATTAGTAACTGGAGGAGTAACCGCGCAGAATCAACGTATTGGCGCTGATATCCGTCGAAATATTTCAATCGTGTGAACGTCATAGCAGGTTCGCGAGCCCAAGGCGCTTGCCTCCGAGGATTTATTTCGGGGCCGGCGGCACATACTCTTTGGGCAGGGATGACCCTTCCCCAAAAAAGAATTGCTCCATCTGCTTGACGATTACTTCCTGATCTTCGCGCCGCGCAGGATTCAAACGGTACTCATTGAGCAGCATCTTGCAATGTTCCGTCCACATTCTCCAGGCTTCCTGCGAGACGTTATCGTAAACCTTGCGGCCCAGGTCGTTGTCGAAAGGAGGCTCGTCCAGACCGGGTAGTTCCTTCTTCAACTTCACGCAGAGCACAGTGTGCGCCATACACTTCCTTCGGACGGAATTTTGTAGCCTTCAAGATTATTACACGGGAGGGGCAGGAGAACAGTTAAGAAGAGTCAGCATCCGAGCGCGAGAGAAAGACCGGGCCGGCCTTTCAGGGTTTGGTCGTGGCCGAGGCATATTCAGCCATGATTCTTCCCAGTTCTTCTGGGGACACTGGATCATTGGCGCCTACCTCGGTAACCTTACCCTTGATCCCAACGTAAACCGCGTTATAAGGTTCGTCTCCGACGTTCTCGACCTTGTGTTTGAAGGGCGGAAACCACCGGGCTTCGCCTGCTTTGGAGTAGACTTCCGTGACCTTACCGTTCTGGTCAGTGAAGCGCAAATGGCCTCCGGTAACAATCACCACTACACCGCCGGGATGATCATGCATGTCCGATTTCTCGTGCGGACCATAATGGACGCTGACAACTTGCACGCGTTCATTTTCAAACATCAGCCGGTAATGTTTCGGCTCTACCTTAGTGGGATCTTGTGCGGCGGCGAAGTTTATCGCCAAACACACAATCGCCGCTGCGCAGAGGGATCTGCACAACATTTTGCCGGCCCTCCTCAAATGCGAGTCACAAGCGTGGTTAGACCTGAGGCCACGCTACGCTCGCCGTATACACCTGTCAACGATTCGGAGCGGCGCCGCCCCAAAGTGGTTAATCACAGGCGAAACGTCGCAAAAGGAAAGCGGAGCCTCTGTAAGGCTCCGCCCTCGTGAGATGACCTGCTGACGATCGCACTTACTTCTTGTCCGGATCCTTTCCCGGCTCCGGGGCCTTTTCCTTGCTCTTGTCTTCAATGGAAAGCAGTTCGACTTCAAAGATTAAAGTGGCATGGGGGCCGATGTCGGCGCCGGCGCCGCGATCGCCGTAGGCGAGGTCGGATGGAATGAATAGCTGCCACTTCGATCCGACGGGCATCAACTGGACTGCCTCAGTCCATCCCTTAATAACTCCACTTACGGGAAATGTGGCGGGCTGGCCGCGCTTGTAAGAGCTGTCGAATTCCGTACCGTTAATGAGGGTTCCGCGATAGTTGCACACTACCGTATCGCTGGTTGTGGGCTTCGGTCCCGTTCCCTGTTTCAGAATTTTGTACTGCAGGCCGCTGGGAAGCGTGACCACGCCTTCTTTGGACTTGTTCGCCGCCAGAAAAGCGTCCCCCTCTTTTTTGTTGGCTGCGTCGAGCTGCTGCGTTTTTTCCTGCTGTTTCTTGCCGACTTCTTCCTGTACTGCCTTGATCGCGGCTTGGGCTTCTTCGTCAGTGAGCAGAGTCTTACCGCCCGACAAGCCGTCTTTCAATCCCCGGGCCAGAATGGAGGGATCGTACGGAACGGATTGCTTCTTGAAACTCTCCGCCATCCTCTGTCCGGTTTTCATTCCAAGGGCGTAGCTGAATTTCTCTTTCTCCGTCTTGAGGGTCAGGGGAGTTGCCGCCGTGGCTGGCCGCTTCGCCGCTGGAGTCTGTGCCTTCGCTGGTGCACCTGAGTTCGGTGTACCCGGGGCTGGACTAGCCGAGGACGGAGCAGATTGAGTTGTCGCTGCCGGTGTTTGCTGTGCCAAGGCGTTGCCCAGCAGCAATGTCCCAGCCGCCAATATGTTTACCGCTGTCGTGGTGAAGGATTTATGCATTTAAGTATTGTCACATCGCGGGGAAGATCTCGGCAAACTGGAGTCTTCCTCGTCTGCCTAAATTACTTGGTGGGCCCGCAAGGATTTGAACCTTGGACCAATGGATTATGAGTCCACTGCTCTAACCGCTGAGCTACGGGCCCGAGCTTTATTAAATTAACACAACAAGTACTCCATACATGGGCTTGGCGCGGTATCCGTTACGAAAGCCTGGGCGTGGTGGCCGCTAGTTCTGAAGTCCTTTTCGGATTTGCGTTTGATGAGCCGGTGCGGGCACACTAAGAGCAGTCACCGTCTCGGGAGATATCCGGAGTGCGAACCTTGAAATACTTGCGGCGTCCCCTGTTTTACTGGTTGCTGACATCAACTTTGTGGGCCCAGTCCTTTGTCGCAAAGCCTCTGACGGATCTCGGAACGGGAAAGTACAAGGGCTTCCAGGGCGGCTTGTATGAAAACGGATCGAACGTAGTTCCCCAAGATCATGCCGCTGATGGCCTTGCACTGGCCACACAAGTGAAGCCGGTTCGGGGCAAGTTTGTACTCCTCGCCATCGGCATGAGCAATGCGACTATCGAGTTTCGCGCATTTGAAACCTTGGCAACCGCCGACAGTCATGTCAACCACTCAGCGATGGCAATCATAAACGGAGCCCAAGGAGCGATGACGGCCTGCTTCTGGAGGTTTGCCAGCGAGAACCCCGTGCAAAGCGGATGCCGGGCGCCGCACCCCATTCCCAATCAGTATGACCGCATACGCGACGAACTGCTGAAGCCCGCCGGCCTTGCCGAAGATCAGGTGGAAGTCATCTGGCTAAAAAATGCGGATCCAAGGCCAACCGTCGCCCTGCCTGCTTCCGACGCCGATGCTTATATCTACGAACGGGAGCTCGGCGAGACCGCCCGCGCCGCCCGCGCTCGCTATCCCAATCTCAGGCTGATGTTTATTTCCAGCCGGGTGTATGCGGGTTATGCCGCTCTGCCGTTGAATCCGGAACCGTACGCTTACGAGTACGGCTTTTCGGTCAAATGGGCCATCCAGTCGCAGATCGAACAATTGCGGAGCGGGAAGGTGGATCCTGTCGCTGGCGACCTCGACTACAAAAAGGGCGTCGCTCCGTGGCTTGCCTGGGGCCCTTATCTATGGGCTGATGGTACGATTGCCCGTTCCGACGGTCTGACCTGGAAGCCTTCAGAATTTCAGGCTGACGGTACACATCCCAACAAGGACGGTGTAGACAAAGTCGCCCACATGCTGCTGGATTTCTTCACGACTTCGCCCTATGCCTCCTGGTTCAAGAAATAGAGAGACGCAAAATAATCTGGGAATGGTGTTTCCTTCTGGTCTGCCCCTGCATCAATCCTGTTTGGAGTTATTGCACCAGGTTAATCTTTCTTGTAAATTCGACTGAAGGACTTTGGGTAAGATGCAGTCGATCTCGAAACGCACAGCATGGCTCTCGCTACTGCTGACCTTGTGGTCGGCTTTGGCCTTTGCTGTGCATCATCATTCGAGTCAGGATGAGTCCGCCACTTGTCAGGTTTGCGTTGCTGCACACTCTGCGTCTCCAACCAGCGCTTCCCTTACCCCAAAGCCCGTATTCCGCCGCGTAGTTCGACACAGGCCGAAGCCCGCTGCTTCCAAACAGTTGCTGGTCGCTTTTGCCTTATACGTCCGCCCGCCTCCTGCGGTCTAAAAGATCAATTTTCATTTGAGTGCAGGCCGGTTCGTTCCCATGAACCGTTTGCCTTGATCTTTTCGACCAAACTCTATGGAGGAAATCATGCTGGCTTCATGCAAAGAGTCGCTTCACGCGGCTTTGGTAGTGTCTTTCTGTCTGGTACTGGGTGTCTCCGCTTCCGCGCAGTCCGTTGGAAATTCTGGTTCCATCAACGGCAGCGTGGTCGACCCTACAGGGGCGGTAGTCTCCAACGCCAATGTTGACATCCGTAATCCCGTGAGCGGTTTTGATCGCTCTACTACGACGGACGCAACAGGAAAATTTGCCTTCACCAATGTTCCTTTCAATCCTTACCATCTGACCGTGACGGCGACGGGCTTCTCGTCCTACGCACAGGACGTAGAGCCGCGCTCATCCGTTCCCGTCAGCGTTGCTATCAGTCTCAAGGTTTTGGGATCAACCACTCAGGTGACAGTCGAGGCGGTAGGCGGAGACTTGATCGAAAATGACTCCACCTTCCACACCGATGTAGACCGGAACTTATTCGACAAGCTGCCGTTGGAGAGTCAGTCTTCGTCGGTCAGTTCGCTGGTCACGCTTGCCACGCCAGGGATATCGGCCGACTCGAACGGACTGTTCCATGGCTTGGGTGATCACGCGGAAAATTCGTTTTCGGTTGACGGGCAACCGATTACCGATCAGCAAAGCAAAGTGTTCTCAAACCAAATTCCACTGGAATCGATCCAGTCGATGGAAGTTATCTCCGGAGCGCCACCCGCCGAATACGGCGACAAGACCAGCATCGTGATCAATGTCACGACCCGCTCCGGGCAGGGAGAGACGACACCGCATGGAAGTTTCACGACTTCCTATGGATCATTTGGGACTTCCAATGCCACGTTTGACCTTGGCTATGGCGGCAAGAACTGGGGGAACTTCATCTCGGCGAGCGGATTGAACAGCGGGCGCTTTCTTGATCCGCCAGAGTTCACCGTTATGCACGACAAAGGTAACGAAGAGAATCTTTTCGACCGCGTGGACTACCAACTGACCAGTACGGACTCGATCCACTTGAACTTCGGCTACACGCGCTCCTGGTTCCAGACACCGAATACGTTCGATTCCCAGAACGCGACCGCATGGAATTGCGTTGTGGTCTGCAATGGAGGCTTGGGTCCCAATGGCGAAGTCGTGGGACCGGCGGACCAGCGCTCGCAAATTAAAACCTTTAACATCGCGCCCTCGTGGACGCGGTTGCTGAGTTCCAACGCGGTATTCACTCTGGGCGCCTTCGTTCGCCGTGACCAGTTTAACTACTACCCGAGCAGCAATCCTTTCGCCGATCTTGGACCCACGAATCTGCAAAGGGAAACAGTGGGGCAGAATCGGAAGCTGACCAACGCAGGCCTGCGGTCGGATATTTCCTACGTCAAGGGGATTCACAGCATAAAGCTTGGTGCCGTGTACCAGCAGACGTTCCTCGATGAGCTTGATTCTCTCGGCATCGTCGATCCCACGTTGCTTCCGGTCACCTTCGGCTGTCCGAATGGAAGTCCGGCTCCCGATCCGTGCGCTGTTCTGCCGCCATATGATCTCACGCAAGGAGGCCACTTGTTTGTCTTCAACGGCCACACCGACGTGAAGGAGCTCGCCTTGTACGCGCGCGACAACATCGTGAAGGGAAATTGGTCTTTGAATCTGGGATTGCGCGGCGACTTCTATAACGGCCTGACCACCCACAAAGAAGCCGAACCCCGTGTCGGAGCCGCCTACAATATCAAAAGGACTAACACGGTTCTTCGCGTGTCGTATGCACGAGTACTGGAGACTCCGTTCAATGAGAATCTTGTTCTGTCCAGCATCGGATGTGCCAACGATGTTTTGAATCCGCTTCTGGGCTGTACCGTCTCAGGTTTAACCCCGTTTTCTCCCGGCTGGCGCAATGAGTTCCATGCTGGAATTCAACAGGCTTTTGGCCGGTATCTGGTGTTTTCCGGCGAGTACATTTGGAAGTACACGCACAACGCGTACGACTTCAGCATCCTGGGGAATACCCCGATTACCTTTCCCATCGAGTGGGACAGGTCGAAAATTCCAGGATACGCGGGCCGCGTGAGCGTGCCGAACTACCACGGATTCTCGGCGTTGGCGGTTTTCTCCAGCGTCGCAGCCCGATTTTTCACGCCTCAAATCGGCGGTGCCGGCGCGGTACCCGCCGTCGCGGTAGGTTCAAGCACCTCAACTCCATTCCGTATCGATCACGACGAGAAATTCAACATAACCACGCATTTGCAGTACCAGCCGTGGAAGGTCGGGCCCTGGGTCGGATTTAACTGGCGTTATGACAGCGGTCTGGTAGCCGGACAAACCCCTTGCTACGGCGGCAATTGCGCCCAAACGACTGTAGACTCCGCCGGCGCTCCGGCGGTTGCGATGACCGACTCGTTCGGGACTCCGCTGACCGCAGATGAGGAATTCGAAGCTGGGCTCTTCTGCGGATCGCAACGTGCCACGCCAACGGTTGCGCTTCCGAATCCGTGTCCCCTGTCACAATACGGGTCTACGCTGTTAAACGTGCCTAAACCGAACACGGAGAACGACGACAAGAACCCGCCGCGGATCGCAGCTCGCAGTCTTTTTGACATTGCGATCGGGCACGATAATTTGTTCCGGGGCGACAAGTACAAGGTGAGCCTGCAAGTGACCGCCATCAACATCACCAATAAGTACGCGCTGTATAACTTCCTCTCGACGTTCAGCGGAACGCACTATGTGACACCGCGAACGCTGACTGCGGAGCTTGGATTCCATTTTTAGCTTCGGAGGATTAGAGCTCTTGTGGCGGGTGCATCAACACTCGGAGATTCGTCTCGAGGATATTCTTGCTTTCTTCCGGCAGATCGATAAAGCGGAAAGGCTGCAGCCATCCTTGCGTGGCCCACATGGGAAACATCATCTCGGCTCTTTCGCGTATCGTCGTCTCCCCGAGATGGAAGATCAACTCTACTTGCAGTTTTTCGTCGAGTGGTTTTTCAACATTCACCAGTCCGCCAGTCGTGGAAAGCTGATGGAGTTTGCCTCTCAATTGACGCCGGTTGGGCAAGCGAATCAGTGTCAATATCGATCCCCGTAGCTTGACCCGAAACGGACGTGGCGTCACGTTCGGCGAACTCGCCGGAGAGCTTTCTACTGTTGGTTCTGGTGTCTGCGACATCGTGCCAGAATTATGACACCCCGATCGTCACTGCAGGAGGTTACGAAAGAACGGGATGCGACCACCACCTATTGCTTGAGGAAAACGCTAAAGTATATGGCGCGGTTGCGAGAGTTTTACTTCCTTCCGCGGTGGGCCTCGCCATGTCCAGAGAACAGGTTATAGGGCCAAACGTCCTTATTCTTCGCCGTCTTCCCGCCGCTGCCCGACGAGGCAGTGCCGGAATTTGAGATGCAGTTCCAGTCCGGTGGCGGTTCGGCGATTCCCCACATATTTCCCTCGTTGTACAACGACACTCCGATCAGGAAAGATGTCGCATCCTTCCCCAGTGGCAGACAATTCGCAACCCGGCCGGAAGCGCTTCCGCCGCCTGGCAGCTCGCTCAGCAGCACGGGTGTTTCGATGGGCAAAGCCTGCGACGCGCGAATTCCGCACCCTTGCGGACTCACTACCAGAGCGACACATTCCGCCTAGAACGGATGCCTGCGGTCCATGCTGGTTACGACCAGAGGAATCTGCACCCGCAATCGTGTGCTGCGCCGCGTCGCTTTGGGAGTGAGTATTTCCATCTCCAAGACTTCTTGTCCGCCAGCCTACTAGTTTGACAGAACGGAGCCAAGATGCATGCTTAAGAAAGAGGGTTTTAGTGTGACGGAAGTAACCAAGTAGTTTCGTTCGGGTAGCGCCGAGTTTGCTCCCCCAGCGAGCGAGATCACCGCCGCTCTCCCCTGTTAAGATGGCTCGACATCCGTGAATCATTCTGCGCTAACGGCTCCGGCTCTTCACGAATGGGATCTCTTGCTGGCCGCGAGTTCCCCTACCTTGGGCGACGACGACCTAAGCTACGTTCGCTCTCTACTCGGAGCTCCCCTCAAGTGGGATGCCCTGCTTCGCCTTGCAGATCAACACGGCACTTCTTCGCTGCTCTACCAAAACCTCGTGCGAGTTGAGAGTGCTGTTCCGCCAGCCGTGCTGGCATCCCTCCGACAGAGTCATGAAAGGAATATTCATAAGTCTCTTTTTCTTACTCGCGAGCTGATCCGCATTCTCGATTGCGCCAGCGGACTTGGAGTTGATGTGATTCCGTACAAAGGCGTCGTACTCTCCGAGGTTTACTACGGCGACATGGCGATGCGGCAGTCTGGTGACCTGGATTTATTCGTGCGCAAGCAAGATGTTGTGCGGATCAAGAGTGCAATTCACAATCTAGGGTATGCTCCGCGCGTATTCATTCCAGAAGATGCCGAGCGTGATTACATCGATTCTGGTTACGAGTTTACTTTCGACAGCCCCGCTGGAAAGAATCTGCTGGAGCTCCAGTGGGCGCTGCAGCCGCGCTTCTATGCCGTCGAGTTCGACATGGATGGATTGTTTGAGCGCGCGGTCAATGTTACGGTTGCGGGCCGGCATGTAAAGACTCCTTCTTCCGAGGATCTGCTCCTGATTCTTTCCATGCACGCCGCGAAACATGTCTGGCGACGACTGATCTGGCTCTGCGACATCGTGCAGATTGTGAAGCTGGGGAGGGTGAACTGGGATTGGGTGCAGTCTCAAGCTCACGAACTTGGCATCGCGCGGATTCTGCACATCACATGGCTGTTAGCGAAGCGTTTTCTGGCCGCGAACATTCCTGCGGCGATCGAACCGGCAATCCTTGCAGATAAAGCGGCATACGGGTTTACGGAACAAATTGCCGACTCTGTCGTTGCAGGCACTATCTACGAAGAAGAAAAGGTGTCCTACTTTCGCCTGATGATGCGTCTGCGGGAGCGCAAAGCAGACCGTCTGAAATTCCTGGCTCGCCTGACTTTCACACCGGGTCCGGGCGAGTGGGAAGCGATGCGTCTTCCCAGGCCTCTTTTTCCTCTCTACCGCATCGTGCGACTGGCGCGGCTGGCGTCCAGATTTTCGCGCTAACGGCTGGCCAATCCACCCGCGGTTTCGCCGCCGTCCATGGTGTAGACGTGGCCGGTGGCGTAGGCTGCATCGTCCGATGCGAGATATGCAAACAAGGCCGCGATCTCTTCGGGGTTGGCGTGGCGGCGCAGCGGAATTTTCCTATTTACTTCGTCAAGCATGGCGTCGGTGTATTCGGCGCGCTGCATGGGCGTAAGCACGTATCCCGGGGCGACGGCGCACACGCGAACTTTAGGCGCCAACTCGAGAGCCATGGAGCGCGTCAACTCGATTACTCCAGCTTTGGTGGCGTTGTAATCGGCATAATAGGGATAGCCCATGATGCCGTTGGTCGAGGCGGTTTGCAGAATCACTCCGCTGCCACGCTCGACCGTGTAATTTTCCACCATGTGGCGGGCGGCGGTTTGGGCTACGTAGAAAACGCCCGTGAGATTGACGGCGATCACTTTGTCCCATTCTTCGGGAGTGATGTCGAGGAAGTTGTGGCGAATGCTGATGCCGGCGTTGTTGATGAGGACGTCAACTCCGTCCATCACGCGGACCGCGTCGGCCAGGGCAGCTTCGACCTGCATGAGGTCAGTAACATCGGCGATGATGGCCTCGGAGATTTCCGGCAGTTGGTGACGAATGGTTGCGCAGGCCGTAGCGTCGCGGTCGAGGATGCAAACGCGCGAGCCTTCTTCCAGAAAGCGCGCTGCAGTGGCAGCGCCGATTCCGCTGGCGCCTCCGGTGATCAGGACTCGTTTGTCTTCCAAGCCTCGCATGGCGATTCCCTAATCGGTAGGAATAACCATGGTAGCTTACTGGCTATCGAGGTGGAATGCCCGCTACGTTTTCGAGACTGTCTCACCGGGCTCGCGGTTTCTCTGGCAGAAGAGCAGAAGCAGCGGGAAGAGAATACCGGCTGCAGTGATCGGCCAGGGTGACGCCC
>Ga0210387_10004336_pt1 | contig 10873 bp, 9 predicted proteins | sample IncBWC7OmetaG_FD_160108 | JGI IMG/M metagenome (GOLD analysis project Ga0210387, IMG submission 160108) | Forest soil microbial communities from Barre Woods Harvard Forest LTER site, Petersham, Massachusetts, United States - Inc-BW-C-7-O ... | reverse complement strand
TGAGCAAAGGCGCGCTGGCTGGCAGCGCCGGGGTGGGCGCCGCTGATCTGCTCTGCCAGGGAGAAGCAGCCAGCGCGGGCTACGCCAACGCCTCGAGCTTCTACGCCTACCTCGGCACCGCCGCGAACGATGCGCTCTGCCACGTGCTCGGCGGCAGTGGTCGCGTGACCGACAAATGCGGCCTCTCAGCGCTACCAACCGCGACTTGGCGACGCGCCGACAACTACCCGATCGCCAGCGCCGCGGCGTTGTTCGGTGCCGGCGCGCTGCTCGCCTCGCCGATTTCGATGTCGGCCGATCAGTCCGAGTCACTCGACCAGCGCCCATGGACCGGCACGAGCTCGACCGGTGTGGTCGCAACCGGCATGACCGACGGGAACTGCGGCGATTGGTCTTTGTCGAGTGGTACTGCCGAGGTCGGCACTCCGCGCTGCACCACCGGCTCATGGCAGCTCTTCTCTTCGGCGGACTGCAGCTCGGAAGCGCCCGTGTATTGCTTCGAGCGCTGAGCAGGCGCGATCGCGTTCCAGCGAGCGCGCCCGTGTATGCGGCGGGCACATTCCCGCAATCAATCACCTCGGCATTGCCGCCTTGCGCATCTCCTCCGAAGGCCACTCGTTCTGTGTGATGATGTGCGGACATCGCATGCAGGCGGCTCGACCCGCCTGCGAAAACCAGCGACACTTCGGACGGATACGGCACGTCGGGAGGAGAAGCGAGGCCGGCGGGATGATGTCCACGATCCGGTCGACGAGCTTGCAATCTTGGCCGCTCCAATGCGAGCACGCAGCGGTCTGGCACGGAGCGGCGAAACGGAATACTTCTGTCGGCGTGACGGGTTCCGCCATCGCCACGAGCTCGTCGTTTACCGGCAATGGCTGATCCAGGTACGCGACCTCGGGTTCGGTGCCGTCGCGGTCGATGACACCGATTGCGACGGCACTCGGCATGGTCGGCTGTGCGCTCGGACACAGGAGCACACTAGTGCCGGCGCTGCCGGCCTTTGCGCTGGCCTTCATATCGACCGTGTCAGCGGCTGAGGATCTCGGGCTGCACGTACCCAATGAGAACGCCGCCTTCACCAGCAATGAGGCCTGGTTTCAATTTGATGCCGGAATTGACGGACGCTTGCTTCGTGATCGCCGCGGCGACCGCCTTGGGCGAGAGCTCGAGCTTCGCGATTGCCGCCTTGTCGATCCAGATGCCAGCGAGAATGCCCGGGCGACCTGGAAGGCCTCTTCCGAGGACAGCACGCACCGACGCCGCGGTCGCGGCTGCGAGATTTTGAACCTTGAGCGCCGCCGGTTTCTTGGCCGCCTTACGCTTCTTGACGGTTCGCTTTTTCTTGGTCGCCATGATTGCCTCCTGCCTTCGTTGCTAAGTCCCACGACAGTCCACACGATGAGGTGGACAGCCGCTATAGTGATTTATTCAAGTGACCGACACGATGTGCTGATTCGGAATCAACGAAACACATCCACTGGCTCTAGCAACGCAGTTGGCGAGCCATAAACAATTGACCATTGCTGGCACCGGCGCGGGACGCCATTAACACACGCGTGCTCCCGCAAAACCCTAACTCAGGATATCCCGATGCCCAATAGTCTCGCAGTGTATGTCATTGACGGCGTTGCCGGTAACATCAGCACTCCCGACGCACCACGACTGACCTTCTCTTTGCTCGTCCACGCGACGACCGGGCAGGTCAGCGGGCAGGCCACGATCGACCAATCCATCGCCCCGAGTCCGATCGAAATCAGCAACGTAACTGGCAAGGTGCACAAGCTCAAGGATTCGTCCGGCGCCATTTCCCAGCTCGTTTCGCTACATGGCACGTACAACGAAGGAGCGCCCCCACCTCTGAATCTGATCGTGCAGCGTCAGTTCAGCGCGCATTTCGCCACTGATTCACAGTGGAATGGCTCGGGCGCTTTCGAATACGGTTCGCACTCCGAAGAAGGCGTGTCAGTGAAAAACACGTCATCCCCCCCGATTCAGCCGCTGTACGGCGTGGTGATCCACGACGCTGCCGCGAGCGGCGACCTTGCCCGGATGAAGGCTACCGCCGCACAAGCGCAACGACACATCGATGCCACCCCCGACGTGCAGGCGGCGCTCAAGGAGCTCAAAACAGAGATCGCAAACGCTGGGGGTTGAGACCCGCACCTCGAAAGTGGCTCTAAAATCATGTTGCGTCCCGCTCGTCAGCGTCTAGTCGAAGACTTCGAACGGCACATCCCCGTGCATGCGGTGTGGGAGATCACGCTCGCGTGCGATCTCAAATGCCAGCATTGCGGCTCACGCGCTGGCGCGCGACGTGAGCGCGAGCTCACGACCTCGGAATGTATCGACGTCGTGGCCGCGCTCGCGCGCCTCGAGGTGCGGGAAGTGACGCTGATTGGCGGGGAGGCGTACCTGCGCAAAGACTGGGTGGAGATCGTGCGCGAGGTGCGCCGGCTCGGAATGAGGTGCACGGTCCAAACGGGTGGTCGCAACCTAACGCAGGCGCGGCTTTCTGCGGCGGTAGAAGCTGGCCTGCAGGGCATCGGAGTGTCGCTCGACGGCCTCGCGCCACTCCACGATGAGTTGCGCGGCGTCGCGGGCTCGTTCGAGCGAGCGCTCGATGCGATTCGCCGAGCACGCGCGGCGGGCATCGGGGTTGGCGTCAATACACAAGTCGGCGCGAGCACGATGGCGGATCTGCCGGAGCTGATGCATGTGATCGCCTCCGCGGGCGCAACCCACTGGCAGGTGCAGCTGACCGTCGCGATGGGCAATGCGGTCGACAACGACGCCCTACTGCTGCAGCCCTATCAGTTAGCGGAGCTGATGCCCTTGCTCGCGCGCCTCAACCGCGCCGCGCTCGACCGTGGACTACTCATTACGGTAGGCAACAATATTGGGTACTTTGGTCCGCACGAGCACGAGTTGCGCGGGCGGGGCGATGAAACGGTGCATTGGTCGGGCTGCGCCGCGGGTCAAAATGTGCTCGGCATCGAAGCCGACGGCACCGTGAAGGGCTGCCCGTCGTTGCGCACACTCGGCTACGCCGGAGGCAACGTGCGCGACGTGAGCCTCGAGGAAATTTGGCGGAGCGCGCCCGAGATGCATTTTGGTCGCGTGCGCTCGGTCCGAGATCTTTGGGGCTTCTGCGGCACTTGCTACTACGCTGACGTGTGCCGTGCCGGGTGCACTTGGACGGCTGATTCTCTCTTCGGCCGTCCAGGGAATAACCCATATTGTCACTATCGCGTGCTCGAGCTCGCGAAGCGCGGGCTTCGCGAGCGAATTGTCAAAGAGCGCGAGGCAGCACAGAGCCCGTTTGCCATCGGCAAATTTGCATTGGTCGTCGAACCACTTTCTGGTAGCCAAGACGCCGCGCTTCCAGCTTCGGTGCCCAAAACGAGTGATGCCCCGCTCGTTCAGCTGCGGAAACGACAGCCCTCGGCGGCGCAGGGACGCCCGGAGCAGATGCAGGTCGGTCGCGTGCCTCCGATTTTGGAGCTTTGTCGCGCATGTAACCAATACGTGGTCCCGCCGGCAACGCACTGCCCGCACTGCGGGGTCGAGCTTGCGGCTGCGAGGGCCGACCACGCGGAGGTCGTCGAGCGGCGAACTCGACTGCTCCTGCGCCTGCAGCGGGCCATGGACTTCTGAGGGCGGATCGCGATCCGTGAGTCGGATCGCTCGACCAGTCGCGGCTCAGATCATGCTCCGCCGAGGGCTGCTCGATGCCCGAACTTAGTCCTGCGTCGCACCAGCGGTGCCGCTCGCGTCAGGGTGTTGACGACTCGGACGGCGCGATGCGTTGGCTGAGGATCAGGTGTACTCCGGCGCGATCGAGACGTTCACCGGTAGCGCGTGCGCGTTCGCCGATCTGCCCGGGCGCGCGGCGCCGTAGCAGCCTACTTTGAGCTCCAGGAAGACGGCTCACTTCGGGCCCTTCGTTGGAGGACAGCATGCAGACGAGAGCGACGACAACACCTTGCTGGGAAGATGAAGACGACGAGCTCGAACCGGAGTGCGTCGCCACGGTCGAAGACGGCTTCGAGCGCGGAGCGGCGCTCCACGGCCTCTGGATCCACGTTCGATCACGAGAGCTTCGGAGCGGGCGCGTAACCGCCGTCCTTTCCGGGGTGACGGTCGACCTCAGGGAGGCGGCGCTCAGCCCCGAAGGGGCGACGATCCACGTGCAATCCGCGCTCAGCGGCATCGACATCCTGGTGCCGCCCGATTGGGACATCGCCTGGGAGGTCGATGCGATTTGGGGCGGCGTGGGCGAGGATCGGCGCGCGCCGAGCTCGGCGGCGCCGCGGCCGCGCCTACGCATTGCGGGGATGGTCGTAGCCGGTGGGCTTTCGGTACGATAGGAGCGAGCGATGCGAACGAATTACCACCACAGGCCCGGTTTGTGGCCAGGCCTGGTCCTGGTCTCCGTCGGCGGCGGGCTGCTCGCACGCGAGCTCGGTTTCTTGCCTCCGCAGGTGCGGATCGTCGATTTCTGGCCGCTCTTATTGGTGTTCTTCGGAATCTCGAACCTGTTTCGAGGGCGCGGTTTCATGGGCGCGCTCTTCGCCCTCGCGTTCGCGGCCTTGGGTGGGTTCTTGCTCGCCAGGAACCTGGGCTTTCTGACCTTTCCGGCCGCGCACCTGTGGCCGGTGCTCGTGGTGCTGCTCGGAGTCGCGTTCCTGATTCGGGCAGCGCGTGGCTCCGAACCGCGCGAGCCACCCACGGATCCACCTGCTGGTGCTGGCCCTCGACCGCACGACGACTCGGATGAGCTCTTTGACGCGCAGTGGCGCGACGAGGGGGCGCCGCAGCGCAGCCTCACGACGGAGGACGACCGCTTGAACAAGCAAATCACTTTCGCGGGCGCAGAGTTCAAGATCGCCTCTCAAGCCTGGAAAGGAGGAGAGCTCGGCGTCACCGCGGGTGGCGTCGAGCTCGACCTCCGCTACGCGCGCCTCGCTCCGGAAGGCGCCCTGCTCGACGTGCGCATCGTGATGGGCGGCGTCGATATTCGCGTGCCCGACACGTGGCAGATCCTGTGCGACGTGACGCCGCTCATCGGCGGCGCCGATGATTCGACCCGCACCACGCAAGGCTCGGGCAACGCGCCGCTGCTGCGCGTGGTCGGCTCGGTCACGCTCGGCGGCTTCAGCATCCACAACTGATCCCGAACACTTCTTTAGAATCAGCCGACCGCCGTGCATCCGCTCCTCGCCCAGCGCCGCTCGCTTTCAGCCTATCTGCTCTTCTGGGCGGGTCTTTCGGCCGTGCCCTGGGTACTGATCCACTCGACTGCTCCGCTCGGTGCGCTAGTCCTGAGCGCGGCCTGTACAGTGGCCTTCGCGCTCGGCACACTAGTGGTCTGGTACCTGTGCCGCGCGCTGCCGCTACTGCCGGCAAAGCTGTGGCGAGTCGTGTCGATTCACGCCGCGACCGCCGCCCTGTGGAGCGTCGGTTTTGTGGCCTGTGCGCAGCTCCTGGCCGAGCTCCTAGCGCTGCTGCCGGCCTGGCACGGGTTGCCCGCGGACGTCGGAGCGGCCGAGGGCGCACTGTTCGGCGTGGGGGCGCTCTTCTACCTCCTGGTCGCGACGTTTCACTACGTCCTCGCGGAGCTCGAACAGCGGCGTATGGCCGGCGAACGCGAAGCGGTGCTCGCCCTCGCCGCGCAGCGGGCCGAGCTCAGCGCGTTGCGCGCCCAGGTTCATCCGCATTTCCTCTTCAACAGCCTCAATACCGTGAGCGCGCTGATCGGCTACGACCCCGTGAAGGCGCGCGATGCGTGCCTGCTTCTGGCGCAATACCTGCGGGGGACGCTCGGGGCTCAGGAACGCGCGCTGGTTCCCCTGCGTGAGGAATGGGCGCTCTGCGAGCGCTACCTCGCGGTAGAAGCGCTACGCTTGGGTGAGCGATTGCGCATCGAGGTCTCCATGGAAGAGTCCGCCCAAGATTGCGAGATCCCCTCGCTGCTACTCCAGCCGCTCGTGGAAAATGCCGTAACGCACGGGATCGCGCCGGTGGACGAACCGCAGCCGCTGCGCGTGCGCGCGCGCTGCCACGGCGGACGCCTGACCATGGAGCTCGACAATGGGCTCGACCCGGCTCCTCATGCTCGGCAACGCTTGGCGCGCCATGAAGGCGGGGTCGGTCTCGCGAACGTGCGGGCGCGCCTGTTCGGTCAATATGGGAACGACGCGACGCTGCGCGTCGAGCGCGACGTCGACCGCTTCAGCGTCGTGCTCGACCTACCAGCGGAGGCGGGATGAGCGAAGCCGGCATCCAACGGCGCGTGCTCGTCGTCGACGACGAAGAACCCGCGCGGCGCCTGCTCGCCGAGTACCTGCGCGCGCACCCCGCGTGGCGCATCGTCGCGCAGGCGAAGAACGGGCTCGAAGCCCTGCAACTCGCTAAGGAGCACCACCCCGATTTACTGCTGCTCGACGTGCAGATGCCCAAACTCGACGGCTTCGAGGTGCTCGGCCTGCTCGCGCCCGAAATTGTCGTCATCTTCACGACTGCTTTCGACGAGTATGCCGTGCGCGCCTTCGAGGTTCATGCCGTGGACTACCTGCTCAAGCCCTTCTCTGCGGAGCGCTTGGCGCAGGCGCTCACGCGGGCGGAAAAGCGCCTCGGCGAGCTGCGCAACCTCGCCGCACCGGAGCTGGCGCGGGCTGCGCGCAGCCCGGGCAGCTACCTCGAGCGGCTGGTCATCCGCGACGGCGCGGAGATCCTGATCATCGCCACGGCTGCCATCGACTTCGTGCGCGGCCAGGACGACTACGTCGAGGTCTTTCACGACGCTCGCTCCTCGCTCACGCAACAGACGCTCCAGAGCCTCGAAGCCAGCCTCGATCCGCGCCAGTTCGTGCGCGTGCACCGCTCGTACCTACTCAACGTCAGCCGCGTCGCCCGCATCGAACCCTGGGGCAACGGCAGCAAAATGGCGATCCTGCACGACGGCCGCAGCGTACCGATCAGTCGCTCCGGCGAGGCCCGGCTGCGGACGACGCTCGGTTTGTGAACCTGCGTGGCTGGCCCAGTTACGGGATGTTGTCGTAGCTGCCGACCACGCTGCCGCTGCCATCCGTGCAGCTGATCCGAGTGCCCGGAGTGCTGTCACACACGCCGCTGCAAGCGCTCGCTTGCGCCATGCTGCAGACCGCGATGACCGTCCCGTTCGTGCGGTAGGAGGTGAACTTCCAGTTCTTGTCGCCGACGGCGCCCACGCGGTCCATCACCATGAAGCCAAACTCCTGCGAGTAGGCAAACGCGTTGACTACCGTGTTCGGCGCCGGCAAATCGGTGTTCGGGTTGAACGTCGCGGGCAGCGCCGAGTCCAAGTTGTCGCCACCGTTGCCGGCCACGAAGGTCGCCGGGTGGTGGCTGGCGAAGTCGAAGGCCTGGAAGTCGTGCACGTGACCGTGGATGGCGATCGCGGTGTTCGGTGGGTAGTAGTTCCCCGGGAAGGCCGCGTTCATGACGGACTGAAGACCGGGGCTGCCCACCGTCGGCGGGTTCGCCGCCGTGTAGCCAAGGACCGGGTGGTGAACCGCGAAGATGTTCAGGAAGTTGCTGTTCGACAAGCTGGCCGCAGAAGCCAGCTCGGCCGTGTACGGCTGAAAGTTGGGCGGATTGTAAGCAGTCTTCTGAACATTCGACGAGTCGAAGGCAATGAACCGAGTGTCACCGAAGGAGACGGCCCACGGGTCATTGAAGTTGCCGGTGTTGTCGTTGGCCGGATTGTCACAGGTCTTCACGTCGCTGCTGTCGAAGGGGTTCGGATCGAGATACCGATACCAACCCTGGCCGGCGCGGTTGCAGACCTCGTGGTTGCCGCGGACCATGACCCACGGAGCAGCAGCGAGCAGAGGCGCCGCTGGTGTGAAGAAGTCCGCGGCCCAGGCGTCGGACCCGTAGCCCCACGGCTGTCCAGCGCACGCGGTGTTGCCCGGGGGACAAGGGTTGTCGCGATACTCGTAGTCGCCCACGTGCAGCACGAGATCGGGCTTCATCGCGGCCGTGGCCGTGGCGATGACCGAGAAGGGCCACTGCGTTGGATCGCTGCAAGCCTGGAAAACGTTGCCAATCGAGATGCGGCACCCAGTGTCGCCGATGATCACCACGCGGTTGACCACCGGCTTCGGCAGCGGCAACTTGATGCCGGCCACGGTGGCCGTGGCCGCCCCAGCGGGCAGGTTGAACTCGCAGGTCGTCGACGCGAAGATCGACGGCTTCGAGTTGCCCGAGGTTTGCGCAGCGGCCAGCGTCGTATCGGTGCTGGTCGGACGGAGCGGCAGGGTGACCGCCGGGGCGCGTACGGTCATCGGGCTCGTGGCGCCGTCGACCGTGATGGCGGGGCACACCGCGTACGGCGTGATGAGCCGTGCGATGGCCTGGTTGTTCGCCCCGAGCTCGACCCAGGCCGCGTCAGCGAGCGCCGAATCGGACGGACAGGTCTCCTGCAGGTTGAAGCTGGCATTGCACGCTGGATCGCCGTCGGAGACAGTGAGGGTCAGCGACGCGAGGCCGGGGGCCGTGCAGGTCAGCGTCGGGTTCTGCGCCGTCGCGCTGCTCAACGTGCCGGAGCTGGTCGTCCAAACATACGAGAGGGGCTGCGGGCCGCTGTCGGGGTCAGTTGCTCCGCTCGAAATCGCAATGACGTTCCCCGTGGGCGGATTCGAGCTGACGGAGTCGATAGTCGGGCAGACATTGATGGTGCCGTTCACCGAGACTGACCCGGTGGTCGGCCCCTCGTGACAGGTGAGGTGGACCGTGACCGTAGTGGTGCCCCCGGCGATGACGTTGAAGCTGGCCGATCCACCGCAGCTCGTCGTGCCGTCGCTGGATGTCGCCGTGATCGTGATTGAGTAGCCAGTGCCGGCTGGCAGGCCGCCGATCACCGCGGAGAGGGCGCCGCTGTTCGCGACGTTGATGCTCGCCAGCTTGGTGAAGTCACCCGGGCCCGTGATGACATAGTTCGCGCTCGACACCGAAGTGCCGTTGGCGAGCTGCAGCCCGAACTGGAGCGAGCCCGTGCTTTCGACGCTCGATCCACCGCCTGGCGTGGCCGGTCCGCTGCAGGCGCTAACCAGTCCGACGGAAGCAAGCGATGCGAAAATTCCCCAGCGAACGAATGAACGCTTCACGTGCTAACCTCTGAGTGTTGGTATGCGGGGCGGAAATAGTTCCGCGAAACCGTCCGCACTTTTGCCCTTCTGCGCGCACGCTGTCGAGCAACGGTTCAGCTACAACCTCGCGACCAACTCAACACGAGAATTTCTCACAGACCTCTCAGGCCTGACGTGGAGAGTCGACAACGCGATCGTGCGTGCCTTCTTCACTCAATTCGAACGTGGGCGGGCGCGCCGTCGCGATGCGGCGAGGACGAGGCCGAGCAGCGCTCCCCAAATTAGGAATGAGCGCGCGTTCGCAGTCGAAATTCGGCAACCGCAGCCTCCGCTCTGCGAGGAGCTCGGAAGCGATGAGGCTCCGCCGTTTGTCGCTGATACGCCGCCATTTCCGGCTGAGCCGATCGCGGTTCCGGCGGCGCCGCTGGTGGGCTCACTCGGCGCGCCTCCGCCCGATGCGCCGCCATTTGCCAGGCCTCCATTCGACGGCGCCCCTGCGGCGGCCGACGACGCGCCACCCGCGCCGGTCGTCGTGCCCGCCTTGCCGGTGATGCGAATGTCATCCACGTAGGCTGCGTAGTCGCCCGCGCCGGAGCTTCGCTCGAAGTCTAGGTCGATCCGGTCCAGCATTTTGCCGCTCAAGCTCGAAAGGTCCGCGCTGACTAAGCTCCAGGTGCCGAGCGGGATCGCTCCGCCATGCCCTTGGCTGGCGCTGATCGATGCACCATTTTGATCGGTGAGATTTGCAGTGCGCAAGAACGAGCCGTCGGTGAAGTGCAGATCCACTGCGACGTAGCGGCCATTGTCGTTCTTCGGACGGACGAAATAACTGAGACTCGACTCCGACGAGAGTGGCACTGGCGCACTCGATAGATCGAACACGCGCGATTCGCTCAGCGCTGCCCCGCCCGCCTGGATCGTGCCCGTCACGAGCAAGGATTGCTCGAAATGAGCGAAGTCTTTGCTCAACCCGCACTGGGCATTCGTGACCAAGGTGGGGTTCGACGCGACATTCGCGTCAGCCGAGTCAACCCATGTCGGCTGCGGCTCAGTGGTCTCGAAGCCACTAAAAAAGGCGGTGTCAGTGGCGAGTTGCCAGAAATTCAGACTGAAGCCCCCGGCATCGAAGACGACTCGCACCTTGTGATAAACATTTTTCGAGTAGGGCAACGTGCCGGCGTCGAGCGTTTGCCAGGTCTGTCCGCCCCCGGTCGCTGGCACGGCGACTGCGGGCAACGGTTGGTCGTCGACCACGAAGTGCAGTTTGCCACCGGCATTCGTGCTCGCGACGCGGGCCGTCAGGTGCACTCCGCTGCCTTGAATGGGCACCCGCTCCCACTCGAGCCACTCTGCCGATTGCAGGTTCGTGACATCGTAGCCGGCGTTCGTGTCCGTAGTGGCCTCGACGACAATGTCCCCATTTCGATAAAAGTTCGGCTGAGCCTTGTTTGCGATGCCCCCGCCAAATGCATCTGCGCCTTCGGCTTCGACCAAGAGATCGGCTTGAAAAGGCGCGCTCGAGTAGTCGCGAACTACGTCGAGGCGCTGATTTGGATAGTCGTACCCGCTTTGCTGATAGCTGAGCGCGCCGCCGCTGGCGTCCACGTTGGCAACTCGAAACAGCGCGCAACTCTCCTCCCAGTCGGTCAGCCCTTCGAGCAACGTCAGCTCGCTGCCGCCTTGTGCAGACGCCAGCAAGCCCGTTGCCAGTGTGTTGCCGTGATCTGGAGACACCTGTG
>Ga0210387_10004335_pt1 | contig 10873 bp, 9 predicted proteins | sample IncBWC7OmetaG_FD_160108 | JGI IMG/M metagenome (GOLD analysis project Ga0210387, IMG submission 160108) | Forest soil microbial communities from Barre Woods Harvard Forest LTER site, Petersham, Massachusetts, United States - Inc-BW-C-7-O ... | reverse complement strand
TCCCCGGCCCCAGGGCCCAGAAGGTCGTCGCCGACGACGAGCGCCTCGTCTCCCCCAGCTACACCCGCAGCTACCCCATGGTCGCAAAGTCCGGCCGGGGCGTCCGCGTCACCGACGTCGACGGCAACGAGTTCCTCGACTTCGCCGCCGGCATCGCCGTTAACTCTACCGGCCACTGTCATCCCGAAGTAGTCAAGGCGATCCAGAATCAGGCCGCCGAACTCATCCATATGTCCGGCACCGACTTCTACTACGAGCACATGATCAGCCTCGCCGATCGCCTCTCGGCCATCGCCCCCATGCCCGGCCCGCACAAGTTCTACTATGGCAACTCCGGCGCCGAGGCCGTCGAGTGCGCCATGAAGCTCGCCCGCTACCACACCGGCCGCCACAATATCATCAGCTTCTTCGGCGGCTTCCACGGCCGTACCATGGGCGCCTTGTCGCTAACTGGCTCCAAGCCCCAGCAGAAACGCCGCTTCGCCCCCTTCGTCCCCGGGGTCACGCATATCCGTTACCCCTACACGTATCGCGGTACCACCGGCGGCCCCGCCGAACAGGAGGCCTTCGCACTCGACTGTGCCCGCTACATCGAGGACCGCCTCTTCAAGACCATCCTCCCGCCCGAAGAGGTCGCCGCCATCATCCTCGAGCCCATCCAGGGAGAAGGCGGCTACGTCGTTGCTCCCGACAACTTCCTTCAGGAGCTTCGCCGCATCTGCGACCGCCACGGCATCCTCCTCATCGCCGACGAGGTACAGTCCGGCATGGGACGGACAGGGAAGTGGTGGGCCATCGAGCACTCCGGCGTCCAGCCCGACATGGTCTGCATCGCCAAAGGCATCGCCTCAGGCATGCCTCTCGGCATCTGCATGACGAAGGCCGACGTCATGGACTGGGTCCCCGGCTCCCACGCCAGCACCTTCGGCGGCAACCCGATCTGCATCGCTGCCGCCCTCGCCACCATGGACGTCCTCGAGCGCGAAGGCCTCAAAAACGCCGCGACCGTAGGCGAAAAGACGCTCGAGCGCCTGCGTCCCTGGGTCGCCAAGCACCCCACCGTAGGCGAGGTCCGCGGCCGAGGTCTCATGATCGGCATCGAGATTGTGAAAGACCAGCAGTCCCGCACCCCCGCGGGCCCTATGCGCGACAAGATCGTCGAACTAGCCTTTGAGCGCGGCCTGCTCATCCTCGGCTGCGGCGAAACCAGCGTCCGCCTCTGCCCACCCCTCATCGTCAAACAGCAAGAGGTCGACATAGCCCTCGACATCCTCGAGGAGTGCATCACCCTGGCAGCAAAATAACCTCGGCACCACAAGAGAGCCGGCTTCGGCCCACACAGCCGAGGCCGGCTCTTTGTCGATCGACTTGATACAACGACACGCCGGATCCAATGGGCACGCCGATCGGAAGATGCGGCCGGATCAGGGTGACAACAAACCGAAGACCGCCACCCCGTTCTGGGTCCCGACATACACCTTGCCATTCACCACCATCGGGGTGATGAATTTGTTTCCATTGCCGAAGCTGTCGCGCCCGTTCGCAGCCTGAGTGCTGTTATAGAGTTCATGCGCCAGATTGGTCGGGTCGTAGGCGTGCAGAATACCGAGGTTGCCCAGGTAGGAGTCCAACGCCCACACGATTCCGTTGTGCGTGCCGTTAGCTGAGACCGTTGGCGTCGGGCCCGGGTGCTGGAACTTTGTTGGTGACACGCTCGACGGACTGGTCGCCATCAGCGCGTTGGTCAGCGGGAAGGCCTTCAAGGAGTCTCCGTCGGCCGCATAGTAAAGCACACCATTGAAGTAGGCGGGCGAAGAATAGACGAGGCCCGCCATCACGCCGGTAAGCTGCTGATAGATGTTGGTGTCCATCGGATTCGTGGCGGCATTGAATTTCCCGAGGTTGTCTCGGTCGGCAAGGTAGATGTTCTTGTCCTTGCCCGCGCCTACGATCAGGTGATGGACCACTCCGTTCGCATCGGTCTGGTCCGGTAGCAGGAGCGGCCCGCCCGATCCAAGATCAAGGTCTTCGCCCGATTCCGATTCTCCGTTGTACATCTCGAAGTAATCCGCCACGGCCAACTTGCCGCTGGTTGACAGCTTGACCATTGCATTGCCGTAGTCGCCCTTGGTGGGGAACCCGTTGGTATCCAGAGTAGTGTCGAAGGTGCCGTTGGCGTCGAGAAGGTAGATGAATCCATTGTTATCGGCCGCTATTCCGCCGCCGCTCATCCAGATCGAGCCCTCGTGACCGTTCGGCGTCAGGTTCAGCAACTGCGTCTGCTGCAGTGTCGACTCACTGTACCCAATCACCCAGCCGGTGTAGAGTCCTGCATCACAGTGAGACGTCCAGCCGGTGTAGATGTTCCCATTGAGGAGCAGCAGCGAAGCACGTTCGGCGTACTGAGACGGATCGAAGACCACATTGCCGTTCTGGCTGTTGTCCCCTGTCCCGGGATAGGTTGCGGCGATCTCCGTCGGGCTGCCACTGATCTCCGCGCCCGTAGTGACGTCGAGTGCGTGCAGACGCTGGTGATAATTCCCTTTCGCGTCCTTGCTCATACCCACCGTAAAGATGGTGCCGTTCGCCCCCTGCTTGCGATCGATGACCGGTGTCGAGGTGATTCCTATCTCGGGCGTAATCTGCGAACAACCGTGGTCATCGCTCGTAGTCTCACCGCTGCCAAGAATCGAGCTCTTCCAGAGTTGAGTGCCGGTGTCCGCATCGAAGGCATAGACGCTGTCATGTTCGGTGGCGACGTACAGCACGTTGTGGAACTGGCCTCCAACAATGACATTGGCGAGATAAAGTGGTGCGGCGTCGACCTTCCCATCGACCGTGTCGAAGCCGATCTTGCCGAACTGGGCCGAATTCACATTAGCCGGAGTCAGAATTGTTTCATTCGGATTAAGCCCATCACGCGCGATGTCGTAGTGATACGTCGTCACATCGGGTGCATTGGTCATCGGCGCGGCTTGCACTGTCAGAGCGAGCGTCGCGGAATGAGAGAGGTTGCTCGAGGTCCCCGTAAACGTGACCGTCGACGTTGCCGCAGGTGCTGTAAGCGCAGCCGTAAGCGTCGTGCTCTGCGCTACGCCTAACGTCAGATTCAGCGTCGCTGGATTCGCCGTCACGCCTCCCGGCAGGCCGCCGATCGCGACTGCAACCGTCCCGGTAAACGAATTGAGTGCCACAGCTGTAATGCTCACCTGCGAACCGGCCGCTCCCGCCATAACGGTCAGCGATGTTGGCGACACGCTCAACGTGAAATCCGGTAGCAAGCCGATCGCCACCGCAACCCCAATCGAGTGACTTAACGTGCCGGATGTTCCTGTGAAGGTTGCCGTGAATGTCCCTGCTGTGGCGCTTGTCGCAGCTGTCAAGGTGACGCTCTGCGCAGTCCCCGCAGTCAGGGCCAACGTCGCCGGGTTTGCCGTCACGCCGGCAGGCAGACCGGTAATCGCGACCACCACCGTGCCTGTAAACGAATTCAGCGCCGTTGCCGTAACACTCACCTGCGAACCGGCAGCTCCGGGCGTGAGGGTCAGCGTCGTCGGCGATGCGGACAACGTAAAGTCCGGCGGTGGAGGGGGCGCAGAGATGGTGGCTGTGACAGCAGCAGAATGACTAAGTGCTCCCGACGTTCCTGTGAGAGTCACTGTGGCGCCGCCGACCGTGGTACTGGCACTAGCGGTCACAGTTACATTCTGAGCGGTTCCTGGAGTCAGGGTAAGCGTTGCCGGTTGCGCGGACACGCCCGTAGGCAATCCCGAAATCGTGACGGTCACCGTTCCCATAAAGCCATTGGCTGGTATGGCATTCACGCTGACCTGCTGCCCTGTTCCGCCCGGCACAAGAGTGATGGCAGCTGGCATCGAGCTCAGCGTAAAGTCGCCCTCTGCTGCAGGCTTGGAGCTTCCGCCGCAAGATATCAAAGTGAGGAGGAAGAGGAAACCCGAACACCGAATCACGGCCTTCAATAAAACACTCATATCACCCCCGAGCTCGGCTCGCCGAATGTACATTAGCCCGTTTGGGCGTCGTTTAGCCACATGGGGATGAAATTACAGCGCAAATCTTCCCTCAGTTGTCATGAAGTTGTCTCGAATGAGTCAAATGTATCAGCAGGCAGTATGGCATGTTTCGAACATTAATTTCCGCGTCTAAACTGTTGATCATCCGCTTATGACCACCTTGAACCACATCGTCCCGAGCAACAACCTCCGCAGGTTCGCCGGAGCTGTCGCGCTCGCCATTGGAATCAGCTGGGGTAGCTCCGTAAGTCAGGCCGCCCCGCAGCAGCACACCACAGCCCTCCAGCCCGACGCCACCACCCCCCATCGCATCCGCCTCTACCTCAAGGACGGCAGCTACCAGATCGTCATGAGCTACCGCGTCGTAGGCTCCGTCGTGCGCTACATCAGCGCCGAACGCGGCGGCGCAGAAGAGGAGGTCCCTCTCTCTCTCATCGACCTCGACGCCACCCACCGCTGGGAGAAACAGCACGCCCAACCCGGCCTAGTCGACCCGAACAATCCGCAGCCTCCAGCCATCGACCCTGAGCTCCTAAAAGAGGAAGCTGAGCGCGCCGCCCTCACCCCCGAGGTCGCCAAAGACCTCCGCCTCCCCGAAGAGGACAGCACCCTCGCCCTCGACACCTACCGTGGCACCCCCGAGCTCGTCCCCCTTGCCCAGACCGACAGCGACCTGAACCGCAATACCGGCCACAACCTCCTGAAGGCAGGCGTCAACCCACTCTCCGCCGCGCATCCCATCGTCACCCTCAAAGGCGAGGTCTCACCCATCCAGCTTCACGTCAAAGATCCGGTCCTCTACCTCCGCATCGGCGACGAGAGCGTCGGCAACACCGCCGGTACCCCCCTCACCGTCGACACCCACGGCGCCACCAGTCGCGTCCCGAACGATCCCGACGGCGGTTCACCCAAAAGCCGTTACGTCATCGTCCGCGCCGACGTCCGCATCGGCGCCCGTGTCATCGACAGCTTCCGAATCCCTCTCCTCGGCACCGGCCAGCGCCAGGAGGACGTCGTCGAAACCACCACCGAACTCCTACCCGGCGGACACTGGCTCAAGGTCACACCCAAAGGACCCCTCGACTTCGGCGAGTTCGCCCTCATGGAGGTCATCTCCGACAAGATCGTCAACCTCAGCGTCTGGGACTTCGGCGTCCACCCCGTCTCACCCGAAAATCGCGACATCATCAAGCCAGCCCCCCGTCGAGGGACATCACTCGAACGCCACGGCCCCAGCTAAGGCCATCAAAAATAAGAAGCAATAAAAGGGAGACCGTCAGCCGCGTGGCAACGAGTCGCGCTCGAGAAACAGTCCCACCGCCTGCCGTGGACCGCTATCGGAGGCACTCCTCGCTGAGCTTGAGACCGTTCCTTTACCCGAAACGGCGACGCTGTCCCGGGTGATCTTGGCCTCGTACATCATCGTGTCCGCCGCACGCAGAATCGTAGGCACCGTGCTCCCGTCCTCTGGATATGTCGCCAGCCCAAAGCTCCCCGACACGTTGAGCGATAGCCCCGCACCTTCGAGAAAGCGTGCCGCCCGCAGGTCCTCGCGCAGCGCCATGGTCGTTCCGCTCGCCGCCGACTTTCCCATCCCCGGCAGCAGCGCCACAAACTCGTCCCCGCCATACCGGAACGCCGAGTTGTTCGGCCCCAGGCACCGCTTCAGCAATCCGCCAATCTCCGCCAGCAGCCGGCTCCCGATCAAGTGCCCATGAGTGTCGTTGACCGACTTGAAGTGGTCCAAATCGACGAACATCAAACTAAATACCTGCCCCTGCGCCACCTGCTCATCAAGCAAGGTGTAAAGGTGCCGCGCGTTGAACAGTCCCGTTACATCGTCCGTGATCGTCAGCTCCTGGATCAGTGTCATCGATCGCGCGTTCTGGATCGCAATCGCCGCATAGTCGCACAGGATCCGCAGAAACGAGATCGAGTACTCCGACAGCAGGTCCAGTTTGCTGTTCAGCAGTTGGATCACGCCCAGTGTCTTGTTGCCGGACCGCACCGGCACGCAGGCGATCGACTTGATCCTTAGGTCCGGATGCTTAAGAGCAAACGCCGACCAGTGAGGGTCCAGCGCCACGTCCGGCACCACAAGCGGATTGCCCGTCGATGCCACCCATCCCGCGACACCCTCGCCCATCGGCACCCGCAACCCCTTAAGGCTCTCGGTATTTTCGCCCACCGCAATCGCATAATAGAGCTCGTTTGCGACGTCATCCACCATCAGCATCGACCAGCGTTCGGGCCCGAAGAACTGCGCCATCTTGTCCATAATGGCGCCCAGGATCTCTTCCAATTCCAGGCTCGAAGTCAACGCACGTGCTACGTCATGGAACACCCGGAGGTGGTCCATCTGGCGGCTTTCGATCACCTCAAACTGCCGTCTGTCTTTCAATTGTTGACCTCAGGCCAATAACACATCAGATATCAGACAAATCTATCAGAGGAACTTACCAGACGAATTCAATTCGTAAAGAGTTTCAATCGTGCCAGCGACTGCAAAGACAACATCAATCATCCGCCGATATGGACCATGTTGCGCGACGGCTTTTGAAACCCCGGTTCGCCAATGTGGTGACGCGCCTCTTTGCGCATGACGGTCTTGCGAATATACGCTGCAAGCTCCGCATCGGTTCCACCGCGCACCATCTCGCCATACAGATCATGGTCGCTCTGCGAGAACAGACACGTGCGAATTTTTCCATCCGAGGTCAGACGCACCCGGCTGCAGTGTCCACAAAAAGGCCGCGACACCGGCGCGATAATTCCGATCTCGCCCACTCCATCGTCGAACGTAAACCGTTTCGCCGTCTCGCTCGCCGCATGCGGCGCCAGCTCCACCAGCGGACGGTACGCGTTCAACCGTTCCACGATCTCGTCCATGGCAATAACGGTCTCTCTCTTCCAGCTGCGGTCCTCTTCGAGCGGCATCCACTCGATAAATCGAACGATCACGCCCTCATTCCGCGAAAAGTCCGCAAACTGTTCGATCTGCCCGTCGTTGAACCCGCGCAGCAGCACGCTGTTCACCTTCACCGGTCCAAGCCCCACCGCCTGTGCCTTGCGAATGCCCGCCAGCACCTTGTCGAAGCTCCGCGGCACTCGCGTGATCGACGCAAACGTCTCCGCATCCACAGCGTCCATGCTGACCGTCACGCGATTCAGCCCCGCGTCCTTCAACGGCTGTGCAAGTCCGTCGAGCAAATGTCCATTTGTGGTCAAAGCAAGATCGAGCGGCACTCCCGCGTCGCCAGCATAGGTCCCATCCGGCAGATAAGCGGTCCGCATCGCCGACAGCTCGCGCACCATCTCCACCAGTCCCGACCGCAGCAACGGCTCTCCTCCGGTCAGCCGGACCTTCTCCACTCCCAGCGAGACGAACGATCGCACCATCCGCAAGTAGTCTGCAATGGGCAGCTCGGTATACTGCGCGCCCTCGTTGCCCGTCCGGCAATAGACGCATTTGTAGTTGCAGCGGTCCGTCACCGACACACGAAGGTCCGTAATGGCCCGGCCGAACTTGTCCCGCAGCCTGCCCGGCGTCCGCAAGGCCTCGTCTGGCTGCTCAAGCACCGCCGTACTTCCATCGTCGAGGATCAGGGAGGAGAAGGGCATCGTCGCCGCCATCTGCTTCATTTCCACACATATGAGATGAGATGCGTAGGCTCGAAAAGCGAATCAGATCTGCAGGAATTCCAAGTGTAGTTTTACTCTTATAAATCAATACATTATGTCGTCTAGATCACATATGTGGCAGAATGCTCAACGCCGACCCGTCGATTTGAACAAGCTGCGCGACCGGCCCAACCGCCGATGACACCACAGAGGTGTCGCGCAGATACATCGCAGCCACAACCTGTTGCTTGGCTAGTAGCTGATGAACTCGTTGCTGCCGCGTTTCAGCCGCACACCCACAATGCCGAACACCAGCGAAAGCGTGAACATCGTCGCGTCCCAATAAACCATCGGGTGCGTCCATCCCGGCGACAGCGTCCAGTCCTGTCCTGCCCAGAGGGTCACCAGGGTCCCAACAATCAGGGTCTGAAAGCAGAGCACAAGAAAGAGTTGGCCGCGACGCCGGCGCTTATCGAGCAGCTCCACCTGGTCCGGTGTCAGGTTGCGTTCTTCGATTGGAAGCAGTGTATTCGCCATTGCGTTCTGGTCTCCGCGTATCTTTCTTCAACGTCAACCGACAGGGAACATCGGCCGCACTCAGTGTACTAAATCACGACCGTCCCTGGCCAAACCACATCGGCAAAATTGTCTTTCACTCCTAAATAAACGCGACCGACTGGATCCCGACTACATCGAAGCGCTTCCTGCACCGAACGTTCTTGCACCCCATCGGGTCATCACGCCGAACCATGTAGCTCTGCGCCTTGGCAAAGCGCGCCCGGTCGCGGTCATCGGCCCCTCGCGGCAACTGCGCCTTCTTCCTTCGCACCACCCAGTCGATCTGGTACTCCCCCTGTTGCCCACAGTGCGGACAGGTCATTACATGCGTCCGCTGCTCTGCTTTTTCATCAAAAAAATCGCGCTCTTCCATACCACACCTCATCTGGTCGGCGGCCCGCCTATGCCAGCCGCGTCCCCCTCTGCAATCCTGCCTGACTTCACCCCTCGCAGGCAAGAGTAATGCATAATCACGCATGGGCCCCCGGCCCCTAAAGGAACGCCGATGAGCAAGCCGAAGAAGCAGGTCTTCTCCAAGGTCAAAGCCGTCAAGGCCAACGCCCGCGATCGAGTCGGCACTCCGCCGCCCGAGCGTGTCCTGCCTGACCCCAAACAGAAGCTCGCCGCCAAGCCCAAACACAAACCCACCTTCGCCGAGCTCCTCGACTCCAAAGGAGAAGACCAATGAAGACCCTCCAAGTCTTTGCCCTTGCAGCGGCCGTCGCAACCGCGACCCCTTCCCGTTCCCAGGACATCCAGGTCAACAAGGACAACCGCACCATTGCCATCACCGCAACCGACAAGGTCATCGTCATGGCCGACACCGCCACTGTCCACATCGGCTTCATCACCTATGGCCCCGACAAGGACGCCGCCTACGCCTCCGGTTCCACTCTCTCCAACGCCATCATCAAGGCCCTCACCGCGGCCGGTGTCCCCAGCGACGCCATCGAGAGCGAAAACCAAAACGTCTCCCCCGTGCAGGACTATCAGGTCGACAAGCTCACCCCCGCCGAGAAGGCCCAGCGCAAGTTCCAGGTCACTCAAAGCTGGACGGTCCGAACCAACGCCGCCGACGCCGCCAGGGTCCTCGACGTCGCCGTCAAAGCCGGAGCCAACCAGTCCGGCCAGATCGACTGGGGCCTCAAGGACGAGAACGCCCCTCAGGCCGAAGCCGCCGCCAAGGCCCTCCAGCGCGCCCGTACCGTGGCCGGCGAGATGGCCAAAGGCCTCAACGCGAAACTAGGCCCACTCCTCTACGCCAGCAACGAAACCCAGGCCGAGCCACCCCGTCCCCTCATGCGTGCCATGGCGCCACCACCGATGGCCGATGCCAAGGCGGTCCAACCCCTGGCCATCAATCCCCGCCGCATTGAAAAATCCGCCACCGTCTACGCTGTATTCGCCATAGAATAGGCTTCTCCTGAAAGAGGGAACCCCAAATGCCTGTCCACGAGTATCGCGAACTTAAGCCTACCCCCGAAGCCGAATCCATCTACCGCCGCTGGCTCGCCCGCCTCAACGACGACTTCACCCGCCATCAGACGGCCAATGTCCGTTCACAGATCGTGCGCGACGAACTCATCCAGCTCTACCTCGGCCATCCCTACAGCGGCCCTGCCAAGGCGACCCTCAACCACGAGCTCGCCATGCACACGCTCATGGAGAGCCTCGACCCGCGCAACGTCACCCTCGAACCCGAGTACTACGGCGACGTCGACGCCGAAAAGTATGCCGTCCGCAAACCCCTCATCTGGTTCTGGCAGATGTTCGACCGCTCCCCCGTCGGCCTCAATCACTGGCTCGGCTTCCGCTTCCGCTGCATGCTCGGACGACACATCTTCCGCCACCTCGGCAAGCACGTCAAAATCTTCCACAACGTCGAATTCACCTACGGCTACAACCTCACCATCGAGGACTCCTGCACCATTCACAAAAACGTCATGCTCGACGACCGCGGCGAGATCATTCTCCACGAGGGAACCAGCGTCTCCGACTACGCCAACATCTACTCCCACACCCACAACATCAACCACCAGGCCGACGTCACCAACAAGGTCACCGAACTCGGCCCCCACGCCCGCGTCACCTATCACGCAACGGTCCTCGCCGGATCGAACGTCGGCGAAAACGCCATGCTCGGGGCCCTCGGCCTAGCCACCAAGCCCGTCCCTCCCGGCACCGTCGCCGTAGGCATTCCCGCCCACGTCAAAATCCGCAAAGACCCGTCCCTCCATCGTCCTAACAAGCCCTGAGCGATCTTTACGGTCCCCTTACGCGAAATTCAGTAGACTTGAGTACTTATGAGTCTGAACGTCGTCGTCATCTTCTTCGAGATCGTAGTTCTGATCCTCGCCTTCAGCATTCACGAGTGCGCCCACGCCTGGGCGGCCAATCGTCTCGGCGATCCCACCGCCTTGATGCTTGGCCGCGTCACCCTTAATCCCCTCAAGCACCTCGATCCGGTCGGCTCCGTCCTCTTCCCGCTCATCTCTCTGGTCTACGGTGGCTTCCTCGTCGGTTGGGCCAAGCCCACGCCCGTCACCGCTCGCAACTTCAAGAACTACAGGCGCGACGACATCCTCGTGACCCTCGCCGGCCCTGCCAGCAACCTGCTCTCGGCGACGGTCGCGCTCATCCTGCTCATCGTCCTCAAGTAC
>Ga0210387_10004333_pt1 | contig 10875 bp, 13 predicted proteins | sample IncBWC7OmetaG_FD_160108 | JGI IMG/M metagenome (GOLD analysis project Ga0210387, IMG submission 160108) | Forest soil microbial communities from Barre Woods Harvard Forest LTER site, Petersham, Massachusetts, United States - Inc-BW-C-7-O ... | reverse complement strand
CACAGAGTAAATTCAGAGTAAAACCCATGCTCATTTCCTGATGTCTTCCTGAAAATTTTACATAAATAATCACAATGTACTCAAAATATATTCATGGATTATTTGGTACATTGCCCGCAGTGTATCCAATATCTATATTACTATTATACTTAAATAGTGTCATCAATAGCCGAATCCCCAGCATAGCACAGTTCATGGATTTAGCATTTTCATGTCTTGTTTGGTCTTGTGAGGCGCGGAAAAGCCCAAACAAGTATTGAAAGTCCGCCAGAAACTTGTTTGTTTTGCTGATACTACTGACAACTGACTATGGGCGACGAAGAGGAAAACATGATTGTAAAAACTGCCACGTAGATACGGAATCTACCAACGGACTTGGAATTTCAGCATACTACATGACCATCAGCAACGTTCCAAAACCAAATGGTATCCTTGTCTTCAGAAGCTGAAATGACGCAAGTGCCATCGGGAGAGAAAGCAACAGAGGACACAGGGCCCTCGTGGTCAAATTTAATGTTCCGAGTCGTGTCGTCGGAGGCATTCCACACTCGCACAGTCTCATCATCTGAGCCAAAGAGTGTCGTGCCGTCGGATACATTCCACACTCGCACGGTCTCGTCATCTGAACCAGAGACGATGCGAGTACCGCAAGGCGAATATGCGACTGAACGCACAGCAGAAGTATGTCCTTTAAAGAACAGACGGGTGCCAGTGCCGTCCACGTACAAAATCCGTATGGATTTGTCCTTGGATGCAGAAGCAAAGGACTGGCCGTCAGGAGAAAATGCGACGGAGCACACGGAATCACTGTGGATCTTCGATTTAGTTAGATTGTCAAGGCTCGTCCCATTATTGACGACCCAGCATCGAACATCGCCGTCGTCGGAAGCAGATACAAAGCGATTACTGTCGGGGGAAAATGCAACCGCGCGAACGTCATCTTCATGCTTATCAAACACATACTGCTGAGGCCTCTCTATGTCCCACCACCAGAGACGTTTCTTCAAGAATGAAACTGCGTACTTGCCATTAGGAGATAATGCGATAATATGGGGCTTCTCTGTTTTCCATGATGTCGGAAGCGGAAAATCTGTTTGCGTACAGAATTCCAGCGGTTTGGCCTCCGCTAATTTCGTATCCAAAGTGTAAACTTTCCCATGGCGGGCACCATAAACCTTTGCGTTGTCGGTGAATACAACCCGATGCACCTTGAGACCCTTAAAAATCTCCTCCGATTTCTTGGTGGATACGTCCCAGATGTAAACATCCTTGGGAGAGGAGATAATTCGAGTGCCGTCGGGTGAAAATGCGACGGAACACACTGGCTTGTCATCTGAGAACTTCGTCGGCTTTGTCGTTGTTGTAGCATCCCATATTCGAATAGACTCATCGTAGGATGCAGAAACAAAGCGGGTGCCGTCCGAAAAGTAAGCCACCGAGTTGACGGGCCCACTGTGCCCGTAGAAGGCTTTCAGACTGGTCAAGTCGTTTGCATCCAGCAGTTGGATGGTCGCGTCTTCGGAGCTAGAAATGATGCGGGTACCGTCTGGAGAAAATGCGACGGAAAGCACCCAGCTTGAATGTGCTTGAAGCTCTCTTATTTTGGCCCCATTTGCATTCCAAAGTCGGACATACCCATCATCACATCCAGAAACCACCGAAATACTTTCGTCTTTGGGGTGGAATGCAACGCAGCGCACACAAAGATCGTGCTCGAGTCGAAGCAGTGATCTATCGCCAGTCCCCCACAATTGAACAGTTCCGTCGTCCGAAGCAGAAGCAATGCGATTTCCGCCAGGGGAAAATGCGACTGAAAACACAAATGACTTGTGTCCCCTGTGAATGTGAATAATCGGCTTGTGTCCCTTGTGAACAATCGGCGGACGCTTCTCTCCGAATTCTGCGGCATCCCATATATGAACAGTCCGATCATCTGAAGCAGATGCGATACGCTTGCCATCGGGGGAGAAAGCGACCGAACGCACCGTGTCGTCGTGTCCCTTAAACGTATACAGAAAGGCACCCGTGATTGCATTCCACAGTCGAACTGTCTTGTCATCAGAAGCTGATGCTACGCGGGTGCCGTCGGAAGAAAATGCGACTGAGGATATCCAGCTTTCGTGACCTTTCAATCCGTGCTCTAGGTCACCTTTTAATTCGTGCTCTAGGTCACCAGTGACAGCGTTCCAAACACGGACTACTTCATCATCGGAACCAGACACAACGCGATGACGCAAAGAGCCATCGGAAGATCTACTAGACGAGAATGCGATCGAGTTGACAGCTTCCGTAGACCGGATTTCCCGAAGACAAGGGCTCCAGTATGTCCGCGATATCGTTGGCTCTTCAACGTGCCAAGACGGATCATTGCGCAACTTTTCATAAAGTGGTGATTGAGTTGGAGGACGACGTATCTCTGTGCGAAGGCTGTTGGCCAAGTCAACTTCGAGTACAAATCTCTCGTAGTCCTCCACGAGGGCCAAGGTTTTGGATCGCATGTCCGAGTCTGCAAACTACGCACATAACTTTGAGATCATGCGTCAATTATTACAAGAATATAAAACAACAAACCCGAAATAAATATTGCCGTGTGACAGCTAATGCCTCTACAGCATTCGGCAATTCCTTCAACTCTTTACAATTTTTAACCCAACGAAGGATATCGTTGGAACAAAAATCCTGCAGTGGTGGTAAAAGCGTTTCGCACATAAACGCTCGAAAAATATGCGATGCCCAGTGTAGGCATGCATATCGAAGCTGCCGAGACATGGAAAGTGTGCCGTCATGAACCACGCCATTGTTTTCTTCCGTTTTCAGGACGTTTAGACAAGCATGAGCAAGCCTCGCATGCATTATCGTTTTGTCAAGAGGGACCGTCTTTGAACGCGGAACCAAGGATGGCTTAATCATATCGTGGTCGTCGATCTGTAATTTCGGCCTCAAGTTCTCGATATCATTTTGCTTTAAGCCAAGCAGGTTACCGAGCTGAGTGATCGAAAGGCATTCCTTATTCTGAAGACAATCGATACTGTCGACAACCGTTCTGAGACGAAGGGAACTCTTCTTATCATCCTGATCTGGGTGACGGCTGGAGTCAGAGGTCACTGCAGGTATGGTGATCCGGTCATAATTTTGATCAAAGTAGAACATTGATGATAAATACCAGGTTTTTCTTGGGTGCTTTCGTCTGCGTTTCCAGGAGGCGTTGCTTGGAGATCTAGAGATTCGATATCAGGTCATACATTCGACAGGTGTATATTACTTTGGCCTACTACTCTTCTCCCGCGGGGTTGCCTGGGCATCAGATGTTGACGTCTGATCTACTAAAGTTGAAAAATATTATGTTAAAAATCTTCGTTAGATGACGATAAAATCACCTTTCGCAGTTTTGGATTTCTCACTCAAGCTGCCCGCGGAAGATTTGACGGATCCATTCGTCTGCCGTTCACTCTTCTTGGGGGCTACAAATCCATAATCGCATGCGAGCTTGATCTCCTTCTAATTCCAAAGTATTGATGTAGTGAATGATGCCCAAATAATCAGAAGCTCACTTGGAACATTTCGATGGATGGCCGGATGGCTTTCGTGGAATCATCCGTTGATTGCGCTGGGGGGTCCCGTATCAAAAACGTCGCACTCGTACTAGACAAAGTAGACAAAGTCAAAGGTTTCACTATTTTCAATACTTTCGTCATTTTCGCTTTGTTCGCTATTTTATCCGACCATGACCCCTGGAACCAGCTGCAAGGGAAGTTAGGGACATCGGCTGAAAATCAAAGAACTGAATGACCTGGACAAATTCTGAAATTGTTCTTGAGAGAGGTATAGCTTCGTTGCTTTAATTGAATTCACCAAGTCTTCAAATTTTTTCTGGACTTCTGGCGAAAACTAGATAACATATAGGATTATTCATCGACAAGGAGTGGGGTAGGCGAGCCTAGCTTACTTGTTTGATGTCTTTCTGCCATTTTTTCTCGAACTCTTCAAAGTCATCCTTCTGGCTCTGATTGATCTGATTCATAACTCAGGCGTTGGGCGTAGGATTCTGAAGGATCGTGCACTGGTGCACAATGGCTTATAGTCAACGAGATAACCAAAACATGTGAAGCGACCTAGCCCAAACCTAGCCAAATTAAGTATTAAAAGCAGGGCATAGATTATATCCGCCGACACACCTCATCCCACTACTCGCAGTACTCACACCTCATGATCAGGCTGAACCGAAAACTAATCGAAATTTAGAGTTTCATCATGAATTTGAGAGCCATCGATCTGCGAATTGGGAAAACCGACGATCATACTGACTGTTACGTTCCTTGAAATCTGACAGGCGATATGATGCGCGCTCCTGCGATCAGGGGCGTTCTTGAAGAGATCGACGTGGGTGTACGAGAAGTTTGGCTCGACAGTGCCATTGCAGATTGCCAACATTGGCATAGAAAGAACTGCCAGAGCGACCACCTCTCCAGCGAAGCCAAGATTGACAACAACAGTGCTTGAGGGCGTAGATGTCCTCACTGGAGGGACAATGGATCCGGAGAAGAGCGCTAACGCAATGGGTGACAGGCTGCAGCAACAACTTTTCAGACTCCGTAAGATCGTGATCGACCGATTCTATCCAAAACAAGAAGGCTAGCGCGCGCTTCCGTCATTCCATCATGCCAGACGCCTCAGCGCAGTTGGTGGAGAAGGTTCTCATCCATGTTCAACCCGGAATGTGCAAGTCACGGTGAGTTATGGTGCTAGGGACTTTAAGATCTATTCTTAATTCTACCAAGCAGTTGTCACTCGGTTTGCCCTGCAAAACGCGAATAAACTCAAATCACCAGTCGGACGTGTTTTTAGGAAATTCTGATCTAGTTTGTACTAATAATAGGGCGACTTGATTAAGCTTGATTATCGGTTCGTTTGTCGATTTCGTCTGTGGGATTAAGGTACTACCAAGGTACGTGGCCTGGCTAGGCTAATCGTCGAATGAATGGAGTCAATGGACTACAAGCTCCGGGGCCCACCATGGATGTTGCCGAAACCAGTCACAAAAACGTGCATTCTCAATTTGGCAGAATCGAGGATGGCTCATAAATATAACAACACGTTCAAGTTGAAGCAGTAGTGCCTCTCTCCGGCCTACCAGCAAATACCTCAGAATGAGCGACAATCGAAAGCTAGTGGTGTGCATCGATGGAACCTCAAATCAGTTTGGGCCAAGGGTTTGTATTCTCCATGTCCGGCTTCGTACTCATATTGAATGCTAACTGACGCATTAGAACACCAATGTCATCGAATTCTACAGCCATGTCGAAAAATCCAAGAACCAACTCACGTATTACGATAGCGGCGTCGGTACCTATGCCAAATCGTTGAAAAAGCATGTCAATTTCCTCAACAACAGCTTCGAGCTTGCTTTTGCTACGTACGTTTGTGATTGAACTATGCGGAATTATCTGATATTTTCGCAGCAATGTCCACAAAGGTGTCTTGAAAGCATACCGTTGGTTGTCCGATAACTATATAGAGAACGACGACATTTTTCTGTTTGGTATGTAGTCACGACTTGCAGATGTTCGCTGTGTTCTTAATACTTGTTGCCTCATAGGCTTCTCTCGAGGTGCTTACCAGGTTCGAGTGCTCGCAGGAATGATAGATAGTGTACGTTTGCCGCGAGACGTTTCTGAGTTCAATTTCTCATTCGGGTACAGGTTGGACTCATTTTGGCAGGGAATAAAGCGCAAATTCCGTTGTGCGCACTACATGTTTTCTATTATTCCAATTAGACTTGACCACCTATCTATAGTGCCTATGAACTATATAGTCGCGAAGACGACAAGACAGAGATATTCAAGGAAACTTTTTCACATAAACCCAAGGTATATTTCGTCGGAGTCTGGTATGTCCCTGTATTTGCTGCCATTCGTCTACTATTGTAGACTTGTACTGTAATCCCAGGGACACTGTTTCTTCAGTTCGATGGTCCTGGTCTCCACTGCTGCCTCTTGTCAATACTTGCAATCACATTGAAGTATTTCGACATGCACTAGCATTGGACGAGCATCGCGTGAAATTTTTGCCCGAGTGCGTAATGAGCAAGGACGAGAATTTTTCCAAAACGGCACGAAATGGTGAACCTTGGGTTAAAGAGGTCTGGTTTGCCGGATGTCACGCTGACGTGTATGTTATGTCCTTTCCTCATAACCTACAATGTCTTACTTTCCATGCCTGTGACACAGGGGCGGCGGGAACCGTTCCAACGGGACACTCCAATCTGGTGATATTCCTCTTCTTTGGATGCGGAATGAAGCTGCCATGGCTGGCTTGGAACTAAGAGCACACGATGTCATGTGGAAAGTCAGTGATGTGGACAGGCTTCCCACTGAGTCAATGAGCCCTTCGTGGCGTTTTTTGGAACTTATTCCGTTCAGTCTACCTTCGTACGACAAATCTGGTTATAAAAAAAAAGGACAATCCCGGAGGTAAGTATCAAAGATACAATTTCATTTATTAAATATAAATGATAGGAATAGATGGCATCTGTCGCAACCCCGCGTCATAATCCCCGGACAGAAAATACACGTTTCTGTCCTCTTCAAGACAAAAGAATATAGCGAAAAATTCGGCAAACCAATCCACAGTGCATCCTCCCGCTGCCTCATCAGTTTCCCTCGTCCTTGGAAAGACTTCATGTTATGGCACGATCCGGGCATTTATAAATATGTGGATGGACTAAAACGTGAACAATGGGAGAGGGATATTTTTGATGGCGCGATCGCTAAAGTGTTCATGAGTCAAAGGCATACATCACTACACCTCGACCTCATTGATTGGCTGGCTTTGCTAGCATCATCCGGTCCGTTTCGCCCAGTTTTATTTCAAATCAGAGTCACTTATCTCTTCGGTAAAGAAACTGACAAGCTCTCGGCATGCGAGGGCTTGGTGGAGCTTGTAACAAGCGTGGTCAAAAACACCGAAGTCGATGATGGCACCAGGATCAGTGCCGCAGTTACCCTCCTTCGTCTTGCTCCAAATCCTCAAGTTTGTGAGATTGATTCAGTCTCGCTCGTTTGAACTTTGTTGATACGCCTTTAGTCAAAACCATCCGAGAGAATTCGTGTGTCGAAATGTCCGTGCAGGCTATAGAACGAAAAAATGCAGAGAGCAGCCCGGAGGATGTGAAACGCGCATTAGGCGCTTTGGCTCTCTTCGCAGACAAAGGTGAGCTCTCGTGTTGAGATCTCGACCCTTTTGAATTTCTCATGTCTCTAGAAGATTCTCTATGTGATGAGATAAATCATTGTTGTCTGCCTGCTGTTGTCGAGCTGTGCCTAAATCCGGTTACCAAGGACAAGGACAAGCGAATTCAAGTGCTTAGTCTGTGGACTCTGTTACGCCTCTTGCGTCGATGTGAGTTGTCATCCTTTAGTTTGCGACCTCTTTGAAATGTCTGTATGACACAGCCTGGGCTCAATCTGCCTTTTGGGAACTTCCTCATAATAAAACGATACTCGAAAATCTTTCCAGATTAGTGGCAAGTGATGGTGAATAGCTCGCCATATCTGACTGAGGTTATTAGTCTGATATCTTTTTAACCCACAATTTAGACGAACATTTGGGTTGGGCTGTTGTAGAGGCCTTGGAGGCTGTCAGTTGTCGTGAGGGAACCCTCTGAATTATGCAAATTTTGAATTAACTGTGCCGGCAGACAAGGACCTGAACAAAGACGATGTAGCTAGTCTGAAAGAGTCTGCCACCTGCCTCGTTTCCACGCTGCAGTCATTGCCTGGCGTTGAATCGGCAATGCGGAAGTCTAAGGCCAGTGAAGTCACGGATACGAACCTTCGGAGTCTCAAAATCCACAGAATCATTTACGTTCTATGTTCCTTGGGCAAGAGTCACCGTCAGTTTGACTGTCCCATTCTAGTTGAATTATATGCGGCTGACTTCTTCGCAGAGGATGTGCAGTCTTGGATCAAAAATTCCTCGCTTCTTACAATGCTCGTGGATGGAGTAAAGAGGCCGGGGACTTCGCATATCGAACGGGATGCGCTATTGAGAGGCATATTCACTGTCGTCCATCGCGGTGTGTAATTAGCAGCAAAAACAATCCCCAGCTGACCTCGCTCATACTTATCAGTTGGAATGCCGAAGTCCATTGCCCTCCGTTTCAGGGAAAAGACCAAATTGGGTTTTTTTGGTCTAGTTAACGACGAAGTCTGGATGCCAGTGTGTGCGGCTGTATTGACATTGGCATCTAGCGATGATCGTCAGTTCTCAGCAGTCTTTAAGGATATCCTTTGTTTATTCTGCAATTTAGGTGTTGTTTCGACGCAAGTTAAAAAGCTTATTCCTTCGTTTCCGCAGTCTAAACATTCCAGTCCCACATTGGCGGTCCCCGAAGCAAAAGCTTTCCTAGCCTTCTCAGCACGTCGTCAGTCCTGGAGGTTATCCCATCACTTTTGGGTTCTGATATAATCCCTAGCCGAATTTGAACCGGCGGTTCGTGGTCGTATTAAGGAACTGGTCGAAGCACTAGATCCCAAAAAGCTGGAATCCTCCTTAAATGCTGTGGTACTCCTGGCAGAATATGGCAAGTTAAACTCCAGCGTCAGCAATACATACTTACGTCCTTCTCAGGCCTTGTGAAGAAGGAAATGCTCTCCGAATCTGTTGTTCGCCATCTTAAAATGATCGGGAAAAGCAGACCAGGCCTGAAAAAGACAGTCAAAGACTTGGAAACCCATTTTATTGGTTCGTGGTCATTCTGTCATCTTAGTCGATCCAACTGAAGTTTATTCTAGGCGAGGGGAAGGAACTGAGCCAGTATTTCGGTGATCTTGAGAAGCAGCTTTGGCTACGATCTGCAGAGCCTGTTTGAGCGGTATTCGTTGATCTGCTACTATGTTCAGGAAGCTTATATTTAGGATCATTTCTCATTCTAAACGGATATCGGTCGAATTTTACATCCGCACTGATCGACTCAAAGAAGCTGATCATGAGCGTCAAGGCACACCTTGCCCCCTTGATATGGCGTTTTTGGAGTGTGTAGGATATATTGTACATTTGAAGATTCATAATTATTATTTCCCGCTGTCCTTGCTGAGATGTGGGTATTGAATATCGAGGTCCTGAGAGGCTACATCCGCATGCTATCCAACAAATGCACCCGAGCCCCTGCCTTGAATGTAACGATGGTCACGAAGAAACCTCCGTCGACCTCATATATCTGCCATGCTGAATGGAGGCTGAGCAACCAGGAAAGTTCCAAGATCTCTCGCGATAATGTCGTGCATCTTGCTGGTCGGATGTAAGAGGTCGATCCAAATAGACCCTCTCTGCTCCTGTACATCCTCCACAGGGAAGCCATAAGAAACTGGATCATCAAGAACACGGTTGAACGTTTCCCAGGATGAGAAAATCATGACCGTGGCATCTCGGTGTGCGACGGAAAACGTTTGAGCTGATTTGCTGAGTTCGGTGTTCCAATTCATGAAGCTGGTGGGATTAGCCCGAACTTGCAAGTCTTGATTAGTATTTCAAGGATGGAATAGTAAAAGATGTCACGGTACCGCCGGCGGGAGATCGATGGATCGGAGGAATATTGATGAATAGGAAGTTCCTCGCTCCTGCAACATAAAGGGTTTCTTGGATTTTAAACAAGGTTACCATGTTTTCTTCGTGCTCTTGTCCAAAGTTAACAATACGTGGTGATATTTAGAGAAGAATTCAGCAAACCCATGTGCTCACGCTGCATCGTTGATACCAACCCAAGTCACTAGCACGAGTTTAAACAGATCAATCGGAGAAGCACAAACGCAAGAAAAAACTCACTGAAGATCGTGTCTTCAGCGTTCCAAGGTGCCCAGTCAGGTTTCTTCCCAGCGTGCTCAAGGAACTGGCGTTCAACCTGATTCTTGACATTATAGACCCGAGATCCACCTTTGGCGTAGTTGTACACGAGAAGATTCGGGCTTGGACTGTACTTTGTGATAAGGTGTCCGACCCAGTTCGGCTGCTCTGGCTCTGCGTATGTGAACCCAGGAAACTCTACGCCAAGTGGGTTTTCGTAGGTGGGATGAGGAGATTCGTGGTCATAGCCCACGTCGCAATATGAAGCCCCGCTGGAAAAGAGATGTAGGGGTGTTTGTTGGCGAGAGTAGCGGGAACCGAGTCTTACAAGATAATGAGATGCTTAAGATTTGCAAAGCCACACCAGGTTTCACGTATCACGGCCGTCGAGGGGAAGGATTGGTCGGCCATGGTTCAAAGCTCCTCGCGCAGATAATTCGAGAAGGTGAATGTGGTTGTTAGGGCTAGTATGCGTGAAAAGCCAACGGCGGGCTGTTCAACGCACTTTTGTACTCCGAGTCTAGCTTCGGAACAGTGAACAGGCAATATTACTCTTCTTGTGATCCACGTCTCACCGAGAAGCCTTGTTAACACAAACACGATCCTGCTCCTCTACTTCATCTTGTTCCCCAATATATCTTCTACCCAGTTCCCCCTTCCTTCCGGCTCAATCTTGCCGTCTGTCTCTATACATCAACCCTCACTTGCTACATATCTTGCCCCTCGTCTGACCGTCCTTGCAGCCTGGCACTTTGTACACAGGATGTTGACAGGATGACCTTTGATCCCACCGCCTCCCTCTCCAGGCTTACAAGCTATCTCCCGAGCGATAACCGAACCAATAGAGGAGGGAACGAGGAGAAAAGAGGGAACGGAAATGGGTGGGTTTCCTTCTGTCTTTCATTCAGTCTTTTCTCCACCTTCCTCCTACTTCGTCTTTCCCTCTACCATGTACCCGCTTACTGACTCGTTTCTCAGCTTTCTCTCGAATCTCCTAACGACCTTCTTCATGCGCTCAACGTGAATGCGATCTTT
>Ga0210387_10004332_pt1 | contig 10875 bp, 11 predicted proteins | sample IncBWC7OmetaG_FD_160108 | JGI IMG/M metagenome (GOLD analysis project Ga0210387, IMG submission 160108) | Forest soil microbial communities from Barre Woods Harvard Forest LTER site, Petersham, Massachusetts, United States - Inc-BW-C-7-O ... | reverse complement strand
GTGCTCCCAACAATGGATTGACGATGCTCATCTCGCGGATCAGATGGCGAATCTCCAACGACACCGTTGGTCGACCGCGACAGCGTCGCGATCTCCAGCGCCAATACAGCTTAAAACCGGCGCGGTGCCAGCGGATCACGGTATCGGGTCGGACAATTGCAAGTGTACCATACATCTTGGGAAACAGCCGGCAGATACCTCCCAATATCAGCCGGTCAATCGACGCAAATCGAAGTCTCTTGGGATTGGCACGCCGCAGCACATTGATATGCTGCCTCAGCATCAAAATCTCCGCCTCGAGCATTGCGCGCGACCGCAGCAGATCGATCACTATCCCAACAATCAGCTTGCACAAATCAAACATTGAGCAGCAGCATCGCCCGATTCTCGATCAACTGCCAGCAGGATCGGATTTACGATAGGGACAGCTATACCAGGCCGCCAAATAGTCCGCGTCTTCCTGAAAAGTGTTTGCGAGTTGAGCACAGGTCAGCTCTTGAACATCGAGATACCCGTCGGAGTCCGCATAGGTCTTGAGTTCGACTTGGGCATGGGCTTGCGCCGCAAACAGCAGGGCCGCGCAGCTTAAAATCAGTTTCTTTGCGATCATTGGATTATCTCTCCGCACCTGGATCATAAATATCGAGATCGCCGACGCCCGATCTAACCTGAGTTCGCACATCCCTATGTGACCCGTTTCATTGGCGGCGCGGTCCACTTTCCTTCCAATGCTTCGGGCTTCGACCAGTAAAGCCGCATGACAACGAGGAATGGTCCTTCGGGCGCGGGCAGCCAGTTGGCCTCCTTATCGGCACCGGGAGATTTGTTCTGGAAGTAGAGCGTAAACGCACCGTCGGCATCCTTCGTGAATTGCGAGATCATCGGCGAGTTGAGTAGGTACCGATTCAGCGGATTAGCCACCATCAATTGCGCGGGAAAGTCGTACATGGTCATTGACCAAAATGCGTTGACGGGCGGCAGCTGGTCCGGCGTAAAGCGAATGGTGTAACGGTTGGCGCCGTTCAGCTTCTGGCCGTCAGCATCGACGGCATACGACGGATACATGGCCTCCTGCTGCGAATTGCCATAAATCCCGTATACGGCACCCGCCATGCGATAAAGGTAGTTGTTCTTTAAAAACTCACGCGTGCCGAAAAATTTGCCGGTGCTCACTTCGCGCGCATCAATTTGTTTCTGCAAGGCCGCATGTTCGGCCCATGCGTCAGCCATCCCTTGTTCGATGGCCGTCTTCATGTCGGGCGCGAGCTTGGCAACATCGAACGTCTTATCCGCGCCAACGCCGATCTTGGCAAATCGCTCCATCAGCGCGGTTTCTGAAGGAACGGTGGGGCAGACCCGGAAGACAAAGTTCAGGATGCTGAAGAACTCCGCGGACGTTCTCTGCTCCGCTGGCGTGAGCGGCTTGATGAAATCAATGGCCGGCGCGGCCTTGGGCGCGGCCTCGCCGAGAAACGCCGAAAGCGTCTGCACCTTGTAGCCTGCCTGCACCTTCTTCACATTGTCGAGGTCGCCCGGGTTGAAAAGCTGCGTGCGATATCCAGGAAACGCCAGTTCGGTCTCCGAGCGAAACACCTTGTCGATGCCCTTGGGTGTCTCACCTTTCCAGTCCGGTCCGGCAAGAAGGAATGTCCCGCCTCCGTTGCCGCTGGTGCGGGTGCCAATGTAATCGAAGTTCTGCGTGTAGTAGTCGATGAGCTGGACGCTGAAATAGCGATCCTTCTCGATCGCCGGGACGGTGAGCACCAGGGGCTCAGCACGCAAGTCAGCGCCAACCATGGAGTAGAGTGTGTCAGAGTTGGCCGTTTGGATCGCTTTGTCTGCTGCAGTGAACAGTCGCGCACTGTTCCAAATCTGGTTCCACGGCGCCTTATATTCAGGGTTTTTGGTGTCGACGAAGTAGGCATACTGGATGCGGTAGTTATCCACGACGGGGAAGCCATAAACGTATGCCTCCTTGGCGATGGCACGGGCTTCAGCCGGAGTTACCTTGGTTTGGGCGAGCGCCGGTGCGAAACGAAGCGCTGGAAGCAGAGCAATCCCGCCGGCAAAGGATCTTCGTGTGATGGATTTCATGGTTCTGGACCTTATTCCTTGGCTCGCTGCGAACTTGATGAAACACCGTGCATCGACGTCTATGTCACCCGCTTCAACGGTGGTTTCTGCCACTTGCCATCGAAGGCTTCAGCCTTCGGCCAGTAGAGGCGCAAATACATTCGAAATGGCCCCTGCGGTGCAGGAAGCCAATTGGCCTCTTTGTCCTTGCCTGGATTTTCGTTCTGGATAAGCAACGTCAAACCGCCATCGGCATCGCGCTTGAACTGCGGCATCATGGTGGAGTTCAGCAGGTAGCGATTGATCGGATTGTCCGATAACAGGCTTTCGGGCATTTTATACATGGTCAGAGACCAGAATGCGTTGACCGGCGGCAACTGGCCCGGGGCAAAGCGCAAGGTGTATTTACTGGCACCGTTCAGTTTCTGGTTTGCCTCATCCACGCCATAGATTGGATAGATCGCGTCTTCCTTCGAATTGGCGTAGATGCCGAGGACGGCGGCGCCCATGCGGTAGAGATAATTGTTCTTCAGGTACTTTCGCGTGCCGAAAACGTCGCCGGACGTGACTTGTCCCCCGTCGAACTTTTGCAGCAACGCGGCGAAGTCGCCCCAGGCATCGGCTCTGCCGTCCTCGATGGCCTTGGTCATTTCGGACGAGAGCTTGCCGGGGTCGAAAGTCTTTCCCGCGCCGACGCCGATCTTGGCGAAGCGCTGCATCAATTCTACTTCCGACGGGTCCGTCGGACAGTAGCGCAGTACGAAGTTCAGGATGTTGAAGAACTCCAGAGACGTCTTCTGTGTTTCCACGGTAAGCGGCTGGACGAAATCGATCGCGGGTGCCGCCTTAGGCGCGGGCTTTCCGAGGAAGGACGACAGGGGTTGGACCTTGAAACCTGCCTGCACCTTCTTCACGTTGTCGATGTCATCAGGGTTGAAAAGCTGCACCCGATAGATCGGCATCAGGATGTCGGTCTCGGAACGAATGACCTTCTTGATGCCCTCGGGGGTCTCGCCCTTCCAGCCCGGACCCACGACCAGCAAGTTCGCTGCATCGTTTCCTGTCGTGCTGGTGCCGGCGTAATCGATGTTGAAGGTATAGGCGTCCGTGAACTGGATGCTGTAGTAACGGCTCTTCTCGACCTCAGGCACGGAGAGCACGTAAGGCTCGGTGCGGAGGTCGAGCCCCAACCAGGAATAGGGCGTGTCCGAGTTGGGTGTCTGAACCGCCGTGTCCGCCGGCGTGTAGACCCGAGGCGTATTGGCAATCTGACCCCATGGCGCCTTGAACTCGGGGCCCTTGCTGTCCACGAAATACTTGTACTGAATGCGATAGCTGTCCACCAACGGGAAGCCGTAGATATAGGCTTCCTTGGCGATCGCGCGGGTTTGCTCGGGACTAACGCTGCTCTGCGCTTTCGTCGGGATCGACTTCGCCGTTGCGGCGGCAATTGCGGTGATGGCGGCGGAACGAAGAAGATCGCGTTTCGAAAGCATTCGAAGCTCCTTGCTGTCTCAAAAATCGCGTGCGTGTCACAAACGTGCCAAAAGGGTCTTCCGACTTGACCCTCATCCTGCCGTGGCGCGGCTCAGCCAGGAGCGCGTCACTCCATAGTGACGGTGACACCACCCACGGCGGCCGACAGCTCGACGCCGACCTTGACGCCGTGCAATTGAAGAATGACGCCCCTTGCGTTTTGCAGCTGCACTCCGCCGGCGCCGCCGGCCACCGCCGCCCCGGCGCCGATCGCATTATAGGTGCCGGCGATATCAGACGGAGCGTGCATATTCAAAGCCCGTCCGGCCAGCTGGGTGGTCGATGCCCCGATCGTGGCGCCAAAGCTCGCGCCCGAAACCGTGAACGGGTAGTGGTGGCCGCGGAAGGTCAGGATTCCCCTGCCCCCGCCAACACCCACAATAAATCCCGCCTTGGTGAATACGACGCGAACTAAACCGGTTTCCGCCTGCGCCGCCGTCGAAACGCTCGCCGCCGCCGCAAGTCCCAGAGCTGCACCGCAGATCATTGTCCGAAGCATTCCGGCTCGATTTTTCGTCATCTGGATCTCTTCCTGGGCTCGACGTTGATCATCAATTGAGAAATTCTGGAGCGCAGGCGACTGCGCTCCGTCGGTCGGTGAGGGCAGTCTTAGCGAAGTCTTAGCGGCAAACAGTGACAACCCGTCCATACGCGTCCACGACCTGTCCGCAAACCGGAACCACGGCCGGTGCGACGACCACGGCCGCGCCAGCCGCGGCTGCGCCGACCGCCACCGCGCGGCGCGTGGTGCGCCGGGCAACGCCCGCGTAGCTCAAGGGCGTCAGCGGACGACCGATCCGCGCCTCAGCAGAAGACATGAAGGCCGATTGGGAATCCAGCGGCAGAGCGCCACTCCACATAAGGGCCGCACCGCCGACAACTGCGGCAATCGAAAGACGGAAGAAGGCTGTCGATATCCGGGTCATTTCAGTGTGCTCCTGACTTGGTCGTGCCCTGCGGCACTTCGTCGATATCGGAGAGGTCGCTTTCCGCAATCTTCGTTTCGGACGCATCCGGCTTGAACACAAAGGCGTCCGCCGCCACTTCGGTCTTCCATTCCTTGATGCGCAGCGTGTATTGCGGTGCTTCGGCTACACCTTTGCTGGTAATCACGTACTTGCGTGGAATCGGCCGGGCGCCGGATTCGATCCAGATCTGCCAGTCGGTATCGACGTCGCGGAATGCCAGATGATCGCATTCGACGCCGTCAATGACACCCTTGCCGACCACTTCGCCCTCGATAACGTCGGCCATCATCACGTCGAAGGCATTTGGAAGGAGCAGGTCGGCGCCAGGAGCCACGACGCCGTGCCCTTCGCGCAGCACGTCAATGAGATGATCGGCCGTGCCCTCGGCATCGATCTGGGCAAAGTGCTTGGTGTCCTTGTCGTTGATGGTCACCAGCTTGCCGTCGAACACGACTTCGACGTCCCGGTAACCACCCGTGCGCGTGGCGCGGAGCTTGTCGGGACGGCTCAGTTGCACCTGTCCCGAGCTTGTGAATTGGATTTTCTGCAAATGCGAGGTGATGACTTCGATGTCGGAGTCGTAGCTAACCGATATATTTTTCTGGCCTGCCACGTAGTCCGACATCGCCTTAAGCAGCTTTTCGGCGTCGCCGGCTTGTGCCTTGGCTGACGGCAGCAGCGCGACGCTCATGGCGAGCATCGTACCCAGCAAAATCGGCCATCGGGCCGCTAGTCCGATCGATGTTTTCGGAGCCTCGTGAGTTTGGTTCATAACCGTCTCCCTCTGTTGTTGAGAGAACGGGTATCAAGCGAAACGACAGCTAACCATTGGCCCTGGGTACAATGGGCACGTACCGACCTACATCTCACCATCCGGCAACGCGACGTGAAAAATAGCACCGCGTGGATGGTTGTCCGATACCCGGATGTATCCGCCATGGGATTCAACGATGGATTGGCAAATGGCCAATCCTATCCCTGTGCCGGTGGACTTCGTCGAGAAGAACGGTTCCAAAATGCGGCCCTTGTCCTTCGGATCTATTCCCGGCCCAGAATCCTCAACGGTAACCAGGATACCCGAATGCCCCTGAATGATGTCCGATTTAATCCGCAACAGCCTAACGCCGTCGGCGACGGTGCGCATCGCTTCGATGGCGTTCGTGAACAAATTCAGAAAGACTTGCTGCAACTGGGCTCGATCTGCGTGGAGACGCGGAAGTCCTTCGAGCAATTCGGTTGATACTGTAACCTGGCGAGATCGCAAATCGGCGTCGACCAGTTTGAGCACTTCCCGAATGAGGTCGTTGGTGTCGATGGGCGCCCTTTGATTGGTTTCACGCTTGAACATCGCACGAAGGCTGGTGATCACTTCATTCGCCCGGGCACCATCACTCACGATGGCGTTCAGTGCGGCGCACGCCTCTTCGATATTTGGTGGTGTCCCCGCAAGAAAAATCAGGGCGGCCTCGCTGTTGTTGGCCATCGCAGCGATCGGCTGTGTGACCTCATGTGCGATCGAAGCCGCCATTGCATCCATGGCGATCTTTCGGCCTTCCTGGCTGCTCCGTCGCCTCAATGCTGAATAGATGAGGTTCGAATAGAGCGTCATTGTTTCGGAAAGCAGAACGAGCAGAACCGAAAACACCGCGACAAACGCATAGAGCCGGCTGGCGTAAAATCCAAAGGTAAAGCGGCCCGTGACGGAGGCGGTGATCACAGTTTCGGCGAGCCAGGCGCAACACGTGACCATAAGCCATAGATCGAGCACGGAGCGCCGCCGAATCCACAACAACACAAGCGCCGCTACGTTGAATAATGCGGTTATGGCACCAACGAGCAAAAGGACATTTCGGTTTGCCTTGACGGTACCGTCCATGATTGCCGGCAAAAACGTGTCCGCCTGGATGGCGGCCCAGGTCAGAAGGCACGCCGTCAAGACCATCAGCGCGACACTCCAGCCGACAATTGTTCTAGACGAGCGTTCGGATGATGTGCCTGCCTCGCTGTCCTCATCCCTAAGCAACACGTAGCCAATCACGGCCAGCGGCGATCCGAGGTGCCAAAAATAATAGAGCCAGGCGGTGGTCTGTAATCCAGCGCCAAGCAGCCCGGTTGGTGCGAATACACCCGGAAACGTCAGAGCATGCGGAATGACAATCAACGCAGAGTAGAGAAAGCCGTTCGCCAGGATCAAAAGGGCGCGCGACCTCATGATGGAAAATTGCGCAAACAGCAGTGTTGCCGTGACGAGGTCGTTGAAAATAATGGCCGCTTCAAAAGCCGGAATGAAGGCGTCCACACGGGGTAGCGGGATGTTCGTGAACGGTATCGTCAGAAAGAACGCGAGAAGAAGGGTCGAGACAACGCCAATCGCGAGTCGGGTCTGTGCCTTCGACGGGGGCAAAGTCGCCAACAGTAGCTGTTGTTCGCCAGACTCCACGGGCAATACGATGATCCTGCTTTCCGTGACTAGTAGACGACAGCGCGACCTCTCCGAAACGGCCGTGCGAGCTTTACTTCATGCGAACTCACCCCAATCAGCATCGTTGACGATCCTCGCGCGCGCAAGTTATTCTTGACCTTGGGCGTAGGTCTATCTGCCCGCAACACTGCACCAATGCCGTCTAAACACATGACGTTGCCGAAGCGCCGCACTTGAAGACGCTGATCCGATACGGCCTTCCGTAGCGAGACTCGAACAAAATGACCGGCGCCCCGGTAATACATATTGTGGACGACGACGCATCGTTTCGCAGCTCGATGTCGCGGTTGCTGAAGGCATCCGGCTACGAAACGCAGCTTTACGAGTCCGGCAATGCATTTCTGGACAGGCTTCCGGTCGGTGAAGCCGGCTGCATCCTGCTCGACTTGCGGATGTCAGGCGTGCAGGGGTTCGAACTTCAGGAGCGCCTCGCGAGGACCGGTAATGTCTTGCCGATCATTTTCCTGACTGCACACGGCGATATTGGGGCCGGTGTTAGGGCCATAAAGGCCGGAGCGGAGGACTTTCTTCCGAAACCGGTGTCCAGGGAAGCGTTGTTCGAATGCGTCGAACGCGCCCTCGTGCGCAACGTTCAACAGTGCCAACAACAGGACCGCCTGAAGGCCATGCGCAAGCTTGTCGCGAGCTTTACACCGCGCGAGGCAGAGGTGTTTGCCCTTGTCGTCAGGGGCAAGCAGAACAAGCAGATAGCCCATGAGCTCGGAACCACGGTGCGCACGATCAAGGCGCACAGGCAGGCGGTCATGGAGAAATTGGACGTGAGATCCTTTGCCGAGGCCGTGTCGATTGCCGAGCGTCTGGGGATGCTGGCGGAGTAGGCTAGACTTGCGTCGGCGGGTTTGCGATTTCAGGCTTATTGATCCCAGGGACAATATCCCCACCAACCTTTAGGTCGGAATGTACCGCATGAGGGCATCTGATCTGAGGTCGGGCTAGGCAACGGATATGGCAGCGCAGCCGGCAATCGTGGTTGTGGTTGACGATAATCCTGGATTCTTGAGCAGCGTTATCCGCCTGCTCTCGGTTCACGGCTTTGACACCCGAGCGTTCAATTCGGCCGAGGCATTGCTCGAAAGTGATGCCGCCCAAACCGCGCAATGCCTGCTCGTTGATATCCACCTCGGTGGCCTTTCCGGAATCGAGTTGCGGCGACAGCTTGTGGCGTCGGGGTGCAACTGTCCAGTTATCTTCATGACCGCGGTCGATGATGATGCAAAGAGAATTGAAGCGATGCGGACAGGCGCCATCGCTTATCTGAAAAAGCCCTTTGCCCCACCGCTCCTGCTGGATGCGATCACCAAAGCGACCTCCGGTGCTACGGGCTGATACGACCGGGCGGGAGTTAGCGCGGGAGGGAAATGTCCAGTGGCCCTGGGGACAATATCGCGGCCGCGCGGCCTTATGATTAGGTGCCAACCATCGATCTCATAGCGCGCAGGAGCGCACTCCGACGGAATTTGCTCAATAAAAGTTCCCCGAGCATCTCGGGTGCTTTCGGATGATCGGAGCAACCCAGATGAAAATAGAAACATGTATATCGCGGCTGTCGCTTTCTTCTTTATCTTTGGCGGTGCCCTGCTGGGAATCCTATTGCGCAAAGCGTTTCCCGAGCAGCATTTGAATTCCGACACACGAGACGTCGTGCGGTTAGGGACCGGTTTGATTGCGACACTGTCAGCGCTCGTCCTCGGCCTTCTCATTGCCTCCGCGCAAAGCGGGCTCCAAACACAGAGCAATCAAATCAAGCAAATGACCGCCAATGTTATTTTGCTCGACAACTTGCTTGCCCGCTCCGGCGCCGATGCACAGCCAGTGCGGGCTTTGCTGCGAAGTGGCGTCAAGAGTTTGGTGGATCGAATTTGGCGCGAACAGGATGCCGCTTCGACAAAAGCTGCGCCGTTCGAAGCCACAGCCCAGGCCGACCTCTTCTTTGACAACTTGCTCCAGCTCACCCCGCACAATGACGCTGAACGCATTACGCAGACGAGAGCCATTCAGCTCGGCATCGATTTGGCGCAAACGAGGGTCCTTTTTGCACAATCATCTTATTCCATCCCAAAGCCGTTCGAAGGCGTACTCGTCTTTTGGCTTTCGGCCATCTTCGTCAGCTTCGGGTTGTTTGCGCGTCCAAACTTGCTCATCGTGATGACGCTATTCGTCTGTGCGTTGTCAGCATCAATCGCAATCTTCCTCATAGTCGAGTTGAGCCACCCCTTTACGGGTCTCATGTCAATCTCCAGCGAACCATTGCTGAACGCCTTGGCGCCACTGGATCGGTAAGTTGACGTGCACGAAGACTTCCGCTTGGGTCATCACGCGCCCATGTCCGGGTCAAACGCGTCGCCTCGCGATCGTTGGCGGATGTCCGATTATGGGGCCACATCTGAAGTAAAAGGCGTTCGTTCTTCTCGTCGCCCCCCAAGCGGGCGAACTCATATTAAGATTGGTTAACGCGCCGAAAAATTGGTCCTACATATTTTTCAACCACGTCTCCGCGCGCGCAAGGCCCCCCGCCTGTCCATGCTCCCCCTGGGTAAAATTCGAGGCTGAACTTCCTGAGGGGTCCGACGCGGCTTTGGCAAGCGACCCCACGCGGTCGAGCGAGCCAAAGGCCATCCTTGAAACGCGACCTCTATACGGAAGTGTCAGCCCGCATCATTGCCGAGCTAGAAACCGGTGCCGCGCCTTGGGTCAAGCCATGGTCAGCAACCGCCGGGGCGAACACCCCATGCAACGCCGCAACCAATCACCCTACTCAGGATGCAACGTCATCCTTATGGATGGCCCAAGCGGCTGGATATCGCACGCCGCGTTATCTGACTTTCAAGCGGGCTGTCGAGTTCGGCGGCCACGTGCGCAAGGGCGAACACGGCACCCGGGTTTATTTCGTGAAACAGTTGCAAGTCCGCGATAGGAGCGCGGAGGATGACACTGTAACGCGTATCGTGCCGATGCTGCGAGAGTACACAGTTTTTAACGTCGATCAGTGCGAAAACCTTCCTGAGAGGATCGTGGTGCCAGGCGCCGTAAAGCCGCGCAATTCTGATGAACGCTCCGCCGAGATCGATGAATTTCTCGCGTGCACCGGCGCCAGCATACGGGAGGGCTTCGGCGAAGCCTACTACCTGCCCGGCGCCGATTTCGTCAGTCTGCCGCGCTTCGAAGCTTTCAAGAGCGCTGCTCATTTCTATTCGACGGCATTCCATGAGCTTGGACATTGGAGCGGCCACAAATCGCGACTGGCACGCGATCTGCGCCACCGCTTCGGCGAAAGGGCTTATGCCGCTGAGGAACTGATTGCCGAACTCTGTTCGGCCTTTCTATGCGCCGAGTTCTCGATTGACGGCGATCTGCGCCACGCGGGCTATATCGAAAACTGGATTGGCCTTCTGAAGGCCGACACGCGTGCTTTCTTCACGGCATGCAGCAAGGCGCAAGCCGCCGCCGACTTCCTGCGCGGCTTGGCCCTTGCGGAGCCAGCGGAGGTGGCAGCGTGACCGTATCCAGCGATCGTCAGCACCAGCTTGAGCCTCTCTTCGATGTTGATCCTGTCACCTGTGTGTACCAAAAATCTAAATCCGAACGTATTGACGATGAAGTCCGCCCAGTATGGCGCGCGAATTTATGACGCCGCATCGCTGAACCTGGCGAGAGACAGGCGCATCTTTGTTCAATGACCGATGCGTTCTCACGCCGTTGTAATAGTCCGCATAGTTTTTCAGAATCCGACGCAGATGTTCCTCGTCCAGGACAATGATGTGGTCCAAACACTCCGCCGGATCGATCCGATCAGCC
>Ga0210387_10004329_pt1 | contig 10878 bp, 8 predicted proteins | sample IncBWC7OmetaG_FD_160108 | JGI IMG/M metagenome (GOLD analysis project Ga0210387, IMG submission 160108) | Forest soil microbial communities from Barre Woods Harvard Forest LTER site, Petersham, Massachusetts, United States - Inc-BW-C-7-O ... | reverse complement strand
GCTTGACGTGACGACCCAGGCGCTGGCCGCCACGCCGGCGTCGCCCACGGTCAAGGTGCCGTTCGACCTGCTGAGCGCCGGGACGCCGATCTCGACGCTCGATCCAGGCACGCTCCTCACCGTGCAGTGGCAGCTCACGTCGCCCCTCGGCGCGACCGACGGCGGCGCCTGCTCGGCGAATTTCACCGTCGCCAACGTGCAGTTCTACAAGTAACCCCAGATCGCTCTGGGGCCTTCGGCCACAACGTGATCAATATTGCGGGGCCCGGGAATTCTGCTCTCGATGCGCACTTCCCTGGCCATTGGTGGTTGTCTCGTCGTTGGATTTTCCACCGCGCTCGCACTTTCGGGCTGTGGATCGGGGGGAGGATCCGGAACGGGCACCGGTGGTAGCAACGGCTCAGGCGGAACGACCGGCACTGGCGGAATCACGGCCAGCGGCGGGGCACCGGGGACCGGGGGAACGGGCGCCGGCGGGAACGGCACTGGCGGATCGGTCGGCAAGGGTGGGGCGCCGGGCACGGGCGGCGCCGGCGGAACGGGCGTCGCGGGCGCGAGCGGCGGGGCGGGGCGGGGCGGCACCTCGGGCGCGACGGGCGGCGCTGGCGTCGCCGGCGCGAAGGGGAGCGGCGGGAGCGCGGGCGGCGGCGGAGCCACCTCGACGTGTGGAGGCGGAAGCGCGGCCAGCGCGGACGTCACCGTCCAGCTCGGCACGTTCGGGCAGACCATGGACGGGTTCGGCGTCTGCAACGCCTTCCAGGGCACGGCGATCTCGGATGCGACCGCCGATCAGTTCTTCGATCCGAACAAAGGGATCGGCCTGTCGATCTTCCGGCTGGGCATCGGGCCCGACGGCAGCAGCCTGGGCCCCATCGGCGACGCTCAGAAGGCCGCGCAACGGGGGGCCATCGTCTGGGCCGCGCCCTGGACGCCGCCCGCCAACTGCAAATCCAACACCAGCCTCGACAACGGCGGCACCCTCAACACCTCCTGTTACGACTCGTGGTCGACCACGGTGACCGGGTTCGTGGCGACGGCGAAGCAGGCGGGGGTGACGGTCATGGGGATCTCGGCTCAAAACGAGCCCGACAACTCCACGCCGTACGACTCGTGCATCTTCAGCGGGGCGCAGATGGTCGCCTTCGTCAAAGTGCTCGGGCCCAAGCTCAAGGCGTTGAACCCGGCGGTCAAGCTGCTCTCCTCCGAGGCGACGGAGTGGGAAGATCTCTGGGGAGGGACGAACTACAACTACGGCAACCTGCTCCTGGCGGACACCCAGGCGGCCGCACAGGTGGACATCCTGGCGACGCACATGTACCAGACGCAGGACGCCGTGGCCCCTCCCGCTGGCGTCACCAAGCCGATCTGGATGACGGAGATGTCGGGGGTCATGGGTTATCCGGAGGCCGGTCCGAGCTCGGACATCACCGACGGCCTCGTCTGGGCCGACTGGATCTACCAGGCGATCGTCGTGGGCAACGCCAGCGCCTGGCACGCCTGGTGGATCACCTCGCTGAACAACGACAACGAAGGACTGCTGCTCATGAACGGGGGCACCACCAAGCGCCTCTACACCGTCGGGAACTACAGCAAGTTCATTCGCCCTGGCTATCGGCGCGTGACCCTTTCCGGCACGCCTCCGACGGGGGTCGAGCTGACCGCGTACGTGAGCCCGACCGACGGAACCCTGGTCGTCGTCGCCCTCAACAGCGGAACGTCAGCGGTGTCGCTCCCGCTTTTCCTGTCGGGAAACGTGCCTTGCACGATGACGCCCTGGGTGACCTCGGCCAGCGACAACCTCGCCTCCAAGACCGCCGTCAGCGTGAGCGGCTCGCGTCTGACGCCGACGCTCGCCGCCCAGAGCGTGACGACGTTCGTCGGCAAGCCGTAGTCACCCGAGGAGTCCCGGCGGGCGCGCCGGAATGGCCTCGGTCAGCGCCTTGTCGATCGTCGCCGTGAGCGTCTCCAGCGGGAAGGGCTTGGCGAGGTAGTAGGGGGTGCCGAGCGCCCTGGCGATCTCGCCCAGGTCGGGCGCGCCGCTGGTGACGATGATGGGGACGTTCTCCCGTCCCAGGTTCTCGACGAACATCCGGAAGACCATCGCCCGTCCGTCGAGCACCGGCATCTCGACGTCGGTCAAGACCAGCTGCGGGAGGCGATCGTCGAGCGCCTGCAGACCCTCCACGCCGTTGCGCGCCGTCCGAACCTCGTGCCCCTCGATCGCGAGCAGGTCCGCCATCGTCTCGCGCATGTCGTCGTCGTCGTCGATGAGGACGATGCTCGCCATGAAGCTAAGCCGACGACAGCTGTTCGGGGGAGGCGGAATGCAGCGCCGCCGCCGGCTCCAGCTCGGCGTCCGCCCCGGGCAGCCCGCGGGGCAGCGTCATTCGAAAGGTCGCTCCCCGGCCGTCGGAGGAGGACACCTGGATCGATCCGCCATGTGCTTCGAGGATCCTCTTGGAGACGTAGAGGCCGAGCCCGATCCCTTCGACCTCTTCGTGCTGGCTCGGGCCGCGCGAGAAGGCGCGGAAGATCTGACCCTGGAGCGCCGGCGAGACGCCGGGCCCTTGGTCGCTCACGGTGACGACCAGCGGGTCGTCCTCGCCGTCCACGGTGACGCTGACCAGGCTCCCCTGCGGGGAGTACTTGACGGCGTTGCCGATCAGATTGTTGAGCACCTGCTCGATGCGCGTCGCATCGGCCGAGAGGGTGGTCGAGCCGATGCGCGAAAGCTCGAACAGGTGGTACGGCGACATCGATCGAAACAGCGACACGGAGGCGTCCGCCAGCTCGCCGAGATTGCAGGTCGTCTTGCGAAGGACGATCTCTCCGGCCTCGATCTGCACGGCGTTGAGCACGTCGCCGACGAGCGAGTTCAGACGGCGGAGCTGGCGGCCGATCATCGCGAAGATCTCGCGGATCCTCCCCTCGGACGGAAGGGGGCGTTTGGGCGTGACGTAGCCGACCGCCAGCTGCACGGCGGCCAACGGGTTGCGCAGGTCATGGACCACGGTCGCGACGTAGCGGAGCTGGTCCTCGCGCGTCTGCGCCAGGGCGTCGGCCATGGTGTTCTGGGCGACGGCGATGCGGCGGATCTCTTCGGCGCCGGTGACCGGGGCCCGGGCCGTCGGGTCCCCCTCCGCGAACCGATCGACGCTTCTCGCCAGCCGCTGGATCGGGCCGAACACGAACTCGGTGAGGGTCCAGAGAAAGAACAGCACGCCCGCCGCCAGCAGCACCGCCATGGCGACGCCGAGCACGTTGGCCGTCATGTCGATGGTGCGCGCGCGGCGGCTCTGGGCCTCGGCCTTGGCCGCGAACAGCTCGTCCACGCGGATGAGCGCGCTCACCAGCGTCGGAGGCAGGCGCGCATCTCCCCTGTCGGCCGACTGCCAATGAGTCTCCAGCTGAGGGACCAGGTTTTCCAGCACCTGCCGCTCATCCGGCGAGCGGGTCAGATCAATGGCCCGGGCAAGGAGGACCCGCCCCTGGGCCTCGGAGAGAGAGCGGCCCATCGGCGTCGTCTCCATCTCGAAGCGGATCGACTGGTGCGCCAGGCTCGAGGCGAGCCGGGAGATGGCGTGCGCGCGATCGAGGTCGTCCACCGTCCGTCGCAAGAGCGTGGTGGACAGGACCAGGGCGACGCAGGCGGTCAGCGTGATGAGGCCAAGCCCAACCGTGGTCGAGGTGAGCGTTCGCCGGAGCTGCATGATTCGTAGATGGCGACCGCAAGGCCCCCCGGCAAGCGTGAATCATCCGCGCACCGACCCCTAGGCGGGCGCGTGCTCGCCGGCCCCGACCCCGAGGTCGCGCCGGTGCGGCGCCGTCGGCAAGGTGAAATGGAAGCTGGTCGTCTGGCCGAGAACGCTCTCTGCCCAGATGCGGCCGCCATGAGCCTCGACCAGGCCGCGCGCGATGTAGAGGCCCAGGCCGATGCCGGGCGTCTGGCGGGCGCGGGCGATGCGGGTCCGGCCGAAACGGCTGAACAGCTGGGGGAGCTCTTCGGCCGGGATCCCGGCCCCTTGGTTGGTGACGATGACCTCCAGCCGCTCGCCCCGATCGAGCCATTCGATCCGGATCTCGCCGCCGGGGCGCCCGTATTTGACGCCGTTCGAAATGAGGTTGTCCAGCACCTGGTGGATGCGGTCGGGATCGACCGAGACCCGCTGGTCCGACGCGCCCACCACGCGGATGTCGTTGGTTTCGCGGTGGCTCTCGACGACGGCGTCGAGGATGGCGCGGAAGTCGACGTCGCGCGGCTGGAGAGACAACCGGTTGGCCTCGATGCGCGAGAAGTCGAGCAGGTCCTCGATCATGCGGCCGAGGCGCTGGGAGGCGGAGCGAATCCGCTGGAGGGAGCGCCGTTCGTGGTCCGAGAGCTTTTCGTTGCGCAGCGACAGCAACGACTCCGCGGTGAGCGCGATCGCCGCGACGGGCTGGCGGAGATCGTGGGCGATGATCGAGGCCCACTCTTCGCGCAGGCGCTCGAGCTCCTTCCGCGAGGTGATGTCCCGAACGACCGCTACCGCGCCAGTGATCCGTCCTTCTGGGTCGCGAACGGGTGCGGCGCTCCTCAGGATGGGGACGAATCGTCCATCCTTGAGCCGGACCTGGAGCTCCTGGTCGGTTGTGACCTCGCCGTTGGTGAGCGCACCGGTCACCAGGTAGTCCTCGGACGAGACGGGGCTGCCGTCGGGCGTTCGCACCTCGAACATGGCCGGGAGTCCCTTGGCATCGACGGCGTTGGCGTCGGTGGAGGCCAGGGAGAGCAGGGCCCGATTCATCGCCTCGATGCCACCGTTCTCGTTCAGCAGGATGATCCCTTCGGGCATCTGGTCGATGATGCTCATCAGCCAGGCGCGCCGAGCTGCTTCGTCGGTGTACCGGCGCCGATCGGCTTCCTGGGCGCGCTCCAGCCTCGTCTCGTTGTATCGGCGTTCAGTGATATCCCTGACGAAAGCAAGCCACCGGCCGTCGGGGAGGATCTTCGTGCTCACCTCGACGGCGATCCAGTCTTTGTCTCCCCGGCGCATCGTCCACTCCGAGACCTGGGTTCGGCCAGCGAGCAGATCCTCCCTGGCCCGGTCGAGCCGCTCCAGCTCCTCGGGCGCGATGAAGCCCCGGACCGGCTGCCCCACGATTCGCTCGCGCGGGAGGCACAACATGCGACAGGCGGCTGTATTGACCTCTGTGTACCGGCCGGCGACATCGGCGATCATGATCCCCTCCGCGGCTTGCTCGAACAGCTCGCGGCTGTGGGCCTCGCTGGCGCGCAGCCGCGCTTCGGCATGCCGGCGCTCCCTGTCGTCCAGGTCGAGGCGCGCGCAGGTGAGGAAGATGACGGCGACTCCCTCACCCAACCCAAAGAACACGAGCAGCGCCGAGACCGCCGCCTCGTCGTAGAAACCGAGGCGCTGGCCGAGGATGATCAGGAACGCCACCGGCAAGAACGCCAGCAGGCCGAGCAGCAGGCGCCGGGCGGTGATCCCGCCCGCGCGGCTCGAGGTGAGGAGCGCCACCGGGCCGGTGTCGGGGCGCGCGGCGAGAATCCCGGCGCTCAGGACCAGGATGGCGGTCGCGGTCAGCACGGCCATCCCGTTCGATGGCTGGGGCGGGGCCCGATAGAGCGCGGGAATGTCGAACGCGTAGCCGAGCAGGCTGACCATCGGGATCGATCCAGCAACCAGGGCCAGGATCTGAGCCTGGCTCACGTTGCCATTGGCTCTCCGGTCGAGGACCAGCAGCGCGGCGGCGGCCAGCAGGGTCGAGGTGGCGGTCTGGGGAGAGGTGCGCCCACCGATCGCGACGTATTCGATCAGGGTGGCGCCGGCCAGGACCAAGGCCGACAGCGCGCAGAGCCGCGCCGCCCACACCAGCGAGCGAGGCCGTGCCGCAGGCGCAGAGAGAACGAGTGAGGTCCCGCAGAGCACCAGGAGGGCTCCCGCATGGGGCATGAGAGAGGGCTCGATGTCCCGCCAACTCCGGTAAAGGGCGGTGAGGCCAACGAGCACCGCCAGCCCACCGGCCCGTGGGGCCGCGCTGTGTACGCCGGCGCGGAGCTTGCCCGGGAGCATCGGTCGTGGAGTAAGGCCGCGATTGCCCTTGCGCCAGGTGAGGGCGCCGCCCCGAGGCATTTTGCGGTCAACGGCCTGCCCATCACGACCCGTAGATCGACTTGCGGTGCAGCGGGCGTGACACGGCGGTCGCCGTCGCGGTGGCGATGAAGAGCGGCAGCACGATCGCGTAGTCCCCCGAGAGCTCGAAGCCGAGGACGCTGGCCATGATCGGCGCGCGCGTCGTCGCGGCGATCGCGCCGGCCATACCGCACAGAACGTAGCCGCCGGGAAAGCCGGGCCTCGGCCACACGGCGCCGGCCGCCGCGCCGACGATCCCCCCCATGGCGGCTCCCAGAAACAGCGACGGGGTGAAGACACCGCCCGGGCTGCCCGACGACACCGACGCCGTGGTCCCGAACGCTTTGACCGCCAGCAGGAGCGCCATCATGACCAGGCCCACACGCGCGTCGAGCATCAGCTGAATCGTCTCGTAGCCGTTCCCCGTCACTTCGGGGAAGCGAAGCGCGCACAGGCCGACCATCAGCCCGCCGAGCGCGCCGCGCGCGGCAGGGGGCGCGGTGAGCCGGGCGAACCCCCGGCGTCCCACCTCCAGCAACGCCATGAACCCCGCGCCGCCGAGCCCGGTGACGATCCCCAGAACCGCGTAGCCGAGGAGCTCGCTCTGCGCCTGGAGTGTGAAGGTGCGCAGGCCGTAGAGCGGCCCCGCGCCGAGCGCCCAGCGGGTGAGAAGGGTGGCGACCGTGGTCGACGTCAGCGCCGGCAGCGCGAGCCCCAGCGCCGGCGTCTCGGCGACGATCTCGACGACGAACAGCACGGCGGCGATGGGCGTGTTGTAGGCAGCGGCGAACCCGGCCGCGGTGCCGGCCGCGATCAGGGCGCGGGTCCTGCGCGGATCGAGCAGCGCGAGCCGCCCGACCGCCGAGGCGATCGCCGCCCCGAAGTGCACGAGCGGCCCTTCGCGCCCCAGCGAGCCGCCGGTCGAGATGGCGGCGAAGGAGGCGCCGGCCTTGACCACCGCTCCGCGAACGGAGATGCGGCGGCCGGAGACGGCGACCGCTTCCATGATCTCGGTCATGCTGCGACCGCCGCCGCCCCGGGCCGCCAGGGCCGCCGCGATCGCGCCGCCGGCTGCAGGGATCAGCAGGCGCAGCGCCGGCGGAAGCGCAGCAAACGCCAGAAGAACGTTGGGGGCCCGATAGAGATGGACGAAGACCGCTGCCTGCGCCGAGCGAAAGCCGATCGCGAACCCGCCGGCGAGCACGCCGACGACCACCGCCGCCGCCCCGACGTGGAGCGGAACCCGCAAGTGATGAAGAACGGTTCGGGTCCGCGCGCGCGTCCCCGAAATCTGCGCCCCGGCGGCGCTCCGGTCAATCTCGCCGGCGCCGCTTTCGCGATTCGTTCAGCGGGCGGCGACGCTCTTGCCGCCCCAGCTGGCGAGCGCCTTGCGAATCTCGGTCTCGGGGAACAGCGGATCGCCCGCTTTGAGGCCCAGCTCCAGCGCGTGCTCGGCGTTGGCGCCGGCGTCTTTGTAGTTGGACTTCCCCGCCAGGAGCAGCGCCTTGATCCAGACGTTGTACCAGTCCTCCTTCAACGCCAGCGACTGATCGATGTAGCGCAGGCCGAGGTCGTAGTTCTTCTTGGTCTCCAGCATGTAGCGGGCGGCGTTGGCGTAGGCGCGCCAGGTGTTGTCGAGCGAGCTGATGCTGGTCAACACCTCCTCGGTGGTGTTGACCCTGATCGGCACCGAGACCTTCAGCTTCTCCCAGGCGATCTCCAGCGTGGCGGCGTCGTCGGTGAAGTCGGGGATCGCGAACGCCAGCCGCTCGCGGTGCGGCGCCGCCTTGGGACGAATCTCCACGCGCGCGACGTCGAGGTCGCGGTGGTAATCGTGCCCGCTGCCGAGCTGGTCGGCGTTCTTGTTGAGGATCAACGTCCAGCTGGTCTTGCCCGGGATGGCGAAGAGAGCGTAGCTGCCGGCGGGGACCTTGGCGTCGCCGAAGCTGACGTCGCGGCTGAACCGAATCTTCGTCGCCTGATAGGCACCGAGCGACCAGAGCTTGTCGAAGGGGACCAGCGCGCCCCAGATCTTGCGGCCGGCCACCGCGGGGCTGCCGTATTCGACGGCGATTTCGGTCAGGCCGACCTGCTGCGAAATCTTGCCGACCGGGCTCTCGCGTGGCAGCTCCAGATTGGCGACGGCCAGGACAGGGGCCGCCCGGCCCGGCGCGCTGGTCAGAGCCAGCGCGAAGATCGCCGCAGAGAACGTGAGGGCAGGTGCAGTGCGCATGACGGGCGAGCCTACGGCGCACCCCGTGAGCGACAGGTTTCAGTTGCGTGACGAACTGATGACAGGCCCCGAAAACACCGGGAATTCAGCGGACACAGCGGACCAGCGCCGCGGTCTGGTTGTACTCGGTGAAGCCATCTTCATAGTTGATGACCCACGGATCGTGGGCCGTCGCGCTCATCCCGCCGTAGAGCGACGACGACCAGTAGGGGGTCGTGGCGGCGGTGCCGGCGAAGGTGGTGGGGTCGATCGCCGGCGAGACCTTGCTGATCGGCGGGACCTCGTCGACCAGCGTCGACAGCTCTTTGATACTGGGCGTGCGCCAGGTGTGGCCGTTGAGGCCGAGGCCGCTGCAGGTGGTCTGTGCGGTCGCGAAGTCGGTCGTGGTGGTGGTCGCCGTCGTGGCCCAGATGAGCTTGGTGTCGACGTCCTGCACCTCGCCGGTGGCGACCGAAACGTAGCGGGGGCTCGGCAGCGCCCCCTCGTCGGGCGCCGAAACGCAGCGGGCGTACTCGGCGTCGGTGCGAGCGCCGGCGTTGCTGGTCAGGCCATCGGAGAAATTCACGATCCACGAATCCTGCGGTTTGGTCGCGATCTGCGAGACGACCCAGGGGGACGACGTCCAGTGGTACTTGCCGCCAGGGACACTGGGGAAGGAGGTGGTGTCGATCGCCGGACCGGTGCGGGTGAAGTCGACCAGCGACAGGAGCTCGATGCGCGTCGGCAGGCGCCAGGTCCGTCCGGCCAGCGTCAGCGCCGCGCAGTAGTTGATCGCGTCGCACCAGCTGTACGCCTGCGACGAGGTGACCGCCTTCTGCCAGACCAGCTTGGTGACATTGTCGGTGACGGTGCCGTCGCCGTCGTCCGTGTAGCTGGCGGGGTTGGGGAGCCCGGAGCTCGCCGGATTCGGCATCGGCCAGCGCGCGTAGATGTATTCGCTCGGCGGTTGGTAGCTGCAGGCGGCGCCGCCGTCGGTGGTCGTCGCGCCGCCTGTGCCCGTCGTGCCGCCCGTGTTGCCGGCACCGCCGCTGCCCGTCGCGCCCCCCGTGCCCGTCGTGCCGCCCGTGTTGCTCGCACCGCCGGTGCCCGTCGCGCCGCCCGTGCTCTTCGCACCGCCGGTGCCCGTCACACCGCCGGTGCCCGTCACACCGCCGCTGGCGGTTGAACCGCCGGTCCCCGACATTGACGATCCGCCGGTGCCGCCGCCACCACCGGAGCCGGTCCCGCCACAGGCGCCGAGCGCGAGCAAGGATGCGAACGCAACGAAACGAAAGCGGGGCCTTGCCATGGGAGCCTCCAACCGCACGGTCCAGGCCCGCGCGCGGAAGCGAGTATATATCCGGAGCGCCGAATATTACGGGGCCATCGCTCCCGCCCAGCTACGCGCGGTGGGTCGCGGAAAATGCGATCCCGCGCTCGGTCCGCGTCGGAGCCTCGGGAAAGTGCGCGCGTGCCGCTCCGGCATAGAGCTCGAGCATTGCTGGCGTGGAGAGGACGAAGCGCACCGCGAGCGGGGCGGCGTGCGCGCGAAGCTCGGCCACCACGGTCCCCACCGCGATCTTGGCGGCCAGCGCGGGTGGGTAGCGATGGATCCCGGTCGCGATGGCCGGAAACGAAATGGAGGCAAGGCGGTGCTCTCGTGCCAGCCGGAGCGCCTCGGTGTGAGCGGAGGCCAGGTTCTTGGCCGCCGCCACCGCATCGTCCCCATAGACGGGCGGGTCGACATGGATCACCCGGCCCGCGGCCAGATCGAAGCCGGGTGTGGAGATCGCGTGTCCCGCCGAGAGCTTGCCGGTCGGAAGCGTCAGAGCGCTCTGATGGAAGGCCTCCAGCAGCTCCGGCCCGGCAGCACGCCGGATCGCCAGATCGACCATTCCCGCACCGGCCGGGTTGACGATCGCATCCGAGACCTCGCGCGTCAGGTCTCCCACCACGAATTCCAGCACCGGTCCGCGCGCCGTGCGGGTCCGGGGGTGATCGCTGAAAGCGCCCGATCGGGCACTCGCCTGGAAGGGGGGAAGAAAATCAGAGCTGATGGCTGCTGCGCTCACGGTGGGCCTCCTGGAGGACTGTTCTACTATAATAGACATGGCGGTGCAATAACGAATGTGCCGATCGCGCCCCGTTCCGTCCCGGGTGGCCGCGTTTTCTCGGGGAATTGCGCCGCCGGTCGGGACGTTTGGGGGGGCCGCCCTCCAGACCGCTTGGGGCCGGACGCCTGTCCTGAGTGAAAGACAGGCTTTCGGACGAGGGCGCTCCCGCGCGTCTGGCGCCGTGCTGGTCTTGCGCCGCAGGCAGGCCCTCTCTTCACACTTCTTCACGGAGGCCCATGAACGTCCTTAACGGGCGGTGGGTACGGTTGTCTCCGCGGAGCAAGAAAGCCCCGCACCAACAAGGAGACGACAGATGATTGGATGCTTGATTTTCGGGAGCTTGGCGGCGATGGGCGTGGCGCGGGCGATTCACCACCGGCGCTTCTACGGCGGGTGCTACGGGGGCGGAGGCTGGCAC
>Ga0210387_10004328_pt1 | contig 10879 bp, 8 predicted proteins | sample IncBWC7OmetaG_FD_160108 | JGI IMG/M metagenome (GOLD analysis project Ga0210387, IMG submission 160108) | Forest soil microbial communities from Barre Woods Harvard Forest LTER site, Petersham, Massachusetts, United States - Inc-BW-C-7-O ... | reverse complement strand
CATCCTGGTTTGCCCACGCATCATCCAGGAAAGCGATATCCTCCTCTCGACCAAAGACATCGCTTCCGGTAACGGGCAATCTGGCCACTGAAATTTTCTCCGGCCCCGGTATTGCCTGCGACCTGCCAGTTATTGCCCCGGAGTCGCTAGATGGCGTCTTCCGTAGGCCGTGACGAGTGATCCTACGCCGTGAGTCGATTGCGCCTATTATCGCCGGAGTCGCCCTCAGCAATTCGGTTGGATTCTGGAAGCGCTGTGCCGGGTCCTTCTCCAACAACACCTCAAGGAAAACTACGACCGGCTGGGGAAAATCATTGAGTCGCTCAAGCGGTAAGGGCGCGTGCTGATGCTGATACATCACCTCAGCCGGGGAGCCGCTGAATACCACATGGCCGGTCAGCATCTTCCAAAGCGTCGCGCCGAGTGAGTACAGATCCGAGCGGATGTCCGCCCCGACTCCGGCGAACTGCTCCGGACTCGCGAACTCCGGAGTACCGGCAAATGTTCCTGGAATTGAAATCTCAGCATCAGCAGGCGCGTCGAGTGCGGGCTTGGCGAGTCCCAGGTCAATGATCTTGGCTGTTACAGTGCTGTCCTCCTCGACATTCACCATGATGTTGCTTGGTTTGATGTCCCGGTGAACGAGCTTCTGCTTGTGGACCGCGGCCAAACCAGCAGTGACCTGGGTCGCGATTTCCAAAGCCATCTTTACCTCCAGCCGACCGGAGCGTTTGATAAGCTTTTCCAACGTTTCCCCCTCGACAAACTCCATCGCGTAGAAGTAACTCTGACCGGTTCTGCCTAGATGGAAAACCGAGGCCACATTCGGGTGACGAACACTCGCCGCCGCCCGCGCTTCCCGTAAAAAACGAAGCCGCGCGGATTCATCACCGACATATCGCTCATTGATGAGTTTCAGTGTCACGGGGCAGTGAAGATCGACGTCAACGCCTTGTAAGTGACGCCCATCGCTCCACGACCCAACTCGACCGGTTTCCCATCATCGTCCTTCACCAGCTCATAATGCTCAAAGCGCTGAGTCGCCTGTTCCGTTGCGGGCATCGTCGGACCGATTTCCAGCGCCTACCGACTTTGGGGGGACGGCGATCACATTTATTAAGGTGGCGCGGTCGGCTAATATCGCTCCTAAAAGGGGCCGGTCGAACTTAATCGGGTGGCGACAGCGATGGTCATTCTTTGCGTATATCCATAAGGGACTAATTCCCTTGAGGGCACACATTGGGACTCGACGCCCGTTCAGTTGCTCCAATCGAAGGCGTTCAACTGTGCGTAGGTGTTCTTAAGCTCAAAAGTCAACTTGTCACCTGCGCTGACGCGACAACGGACCGTGTTACCCATCTCGGCTTCTTTGAATTCAAAGCCGTTGGGCAACACGATGCGAGCCCTGTGTTCCTCGCCGGTCGCAGGGTTTTTGATGGGCTCTACATCGGACTCGATTAGACCCGGGATCCTGATTGTCGCACGCCGCTTCTCACGATCGACATTGAAAATGATCGGAGCGACGAGCGGCTCGATGCTATTGGGGCAGACGGCCGCGAAGATCTCAAAAATCGTTCCACCATGCTGGCCACTATCGAGGGCGATTAATGCCTCGCGCTGCTCCTTGGTCGCCTGCTCGTCGATGATCAGGAGCCGCACGCCGTTGCCCTCGTGTATCGGACCCGGCCACCAGACGACGCCAGCGTAACGCACGCCGTCCAATCGCGTTTTGCCATAATATCCGTCGTTAATCAGGTGTGCTCCGATCGCTTCACAGCGCCCGGTAGTGGGTAGAGCGTTGAATTGGCATGGACAACCCCAGCTGCAATTACAGCTCGCCACCTTCTCACCTGCGATCCGCCATTTGATTTTTGTCGGTTCGCTCATTTTCCGCTCCTTTGCCTTGCTTGTTCTCCTAATCGAGCGATGTAACGATTCAAGGTTGGTTGTTGAAGACCATACCATAACGCCCCGGTCCTGCACATTGCAAGATTAATCCCAGAGGTTTGAGGTCCGCCGACGCAAGGCTTTTTATGAACCGCACTATCGAAGAATTGGCCGCAAATTTCGCGGAATTGGAGGACGTGGAAGCCTTGGTGCTCGGAGGTTCCGCAGCCACCGGTCTTTGTTGACTGACCACACGGTTTCACGAAAATATACTCCCTTCGGAGTATTTCCTGACTCATTTGTGGAAAATAAAAGTTTAACACGGTACCACAACAAGCAAGTTTTCTAGAGAGGCCAGTCAGTCCGTTAATAGGATATATGAGTGATCTGATCATCTTCATTAGTCATAAACTTCGGTCGAAAAAAGCGCAGAAGATCGCGGAAGCATTGTCCGTGTTTGGAGGTCCCAGCATTCGTATCCTTCACTCTTCGAGAATACCCAACCCGGCACCAAGTATAGGCCGGAAGAAACCGGAAGACATGCTGGCCTTTTCCAACTTGAATAATTCTATTTTTACTCCAAAATCGACTTGTTTCGTAGAAAGAGGCTTATGACTCGATCGCAGGCAAAATCATCTTTTGTACTGTTAGCACTATGGTTCTGGATCTGCATTCTCGCGGGCCCGTCATTGTTGGCGCAAGACTACGAGAAAATGTTTATGGATCGTTGGGTCCAAATGGGCCGTGAACAAAAACAATTCCAGAAAAAGATTTCCGCTGCGGAAAAAGCCGTCGAAACGGCAAAACGCATTTGGGGTCCAGAGGCACCCGCGACCGCCAGTGCCTTGGACAACCTCGGTCTCCCCCTCTATCAGAGCGGGAACTACGCCAAAGCTGAATCGGCTTACCAGGAAGCGCTTCGGATTCGGCAAAAAGTCCTTGGGCCCGACGATCTCGAGACGGCTAGGAGCCTTGATAGATTGGCTGTTGTTTACACCTATATCGGCGAATACGCAAAAGCGGAACCCATTGTTCAGGAAGCGCTGCGAATCCGCCAAAAAGTTCTTGGGCCAGAAAATCCCGACACGCTGACCAACGCTAAAATCCTGGCTGCGATGCACGAAAAGATCAAGACGCAGCCGCCCGATGAGGCGACGCTGGAAGAAGACGGAGCCCGGCTGCGACATGAGAGGGCAGCGGCGGCTAGCCACGATAATTTGGGTACGCTATACGACTCCATGGACGACAACTGGGTCCAACGCGATCCATCGACGCCCGCAACAGAAAAATTCCATTCACTCTGTCAACAAGTCAAAGGGTTGTACAATCAGGGAAAGTATCAAGAAGCTATTACCATTGCGGAAAGAGCGCTTGACGTGGCAAAGCACGCTTGGGGCTCGGAGAGTTTCCAGACCAGGATTGCGCTGGGCAACCTTGGTCGTCTTCTTTCGATTGTCGGGGACTATGCCAAAGCCGAACCAGTCCTTCAGGAAGCTTCTCGGGTCGAGCTGGTGATCTTTCGCCACGATATTGACCCTAGTACGTCAGATGGATTCAGTGGCTTGGCCCAGCTATACGACTCGATCGGTGAGTACGCCAAAGCCAAACCGCTTTTCCAGAAAGCTCTCCGGCTCCGGCAACTGGCGTTTGGCGATGAAGATCCTGACACGGCGAGTGCTCTCTGTAACTTAGGCAAGCTGTATATGGATATGCGCGAGTACGCCAACGCGGAACCGCTCTGCGTGGGAGCACTGCGAATCTTCCGGAATATCTTGGGCTCCGACAATCCTTACACTGCGCAAGGTGCGCGCATTCTCGCGAATCTATACGAGGAGTTAGGGGAGTACACCAAGGCAGAACCCCTTTACCAGGAAGCGCTCCAGATTAGGCAGAAGCTTCTTGGATCGGATCATCCCGACACGGCAATCAGTCTTGTTGAGCTGGGGACCCTTTACGATTCGATCGGCAAATGCGCTGAAGCCGAGCCGCTCCTGAGGCAATCGCTTCCGATTTTACAGAACGCTTTTGGGGTAGAACATCAAGCCACCACGGACGCCTGCGGCAGTCTTGCCATGGTAGAATTTGATCTTGGTCGAATCGACAAAGCCACGGCTCTGGCCCGCCAAGAGGCCGCGGCAAGGTTGGCGATACTAACTAAGATATGCGCCTTCGGTTCCGAAGAGCAACGTCTGTCGTACTTCGATCGCTTCTTGCCGTATGGAATTTTTCCACAGCTACCAGGCGCCGAAACTGATTTGGCTACTGCCGTGCTGAGATATAAGGGCGTGGTGCTTGATTCAATGATCGAAGACCGCCAGCAGGTTGACTCCTCCCGCACGACGCAAGGCGAGGAGCTGGTCAAGAAACTTAATCTGGATAAAACCGAATTGAATCAGCTAAATTTAGAAGAGGTCCTAGCAACGCGTAACTTACGAATACAGCAACTGGAAGACGAGATCGCGAAGATCGAGGGTGAATTTGCACAGCAATCGGCTGGCGGAGGGAGAGCGCGCGCCGCTCTGAGTGTGACCGTCGAACAGGTGCAGTCTGTCATTCCCGACGATTGTGCACTGGTAGAGTATTTGCGATACCCATTTTACCTTGGCGAGAGAAAATGGGAGCAGCACTACGGGGCGTTGGTATTGCTTTCGAAAGGTGCTCCGCTCTGGATTCCGCTCGGCAGAGCGGACGGAATAGAAAAGCTCGTGCGACAGTACGAATCGTTGGTTCGGGAACCGACGGACGAGGCCGAACTCTCCAGGAGTCTCGAAGCGCTCCACGAAGCGCTTTGGGTGCCGGTCAGTCTCGTCCTGCCAAATCAGACAAAGCGGCTGATCATCAGCCCTGACGGACAGCTCAACTTTATCTCGTTCGCAAGGCTTTTGAATAGGAACCAGCAGTTCCTGACCGAACGATACGACATCCAGTATGTTGCCAGTGGGCGCGATCTGCTACGGGAAACGAAATCTGTGGATAGCCAGGAAGTCGTGCTTTTTGCTAATCCGGATTTTGACCTTCCATCGACAGGAACGCTGACTAAAAAGATAACGTATGCTGATCTGGTGGCTTTGAACCGCAAGGTCTTTTCGAAGAGCCGAAGCAAGAAAAATGCCGCTTTGACCGCGAAGGAGGCAATGATTGTTGCCAATATGAAACTGGCAATGAGTGAAGTCTATCCGAGTCCTGAAACTGAGAAGACTGGAACGACCGTTGCGACGCAGTCAAAACAGGAAACGGTTAATAAAGCGGCAGATTTGACTACTAGAGGCGAGGAAAGGGACGTCGAAGGCTGGAGGTTTGAGAGTTTGCAGGGCACAAAAATCGAAGATACCGAACTAGTCCGAAAATTTGTCAGCTGGGGTTGGAAGCCTTCTAATTTCACCGACAGAGAGGCGACAAAAGAAGCTCTGCTGAAAATTCGTTCGCCCTATATTCTACATCTGGCAACCCACGGATTTTTTGACAAAGAGGATCCGACGACCCAAAACGACAAAGTATCGACGGGAAAAAACACCGTGACTAGATCGAACTTTTTCAAAAACCCAATGCATCGCGGTGGGTTAGCTTTGGCCGGCGCCCAAACAACCATTGAAGCTTGGAAACGAGAAGAAGTTCCCCCGGTGCAAAACGATGGAAATTTTGACGGCGGAAGAAGTGAGTACCTTGGATCTGCAAGGAACCTGGCTAGTGACCCTTTCGGCGTGTGACACCGGCTCAGGAGAAGCACGAGCAGGAGAAGGAGTGATGGGCTTGCGAAGAGGCTTTGTCGAAGCTGGCACCCAGAACCTGTTGATGACGCTTTGGCCGATCAGCGATGCAGTTACGGTGCAGATCATGAGCGACTTTTACGAAGCTGCACACAACAGCAGGAACGCTTCTGAAGCGTTAGCCGAGGTGCAACGCAACTGGCTAGTCAAATTGCGGAGCGAAAAAGGGCTAGCCCAAGCAGTCAACCTTGCCGGGCCGTTTATCATGAGTTCTCAGGGAAAACCATAGTGATTTGGCTGGGATCGCCCTTTTTTCCGGCAACAAACTGCAGCAGCAATTTGAGACTGCCCCGGTAGCTGCGAAGCGTGTGGGGGCTCAGGGCGCGCTGACGGGGAAGGTAGTCGGTGAGGAAGCCATGCAAGGTGGAGGCGAGGGTTGAAGTTTTTGCGAGGGTTCATACCACGCCTCCTTCCGTGAATAAAGGGCTGAAGCGCTGATGGAAGCGTTGGCTTGCAGACTGACGCAGTTCTGGGGTCAGTTGCAGGTAGTAGTAGGTGCTCACGACACTGACGTGACCCAGGTGTGGAACTTTGTCTCCACGATGCTCAGAAGGCCTTGGTTCCGGTCGAGATCGCCCAGTTTGAGTCGCAGCAGTTCCCCGCGCCGCAGCCCGCAACAAAACAGCAAGAGCAAGCCCACTGCAATTGTTTCGGCCCGTAGCGGGTTGGTGCGCGAAGGGGACAGTTGCCAGGCGGCTTGAAGGATGCGCGCCATCTCAGCTTCGGAGACCAAGCGAGGCAGTTGCGCCGGGATCGGCTTTGGAAAGGTCAGCAGATCGGGAATGAACGTGCCTGTATGATCTCGAGCGTGAAACAGAAGCCAGTTCCTAATGAGGCGTTGCCAAGCCCGACGCATCGTCGGACTCAGATGGCTCAGCTCTCGGGTCCAACCGAAGAAGATCTCAGCGTGTACCTTGCGGGCTTTGGGATAGTGGCAATGGAGAAAATCGTCCCAGTGACTCAAGAAAGGGTATCTGCCAGCGAACGGGACTGGGGAATGAAGAGTAAGCAGGATCGTCGCTAGCCAAGCAAATTTTCTGCCTTTAATTGAAACGAGTACCGCAAAATGAGCACACCCAATTCGACTGCACATCTCCTTCAACCAAACTCAGGCAAACGCAGTGCGGACAGATAACGAAGGTTGTCTCTCCAGATCCACGACCTTCGACCTCGCCAGCATTGGTGATAGCGTCCAGCCAGTCTTTTCAGTTGTTTTCCGGTGGAGCAGTATTTCCTTCCAACAGCGCCATCCACTCGCTGATATTGGTTGCTTTTCGCGCCCACTGCTTGACGATAAACATCGGCACTCGATGCGTGTCCAGATAAGAGACCGACAACCAGAAGGAGATCACATCTTCGTCTGAAGAGTCGTTCTGCATGGCCGTGAAATAACTTCGTTCTGCCGGTGAAACGTCTTTGTCCGCACCGACGCAAATACCGAGCGCCACCCGCAGTTGTGCGGCTATTTCGGGGATCGTCATTTACTGGGTCTTTGACACTCGTTCCTTTTTGACACCAAAAATTTAAGCGGTCAATAAGCGGGATGATTGGCGGCGTGACAATGATTGCAAGGATCGATAGGGGCGATAGGTCATTACAAAGTCTACGGCGATCTCTGCCGCTTTCTCTTTCGTTATGGCGTTGGGAGAATTCTTCACCGGCTTCAAAAACGTATTCCAGCGTACCGCCGTCCTTGGCCGGGCTTCGATAGCGAAATAGCTCTAACCGAAAATGCAGGAATTGCCGTTTATAACCATGTTCGACTATTTCATTGATTCAGGTCTTCAGCTTTTCCCACTAGCTCCTGTAGCTGCTCCACCGCGAAGGAGTACGCCTCCTCGGGAAAGTCGTACCCGAAAGCATTCGCTACCTCTCGCCCGAACTTATCGTAGAAATGAAGATCCGCCTTCAGTGCGCGTTGGACATCCTCCAGCGCATACTTTGCAAACGTATCGGGCAGGGCTTGCACAATTTCCTGCTCGGTCCAGTGTTCCAGAAATCTGCCTTTATGCCAACTGTCGCGCTGGCCTTTCGCTTTGGCGTGCCATTCGATTAAGCGAAGGAGCAGGTTTTGCAAATACCCATTGCAGATTGACGTAGCCACCCACAACTCTCCCCGTCGGGCTTTCTTAGCTGTCAAAAGAACGTGATACAGGAAATCGTGTCCCGTTTCATGCCACGACGAGTCGGTTGGTAACTTATCGGCTTTTTCAGGCCAACGAGCACTGTCGGTAAGCCGTTCCGCCAGACGATCTTTATCCACGAGAATCTTAAACCCTCTTCTAAAAACATCAGCGATCTCGGCGGGAATCTGTTGTCCGACCATTTGCTGTATGGCCTCCACAGGCACCAGAGAAAAATCAATATCTTTCCCGTCCTTGAATGCCGCTCTCCGTTCTTTAAAATTTCCGGTAGCAGTCGGTTCCACAAAGGTTAGACAGGGTTCTCCGAAGGAAAGGAGCCAACTGGCTTCCGAAAGAAAGACTGACGGGTCGCTGACAATGACGAGCAGATCAAGATCGGACAGATGATCTGCGGGCGTCTCGTTGCGGGCCCATGACCCCAAAATAACTCCGGCTCGCACGTCGGGCCGACCTTGAGCCCAAGTTACGAAGCGATCAACTATGTCTTGCATAGCAGCAGTGTGTCATTGGACGACTCCTTCGGCTCGATCAATAGTCTCCCAAGCAGGGAAGCCATTCCCCCCTGATGGAAACATGCGAAAGCTTGCAGCCAATCCGATCCTAAAGCAAATCCTGGAGAACGGAACATCCGAATTCTAAACGACCCTCCATGCTCGGGTGCCATTTTCTTCGTTGTCGCACCGTCGTTCATTCATTATATGGGGCCGCTCCGCATACCAGATCGGCGGATCTTCATCATAGAGCCCGACTACTCGTTCCGTAACGGTCGGGAACGTGCCGATAGCCGCTCTTCTCGCCAGCTCAAGAACGATTACCTTCTCTCTCGAATTCTTGCTGGTGTTTTTCGATTGCTTGCGTTGAACGAGATCCTTCGGAACTTCAACAACCGTTTCGTGCTGTTTAATTTGCGGCACTCTTTCAGTCCCGATTTTTGGCCTGAAGTTCAATTGAACGTAAAAAGATTGGCTGTTCATATTTTGAAGTTCCTTCTTACATACTTAGACGAATTCCACCGATCTTCGCTTCATGCGAAAAAACGCGGCCCAGAAACGCTTTCTGGCGCTCCAATCTCGATCGGCGCTTTGATCTCGGCGTCATTGTTTTTAGACGAGACTACCCGCGCATCGTTGGCCACGCCTTCATTCGGTCCGCCGGGAACGGTTCCAAAACCTCTTTTTCCGCTTCACCCGATAACCAAGCTTCGTGATGCTCTTCCTGTAGTATGACCGGCATCCGGGTTAGACCTAACCGGTCGCAAACGGCCTGACTTGGATAGTTATCCGTGGCGACCCGCGCTTGGATGCGATTCAGTTCCAAATGTTTAAAACCGTCGTCGATCAATGCTTTGACCGCCGCTGTCATGTATCCTCTGGCGGTATGTGACTTGGCCAGCCAATATCCCATTGTCCCGCAACGATTCAGCTTCTCAATATTGTTGAACGAAACGATTCCAACGATTTTGCCACCTGAGAAAAGGGCGTAGTGGAACGCCGTTCCGGCGGCTGCACTTTCTGAACATCTTTGGATGTACTTCAACTGATCGGAGGAATCTTTAGCTCCGTCGAGCCAAGGCAACCATCGGCGTAGACGTTCGCGATTTTGATCGACCCGCAAAGATAGCACTTCGGCGTCCTCTTCCGTCAGGAGCCGCAATTTAAGCGAGGGGAATTTCGGTCTTTATCTCCGGTGTCACTGGTTTCAATTTTGGATCAGATCTCCGCCCGAGTCATGATCTGCGGGCCGAACTATCCGGTCGGCCCGGTTCTGAACCTCTTCCTGATGCTGAGTCGCAGCACCGCCCTGAAAGCCGTTGGCCTTTCAGTCGATGATAAACCGCGTTCGGCGGGTCATTTTCCGGCCTTTTCAAGCTCGTCCGCTTTTGCAAAATCGGCTTTCGCCTTATTGAATTTCCCTTGGCTTTGGTAGGCATTCCCCCGATTGATGTAGGCCACAGCAAAATTGGGCTTCAACCGAATTGCCTCGTTATAGTCGATGATCGCCTGATCGTATTCCTGCTTTTCGGCGTGGGCTCTTCCCCGGTTGTGGTAGGCCGAATGGAAATTTGAGTCCAAGCGAATTGTCTCATCATAGTCGGCGATCGCCTCGTCGTACTGCTTCCTTGCGTAATAGGCGGCACCCCGGTTGTTGTATTATGAAGATTTGTCCGCTCATTTTTGCCGGGAGCCCTCTGCTTCCAACAGAGCAGTCTGCAAAGGCAGGAATTTATAGTAAGAGATCGGAAATGGCGAGCTTCAACTTCGCCCGCCGCGTCATCTCACCCGAAAGGATTATTTTCAGTTCAGCGGGCCGGAACGGGCACAGGCCATTAGCGCATGGCGTTACCGGAGTATCGCCTTAGATGATGACCGGTTGTGGGTGACACGGAAGGCTACCGAGCAAGTGAACAGATCATGGTGGCCTCAATGGCGATGGAGCGAGGATCAATCGAAGTCGGTCTTCGAAGGAATATGGCTGATGCGTCTCCCCTCAAAGTTACAATCGCGGAGGGTGTCATGTAAAAGGGTCTCAGAAATCACCAACAATTTAGGAGGGAGAAAACCGGGACCCAAACCGCCCGGAGCGAACACCAGGGTCAGGAAAGCTGGCGCGCGCACGGGCCGCACTCGACGCACATAGTCTGTGAGGATGGAGATTCCGCCGGTATAGGCCTCCTCGGCACGCAGTCGTTGGAAGATTTGCGCGGCGCTATTTCGCCGGACTCTGAAGTGCTGGCAGTAGGTCTTCTGGCGCGCCCACTTTGATCGTTTTGTTGAGAACTAGCTCGTGCCGGCGAACTTTATTTGCCCGGACGTGCACTGATTATGAAGGCTAAGAGTTTGCTCGCTGGAAGACTCAACCGCCTTTGCAATCGGTCGTTTGTTTAAGCTCAACCGGATACGTCAATCGTTGTGTTCCCCCTTTCAGCACAACAAATAAGTCTTAGGTCAATCCCTCGAACGGACAGCCGGTTAAATGTGAAGACATACTACCGAAGAGGCAGAATTGTTTCGGACGATACTAACCATGAAGAAGCTTTTAATCCTACTCCTTGGCTTCGCGTTTAACTGCACCGTAAGGGCT
>Ga0210387_10004325_pt1 | contig 10881 bp, 12 predicted proteins | sample IncBWC7OmetaG_FD_160108 | JGI IMG/M metagenome (GOLD analysis project Ga0210387, IMG submission 160108) | Forest soil microbial communities from Barre Woods Harvard Forest LTER site, Petersham, Massachusetts, United States - Inc-BW-C-7-O ... | reverse complement strand
CCTGTCACCAATTTTGTTTAAGAGTCCGCTGCATCCGCCGTGTGGTGGTCTATTGCATGCCACACCAGTTAGAACCCAATATAATACCAATTATTAAAATTCGCTAGTGCCGTGTAATAAAGACATCCAGATTCGATATTTTATGATAAAAATCAAATCAATAAACACTTCTAAACACAGTTGTTGTTCTCATAGTGGTATTTGTTTGGTATTATCCGATGACTAAGCCAACAACGGAAGTGCCCTCCGGCCCCATGAACTCGCTCGCTAAAACCATTGGTCCCTTGGATGGTCAGGGCAATTTGCCGCTCTATCAGGAGTTGCAGCGGGTCCTGCGCAAGGCCATCGACAGCCGGATTTTGGGTCCGGATGACGCCCTGCCCTCGGAACGCGATCTCGCCACGGATTTCGCGGTGTCGCGCATTACGGTGCGCAAGGCGTTGGACGGATTGGTCGCGGACGGGCTTCTGGTCAGACGCCAAGGCGCGGGAAATTTTGTCTCCGCGCGCGTCGACAAGAACTTCGCCATGCTCACCTCGTTCTCAGAGGACATGCGTGCGCGCGGACGCACCCCGCGCAGCGTTTGGCTGAAGCGAGCGGCCGGCACCGTGACGCCCGAAGAAGCGCTGGCGCTGCGCCTAAGTCCCGGCACGCCCGTGTTTCGCTTCAATCGAATTCGCTACGCCGACGATGCGCCCATGGCGTTGGAATACGCCACCATCGTGGCCACCGCGCTGCCGTCCCTCGAAGCGGTCGATGCATCGCTGTACGAAGCACTGGAACGTGCCGGGCATCGCCCGGTGCGCGCGCTGCAGCGCTTGCGCGCGGTGTTGATCACTTCCGACCAGGCCGAGCTGCTGAAGGCCAAGGCCGGCGATGCCGGGCTTTTGGTGGAGCGGTTGGGATCGCTCCCGGACGGGCGCGCGATTGAATTCTCTCAGTCCTATTACCGCGGCGACACGTACGATTTCGTCGCCGAGTTGAGCACATGATTGGCGAGCGTTCGCGATCGGCAGAGCGGACGCTCATGTTTGAGGAAGCCGCGGACGCATCCAATGCCGTGCGCGCGCAGCTGCAATATGATTCTGCGGCGATGCGCGCCCTCGGCGCCAAGCTGCGAAAGCTCAATCCCCGAGCGGTCATTACCTGCGCACGCGGCAGCTCCGATCATGCGGCAACTTACGCAAAGTACCTGATCGAAACTCATGCGCAGGTGTTGACCGCCTCCGCCGCGCCCTCCGTAAGTTCGGTGTATGGCGTCACACAAGATGTTCGCGGCTGTCTGTTCATCGCCATCTCACAGTCAGGACGCAGTCCCGACTTGCTGGCATCCGTCGCTTCAGCAAAAGCCTGCGGCGCCACGGTCTTGGCGCTCTCCAACAGCGCCGATTCGCCCTTGATGGCCGCCGCGGATCTCGCGATCGAGTTGAACGCTGGACCTGAGGGCAGCGTCGCGGCCACAAAATCCTACCTTGCATCCCTGGCCGCGATCGCGCGGCTGGTCGCCGCCTGGACCGAGGACGCCAAACTCCACGCAGCGTTGGCGGAACTGCCGGATCTGATGGACCGCAGTTGGGCCCTGGACTGGTCAGCGGCGCTGCCCGAGCTTGAGTCAGCAGAGAATCTTTACGTGGTGGGCCGGGGACTCGGGCTTGGCGCGGCACAAGAAATTGCCCTCAAATGCAAGGAAACCTGCGGCATCCATGCCGAGGCATTCAGCAGCGCGGAACTTCGACACGGACCCTATACGCTGCTACGCAAGGGATTCCCAGCGCTGCTGCTCGCGCAGCAGGACGGCACACGGCCGGGCATCGAAGCCCTCGGCATCGAGCTCGGCCGCCGCGGCGTTCCGGTGCTGCTGGCCGGCGGGAACGCTGCCGGCTCGATCTTGTTGCCCGCGATCGAAGTCGCGGCGGAACTCGCGCCCATCCTGCTGGTGCAAAGCGCCTATCGCATGATTACTTCGCTTAGCGTCAGGCGCGGCCTCGATCCGGATCACCCGCCGCACTTGCACAAGATCACGGAGACCGTGTAGTGCGCACCGCACTCGTGAACGGCCGGATCCTGGCCGGCGAGCGAATCGTGAACGGACAGACCGTGCTGCTCGCCGATGGCCGCATCGAGGCGGTAGCAGAAGCGGCGGATCCGCGCTGCCGCGACGCCGCCAGCATCGATCTCGAGGGGCAAATTTTAGTGCCGGGCTTCATCGATGTGCAGGTCAATGGCGGCGGCGGGGTGCTATTCAACGATGACCCGAGCCCGGAATCGATCCGCGCGATCGGCGCCGCTCACCGGCAATTCGGCACCACGGGCTTTCTGCCGACTTTGATCAGCGACGATCTCGATACCATCGCGCAAGCGATCGCCGCCGTGCAGTCTTCGCTTGACGCGCATCGCCCCGGCGCCCTCGGCATCCACATCGAGGGGCCGTTCCTCAATTGGGCGCGCCGCGGCGTGCATGATCCGAAGCATCTGCGGCGGCTGGACAATGGTGTGATTTCCCTGTTGTGCAGCTTGCGCGGCGGACGCACCGTCCTGACCCTCGCACCGGAATTGACCACCACCGATATGATCGCGCAATTGACGGCCGGCGGGATTTTGGTATCAGCGGGCCACAGCGATGCGAATTATGCGCAGACCGCCGCGGCGATCGCGCACGGCGTTCGCGGCTTTACACATTTGTTCAACGCCATGGCGCCGCTGGCGCCGCGCGAACCGGGAATCGTCGGCGCGGCTCTTTATGACGCCAACACCTGGTGCGGCATCATTGTCGATGGATATCACGTCGATCCGGTCATGCTGCAACTCGCATTGCGTTGCAAGCGTCATGACCGATTCATGCTGGTCACAGATGCCATGCCGCCGGTGGGATCTCCCGCGACCAGCTTTATTCTGCAGGGGCGCACCATCCAAGTGGTCGATGGCGTGTGCCGCGACGAGAATGGAACGCTCGCCGGCACCGGACTCGACATGGCCACCGCGGTACGCAACGCGGTGCATTTGCTGGGTTTAGACATTGCCGAAGCTGCACGAATGGCCAGCGAGTATCCAGCGGCGTTCTTGGGATTGGATCATGAACTCGGTCGAATCGCGCCGGGGTTTCGCGCCAATCTGGTGCTGCTGGATGACGAATTGAAGGTGCGACGCACCTGGATCGAGGGCGCTTCCTCCTAGGCGCTGCCTCACGATGAATGTCATCGTCCTACATGCGGCCACTCCTACAAATAAAAAATCTCTCGATGCGCGCCCGCTCGCGCTTCACCAGCCACAAATATGAGATATCTGTTGTCTTACATTGAGAATTAGAAGCGCCCGCAAGCACTTGTGAGCCTTCGCTGAGACAAACGTCCGCAGCGCGGCCAATCGGGCCTTCGATTATGTCCGATACGGCGGATTTCCACGTCGCATCGAATGCAGCCGGCGCGAGCGCGGCACCTTGCAGTTGCAACCGCCAAAGCGTAGTTTCGTTGTCGCGCGACAGATCCAGAGGATGGACTTCGGGCTCAAAGACAATGAACTCACGCGGGCCACACCGCGCACAACAAAACGAAGGGGATGCAACGATGCGAATTGTACGATCTGCTATTTTCCTGCTGGTAGGAGGAATGACTGCACTGGCCTCTGCGCCGGTGTTGGCGGCTCCCGAAGCAGCACTCGGTTCCGGATTGAATCAGCTGGTCAATGCGTACGAGCGCAGCGATCCCAGTCTGGGCTGGAAGCTCAGCCTGCATATCACCGACAAGAAGGGGGATCCGATGGTCCTCGTGCATCTGGGATCCGGCGATCAGAATGCCGCGTTGGCCAAACTGGCGGCCGCGGGATTTCGCCTGACGACCCGAAGCACCATTAACCCGTCGCTCGCCGAAGGCTATTTGCCGCTGTCAGCGGTTCACGCGGCCGCGAGCGTCGCGGGTGTGAACTCTCTGCATGCGACCCATCGCCCCGCACGGCATGCCGGCAGCGTGCAGAGCCAGGCGGTCGCATTGGAGAAGGCTGACATCGCGCAAGCGAAGGGCATTGACGGCACCGGCATCAAAATCGGTGCGATCTCCGACAGCTACGACACATGCACCGCCTGCATCACGCACGCGGCTCAGGACATCGCGTCTGGCGACCTGCCGGCAGCCGGCGTAACGGTTCTCGAGGACTCTCCGGGCGGGACCGATGAAGGCCGCGCGATGCTGCAATTGCTGCACGATATCGCGCCCGGCTCGCAATTGGGATTCTCCACCGCTTTCGTGGGCGAGTTGGATTTCGCGGAACAGATCATCGCGCTGCGTAATACTTTCGGCGCCGATGTCATCACCGACGACGTTGGCTACTTCGATGAGCCGATGTACTCGGACGGCATTTTGGCTCAGGCCATCAATATCGTCGCGCAGACTGGCGCAGCGTACTTCTCGTCCGCCGGCAACAACGGTCAGGAAGCCTACGAGGCGATATACAATCCGATCTCATTCGCCAAGGCCAAGGCGCTGCTCAATAAGGGCAAGTCTGTCCTGCATCTGGAACAGATCCCCGCAGACCTGCGTCCGCAGAGCTTTCACAATTTCCAGAATCCGGACGGCTCGGTCAGCATCACGCAACGCTTTCGCAGCGCCGCGGATAACATCATGTCCTTCCAGTGGGACGAGCCGTTCAATCTAGGGTTGGTAAAAACCGACTTCAACATTTACGTGTTTGATCTGGACGGCAATTGGATTGATCCGAACACCTCGCCCACCGTCTTCTATACCACCGACAACAATCTGGACACGGACCAGGCGGTGGAAATCGCCGAGATGATCCCGGTTCCGGGAGAAATTCACGGCGGCGCAAATGTCACCGACTACTACATCGTGATCGGCAACATGAATGGCGGCCCGGCGAAACACATCAAGTACATCAATGACAACGGCCTGGGAGTGAGCGAACGTCAAGGCGCTCCCTCAGTCTTCGGTCATGCTGCCGCTCACGGCGCGCAGGCCATTGCCGCCACCTACTATGCGATCCCGAGCTTCCCCGAGGACTTCAGCTCGCCGGGCCCGGTGACCGTGTACTTCGACACGGATGGCAACCGCCTGCGTCATCCTGATGTGCGCGCAGTACCGCAATTGACGGGTGCGGACGGCGTGGACACGACGTTCTTCGGCGGATCCGATCCGGATGGCACGGGATTCCAGAACTTCTTCGGCACCAGCGCAGCGGCGCCGGATGTCGCGGGAGTCGGTGCTCTGGTGCTGCAAGCTGCCGGAGGTCCGGGCTCGCTCAAACCGCAAGCGCTGTACACCCGATTGCAGAACACGGCAACGCCGATTTCCGTGCCGAACGAGCGTGCCATCGCCTGGGCCAATGCCGGTCCGGTGATGCTGCTGATGAATGGCGAGGATTGGACGAGGAGCAACTCGTACTTTCAGCTGTCAGTCGGCGAAGACTCGAGGCACTTTGTTGCATCGATCAGCTTCGATGCCACGACGCCCGGCTTGACGTGGAGCACCAACCCGAATCGATTCAGCATCGGAACGACCAACAGCGTGCAGATCACCGACGTGACTGCTACGCCGAACGGCGCCGTGTGGACGCTGAATTTCGCCGAGGGGAGTTTTGGACGCGGTGATGAATTCACCTTCGGTATGTCGGTATTCGCTCCGATTGAAGGATCAACGGAAGAAGATCCGGACCGCTTCCGCGGCATGACCATGACAGTCGTCATGGACGACGGCAAAACCTACAAGGGCAAAGTGATGGCTGATCAACCGCTGAAACAAAACGTGTACACGGGTGCGGGTCTTGTCAATGCGGCCAAGGCAATCAAGAACAATTAGCCCGGGTCTTCCGGCCAATTCGGCTTGGTTCAAGAAGCGCCCGCGACAACGCGGGCGCTTTTTTGTTGTGCGCTCGAGTTGCTGCTAAGCTTTTCCGGCACGCAATCAAGCGCAACCAAAGCCTGAGCCCCATCATGAGCGAGTCACTGACACCGTTTCACATTGCCGTTCAAGTCCGCGACATCGATGAGGCGCGCCGATTCTACGGCGATGTTCTTGGTTGCAGCGAAGGTCGCAGCGCCGCGCATTGGGTGGACTTCAATCTCTACGGCCATCAGTTCGTCTGCCATTTGAATCCCAACTTGGGCGCCGGCGGCAGGCTGGCAAGCCACTTCAACCCCGTCGATGGACAGGGAGTTCCTGTGCCTCATTGCGGAGTCGTGCTGCGGCCCTTGCAGTGGGCCGAGTTGGCTGACCGTGTGAAGCGTAGCGGCGTCAAATTCGTGGTCGAGCCCTACACGCGCTTCAAGGGGCAAACGGGCGAACAGTCCACGATGTTCTTTCTCGATCCCACGGGCAATGCGCTCGAGTTCAAGGCGTTCCAGAACATAGAATCGCAGCTGTTCGCCGTCGATTAAGGGATCCAGGGCAGCAATACGATCTTGCCGCCAAGTCCACCCCTACCGATGCGGGCTGGACCTCGCCTGGACGAGATGTTTTAACCGGGCGCTGAGAATTAGTCACTTGACGCAAAAAACCGCGGTTTTCCCGCAAAATGAGTCGATTTGGTCACAATCTGCCGGGGTTGAACTGTAACGAATTGCGCCCATATTGGAGCAGCGGAACTGCAACCGCTCCCAGGTTGCGGTGTTTTTGCGATTTGTTACCGGGAGATTGAGAATGCTTGGATTGATTGCCCGCTGGGGCCACAACGTTTTGATTACCACGATGGCTTTGCTGACGATTGCAATGGTGGTGTCTTTGATTCAATAGCCCCTGGGGATCGAGTATCCCTTTTGGGCCAGAGGCACGGCGCCGTCGGCGTCAGCAGATCAGGCCGCGCGTAAGTCTGAGCGGCTTCACAGTTCGCCATTCGGCGCGAGCCTATAGTCATGCAAGAGTAAAAACCCTTGCTGTGGATCCTGGCCGCCTTATTTTTCGTCTGGTGCGCGTTTCGTGAAATTCGCGCGAGCGTCGTCGCGCCCGCCGGATTTGACTTCCCGAGGCCCGCCTCGAAGGCCTACCTCGCGATCGTTTTGGTCTTGGCCTCAGCATTTGCCTGGCCGCCCGTTCACACGTGGTATTTCCAATGGCTGCTGTCGAGGAAGGCCACCGAGCTGGCTGACAACCATCGTGCCAAAGTTCATTGCAACACCCTATTCGACACGATGTTCGACCCGGCGATGCTGAACTCCGGTCACGCTAACCCGAAAACCGGCAGCATCGTCATTCAGAAACCTTGGTGCTCTACCTTGATGGCCTACTTGCGCCATCCAGATCGTGCTTCCCTGCAGGAACTGGACAGCCTCGACTTGATCACGCACGAAAGCATGCACATACGAGGCGAACTCAACGAGGCGCGCACCGAGTGTCAGGCCGTGCAACGGGATTACCGCGCGGCCAGGCTGCTCGGTGTGCCGGAGGCGACTGCGCGGAAAAACGCCCTCGACATTTACAACATTCTCTATCAGCAGCGCGGGAGAATCGGCGGCATGCAGGGCGAATATTATTCGAATCAATGTGCCCCCGGTAAAGCGCTGGACGAACATCTCGACGACTCGACCTGGGGCACGGAGTAAGATCAGCACCCACGGCGATGAAGGGAGATGCTTGGGATGTTCATGCGGCTGGCTGTCTTGGTCTTTCTGCTGTCGTCCGCGACGGCGCATGCGGCGGATGCGCCGCTCAACCTGAAACAACAAGCATTGTGGGATCACTTGCGGCTGGCGGTTGCCGAGGAGGATCAGCAACTCGACGGCGTTCTGGGCGTTGCCATCTTGGACCTCAACTCCGGGCAACAACTTCTTGTGCGGCCCGATGAGGTATTTCCGCAGGCCAGTTCCATCAAGATCGCTGTGCTTGCGGAGCTTTATCATCAGGCGCAGCAGTCTGCGCACGGGGTCAGCGGCAAAGCGACGCTGAAGGACCGTTATGTGGTACGCGCTGCGGACATCGTTCCCGATAGCTCCATCCTCGGCGGTTTGACTCCCGGCGTGTCTTCTCTCACGAACCGTGATCTCGCGACGATCATGGTGGCCGTCAGCGATAACTCGGCGACGAACGTTCTCATCGATCGCGTCGGCATGGAAAACGTGGTGCGCTTGACGGAATCAGCGGGTCTTTCGCACACGCAACTGCGCCGCAAGATGATGGACCTTCAGGCCGCGTCTCAGGGCAGGGAGAATATTTCCACGCCGCGCGAAATGATGGCGCTGCTGGAACAGATCTATCGGGGCAAGGTGATCGAGCCGCCGCTGCTCGATGATTTCTTCAATGTGTTGGCGACCCACAAGGACAGTTGGATACCGCGTGATCTGCCGGCGGATCTCAAAATTGCCAACAAGCCAGGCGAGCTCGAGGGGGTCCGCAATGACTCCGGCATCGTGTTTGTCAAAGACCGCCCGTACGTGATTTGCGTCATGACAACGTATCTTGGAAATGAGCGTGCCGGCGAGGAGGCAATTACCCGGATTTCGCGTTTGGCGTATGACTTGTTCGACCGGCTCAGCCGTGCATCCGACTTAGGCAGGGTGATTTCGCCGGGCAATGGCGGCGCGCGCTAGTTGGACGCGGCGCTGCATCGGCCTCGACTACGCCTTTCCCGCCTGCGCTTGCAGCATGTCCGCCATCTTTTGGTGAATCAGGTTCACCGCCTTTAAAGGCCGCAGCATCACTTTGAATTCGGTGATCTTGCCGGCGTCGTTCCATTTGATCATGTCGACACCATTGACCGCGATTCCATCGAGCTTGACCTCGAACTCGAGCACCGCATCTCGATCGCCCTGCAATTCACGCACGTAGCGAAACGATTCATTGAAAAAGACGTGAAAGGCGGCGGCGAGATATTTCTTTGTAATCGGCTTGCCGACTTGCGGCGTGTGCACCACGGGTGAATGGAACACCGCGTCATCGGCTAGGAGCGCGTCCAGTCCCTCAACATCATGTTCTTCGACCAGGCGATGCCAGGTTTTGATTGGGTCCGACTTCATTCGGTGATGGTAGCATTTTCAGTGCTCGCAGCCGGGTTGGTCCACGATGCGCAATATCGGGATGGCGGCCTTGGCCTTGTCGATATCGCTTTGAGTTGCCGGAGCGTTGCTCAAGTTGAGTATTTTGGAAGTCCCGTCCGCATAGGAAATGCTCGCCGAAAGATAGTGTCCGCACTTGGTCGTGACCACAAGATCGGTGGCATGGCTGGTGGGCGACTTGAGCGAGTCGCCGATGAGATCGCCTAGTTTTCTCGCCGTCCCTGCGAGCTGTTCTTGATTGCGCTTTACCACGTCAGGCGCGACCAGGTTGGACGGTCCCGGAGCGACGTAGAGAGCACCGTTGTCCGCCGCGGCAGGAAGGATTATTCCTCCGATTCCGAAGAGACCGAAACCCACGACGGCAAGGGCTCGCCTCCGGCGGGTCATGCGACCGGTGATGGAAATACCCATATTTGCCTCCTGTCAGCGGTTTTCTCGGGATCACTCTAGGAGTTTGGAAAGGCATCGCCCGTGACGGGCTGCTCACTACGGTGGGGTTTTTCCGGTATGCGGCGCGCAACGGGCGCCCTACTCCGCACTATGACAAACGGGCTCGGATCGCGGCCGGCCGGAAGACAACGCGGCAGGCTTACATCTTGGGTTTGTAAATATAGGTCTGAAACACGTACCACCACGGTACCGCGACGATGGGCAATAGCACCCACAAAAACGCCGAGGTCATGCCCTCCGCCGGCGAACCCGTCAGCGTGTTCGATGACCAAAGGGGGTACGCCACCACGATCCTCGAGGGGTTAATTCGTGCTCAAAACGCCTTGCTGCGCGCTTACGCGCTCTTTCCACTTCGCGATATTCACGCCCTTGACGAGAAGCCACAGGCAAAATGAGGATTCTCCGATCAACGGCGGCAGCAGAATTGCCGGCGTTATCAGATCCGCGAAAGCCGGTGCAAAAAGCGCGGCAAAACACGCGGTCAGATAACTCAAACCGGCAATTTGCATCAGTATGCCGACAAACTTAGGTAGATAGCCCGACCGGAAGATCAGGTAACCATTCACCAAGCATGTGAAACCGAAAAATATCAGGGCAATATTGAAGGCGACGTCATGCGACCGGAGCGCGAGATTTGCGAGAACCTGCAGCTGCTGGGGTTCGAACGCTTTTAGGTAGTCGGCACTGCCCAACGTCGGCACGATGACAATGAGAAATATCTTGCTGATGGCCTCCACAGCAAGGGACACCAAATTGAACAATACCGCGAGCAGCACCCAGTGCTTGCTGACGGGCTTCAGCAACAGATATTCGATCCACAGCAGCGGCACTGCGCAAAGCACAACGATCAAGTCGCCAGCCACGCTGAGCTGCCACAATCCTGGTGAGGCCAGAATGTTGTGGGCGGTGGCGACAGCGTCACCCGACACGACAAGCTTGTTCGCGACGAACCCTTCCGCAAAAGCACCGAGCAGGATGATTGCCAGATATAGCGCGCCGCCGGTGCGTGCGTAGCGCTGCGGGCACTCATCAATGGTGTGACTTGCCATGCGCAGGAGCCGTCCTTAGCGACTAGGGTCTGAAGCCTTCTAAGGGAAGGCAATCTACGCGCAATAGAACATGAAAACCGAACTTCGGCGGAAGTGTTTGCACCGGCAACGGCCACGGACCGGATTGCGTGCTGAGTGAAGCAATCGTTGCGGCTCCGGCTAGCGCGCAGCCAGTGACATCGCGGAAGGAGCGGATTAGTACGTGACCTGAATTAGAGTTATCTCGTGTAAATTGTTGATTACATGGATAAATAATTGACAAATACTGTCCGCGAGCAGCCGCATCTGAATCTGTCCGCGCCTCAAAGGACTCAGTAATTCGCTTTGGCAATCCCGTTGAAGAACTGAGGACACGACGGGTATTTCGGCACGTCCTTCAGTGTGAACTCC
>Ga0210387_10004324_pt1 | contig 10882 bp, 9 predicted proteins | sample IncBWC7OmetaG_FD_160108 | JGI IMG/M metagenome (GOLD analysis project Ga0210387, IMG submission 160108) | Forest soil microbial communities from Barre Woods Harvard Forest LTER site, Petersham, Massachusetts, United States - Inc-BW-C-7-O ... | reverse complement strand
ACGGCACGCGTCACGTCTGGGGAACGTCGACGGCGTTCGTCCTGCCCGACCGCCTGCAGCCGCGTTACGGCACCAAGGAAGTGGGCTATGTCGAGCACCGTCTCGAGCCCGACGGCAGGCACGACAGCCGGCTGGTGCAGGTGCCCGGCGTGCCGACTCTCAACATCGCCGATTTTCCCGGAGCGTACGGGCCGCTCTGACCGCTTTCATATTCCTCTCCCCTTCGGGGGAGAGGTCGGGTGAGGGGCACGGGCTGAAACGGGGATTTTCGGTCGCTATGGTGACCGAAAATTCGGTTCGCGGTCGCGAAAAGGGGCAAAAGCGATACTTGACATAGTTCATAGTGTCACTTAAGTATGCCGCACGCCTCACTTCAGGAGTAGCGGCCATGACCGGTGCCGGACGTCCAACCCTCTACAAACCCGAGCTCGCCGACCGCGCGCGCGAGCTCTGTGCACGCGGCGCCACCAACCATGATCTGGCCGGCCGCTTCGGCGTGGTCCGCAGCACCATCGGCCAGTGGATCGCCAACCATCCCGAGTTCGCCGAGGCCGTGCAGCAGGGCCGCGACATAGCCGATGCCACGGCCGTCGAATCGCTGTTCACCCGCGTCACCGGCTACGACCACAAGGCCGAGAAGGTCTTCCTTTATCGCGGCGAGCCCAGGACGGTCGCCTACACCGCCCATGTTCCGCCCGAAACCCGGGCCTGCATGTTCTGGCTGCGCAACCGTCGGCCGGAGGACTGGCGGGCGAAGGCGGAAACGGCGCCGGAGGTCTTCGTCGACCACATCGCGCTGCTCGACGCCGCGGGCGAGAGCGTGCGCCATGCCCGCGATTGAGCGGGAGCGCGTCCTTTGGCTGAGACAGCAAAAATCAGCGGCGGAAATACCGGAAATGCCGGAAATCTCCAATCCTTCGGAAATAGCGGCCTTTTCGGCGATGGCGCGATCCGGCGGAAATTGGCGGAAATTGGCGGAAACCCCTCGTACCGGTCCAGGGCTATCGCCATGCGCGATAGCCCTGCCCGCGATGCGGGAGAGACAAGGAGAGAGCGTTTACGCCGGCCCGCTTTACGCCGGCACCGGCCGGGCGCGCTGGTTGTACATCATCTTGCGGATGCGGGCCTGTTCCTCGGCCGGCAGCTTGGTGACGTCGGTCGACAGGTCGGCGCCGACGGCCATGCCTTTGATCACCGCCGGCCGCGCGGCCAGCTCCTCGTGCCAGCGCTTGAAGTACTTGAACTCCTCGATGTCCTGGCCCTGGAACTTCCAGTTCACCGTCCACGGATAGCAGATCATGTCGGCGATCGTGTACTGGTCGCCGGCGAGGTACTTGTGCTTGTAGAGCCGGTTGTTGAGCACGCCGTAGAGACGATTGACCTCGTCGGTGAAGCGCGTGATGCCGTAGGTCTGGTCGCCCTGCTTGGCCTGGTCGACCCGCCGGAAGTGGCCGCATTCGCCGGACTTCGGGCCCTGGTTGGCCATCTGCCAGATGACCCACTGGTTGACCTCGTACTTGGTCCGCACATCCTGCGGCCAGAACTTTCCGACCTTCTCGGCGATGTACATCATGATCGAGCCCGATTCGAACACCACGATCGGCTTGCCGCCGCCCTTCGGTTCATGGTCGACCATCACCGGCATGCGATGGTTGGGATTCATCTCGAGGAATTCTTCGCTGAACTGATCGCCGCGCTGGATGTTCACGGGTACGATCTTGTAGGGCAGGCCGCATTCCTCGAGCAGGATGGTGACCTTCTTGCCGTTGGGCGTCGGCCAGTAGTGCAGATCGATCATGGAGTCCCTCCTTGGGTTCAGCCGGGGAGCTTATCGCCCTTGACGGCCGCCGTGTAATTACTTAATGAAGGAAAATCATTAATCCTATGCAAGTATGAGGCTGTCATGTCGACGGCGCTGCGCAACCGGTTGATCGGTCTCGGCTTCAGGGCGTGGGTCTGGTCGGTGCGCACGCGCCGGCTGCTGGGCGCGCTTGGCCGGCCGCGGCTGCGCGGCGTCGAGCATTTCACCATACCGGTGAGGGATCTCGCGGTGGCGCGGCGCTTCTATTGCGACGTGCTGGGCGGCGCGCTGTTCATGACCATCGACGATGCCGCCTTGAAGAAGTTCGGCCGGCCGCCGGCGCCCAACGGCGGCGAGGGCTCGCACCACCTTTCGGTCTATCTCGGCGGCACGACGCGGGTCGACCTCTTCCTGCAGCAGGTCGGGCAAACCGCGCCGACGCTCGGCCATCCGCACTACGCCTTCGCGGTGCCGGCGCGCGACCTGCCGAAATGGCAGCGCAGGCTGGCGGCGGAAGGCATGGCGATGGACGGCCCATTGCGACTCGGGCCGCCCGGGCAGGCCTCGATCTATTTCGACGACCCGTTCGGCAATCATCTCGAAATCACCTGCTTGGGCTTCACCGGCGCCGTTGAACAGCGCCCGCCGATGCACGCCAAAATCGTCCGCGCAGCGTGAGCGTGGGAAAAGACGGCGCCACCGCCGGCGAGCTCCTGCTGGCGCTGGTCGATCGCGTGTCGCATCGCGGCGGCGACACGCTCAGCCTGATGAACGAGGCGGGCACGACCCTGCCGCAAATCCTGTTCCTGGCGCGGCTGCGCCAGGCCGGCGGCGGCACGGCATCGGACCTCGCCGGCACGCTCAACATGTCGCTGCCGGCCGTCAGTCAGATGGTCGACCGCCTGTTCCGCCTTGGCCTGCTCAGCCGTGCCGAGGACGCCGAGGATCGCCGGCGCAAGCAGCTCTCCACCACGGCCAAGGCCGACGCTCTTCTCGACCGCCTCACGCGGGCGCGCGGCGCCGAATACAGCCGCGGCGTGGCGCGGCTCTCGCCGGCATTGCGCAAGGAGCTGGCAGCCGTGCTGCAGAAGGCCGTGCGCGAGCTTTCCTAGGCCAAATTGTTCCGCGTGACAGCGCCGCCGAAAGTGCGCAAGAAAACGCGATGAACGAAAAGTACAGCGGGCGCTCGGTCCGTCGCCTGGAGGATTCGCGCTTCCTCCTCGGCCGCGGCCGCTATGTCGCCGACATCGACACTCCGACCTGCCTGCATGGCCACGTGCTGCGCTCGCCGCATTCCCATGCGCTCATCCGGCGGATCGACATTTTAGCGGCCGCATCGCTTGCCGGCGTGCGCGGCGTCTATACCGCGGCCGATCTCGCAGCCGACGGGCTCGGTCCGTTGCCCTGCATGGCGGCGGTGAAGCCGCTGATCGTGCCGCCGCGGCCGGCACTGGCCGACGGCCGCGTGCGCCATGTCGGCGACCCGGTGGCCTTCATCGTTGCCGACAGCGAGGAGATGGCACGCGAAGCCGCCGAGCTTGTCGAGGTCGATTACGAGCCGCTGTCCGCCATCGTTGACGGCACGGCGGCGCTCGCCGCCGGCGCGCCCGCGATCTGGGACGTGGCGCCGGGCAATCTCGCCTTCCACCTCACCAAGGGCGATGCCGAGGCCGTGGCGCAGGCGATGAAACAGGCAGCGCACGTCGTCGAGATCGAGGTGATGAACAACCGCGTCGTCGTGGCGCCCATCGAGCCGCGCGCCGGCATCGCCCGCTATGACGCGGCGACGCAGACGATGGAGCTCGAACTGACGGGGCAGGGGCTGCACGGCATCCGCCGCCAGCTCGCCGAGTTCGTCTTCAAGCTGCCGCTCGAGCGCATCCAGCTCCACGCACCCGATGTCGGCGGCGGCTTCGGCATGAAGAACTTCCTCTATCCCGAATGGGTGCTGCTGCTGTGGGCGGCGCGCAGACTGGGCCGGCCGGTGCGCTGGCTGGCCGAGCGGACGGAGGAGTTCGTCACGGGCGCGCAGGGCCGCGACATCGCGGCCAAGGCCAGGCTCGCGCTCGACGGGACGGGCCGCATCCTGGCGCTCGACGTGGCGATGGTGGCGAATTTGGGCGCCTATCTGTCGGCCAACGGTCCCGGCGCCTCGGCGGTCGCCGCGTCGACGGCGCAGGGCGGCGTCTACGACATTCCGGCGATCGCCGTCGATGTACGCGGGGCCTTCACCAACACGGTGCCGGTCGACGCCTATCGCGGCGCCGGCAAGCCCGAGGCCAACTATATCGTCGAGCGCGCCATCGAGGCCGCGGCGCGTGTGTTGGGCCGCGATCCGGCGGATCTCCGGCGGCAGAACCTGATCGCCTCGTTTCCGCACAGGACCGCGATGGGCATGGCAATCGATTCGGGCGGCTTCGTCGCCAATCTCGACGCCGCCGTGGCGCGCGCCGATCTCGCGGGCTTCGCGGCGCGGCAGGCGGCGTCCCGGGCAAAAGGCAGGCTGCGCGGCATCGGCGTCGGCTGCTTCTTGGAAACCTCGCGCGGTGCGCCCAACGAGGGCGCGGAGGTGCGCTTCGACAGCGACGGCACGGTGATGGTCGCGGTCGGCACCGAGTCCAACGGGCAAGGCCACGAGACTGCCTATGCCCAGATCGCCGCCGACCGTCTGGGCGTGCCGCTGCAGGCGATCCGATACGTGCAGGCCGATACGCGCGCGGTCAAAAGCGGCGCGGGTCACGGCGGCGCGCGCTCCATGCATATGGGCGGCGCGGCGGTGGTCAAGGCGATCGACGCGGCGCTCGCCAAGGCGCGCGGCCTAGCGGCCCATCTTTTGCAAGCCTCCGAGGACGAGCTGGCATTCGCCGACGGAAGTTTCGCGGTGCGCGGCAGTGATCGCGCCATCGCCCTGCCGGCGCTGGCGAGAAGCGCCGACGATCCGGCCAACCTGCCGGACGGCATGACACGAGGTCTCGCGGTACACGTGATGAACATGACCGACGTCTTCACCTTCCCGAGCGGCTGCCACGTCGCCGAGGTCGAGATCGATCCCGAGACCGGCGCGACGACCCTGCTGCGCTACACGGCCGTCGACGATTACGGCCGGCTGATCAATCCGCTGCTGACCGAAGGCCAGGTGCAGGGCGGCGTCACCCAGGGCATCGGCCAGGCGATGGTCGAGCACACGGTCTACGATCCTGAATCCGGCCAGCTTTTGAGCGGCTCGTTGATGGATTACGCGTTGCCTCGCGCCGACGATCTGCCGGGCTTCGACATCGCGCTGATCGAGCGGCCGACTCTGGCCAACTCGCTGGGCGTCAAGGGCTCGGGGCAGGCGGGCTGCATCGCGGCGCCGCAGACGGTGATGGCCGCCATTCTCGATGCGCTGCGTCCGGCCGGCGTCGAGGCGCTCGACATGCCGGCGACGCCCGTTCGCGTGTGGGAAGCTTTGAGGCGCGCAGGCGCGCGCTCTTGAGGGAAGAGAAGGCGCCCGCCAATCAGCGCATCCTGGCCGGCATCCTGTTCATGTGCGGCGCCGGCCTGCTTTTCCCGGTGATGGGCGGCTTCGCCAAGTTCCTGGGCGAAGCCGGCTACAATTCCCTCCAGGTCTCGTGGGCGCGCGCCTTCGGCCATCTCGTGTTCATGATGGCTTTCTTCGTGCCGCGCTTCGGCGTCGGCATGCTGCGCACGCGCCGGCCGATCACCCAGCTTTTCCGTTCGGCGATGCTGTTCACCTCCAACGCCACGAATTTCCTGGCCATCATCTACATTCCTCTCGCTAAGTCGGCCTCGATCAGCCTGATGGCGCCGCTCTTCGTGCTAGTGCTGGCTTGGTTGACCTTGGGCGAGCGCACGACCATCGGTCGGCTGGTGGCGATTTGCGTTGGCTTCATCGGCGTGCTGATCGTGATTCGGCCCGGCACCGAGCTCTTCCACTGGGCTTCCCTGCTCGTCGTGATCAGTGCCGCCGGCTATGCCGTCTACCAGGTGCTGACGCGGCTGATCTCCGCCCTCGACCCGCCCGAGACCTCGGCGATCTACAGCTCGGTGGTCGGTGGCTTCGGGATGTTCGCGGTGCTGCCTTTCGTCTGGACGACGCCCGACAGCCTGCGCGACGTCATTTTTTTCTGCAGCCTGGGGGTGTTTGGTGCTCTCGGCCACTATCTCGTGGCGCGTGCGCTCACCTATGCGCCCGCCAACATCGTGGCGCCGTTCCAGTACATGCAGCTCCTCGGCTCGGTCGCCGTCGGCTACTTCTTCTTCGGCGACTTCCCCGACATCTGGGGCTGGATCGGCGCCGCCATCATCGTCGCCTCAGGGCTCTATATCGGCTGGTCGCAGAGAAAAGCCTGACTGTCGTCCTGAGCGTCAGCGAAGGACCTCATCGCCGCTTGCCACGGGCATGAGATCCCTTCGGCTTCGCTCAGGGCAGGCCTTCGCTGCGCTCAGGATGACACGGTGACCGGCGAGAAATCGACGTACCAGCTCTTCGGATGCACGTAGCCCTTGACCTTGCTCGAAATGGCATTGGGCCACACGTCGTGGACGAACCAGACGAACACCGCGTCGTCGACCATCTTGGTGTTGATCCTGGCCAGCACCTTGTCGAGGTCCTTCGGGTCCGACGTGCTGCGCGCTTCGTTGGCGAGCTTGTCGAATTCGGGGTCGTTGATGTAGCCCCAGTTCGACCCCTTGGGCGGGATCTGCTGGCTGTCGATGAAGCGCATGAAGGCGTTGTGCGGGTCCATCGTGTTCCAGCTCACGTTGATCGCGCCATAGGGCGCCCCTTCCGCCGACTTGGCGCCCTGGCGCATCATGTTGAGGAGCGCGTTCCAGTCCATCACCTGGAACTCGAGCTCGACGCCGATCTCGGCGAATTGCTGCTGGATGAACTCGTTCATGATCAGCGGATACATCTGGCCCGAGCCCGAGGTCGAGATCGCGACCTTCATCTTGAGCTTCTTGTCAGGCCCGTAGCCGGCCGCCGCCATCAGCTTCCTGGCTTCGGCGGGATCGTACTTGATCTTGAAGGAGGGCGTGCCGAACCACGGGTGATCGGTTGGCACGCAGCCGACGGCCGGCACGGCAAGCCCGTTCAGGAGCTTCACCATGGCATCGCGGTCGACGGCGAGGTTGAGCGCCTTGCGCACGCGAATATCGGCCGTCGGCGCCCCGGGCAGCATGCTGAGCGTATAGGGCCACATGTGCGGGATGGCGTTGGTTTCGATCTTGCAGCCGCCGGCCCTGAGCTTGTCGAGCGAATCGGGCGCCGGCGATTCGATCCAGTCGACCCGTCCCGACAGCAGCGCCGCCGTGCGCGTCGAGACGTCGGGCAGCGGCAGCAGGACCATGCGCTCGGTCTTGGGGATGCGGTCCTTGTTCCAGTAGTCGGTGTTGCGCTCGAGCTCGGCGCGCTCGCGCGGCGCCCACGCCTTCATCTTCCACGGCCCGGTGCCCGACGGCTGCTTGCGATAGGCCTGCCAGTCTTTGCCGACCTTCTCGAAATTGTCGGCGCTGGCGATGGTGAAGCGGTTGAGCAGCGACGGCATCACCGTGTCGACGCCCTTGGTCTGCAGCTCGATCTTGTAGTCGTCGAGCTTGCGATAGCCGACCAGCGGCCAGACGGCGGCGATCAGCACGCTGCGGCCCAGCCGGTCGAAGGAAGGCGATTTGTCATCGAGTACGCGGTCGAGGCTGAAGATCACGTCGTCGGCCGTGAACGGCGCGCCATGATGGAACTTCACGCCCTGGCGCAGCTCGAAGATCCATTTCGTCGGGTCGGCGGGGTCCTGGTACCATTTGGTGGCGAGGCCGGGCACCAGCTTGGCGGGTTCGGTCGCCGACGAGAGGTCCCACATCACCAGCGGGTCGTACATCGTGTAGCCCATGAAGCGGATGCCCTCGGTGCCCTGGTCGGGTGCGCCGTCGGTCACCGGGATGTCGGCCAGGGTCATGGCGATGCGCAAGGTCGAGGGTTGCTGCGCCTGGGCCGGCCGAACGAATGGAACGGCGGCGCTGGCGAGAAGAGCGGCACGGCGCGTGAGCATGCGAAACCTCCATGGTTTCGCCATGAGAAGCAGGAAGCGCGCCATGCTCCTGCCGGACCGCGGGCCTCCAGGCCCGCTCATGATAATGATGCGGGCCTGGAGGCCCGCGGTCCGGCAAGACTAGACGCGGCATGTTTCTTGCTGTTCCATCGCCGACCATGGCTGCACCGAATACGCTCACTGCCACCGAGCTCGCCCACAAGATCGATGCCGGGACGGTGACCGCGGAAGTGATCGTGCGCGCCCATCTCGACCGTATCGACCAGCGCGACGCCGATGTATTGGCCTGGTCGCATCTGGCGCGCGAGGCTGCACTGGAACGCGCCAGGGTGCTCGATCGCGGACCACGCCGGGGCCTGCTGCACGGCATCCCGATGGGCGTGAAGGACATCATCGATTCCTGGGATCAGCCCACGACCTACGGCTCACCCATCTACAAAACCCATCAGCCGCTGTCCGATGCCGCGACGGTGGCGCTGGCGAAGGCTGAGGGTGCGATCCTGTTGGGCAAGACCGTGACGACGGAATTCGCCAACCGTTTCCCGGGTCCGACCAAGAACCCGCACAATCCCGCGCACACGCCGGGCGGCTCCTCGTCGGGCTCGGCCGCCGCGGTTGCCGACTTCCAGGTGACGCTGGGAACCGGCACGCAGACCGGCGGCTCGGTGATCCGCCCCGCCGCCTTCTGCGGCATCGTCGGTTACAAACCGAGTTACGGCCACTTCGCCATTGCCGGCATGAAGGCCAACACCGAGTGGCTCGACACGATCGGCGCCTACGCGCGCAGCGTCGAGGACATCGCCTTGTTCCGCGCGGCCTTGATGGCGATGCCGTACGTACCCATCCAAAAGCTCGGCAAGCCGCCGCGCATCGCCGTCTGCTTTACCCATCACAAGTCCGAGCTTTCACCCGAGGGCCTGTCCGCCGTGCAGGACGCCGCAGTCCAGCTGGGCAAGGCCGGGGCTGCGATCTCCGCGCTCGAATTGCCGGCGCCGGTGCGCGACATGACGGAAGGCCAGCGCACTCTGTCGGCCTTCGACGGCCCGCGCGCCCACGCCGACGAGGCGCGGCGCTTCCCGCATCTGCTGAGCGAGAGCCTGAAGAAGGACAAGCTCGCGGCGGGCGCTGCGATCGACTACGCGACCTGGGTCGCCGCCCGCAAGCTGGGTGAAACCGGCCGCGCGCGGGTCGACGCGCTGTTCGCCGACTTCGACGCCATCCTGACCGCGCCGGCGCCGGGCGAAGCGCCGCTGGGCCTGGAGATGACGGGCAAGGCCACGTTCAATCTTTTGTGGACCTATCTCTGGATGCCGTGCGTGACCTTGCCTTTCACCAGGGGCCCGACCGGCCTGCCGGTCGGCATCCAGCTGGTCGGCCGCCAGCACGAGGACGCGGCCCTGCTCGACATCGCCGCCTGGGCGCGGAGTGCGCTCACGTGAAGGCGCTTTCCGCCAGCGAGGCTGTCGCAAAGATAGAGGCCGGCACGCTCACGTCGGAGGCGTTGGTGCGGGCCTGCCTCGAGCGCATCGCCGAGCGCGAGCCCGTGGTCAAAGCCTGGGCCTATCTCGATCCCGACCTCGCGCTGGCGCAGGCCAAGGCGGCCGACGCGGCGAAAGGCGGCGTCCTGCGCGGCATCCCCGTGGGGGTGAAGGACATCATCGACACCCACGACATGCCGACCGGCCATAACTCGCCGATCTTCAAGGGCAAGGTGCCGTTCGGCGACGCCGCCTGCGTGGCGCTCTGCCGGACCGCCAACGCGGTGATCCTGGGCAAGACGGTGACCACGGAATTCGCCAACCGCCATCCCGGCCCGACCACCAACCCGCACAACGCCGCGCACACGCCGGGCGGATCGTCGTCGGGCTCGGCCGCCGCCGTGGCCGACGGTCACGTGCCGCTGGCCTTCGGCACCCAGACCGGCGGCTCGGTGATCCGTCCCGCCGCCTATTGCGGCGTGGTGGGCTACAAGCCCACCTACGGCGACTTCTCGCGGGTCGGCATCAAGATGCAATGCCATTCGGTCGACACGCTGGGTCTGATGGCGCGCACGCTCGACGACATCGCGCTGTTCCGCGCCGCCGTGCTCAAGCTGCCGCCGGTGCGGATCGATCACGGCATCGCGCGGCCGCGCGTCGGCTTCTGCCGCACGCCGATCTGGGACGAGGCGTCGCCCGAGACCAAGGCGCTGCTCGAAAAGACGGTGTCGAAACTCGCTGACAAGGGCGCGTCGGTAGTCGATGTCGCCTTCGGCGCGCCCTTCACCGACATCCTCGACGATCATGGCGCCATCACCAATTACGAAGGCACGCGCAACTACGCCGACGAGCGGCTGCGCAACCCCGACAAGGTCAGCAAGGAACTGATGGACGGCGCCATGAAGCGCGGCCTGGAAGTGTCCTTCGCGCGCTACGTCGCCGCCCAGCGCAAGTCCACCGCCTTCCGCGTCCATATCGATTCGCTGTTCGACAAGGTCGACGTGCTGGTCTGCCCCAGCGCGCCGGGCGAGGCGCCGGAAGGCGTCGAGTTCACCGGCGATCCGCGCTTCAACTCGATCTGGACCCTGGCCGGCACGCCCTGTGTTACCCTGCCGTCGGGCAGCGGCGCCAAGGGCCTGCCGCTCGGCCTGCAACTGGTCGGGCTGCGCCACGAGGACAACCGGCTGCTCTCCACCGCCGCATGGGTCGCGGCTCATCTCGACTGAGGCTTTGTCATGCCCCGCATCAACGGCGAAAGACTTTTGGGCGATCTGCGCCGCATCGCCGATTTCGGCCGCTACCAGACCGGCGTTCATCGCCCGCATCTCTCGCCGCAGGACGTCGAGAGCCGCCGCTGGCTCGCGAACCGCATGAAGGAAGCAGGACTGGAGCCCGTGATCGACGGCGTGGGCAACGTGATCGGCCGCAGCCCCAAGACCGGCCCCCGGCTGCTGATGGGGTCGCACACCGACACCCAGCCGCGCGGCGGCTGGCTCGACGGCGTGATGGGCGTGATCTACGGGCTCGAAGTGGCGCGGGCGCTGGCTGAGGATCCC
>Ga0210387_10004320_pt1 | contig 10886 bp, 10 predicted proteins | sample IncBWC7OmetaG_FD_160108 | JGI IMG/M metagenome (GOLD analysis project Ga0210387, IMG submission 160108) | Forest soil microbial communities from Barre Woods Harvard Forest LTER site, Petersham, Massachusetts, United States - Inc-BW-C-7-O ... | reverse complement strand
CGACGGACAGAACGCGGGCAACCTGTACGTCGTCATGTACAACTGGACGGGCACGTTCATGCAGGTACAAGTGGTGCGGTCGACTGACGGCGGCAATACCTGGTCGAAGCCGGTGCCGGTAGCTCCGGCTAGCGACACCCACGATCAGTTCTTCCCCTGGCTCTCAGTAAGCCGGACCGGGCTTGTGGGAGTAAGCTGGCTTGATCGCCGCAACGACCCCGCCAACATCGACTACCAGGCTTTCGCGGCCATCTCGACCGATGGCGGCAAGACCTTTCAGCCGAATGTGCAACTCACGCAGAACTTTTCCAATCCCAACAACAACGGCTACGCTAACAACGCCTGGATGGGAGACTACACCGGCAACACCTGGGCCGGACCCGACTTCGTCGCCGCCTGGATGGACAGCAGCAACGGCGTAGACATGCAAGACGTAGTCGGCGGCATCCGGCTGAAGTGATTTCGGTCAGTAACTGAAACGGAAAAATGAAGATCGCATTTGCCCATCCCGTGCTGTCCGCGGCCCTCGTAGTGTTAGCGTGCTGTTTCACTACCGGCGCAGCGCAAGCGCAAACCGCGCCAACTGTCGCCGATCGAGGCCCCAGCACTTGCTCGCCTGCGCCTTGTGTGCTGCCACCAACGCAGGCATCGGAGGGCGGCGCCGAGGTCGCCGACGCCCCGATAGTGGCTGATCCGTTGAACCCAACGCATCTGCTGCTAGGCAGCGACGATGCCAACTGCCAGTTTGGGGTGGGCTTTTTTTCTTCCTTCGATGGTGGCTCAAACTGGACCCGGTACTGCCCTTCGCAGAATATCGGCCCCTATTTTCCGGCTGGCGTGCCCTTAGTTGGGTACGACCGCAATGGGGTCGCCTACATTGCGGGAATCTATGTGCACAGCGGCTACGACCTTGGACTGATTGCCGTTCAGAGGTCAGCCGACGGAATCGACTGGAGCCAGCCGGTAATCGCGTTGAACCAGGGTGAATACCCCTTCGAGACGTGGCTGGCAGCCGACACGAACGTCGGCAGCCCTTATCTGGACAATCTGTACATTTCTGCAGTCATAGCAAGCGACGACTTCGGCGATAACCGGATCTACGTATCTCACTCGAGCGATGGCGGCGCAAGCTGGCAGGCGGTTGCAGTGGCCCCGGTGCAGGTTATGCCTAAGATCGACGATTATACGAACCTGACCGTCGGCAAGGACGGCACGGTGTATTTGACGTGGATGTATTGCGACGCGATCGGCAGCGGCTACTGTGGCACGAAGGACATCGCATACATGGTGTTTTCGAAGTCGGCCGACGGAGGGAACACTTGGTCCAAGCCGATAGCGATGGCCGCAATTACGCTGCTGCCCACGCTGCTTCCTAACACCAACGTCGGCGTTACCAACATCCCCGTCATCGGCGTCGACAATAGCGACGGCCCTCATGCCGGGAATCTTTATGTGGTGATGTACACCTGGACCGGCACTTTTATGCGGGTGCAGGTGATTCGCTCGACCGATGGCGGCAACACCTGGTCGAAACCCGTGGCTGTCGCCCCACCGAGTGAAACCCACGATCAATTCTTTCCCTGGCTATCGGTGAGCTCGACCGGGTTGGTCGGGGTAAGCTGGCTTGATCGCCGCAACGACCCGGCTAACATCGATTATCAGGCATTCGCTGCTATCTCGACTGACGGCGGCAAGAGCTTCCAGCCCAACGTGCAACTCACGCAGAACTTTTCCAATCCCAACAACAACGGCTACGCTAACAACGCCTGGATGGGCGATTACACCGGCAACACTTGGGACGGCCCCAATTATTTCATCGCCGCGTGGATGGACAGCAGCAACGGCATCGACATGCAAGACGTAGTCGGCGGCATCCGGGTGAAGTGAGTTTCAAAGGAGGAGATATGGAATGGACGACCCCGCAGTTCGTAGAGATCGCCCTGAATTGTGAGATTAACTCTTACGCTAACGCCACAATGTAAGGTCGGAGTCAACCGGCAACCCTCAGCGCCGCCCGCCAACCGGCCTAATGAAGCCCAGAAGCCGGGTTTTTGCCTGAAAACGCTCTGATCCTTCCGAAAAAATGCCTGTCACCGTGCCCGCTCTCCTGTGTTACGATCAGCCCCAGTGAGGTTCTTTTGGCCCGCCTTTGTGGGCGGAGCGGGTCATCTCGCCCTGACCAAAGACGGCTCCCAGTCAGCCCCTCCCTGGACGCTGAGCGTAGAGTTATGTCTGGCATCATTAGACGAACCCCGGCCGGTTTCATCGCTTTCGCAATGGTTGTGACCGCCCTGGTTTCTGTTTCGCTCGCCCAGGTCTCCATCGAAGATGTGCATGTCGCCCCCCGGATCGAGCCCGCGAAGCCGAATCCGCTGGACTCTGTTGATCCCTCTCTTCGCACCCATACTCGCCCCATGAAGGTGGACGTCAGCTTGGTGCTGATTCCCGTCACCATTACAGATCCTCTGAATCGCTTGGTCACCGGACTCGACAAAGAGAACTTTGAAATCTTCGAGAACAAGGACCAGCAGGAACTCAAGTCCTTTTCGAGTGAAGACGCCCCGGTCTCGATCGGCGTGATTTTCGACATGAGCGGCAGCATGAGCAGCAAGATCGAGCGTGCCCGCGAGGCCGTTGTCGAGTTCTTCAAGACTGCCAATCCCCAGGATGAATTCTTCATGATTGCCTTTGCCGACAAGCCGGAGGAAGTATCCGACTTTACTTCTTCGGTCGAAGACATTCAGGGCAAGCTGGTCTACACCGTTCCCAAAGGACGCACCGCGCTACTCGACGGCATTTATCTCGGCGTCAGCAAGATGCGCCAGGCGAAATATCCCAAGAAGGCGCTGCTCATCATTTCCGATGGCGGCGATAACCACAGCCGCTATACCGAAGGTGAAATTAAGTCCACCGTCCGTGAGGCGGATGTCATGATCTACGCCATCGGCATCTACGACCACAACTTGCCCACTCCTGAGGAGGTCGCCGGGCCCGGCCTGCTTTCTGACATCACAGAAATCACCGGAGGCCGCGCCTTCACCATCGACAATCCCAACGATCTCGGCGATGTGGCCACCAAGATTGGCATCGAACTGCGCAACCAGTACGTTCTGGGTTACCGTCCCAAGAACCCTGGGCATGACGGCAAATGGCGTAAAATAAAAGTGAAGCTCATTCCGCCGAAAGGATTGCCGCCGCTCCGGGTTTTCGCCAAAACGGGATACTATGCGCCTTCCGAGTGATCGTTGGCTGGCCCTGCTGATCATTTTTCTTTTCTTGAACACAATCGCACCCACCCAAAGCACGTCTGCGCCTGCTTCTTCGAGCGCCACTTCGCCCAATCAGCATCCCTCGCATCCCGAGGCCCAGCAGCCTGAAGAGAACGCCCCCATCGAAGACAACAGCATCTTTGTCTTCAAGAAAGATGTTGAAGAAGTGGCCGTCCACGCCACCGTGGTCGATGACAAGAACCACATGGTGATGAATCTGCCAAAGACAGCTTTCACTGTGTTTGAAAATGGCCATCCTCAGCCCATGACGTCCTTTCGCCTGGAAGATATTCCGGTCTCCATGTGCATTGTGATCGACAATTCCGGCTCCATGCGGGAAAAGCGCGAGAAGGTGAACAAGGCCGTACTGAATCTGGTCCGCTCCAGCAACCCTCGCGACGAAGTCTGCGTGGTCAATTTCAACGACGAGTACTACCTCGACCAGCCCTTCACCAGCAAGCTGTCCCTGCTCAAAGAAGCTCTGGACAAGGTGGAAGCTCGTGGAGGCACCGCCCTTTACGATGCCATGGTTGCGACCTCGAATGAAATGAAAGCTCACGCCCGGCTGCAGAAGAAGGTGCTGTTCGTGGTCACTGATGGCGAAGACAATGCCAGCCGCGAGTCGCTCGAAGAAACCGTCCGCAACCTGCAACAGGAAAATGGTCCGACGGTATACGCCATCGGATTGCTTAGCGAGGAGAGGACTCGCCGCTCCCGGCGGGCTCTGGAAACCGTAGCTCAGGCCACCGGAGGCATCGCCTTCCTGCCCAAGACACTCGCGGAAGTCGACGCGATCAGCAGCGCCGTCGCGCACGACATTCGCAGCCAGTACACCATCGGCTATAAGCCCACAACCCCGAAAAGTGCCGGCGGCTATCGTACTATCAAAGTCGAAGCCCGCGCCAAGGGATACAAGAAGCTCGCAGTCCGCACCCGTAGTGGGTACTATCCAGGTCAAGAGCAGTCACGCTAGCCTCCCTCAGCGTCGGTGCGGTGGTTCTCCGCGAACTCGGCGATTAAAAGCTTTTTCTCGATCTTCCAACCTGCCCGTACCTTCGTGCGATTGACGCCTCTGCTCCACCTTCCGTACTCTGTAGAGTGCACAAGACGCTCATCGAGCGAAGCCGCTTGCAGGTGGCCGACGACATTACGCAACTCGTCGGCGAAACTCCCATCCTCAAACTGAAAAAGATTGTCCCCGCCAGTTCCGCCTCGATCTACGCCAAGCTGGAATACCTGAATCCCGGCGGCAGCGTGAAAGACCGCGCTGCCATCGGCATCATCCAGCGGGCCGAGGCTGAAGGTAAGCTCAAGCCAGGCGGGACTATCGTCGAAGCCACCGCCGGCAACACCGGCATCGGTCTGGCGTTGATCGGCGTGAACCGTGGCTACAAAGTCGCTCTGTTCGTCCCCGAACGCTTTTCAGAGGAAAAAGTCACGATCATGCGGGCCCTCGGCGCCGAAGTCACACGCACTCCGGACGCTGACGGCATGCTGGGAGCCATCAAGCACGCCAATGAACTGGTCGCCAGCAATCCCAATGCATTCATGGCTTCGCAGTTTGAAAACTCCGCCAATCCTGATTACCACTACCAGACCACAGCTCGCGAGATCTTCGAACAAATGGATGGACAGATCGATGCAGTGGTGATCGGTGCCGGCACCGCCGGAACCTTTACCGGCGTGGCGCGTTATCTTAAGGATCAGCTGCCCAAGGTATTGGCTTTCGCTGTCGAGACTCAGGGCTCGGTCCTTGGAGGCGGCAAGCCTGGTCCGCACAAAGTGGAAGGAATCGGTGCCAGCTTTATTCCCAGGAATTTCGACCCTTCAGTGTGCGACGAAGTCTTGATGGTCAGCGACGCCGATGCCTTCGCCACTGTGAAACAACTGGCCGCGCGCGAAGGCGTGTTGTCAGGATCGAGTGGCGGCGCTAATGTTTTCGCGTCCTTACAAATCGCCAAGCGGCTGGGGGAAGGGAAGCACGTCGTCACCGTGATCCCCGACTCCGCCGAGCGCTATCTATCAAAGAAGATCTTCGAAGGCGGCATTTAGCATTCAGCAGTCAGCAAGTGCACGTAGCCGCCAAAGCAATTTTAGCCCGACCCATCTGGTGCCGGACAGAATGCTGAGTGCTGACGGCTGCTTGCAAGGAACGCATCGAGTTCTTACCTATGTCGAAAACAAAACTCCCCGGTTTCGCCACTCGCGCCATCCACATTGGTCAGGAAGCAGATGCCGAGACCGGTTCCATCTCGGCTCCCATCTATCCCACCTCAACCTATCTCCAGCAGGAATTAGGCAAGAACAAGGGATACGAGTACGCCCGCGTGTCGAATCCCACGCGCACGCGCCTCGAAGAAAACCTGGCTTCGCTCGAAGGTGGGATCGCGTCGCGCGTCTTCGCCAGCGGCATGGCCGCAATTGCCGCCCTCTGCACCATGTTCAAGTCGGGAGACCACGTGGTCGCCGGGCACAACCTCTATGGCGGTGTGCCCCGCTTGTTCAACCAGGTTCTTTCCGGCTATGGAATCGAATTCGCCTACGTCGACACTTCCGACGTAAAAAACGTGGAACGCGCCATCCGCAGGAATACCCGCATGGTTTACATCGAGACTCCCACTAACCCGCTGATGGCTCTCAGCGACGTTCGCGCTATCAGCGATGTTTGCCGCAAGAAGAAGGTTGAGTTGGTCGTGGACAACACCTTCATGTCGCCCTATTTCCAGCAGCCCATCGCTCTGGGCGCCGACATGGTCGTTCACTCCACCACCAAATTTCTCAACGGACATAGCGATGGTCTGGGCGGCGTGGTGGTGTGTACCCGCCCCGATCAGGTTGAACAACTGAGTTTCGTGCAGAAGACCGCCGGAGCAATTCTCTCGCCGTTCGAGTGCTGGCTGGTGTTACGCGGTGTCAAGACACTGGCCGTCCGCATGGAGCTGCACGACCGCAGCGGCCGCGTTGTGGCGGACTTTCTCTCGCGGCATCGCAAGGTGAAGCAAGTGTTCTATCCTGGCTTGCCCGATCATCCTCAGTACGATCTTGCTCGCGAACAAATGACCGGCTTCGGTTCCATGATCACCTTCGAAACCGGTTCGCTCTCCAACGCGAAGAAGCTGCTGAAGAGCGCCCGTCTTTGCTCGCTTGCCGAGTCGCTGGGAGGCGTCGAGACCCTGATCTCTCATCCTGCCACTATGACTCACGCCGCCATCGGCGAAAAGGGAAGAAAAGAAATCGGACTGACCGACGGCATGGTCCGACTCTCCGTCGGCATCGAGGATGTCGACGATATCATGGCCGATCTCGACCAGGCGCTAGCCGCGATCTAGGTCGCAGGTCCACACAAATGTATTTCTAGGTGAATCTGCACTTTCCTGCGAATATCTGCGGCTGAAACTATTCCACCGACTCATCAATCCACTTCATGTACGCCGGACAACCATCGTCCGCCGCTAGGCTCATGCATTCCGGCAGTTCGTACGAGTGCATTTCCTTGATGGCATCGCGCACCCGCGGATAAGCCGTCTCAGTGGTTTTGATCCACAGCAGCCATTCTTCCGCTTCTTCCACTTTTCCCTTCCAACGGTAAATCGACACCACTTTCGGCACAATGTTGACGCAGGCGGCGAGCTTGCGATCAACCAACCCTTCGGCGATACGCCGCGCTTCATCCACCGACCCCGCAGTAGTCAGGACGAGTCTCTTGTCAGTCATATAGAATTACCTTTAGGAAAAAGCTTACCACTTTGCGCGACCGCGCTGACTCCATGCCTACGCAAATCAAGTTCGGCACTTCCGGCTGGCGCGCAGTCATGGCTGAAGACTTCACCTTCGCCAACGTACGCCGCGCCGTCAGTGGCATCGCCCGCTACGTAGCTTCGCAGAAGCCTCTGGGAGCGCATGTCATCGTCGGCCGCGATCCGCGTTTCCTCGGCGAAACCTTTTGCGCCATGGCCAGCGAGATTCTTGTCGCTCACGGCATCACTCCGTTGCTCGTCACCGACGCCGCCCCTACTCCCGCGATCTCCTACGCCGTGACTTGCGAGTGCGCGGACGGCGCCATCAACTTTACCGCTTCCCACAATCCACCCGAGTACAACGGCATCAAGTTTTCGACTCCCGACGGAGCTCCAGCGTTGCCCGAAGTCACAAAGCGCATCGAAGCGGAAATTGGTGCCTTTGACGCTGGCGCTGCTGCGAAAGCAGGCTCCGCCAAACCCCATCCGGAATCCTTGGATCCCCGCGGTCCCTACCTGGCCCGGCTGTGCGAAATCGTGGATCTCTCCATTATCAAGAAAGCCGGCCTGCGGGTCGTCTTCGATCCCTTCTGGGGAGCTGGCTGCGGCTATCCCGACTCCTTACTGCAAGAAGCCGGCGTCGAAGTCGCCGCCGTCCACAACTACCGTGACGTGCTCTTCGGTGGCCATGCGCCCGAACCGGATGACCATCTGCTCAACGATCTCCGCCAGAAAATGCGCGAGACCAACGCTCACATCGGCATCGCCACCGACGGCGACGCTGACCGCTTTGGCATCGTCGATCAAGACGGTACCTTCTTCCAGCCCAATTACATCATCGCTCTGCTATTCGATTATCTGGTCGAAACCCGCGGCTGGAAAAACGGCGTCGGCAAGTCCGTAGCTACCACCAATCTGATCAACGCCCTGGCCGAGCATCATCACATTCCACTGTACGAGACCCCAGTCGGCTTCAAGTACATCGGAGAACTCATCAAGCAGGACAAAATCGTCATCGGAGGCGAAGAAAGCGCCGGCCTCTCCATCCGCCATCATGTCCCCGAAAAAGACGGCATCCTTGCCGGACTGCTCTGCTGTGAGATGGTGGCCCGCCGAAATCAATCTCTGAAACGCCAGTTGGACGCCCTATTTGTCAAAGTTGGTTCCTTTTACCCCATGCGGCAGAACTTCTACTTGACGCCGGAAGTGAAAGCGAAGTTCACTGGTAAGCTGGCGCTTAATCCTCGCGACTTTTGCGGCCGCAAGGTGAAGGAAGTGGTGCGCACCGACGGACTGAAGCTGGTTTGTAATGACGGCGCGTGGGTGTGCTACCGTCTTTCCGGCACCGAGCCCGTGGTGCGTGTCTACACCGAGGCCGGCAGCGAGCAGGAGTTGGAGCGGATGAGCGCGGCAGCCAAGCAATGGATCTTCGAGTAGGACCTCTTTCCCGAGTTCGCATCATCCCCAGCCCCGAGGAGCGGCTGCGCACCCTCGTGGAGCGCGCCCCGCAAGCCGAAGCCTGGGCCGACGGCATGGCCGCAAAGCTCCGTCCCGCGCTGACCATGCTGCACAGCATTTGGCGGCGTCTGGCCACGGCCGCCGTGGCTGCCTTCACCGTCTGGTTGTTCGTGCATGTGATGTTCGGCGCCAATGGCATGGTGATCTATCGCCAAAAGAAGTCCGAGTACGTGGGCTTGCAAAACGAAATTCGCAGCCTGCAGCAGGAGAACGACCGCTCTACCGACCAGATCAAATCTCTCCAGACCGATCCCAAGACCATCGAAAAAGAAGCTCGCGAACAGTTGCACTATGCCCGGCCGGGAGAAGTCATCTATGTCTCGCCCCCTCCGCCCGCGTCTCCAAAGCCCCAGACCAATTCGGCCCGCAAGTAGTCAGGCCGTTCCTGACGCGACCAGGCTCCCGGTGTGATATAGTTCGGGCAAATCTCCAAAATATGGTCCCGCTCGGCCCACGGAATCCACCGGGTTGAGCGGTTGGTCACGCGACAAAAATCTGCGGCTTGGCCGCTGAATTCGAGGATCTCATGAAAAAACTCTTGTTGCTCTGTCTTGCCGTTTCTCTGCTATTGATCGCCGCATTCGCCCTCGCGGCTGATTCCACCGTGAATGGCATCGTCAGTGACTCTCAGTGCGGCGTTAAAGGCGCCAGCGCCACCCACGCGGCCTGCATGAACAAGTGCCTGGCGAAAGGCGCTAAGGCCGTCATCGTCACCGACGGCGACCAAAAAGTGCTCACCGTGGATAACCCCGACGTCCTCAAGGGACATGAAGGCCATCACGTGGCCGTCACCGGAGCAGTCACCGGCGATTCCATTCACGTTGCTTCCGTGAAAATGTTGAAGAGTTAACTTAACGCAAGATTCCAGGGCGGCGAGCGCCGCCCTTTTCTTTTTCCCCTACCGCACCACGCCCTCGAGCGGCGAACTCGCCGTCGCATACAGCTTCTTCGGCATCCGTCCCGCCAGATACGCCTTCCGCCCGGCCAGCACCGCATGCTTCATGGCGTCCGCCATCAACACCGGATCCTGTGCGCTCGCAATCCCTGTATTCATCAGCACTGCATCGGCGCCCAACTCCATCGCAATCGTCGCATCGGACGCAGTCCCCACCCCTGCATCCAGAATCAACGGCACGCTCGTGATCACTTCCCGCAGAATGCGGATGTTCACGGCATTCTGAATCCCCAGGCCGCTGCCAATCGGCGCGCCCAGCGGCATCACCGCACTCGCTCCCGCATCCAGCAGCCGCTTGGCAAACACCACGTCGTCGGAAGTGTAAGGCAGAACCGTGAAACCTTCTTTCACCAACACTCGCGTAGCTTCAAGCGTCGCCTGCACATCCGGATAAAGCGTCGCCTGGTCGCCAATCACTTCCAGCTTCACCCAATCCGACAGCCCGACCTCGCGACCCAACCGCGCCGCACGAATGGCTTCCTCAGCCGTGTAGCAGCCCGCCGTGTTAGGCAGCAGGAAATACTTCTTGGGATCAATGTAGTCAAGCAGCGATTCCTTGCTGCGATCCAGATTCACCCGCCGCACCGCCACCGTGACCATATCCGCGCCACTGGCTTCAAGCGCTCGAGCATTTTCCTGAAACGACTTATACTTTCCCGTCCCCACAATAAGCCGGGAACGGAACTCACGGCCAGCAATAATCAGGGAGTCCGGCATCGGTCTATTGTACTGCTCGGCTCGTGTGGGGTGGACACTCTTGTCCGCCAATCCTCCAGCGGCAACGCTCTCGGTTCCGGGGCGCTAACCTCGGGTAAGACAATCCCCTCCCGCTCAAGGCGAACTCCGCCCCTACTCCCTCTCCGCAAACCCTTCCATCTCCGCCTTCGCATACATCTCCTCAATCTGCTTGCGATAACGCTCCTCGACCGCATGCCGCCGCAGTTTCATGCTGGTAGTAAGCGTCCCATTCTCCGCCGAGAACTCTTCCGCAATCACGATCACTCGCTTTAACTGCTCGTAGCGCGCCAGGGTCTTATTCAAGTCCGCAACCATGCCGTCATAAAGAGCGCACACTCTGGCGTCGGCACACAACTCCTCCCGCGAGTAGAAGACGACTTGATTGCTTCGTGCCCAATCTTCCAGCAGCGCAAAAGACGGTGCAATCAGCACTGCCGGGAACTTACGTTTATCTCCCAACACCACAGCTTCCGCGATCAGCGGATTATGTTTCAGCGAACTCTCCAGCGGCTGCGGCGCCACAAACTTTCCCCCCGAAGTCTTGATCAAGTCTTTCTTACGATCTGTGACCGACAGAAACCCATCGGCATCGATCTGACCAATGTCGCCAGTCTTGAACCAGCCGTCGCTGAACGCTTCGGACGTCTCTTTCGGTTTATTCCAATATCC
>Ga0210387_10004317_pt1 | contig 10891 bp, 5 predicted proteins | sample IncBWC7OmetaG_FD_160108 | JGI IMG/M metagenome (GOLD analysis project Ga0210387, IMG submission 160108) | Forest soil microbial communities from Barre Woods Harvard Forest LTER site, Petersham, Massachusetts, United States - Inc-BW-C-7-O ... | reverse complement strand
CCGCGGCCACAACAACAACAGTCCTCGCAACCCAAACCTCAAAAATGAAGGCAGGCCGCGCGCCGCAATTGCCGCCTTTGGGGACGAGGACTCGCCGAGGCTCCGCGCTAGTGGTCTAGTGCTTTGAGACGCTCCACCGCGTGTGCGTTCTTCGGATCAAGATCCAGGGACCTTCTGTAATTCTGAATCGCTAATGTCTTATCACCTGCGGACTCGTACGCTTCCGCCAAGCTGTCGTAGGTGTTCCCGCTGCTCGGATACATCTCAGCATTCAATTTGAAGATCTCGATGGCGTCCCTGCTGTGCCCATCCTCGATCAGGCGGTATCCCCATGCGTTGACATCACCTTCCGGCAACCGAAATGCGGAATCTTTCGCTTTCTCCTCGCGAATCACCTCTGCCGCGTGTTCGAAGCCACGCGTGCGGAGCACCGCTTGCATCGCTTTGATGGCCGCGGGTAAGCCGAATCCAGCCGACGGACTCATATCCGGAATCCAGTAGCTAGCCACTTCGTCAATGAACGACTCCGGCGACGATCCTTGCAGGTTGGTCAGGATCACAATCGCGAGATCGTCCTCGGGATAGACAAAAAGCGCCGACCGCCCACCACCGATAGCCGTCAGTGCTCGATGCTCCGGCCTATTCGCCGTTTCCCAACCAAGCGCATAGCCATTGAGCAGCTTGCTGAACCCTCCGTTCGTTCCGTCGTTGAGCACACCCGCGGTCCAGAGCGTCGCGAGGCTGCTTTTCGCTTTCAGCAGTTTCCCGCTTTGCAAAGCGATGATCCACCGGGCCAGGTCCTCGGCGGTGCTGTTCAAGCCGGCTGCCGTTCGCAGGAAGGGAGGAAACTCTTCGAAGACATTGCGGAGCGTGTCACCACGCCTCGTCGCACCACTCGTTTTTCGGAAATAGGTATAGTCGCGGGCACTATGCGCGACGACATCGCGCGAGTCGCCGAACACGGTATGTGGCATGCCGACAACGCGAAACTGGTGCTCGTCGATGAATTGCGCGAAGGGTTCACCACCCAGGCGATCGATGATCCGTCCCAACAGGACATAGTTGGTCTGATTGTAGCTGAACCGGGCCCCGGGTTCGAACTCGAGCGGCAGCGTCTGCACCTTCGCCCACGCCGAGTCCTCGTCGCCCTCCTGCACCATTTTCTCGTTGCCCTCCATGATGTTCGGCAGACCCGACTCGTGCGTGAGCAACTGCCGGATCGTGACGCCCTGCCATGGCACCGGCAGCCCATCGAGGTAGCGCGACACGGGTGCTCCGAGATCCAATCTGCCCGCCTCCACCAATTGCATGATCGCGACACCGGTAAAGGCCTTCGTGATGGAGTTGATCGGGAAGATCGTGTGGTCAGTGGCCGGTGCCGAATCCTGAATGCTGGCGATCCCGCATGCGCGATGCAGGACGACCTTTCCGTGCTGCACGACCGCAACCTGCAGTCCCACGATGTGACGCTTCGACATCTGGGTTCGCAGAAATGACTCCACGTTGTCTGCCTGAAGCGCACCGCAAGATGGAACATGGGAAACAAAGAGTAGAGCGTAAAAGAGGAGGCGATCGCGCATGATCAGGGGAGCTAGAAAGAGGCAAAAAGATTATGTTGTGCTGAAACATCAGCAGTGCGGCTGAATATTCAGCACAGTGCGTCGAGTGTCAATGGCAGCCGGCGATGAGGACATCCTTGGGGACATAACTCGCCTAAACCGCGCAGACAGATGCAAAGCGGCGCCGATGCTGGATCACATCGGCGCCGCAGTTGCAACGATTTACGGAATCACGCAGAGCGGCGCAAAAGGCCGAACCTACTTTTCGAGACCGGTGCCTTCAACCACTCGGCCACCCATCCAAGTAGTACTGCGCGCGGAAGTTAGACGATCCGCGCCCTGACCGACAACCCGCCCTTGGGCACATCCTTGGGAACATTCTTGAAGAAACGCGCCGCTCGCGGCGCGCGGCCGAGGCGAACGATCGATGCAGCGACCGGATGCGCGAACCGGCGACATGTCGCGCCCGGCTGATCTCGTGGTGAAAGACCCACGGTGCGGGCTGCCCGTCGCAGCTCACGAAGCGATACCGCACGCAATGCTGTCGCAGTGCCGTTACGAGCCGCGGAGTCATGGGCACGCACCGAGTCTTGCCTCCCTTTCGCTCTAACAGCGCGCGCCAGTCTCGCCGAGCATCAGCGCACAGAGCGGTGCAATCACGAAACCGTAATTGATGGCGAACCGTACTAGTCGATTGCCGCCGTGCACCGGAGGGGCGGCTGGATCGAGACAAACAAATCCCCCCGCGAGGTATCGATATGCGAGCCAGGTCGCGCAATCCGCCTGAAAATTCGCCGCCACTGGTCTCTGCGCTGATCGGGCTCGCGTGGATCCTGATCTATATCGTTCTGATCGCGCCGGTATTCATTTTCTCAGCGCTCGGGGGACAGTGGCTCGGCCGCGTCGTCTGGCCTGGGGCCTCGCCAATCTTTCATGGCATCACCTGGATCTTTGGCGTTTTTCTGATCACATGGCTCATACGAGTCAAAGCCAACAGGCGCGCCTGGTCGCAAATTGGCTTGCCACGACCGCAGCTGTCGCGGCTCGTCCTCGGCGGACTCGCGGGGCTTTCTTTGATCCTGCTAGCATCGCTGCTCGAGTACAAGCTGGGATGGCTGCACGTCGCCAGGGTCGATACAAGCCTGCATCGTGGCGTGAGCAAGCCGCTATGGATCGTCCTGGCGTTGCTCCCTTCCCTGGCCGTGGGGTTCTCCGAGGAGCTGGCCTTCCGGGGATACGTCTTTCAGACTTTAGCGGAGCGGCTACCGGTCTGGCTCGCAGCCCTCCTGATGTCCGTCGTTTTCGCTCTGGCGCATTTCAGCCTGAGTGGCTTCAACGTCGCGTTCGTCGTTGCGGTAACGGTCATGTCGCTCGTGTTTCTTTCCCTGCGCTTCGCGTCCGGATCACTATGGTTCGCGATCGGATTTCATGGCGCCTGGGATTGGACACAGACGTACCTGGTGGGCCTGGCCACTACTGGAACCGGAAACGACCCGGCATTGGTGCAGATAAGGCAGACGGGCCCTTCCTTTTGGGTAGGAAGTCAACAAGCCACCGAAGGCGGCGCGCTCTTTCTGCTGATGGAAATCTCGGTGCTCATCCTTGCGCTGGCTTACGCCGCATCGATTGATAGATCGCCGCCTTGGACGCAGCGGCTCCGAGAGGACGAGACTAACCCCCAACGTCCGCTGGGCGAGGCCGGTCGCAGCGTTGCCGCCCAGTCTGAATAGCAATGGGAGGCATGACGATGGCTGTCGCCGCCCGGCGCGATTGGCGCTCATCTACCTCATCGGAAGTTGATGCCGGGTAGTCGTCTTCCGAGTGCCGAGGCGGCTCCGCCTAGGGACACGCCGCAGATACGGGCGACTGACTACTCCGGCCGCATGGCGATGACGGGGTCGATAACAGCCGCTCGGCGCGCGGGAACCCATGACGCGAGCGCGGCGACGAATAGGAGTGCGACGCACACCGCCCCATACGTCGCCAGGTCATCCGGTTGAACGTTGTAGAGCAGTGAGGCCAGCACGCGGCCGCCCAACACCAGCGCGATCGCGACGCCAACGAGGGCGCCCGCGCCGGCGAGGCGCACACCCTGGCCGACCACCATGCCAACGACTTGGCGTCCATTGGCACCGAGCGCGATGCGGATGCCGAGCTCGCGGCGGCGCTCGCGGACCGCGTAGGCCAGCACACCATAGATGCCGATGATAGCGAGCATCAAGGCGGACACCGCGAACGCGCCGACGACCGTGGCATAGAGGCGTGGGCGGGCAATAGAGTCACCGATCGCGGCGGCATACGTCTGGGCCCCGTAGATAGAGACCAATGGATCCGCCCGGGCAACGGCCTGGCGCGCGCCGGCGATGACGGCGGCGGGATTGCTATTCGACCGCACCACGAACGTCAGAGAAATCTGCGGCGACGCCTGATCGAACGGCAGGTACACCGCGGGCCTGTCCGCGGCCGTGACATCGTACTCTTTCGTATCCCCAACGACTCCGACAATCTCGCCCCCGAGCGCGACCGTGTCGGCTGAGTTACTCGCGGAATCGCCAGTCCAATGTAGATGTATCCGCTGACCGATCGGATTCTCGTGCGCAAAGAACTGACGGGCCAGCGCATCGTTGATGACGATGACCGGATGACCGCCCGGCCGGTCGTCATCGGTAAACGACCGCCCGCGCCGCACCGGGATGCCGAGCGCGGCGAAATAGCCCGGGCTCACCATCCTGATGCGCGCGTTCGACGGACGCCCCGGTGGATCGGGTGCGCGCCCGCCGATTTGGAAATAGGCACCGGCGTCGTTATCGAACGGCGCGCCATACGCCACGGCCGCGGCGGATGTTCCGGGTAGCGATTGCATATCGCTGATCACACTGTGCGTGAACCCCCGCTTCTGCGACCAGGACGTGTATCGCGCCGTGGGCAGCTGCGCGCTAAATCGCACGACGTGCTGGGGCACAAACCCGAGATCGACCGCCATCATGCTCGCCACGCTGCGCGTCAGCAACCCGGCTCCGATTAACAACAGCACCGCCAACGCCGTCTCCGCGACCACGAGGGTGTCCCGAAGACGACCCGACCGACGACTCGCGCTCGAGCCTCGCATGCCAGACTTGAGCCCATCCACAATGTCGTGATTCGCCGCCTGCATCGCCGGCACGAGCCCAAAGGAGAGACCGGTTATCACGGCGACGACTCCCGTGAACGCCAGCACCGTCACGCTGATCTTCACTTCGTCGAGCCGCGGCAAGTCCCCTGGGTGCGCCGCCACCAAGAGACGCGCGCCGCCATACGCGAGCACCACCCCACCGAGCGCACCGATCACCGCCAACACGAGACTCTCGGTCATCAACTGCCGTGCGATACGGAGCCGTCCGGCGCCGAGCGCGATCCGCACCCCCAGCTCGGCCGACCGCCCCGAGGCGCGCACGAGCTGGAGATTCGCCACGTTGGCACAGGCGATCAACAACACGCATCCGACCGCTCCCATCAGGACGAACAACGCGGGCCGCGACTGACCGACGACGCCATCCCGCAGGGGCCGCAGCGTGGAGCGAAGCCCGGCTTCCTCGAGCAGATGTTGTTGCCGGATGCGTGCGGTGACCGCCTCGAACTCCCGTCGCGCGGCGTCGACGGTGGCGTTCGGCGCCACCCGAGCGATCGCGCCATCCAGCATGTGTTTTCCACGGCCGATCTCACTCATCTGGTCGGCCGTGAACGTGCGCGGTATCCACACATCGGGGGAACTTGGAAAGGTGGCTGTCGGCGGCGCGACCCCGATAACCACGAGCGGTCTGCCATTGAGATCGATCACCCGACCGATCACTCGTGGATCGGCCCGGAACCGCGAGCGCCAAAACGCATCGCTCAGCATCACGACCGTCGGCACCACTCCCTGGTCCTCAGTAGGCGCAAACGCCCGCCCAACCTCGGCGCGAACACCGAGGAGCGCAAACCAGTTCGCGGAAACCTGGTACACGGTCAGCGATGTCGGCTCGGCCAAACCCGTCAGCGTCACACTGCCCGACTGGTACGCCGCGATGCCCGTCAGCGTATTGACTTGCTCCCGCCAATCCCGAAGCGTGGGGGGCGATATTGTTGGCGTAGCCTTCGAGTCTGCCGGCATAACCATGACCAGCCGACTCGGGTCGGCGTAGGCCATCGGTTGTAGCAACACGGCGTTGACGACGCTGAAGACCAGCGTGTTCGCGCCAATCGCGATCGCCAGCGTCAACGTAACCGCCACCGTGAACCATGGCGTCTTGCGCAACGAGCGCACGGCCGAGCGAAGATCTTGGAGCACGGTGTCCATTACACTACTCCGGCCGCATAGCGATAATAGGTCGATGATGGCCGCTCGGCGCGCTGAGACCCACGGCGCGAGCGCGGCGACTATGTGGAAGAATTATGCCTGCACTCCGTATGTCACGAAGCACTCATGGCGCTTGGAGTTACGGCGTTATGTGAATCGGGTCCTGTCGACGCTCGGTGTTCGACCTTGGGACCGCCGTTGTGCGAACGAACACCCCTGCCCCACAACCCGGGCGATGGGGACACCTCACACGAAGGGAGTCGTCCCGCTCGCGTTCATTGCGCCGCGTTCAGGCGCTTGAGCGCGTCAGTGGCGTGTGTGTTGGTGGAATCGATGGCGAGCGAATGCCGGTAGTTGACAATGGCCTTTTGTGAATCGCCCGAACGCTCGTAGCCTTCCGCCAAGCTGTCCCAAGCGTTCCAGCTCCCGGGGAATCGCGCCACGTTGTATTGAAATAGCGCGATAGCTGCATCGAACCGTTTGGCGCCCAGGACGCGATAGCCCCACGCATTGACGTAGTCTTCTGTTAAGTGCAGCTCCGGGTGCGCCGAACGCACGAGCGCGACGGTCGCCGCGACGTCGCGAAAGTGACTCTGCTCCAACTCGCTCTCGAGAGCGGTTTGGGCCGCCGGCGCCCCCCAGATCGCGTCGCGCGCGGCCGCCGCCAACTGCTGTAAGTCGCCTTGCGTGTTTCCGGAATACGTCAGTCGGTTCGCCAGGAGCACCACGCCGTAGCCCTGGTCGGGATACATCTCGATGTAGCTCGAGAACGCAAACGTGCCGCCCGAGCTTTGCAAGTGGAGCTGGCTGTCGATCTCGCGGTCCTCATACCAGTCGAAGGCAAATGCTCCCTGGTCCTCCTTTCCCCATTCGACCTCGTGGCTCAGCCGCACCGCCGCGTCAGACGCCTTCAACTGGCCCTCGATGAATCGGGCCATATCCTGAGCGCTATAGCGCAAGCCGCCGGCGGGGACCACGATCTTGCCCGTAAAGAACGGCATCGCCTGCTGGTGCTCGTCGTAGCCGGTGGCGAAAAGGCCGCGCCGAGCGTACCCGACGCCACTGGCCATTACGTATGGCTGCTCGATGTATCGAGAGAGGAGGTGCGGGTAGGAGTCGTGATACACGCGCTCGAGAATCACGGCCAGAACTTCCATTGACACGTTGGAATGCCGCGGCTCCGTACCCGGACGGCGTGCGAGCTTGGACAGACTCAGGTCGTGCAGCATATCGGCGACGGTGTACCGCTCGAGTATCTCGTTCACGCGAACGGCGACATCGTACGGTTTCATCTGCCTGAGCTCCGCGGTCGGTTCAGGCAGATTGTCGGGAAGCGCGGACGTGTGATCGACGAGGTCGACCAGATGGACCGGTGTGTCTCCGAACTCGAGACTAGGGTAGCGCCCCGGCAGGTATGTGCGGATGTCGTCGTCGAGATGGACTCGCCCTTCGCTCACCGCGTGCGCCAGCAACAGCGACGTGAACGCCTTGCTGATGGAACCGATCTCGTAGACCGTGTGTTCCGAGGGGCGTTGGCTACGGTCGCGCGATGTGACGCCCATGTTGTAGAAGTGCGCCTTCCCGTCGCGAACCACGGCGATCGACAACCCATCGCTGCGCCCGTCCGCGATGAACCTTTCGCCCATCTGCTGAAAAACGGAGTCCATGTAATGAGATGCGCCAATGCCGACGGGCAGCCCGCGCTCCTGTGCCTTCCCCCGCGTGGAGAGGGTTAAACCCAACAGTGTTGAGACGGATAGCAGACAAAGACGCACGCCATTTCTCCGGTGAAGACTGAACGGAACCGTATGCTGGATTTGCAGCACTTGCTGCTGATAATTCAGCATAGCGGCAGATCTGTCAAGGTCGCGCGGAGCCTGGTGGGGACATTCTTGGGGACATAACCCGCCCAAAGAGCGGACGGATGCAGAGCGGCGCCGATGCTGGGTCATATCGGCGCCGCAGTTATAACGACTTACGGAATTACGCAGACCGGTGCAGAAGACCGCAATTGCTTTCGAGACCGGTGCCTTCAACCACTCGGCCACCCATCCTCTGACTCCGACGCGCAACCTGTATTGCGGGTGCCTGAGCCCGCGAAGGCGCTTGATACGACTTTTGCCGGCTTGCGAGGCTCGTGCCGCCGGTGCGTCTCGAGTCGCACGGCGTTCGTATCACTTCACGATTGGTGTGCCCAACGGCAGCACGGTCCGACCCGCCGTCGCGTTCAGCGTTTCGATGAACGCCACGAGCATCGCATCGATCCCCGTGAGCAGCCCCAGGACTCCTCCCAACCGACTCGTTCCATATCCAAAATCGCCGGCTGCCAACAGGAGGAACGTGATCCATAGCAACAGGAAGATGCTCCAGACGGCCTTGCTCGCACGGAACGCGACGATCCACAGGAAGAACGTCAAAACGCCCCACGCGAGCAGCACAGAGGCGATGCCCGCCGATCCGGGCGGCTTGAGCAGGCCGGCACCGATTGTCCAATTGAGGAGCGCGAACCACCACCAGAACAAACCGTAGGAAGTGAACGCGACCAAGCCGAAGGTATTGCCGTTCCGAAACTCCAAGATCCCAGCAATGATCTGCGCCACCCCACCGTAGGCGAACGCGAGCGGCACGACAGCGGCGACGGCCTCGTGCGGCAGCAGACCGGCGTTGATAGCGCTCAGCACGATGGTCGTCAGACCGAATGCGGCCAGACCGAGTGGGGCGGGGTTGGCAATTGTCCCGGCGTCTGCCATACAGTCTGCCCTCCAGTTCCAGTCAAACGACGCGGGAAGCTGCAACGTTGCGCGATCGGGCGAGAACGTACCGTCAAACTATGCCTCGGGCAACCCGTGCCCGCGCGGCTCCTGCCTGCTCGCAACCGCCGTCTGGCGCTTTCCTTATCGTCGGGGGCGACGCCGCGAGCTGACTCGTGCGCCGACGGACGATTGCGTGCCATTCACCAGGTAGGTGATGCCGGACCCGTTGCCCGGGTACGGATAGACGATCCCCAATACGAAGCTCATCACGCCACTACTGGCGTTGCCTGACAGCTCGTAACTGACCGGCTGTCCTTGAAATGTGGTCTGGACGCTCCCATTGAATCCGAAGCTCAATGAATCGCTGAAACCGATGCCTCCCGACAACGTGGCCCACGGCGGCGATTGCGGACTCGACACGACATAAATGCCGTACCCGATGCTGTCGGGGTGCGGAGTGAACGTGATCTGCTTGACTTGCTCCATCTGGAACAGTTTGTCCAATACGCTGTCGGCAGCGAACTTCGACGTGACCGTGACGTTGAATGTTGCGCCGGGCCACGGGATGAGCGTGACGGTGCTGGAGGCCGTGGTCTCGAGCGAGGTGCCATTCGGCGCGGCAATCGCGGTGACCGGTGAGACAAAGGTCCCCGGGAGCGCATTCGCTCCGGCATACAACACGAACGCGGAATCGGTCTGCCCGTCCGGAAGCGTGAACGACGTTGGCGACATGTACGATAGCGACGCTCCGCCGGCTGCATTGGCCGGGAACCCGGCCAAGTCGACGTCGACGGGTCCCGTGAAGTTCGTCCGCGTCACGTGGACGCCGATCCGGAAATTCCGGAACTGGGCGCCGGTGCCGAGCCGGATCGTGTCGGGCGACGGCGTGAGGGTAATGGCGAGTTGCGGCGCTGCCGCCGTGACGTTGGCGGTGATATTGTCTGTGAACGGCAATTCGACGCCACCCCCGACCGCGTCCGCGGCGATCGACACCGTGTGCTGACCCGTAACAGCCGACGGTCCCGCTGTGATGACCGCCGATCCGGTGGTCTGGCCCGCCGGGATCACTGTGCCCGCGACTGACACTCCACCCGCGCTGAAGGACCCGATGTACACCTGGCCGGTGAAGTTCGTGCGAGTGATTTGCAGTTGCACCGGTGCGGTGCCGCCCTGTGGGACGTTCACGGGGTTCGGCGTGACCGCGAGCGTGTAGCTCGGCGCCGCGAACGAGCCACGGTAGAAACTGAAGCCCGCCTCGAACACTCGCGCACCGTCAGTGGGCATGACGTACGGATCGGCGCTATATGCCTTGAACGTGCCGATCCCGGGCGTGCTGGTCGGAGGCCCATACTGGTTGAACATCGCATCCGTCGGCGTCGTCGCGTTGAGCGTGCTCAACTCGTAGCCCAGATGCGTGCGGAGCGTAAAGTTCTTCCCGCTGAACGTCGTCCGGTACGTGAAATCAGCATACTGGTACGGCGACTGAATCTGACCTTGGATGTTGAAGGCTTGGATCTGGCCCGTCACCGAGGTAATGGTCGGCATCGCATACGACGGCGCGGTCGTCAGGTTGAGGGCAGTCGGCATGCGGAAGTACATCCGAGTCCGGGAGAACGACGACTGCGTCGGCGCGACCCTGATGTTGACGTTCTGCAGCGCGCCGGTGGGGAGGTCAGCGAGGGCCCCGACCGGCAGGTTGTACCCGCTCGGTCCGCCGCCTGACTCGAAGAAGACGTACCCTGCCCTCGGACCAAACGGCTCGCTCGCACCGTCATCGCATTCATCGTCCAGCGCCGAGCCGATCTCCGAGTAACCCACGAAATAGCGCTGACTCCCCAGCGACGAGCTGGCCGTCACGGACGTATACGAGTGTTGCGGCTGCAGCAACGAGGAGATGTCCTCACCGTTCGTCAAGTTCGCGAAGTCAAACGACCACGAGATCGGGAACCCAGACGACGAATTGATCCACGAACGGACACTGACGTTGCCCAGCAACGCGCGATTCAACGTCACCGCGGTGCTTGGCGGCGTCGCGATAGCGCTCGACAGGCCCGCCGCGATCTTCTCCGTCTGACCGGTGGTCGCCGTCGCGGTCGCCGTCACCGAACCCGTCGCTTGACCGCCGATGCCGGTCGTGTAGACCGTCGCGGCATTTTGCAGGAAGAAGGAGGCTGGCCGGTCGATCACATCGATCGTGGTTCCGGTGGGCGTCGCGTGGACAATGGCAAGAGCGACCTCGGTGCCGTCGGTGGTCGACCGGCCAG
>Ga0210387_10004316_pt1 | contig 10891 bp, 7 predicted proteins | sample IncBWC7OmetaG_FD_160108 | JGI IMG/M metagenome (GOLD analysis project Ga0210387, IMG submission 160108) | Forest soil microbial communities from Barre Woods Harvard Forest LTER site, Petersham, Massachusetts, United States - Inc-BW-C-7-O ... | reverse complement strand
TACGCCGCGCGCGATCCCGAGCCCCTGCGCGCCGTGGTCACCTTGGCGGCGCATGCCCTGAACGAGCCGGTCTGCGTGTCGGCCATCGCCAAAGCGCGCGAAGCCTTCGCCAGCGGCGACCTGCGTCAGCGCCTCACCAAGTATCATGGCGACAATGTCGACGGTGCCTTCCGTCTGTGGTCGGCCGCCTGGTTGACGCCGGGCTTCGAGCCGATGGATGCCGATGGCCGGCTGCCCGCCGTCATCGTGCCGGTGCAGGCGGTGCAGGGCGAAGACGACGACTATGGCAGCGAGCTGCAGCTCGGCATCATCGCCGGCAAGGTCGGCGGCTATTGCGAGACCCGGCTCGTTCCGGACTGCGGCCACAGCCCGCATCTTCAGCAGCCGGCCTATGTCCTCTCCGAGATCGCTCGCTTCATCGCCCCCTTGGCGCTGGCAGAGTGACATAGGCAAAAGATCTCGATTGGCGACTTTCCATATATTTGAAGTGTGAATGGCCGAAGCCTAGCGTGGCCTCGCCATGAACGACGCATTCAGCAAGGCCAATAGCCTAAAGCCGCTTGAGTTCGCTCGTCGCCGCCCAGTTGAGTTCGGAGACCGTCGGGCAGCGCGCCTGCGCGAGCTGGAGCTGGTCGCGCGCGCGTTGCTTGTCGCCGCGCCGTATGGCGTCCATGGCGATGAAGAAGGCCGACGGGCACTTGCCGTTGGCGCGTTTGGCGGCGTCGTCGGATTCGGCCAGGACTTCGAGTTCGCCGGCCGGCAGCTTGCCCAACAGGAAGCGCACGATCGGGCCGGGCCACTCGTCGAGATTCTCGCCGACGACATCCTTGGCGAGCGCGCTCCGCGCATCGCGCCGGGAGCGCACCTGGGCGGCATAGCGCCACAAGAGCGGGCTCAGGCGGGATTTCGCCGTCCGGCCGGCCAGCGTGGCATCGAAATCGTCGGCCGCCTGGGCGTACTGGCCGAGGTTGAAGTTGGCGTGGCCGCGATAGTAGAGCGCACTACGCCGGTCGGTGGCCGTGGTGGCGCTGACCAGGGCATCGTCGAGCAGGCCGAGCGCCCGCGGGAAATCGCCGATCTGCATGTAGACCTGCGCCTGGGCGATCACCAGCCAGGAATCGCCTGGCTTCTGCTGCAGGGCGCTGTCCAGCGTGCGCAGCGCCGCCGCGCGGTCGCCGCCGCCCGCCAGTTCCGGCACGGTTCCCGACAGCACGAGCGGCCAGGCACTGGGCAGGACCTTGCCCATCTCGGCGATGTCTTTCTGGCTGTCGGCCTCGCGTCCCACCTTGCTCAACTGGTAGGCACGGATGCTGAGATAGATCGAGCGATCGAAGGCCGAAAGCTTGGGACTGGACAGGATCTTGTTGAGAGCCTCGAGCGTGGTGTTTCGTGTCTCGGCGGGAACGTTCGGCGCCTCGAGCGGCCGGCCGAATTCGCGCGCCGAGGGGTCCCAGGATTCGGTGGCGTTGCGCTGCGCCACTGCCTCGCCCGAGACCGTCACGAGGGCTGCAAAAGCCCCTATTATCCGAGCCGATTTCAATCGCATGGCTGCAATCTGGCACAATGGCGAAGCGCCCGCATCCGCCGATTGCCTGGGCCCGTCCGTGCCCCTATTTTGCCACCCACCCGCACAAATAGACCTTGAGGAGTAACGACAATGGCCGCCGCCCATCCCAACAGCTTCAAGGCCCGCAAAGCGCTCAAGGTCGGCAGCCGGGGCTACACCTATTTCAGCCTCAAGGCGGTCGAAAAGGAGGTCGGCGATCTCTCGCGCCTGCCCTTTTCGCTGCGCGTCCTGCTGGAAAACCTGCTGCGTCACGAGGACGGCACCACGGTCAAAAAGACCGATATCGCAGCCTTCGCCGACTGGCTGAAGAACGGCGGCAAGTCGGTCAAGGAGATCAATTTCCGGCCGGCGCGCGTGCTGATGCAGGACTTCACCGGCGTGCCGGCGGTGGTCGATCTCGCGGCCATGCGCGACGCCATGGGCGCGCTGGGCGGCGACGCCAAGAAGATCAATCCGCTGGTGCCGGTCGATCTCGTCATCGATCATTCGGTGATCGTCGACAATTTCGGCAATGCCAGCGCCTTCGGCGCCAACGTGAAGCTCGAGTACGAACGCAATCTCGAGCGCTACCAGTTCCTGCGCTGGGGCCAGATGGCGTTCGACAATTTCCGCGTCGTGCCGCCCGGCACCGGCATCTGCCACCAGGTCAACCTCGAGTACCTGGCCCAGGTCGTGTGGACCAAGAAGGACGGCAAGGAGACGATCGCCTATCCCGACACGCTGGTCGGCACCGACAGCCACACCACTATGGTGAACGGTCTCTCCGTGCTGGGCTGGGGCGTGGGCGGCATCGAGGCCGAGGCCGCCATGCTGGGCCAGCCGCTGCCGATGGTGATTCCCGACGTCGTGGGCTTCAAGCTGACCGGCAAGCTGCGCGAGGGCGCGACGGCGACCGACCTGGTGCTCACTGTCACCGCGATGCTGCGCAAGAAGGGCGTGGTCAACAAGTTCGTCGAGTTCTACGGCGAAGGTCTCGAAGCGTTGCCGCTCGCCAACCGCGCCACCATCGCCAACATGGCGCCGGAGTACGGCGCGACCTGCGGTTTCTTTCCGGTCGACGAGATCACACTCGCCTACCTCAGGACGACCAACCGCGGCCAGGCCGCCAAGCTGGTCGAAGCCTACGCCAAGAAGCAGGGCCTGTGGCGCTCCAAGAAGTCGCCTGAGCCCATCTTCACCGACACGCTGTCGCTCGATCTCGGCGACGTCGAGCCGAGCCTCGCCGGCCCCAAGCGGCCGCAGGACCGCGTGCCGCTGAGCCAAGCCGCGGCGCAGTTCGTCACCAACATGGAGAAAGAGTTCGACCGCAAGGACGACGGCAAGAGGATCAAAGGCGAAGGGGTGGACTACGATATCGGCCACGGCGACGTGGTGATCGCCGCTATCACCTCGTGCACCAACACGTCCAATCCCTACGTCATGCTGGGCGCCGGCCTGATCGCGCGTAACGCGGTGAAGCACGGGCTCAAGGTCAAGCCGTGGGTAAAAACCTCGCTGGCGCCGGGCTCGCAGGTCGTGACCGAATATCTCGAGGCTTCGGGCCTGCAGAAAGACCTCAACAAGATCGGCTACAACCTGGTGGGCTACGGCTGCACCAGCTGCATCGGCAATTCGGGCCCGCTGCCTGATCCGGTGACCAAGGCGGTCAACGATGCCGACCTCGTGGTCTGCGCCGTGCTGTCGGGCAACCGCAACTTCGAGGGCCGCGTCAATCCGCTGACACGCGCCAACTATCTCGCCTCGCCGATGCTGGTGGTGGTCTATGCGCTGGCCGGCTCGATGAAGATCGACATCACCAAGGACCCGATCGGCATCGGCAAGGGCGGCAAGCCGGTCTATCTCAAGGACATCTGGCCGTCGAACATGGAGGTCCAGAAGCTGGTCGACAAGTTCGTCACGACCAAGGCCTTCAAGAAGCGCTATGCCGACGTCTTCAAGGGCGACAAGTTCTGGCGCGGCATCAAGACCAAGCCCAGCCTGACCTACGCCTGGGACGACAAGTCGACCTACGTGCGCAACCCGCCCTACTTCGACGGCATGGGCAAGATTCCAGGCGCGCTTTCCAATATCGCGGGCGCCCGGCCGCTCGGCCAGTTCGGCGATTCGATCACGACCGACCACATCTCGCCCGCCGGCTCGATCAAGAAAGACAGCCCGGCCGGCGCCTATCTGGGCGAGCACGGCGTCGAGGCCAAGGACTTCAACCAGTACGGCACGCGGCGCGGCAACCACGAAGTGATGATGCGCGGCACCTTCGCCAACATCCGCCTCAAGAACGAGATGGTGCCGGGCATCGAGGGCGGCTTCACCCACCATTACCAGACCGACCAGCCCGAGCCGATCTTCGACGTGGCGATGCGCTACAAGAAGGAGCACACGCCGCAGATCCTAATTGCCGGCAAGGAATACGGCACCGGCAGCTCACGCGACTGGGCCGCCAAGGGCGTGAACCTCCTGGGCGTGAAGGCCGTGGTGTGCGAGACCTTCGAACGCATCCATCGCTCAAACCTGGTCGGCATGGGCGTGCTGCCGCTGCAGTTCAAGGGCGGCATGACGCGCAAGACGCTCAACCTCACCGGCCATGAGAGCTTCGACGTGAGCGGCATCGACGGCGCGCTCAAGCCCGGCATGGACGTGCCGCTCACCATCCACCGCCGCGACGGCACCAGCGAGACGATCACCCTGACCTGCCGCATCGATACCCTCGAGGAGGTCGAGTACTTCAAGAACGGCGGCGTGCTGCACTACGTGCTGCGCAACCTGGCGCACGCGGCCTGAGCGACGAGCAGACCATGGCGACGAGGCTAGCCGGCCATTTCGTCGCCATGGCCCGCAACAATGCCTGGGCCAACCACCGGCTGCTCGGCGCCTGCGAGGCGCTGCGCGCGGAGGAGTTCACGGCACCGCGCACCGGCTTCTTCCCGTCGCTGCGCGCGACCTTCAATCATATCCTGCAGGTCGACCAGTACTACATCGACGCGCTGGAAGGCCTCGATGCGTTGCGGCGTTACAGCGAGCCCAGTCCGGATTTCGCCGACGCACAATCGATGCGTCTGGCGCAGACCGAGAGCGACCGGCGGCTGATCGCCTTCTGCGAGCGGCAGACCGATGATGCGCTGGCCCAGGACTGCATTCTGCCGCGGCCCAACCGCAAGCCGCCGCCGACGGCCGTTGCCGCGGTGCTGGAGCATCTCTTCCAGCACCAGATCCACCATCGCGGCCAGGCGCATGCGATGCTGTCCAGTACATCGATCAAGCCGCCGCAGCTCGACGAGTTCTTCCTGGCGGGCGAACAGGATCTGCGACGCGACGAGCTCCTCGCACTCGGCCTGCCCGAGACCTGATGCGGCCGCGCTCTTCCTTCGCGGGCGCGGCGATCGAGGTCAGCGACCTTGCGCGCTCGATCGCGTTTCATCGCCTTTGGCTGCCGATGCTGGGCTTCCGTCGCGTGTGGGCCAGCCCCGATCGCGTGATGTGGTCGCGCGGCTACGATCATTTCGTCATGCGCCAGGCCAAGGACGGCGTGTCCTACGGGCCGGGCGCGCTGTGGCTCGCGGTGTCGGCCGAAAGCCGCGCCCAGGTCGACCAGATCTACGCCGAACTGCGCGATGCCAAGGCGGAGATCCTGCAGCCGCCGAAGGAACTCGACTACTTCGCGCCGGGCTACTACTCGGTGGGCTTCCGCGATCCCGACGGCGTGCCGATCGAGGTCGTGCATCGCTGGGACGAGCTACCCGACCTGGCCGATGCCGAGCAGGTTTCCGTGCCTGGCCACGGCGTCACCCCGGGCGGCTACTTCTTCAAGCCGCAGGCGGGCGTTCCACCCTATCCGGCGCTGATCCTGCTGCACGGCTTCCCCGGCCACGCTCACAACATGGCGGGCCTCGCGCGCGCGGCATCGGCCAACGGCTACGCCGCCCTGGCGCTCTCGCTGCGCGGCTGGCTGGGCTCGGAGGGCGAGAGCGACCAGGGCCTGCGCCAGCCGCTCGACGTGCTGGCGGCGATCGACTGGCTGGCCAAGCGGCCGCTGGTCGACCGCGACCGGCTCGCGCTGGTCGGCGCCTCCATGGGCGGCCAGGTGGCGCTGCTGGCGGCCGCCCACAAGCCGCCGATCAAGGCCGTTGCCTCGTTCTTCGCCGCGACCGACCTGGCGCGCTGGCGCGAGGCCAACCCGTTCGTGCGCGACTATCTCGACGACCTCTGCGGGCCGGAGGGCCTGCCCGTGCGCTCGCCGATCCTGCGGGTAGCGCAGATCGACGTGCCGGTGCTGCTGATCCATGGCGAGCGCGACGAGAACGTGGCGGTGGGCCAGACGCTCGCCATGGCGGAGGCGCTCAAGGCACACGGCAAGGACGTCGAAACCTTCATCGTGCAGGGCGGTACGCACTTCTTCACGGAGCAGCAGAACGCGCTGGCACGGCGCAAGCTATTCGACTTCCTGCGTCGCCATCTAAACCGGAGCTAACCGTCCATGCGCGTGTCCGAAGCCGTCAACTCCCGTCGCTCGATGCGCGTCTTCAAGCCGGATCCGGTGCCGCGGGCCGACATCGAATGGATCATCAGCACGGCCAGCCGCGCGGCCTCGAACGGCAATCTGCAGCCGTGGAAGCTCCACATCACGCAAGGCAAGGCGCGTCAGCGGCTGTCGGCGGCGATCCTGAAGGCGATGGATGACGGCGATACGGGCCCGGGCGGCGAATATGACGTGTACCCGAAGGAATTCACGCCGGTCTACGACGCGCGTCGCAAGCTTGTCGGCAAGCAGCTCTACACCCTGATTGGCGTACCGCGCGGCGATGCTGCCGGCATGCTGAAGCAGTTCCGCAAGAACTACGATTTCTTCGACGCACCGGTCGGCATGATCCTGTGCGTCGAGCGCCGCATGGGCAACGGCCAGTGGATCGACTGCGGCATCTTCCTCGACCAGCTGATGCTACTGGCGCGCGAGAAGGGCCTGCATACCTGCCCGCAGGCCGCGTTCAGCCGCTTTCAGCACGTCGTGCGCCGCGAGCTCAAGATCCCCGACGATCAGGTCGTGATCTGCGGCCTGGCGCTGGGCCACGCCGATCCCGATGCGGTGCCCAACAACCTCATCACCGAGCGCGCGCCGCTGCAGGACTTCACGACCTGGTACAACGAGTGACCGGTGGGGCGCACGAAGCCCAACCCAAAGTCGAATTGCCGAGCGCAGCGACGGCGCGCTAAAACCACAGGAATTCGCGGCAAAAAGCATGCGGGAGGAAGTCCATGGCCGATGAACTGATCGACGTCAGCCCTGAATGGGCCAAGCGCGCCTATGTCGACGAGGCCAAGTACAAGGCGATGTACGAGGCTTCGATCCAGGACCCCGCCAAATTCTGGGGCGAGCACGGCAAGCGCCTCGACTGGATCAAGCCTTATAGCCCAGGTGCGGTGCGCGACGTCGACTACACCGGCAATGTCCACATTCGCTGGTATTACGACGGCGTGCTGAACGTGTCGGCCAACTGCGTCGACCGGCATCTCGCCACGCGCGCGGATCAGGTCGCGATCATCTGGGAAGGCGACGATCCGGCCAAATCGAAGAAGATCACCTACCGCGAACTGCACGGCGAAGTCTGCCGCATGGCGAATGCGCTCAAGGAGCTCGGCGTCAAGAAGGGCGACCGGGTCACCATCTACCTGCCAATGATCCCCGAGGCGGCCTACGCCATGCTGGCCTGCACGCGCATCGGCGCAATCCACTCCATCGTGTTCGGCGGCTTCTCGCCCGATAGCCTGGCCAACCGCGTCGTCGATTGCGACAGCCACATTGTCATCACCGCCGACGAGGGCTTGCGCGCCGGCAAGCCGGTGCCGCTCAAGGCCAACGCCGACGAGGCACTGACCAGGTGTCCGGGCGTCAAGAAGATGCTGGTCGTCCGCCATACCGGCGGCAAGGTCGGCTGGGACGCCGGCCGCGACGTGTGGTGGCACGAGATCGCCGCCAAGGTGCCGTCCGACTGCGCACCCGAGCCGATGGGTGCGGAGGATCCGCTGTTCATCCTTTATACCTCGGGCTCGACCGGCAAACCCAAAGGCGTGCTGCATACGACGGGCGGCTACCTCGTGTTCGCCTCGATGACGCACCACTACGTCTTCGATTATCACGAGGGCGACGTCTACTGGTGCACCGCCGACGTGGGCTGGGTGACCGGCCACAGCTACATCGTCTATGGCCCACTCGCCAACGGCGCCACCACCCTGATGTTCGAGGGCGTGCCCAACTATCCCGATTCAAGCCGCTTCTGGCAGGTGATCGACAAGCACCAGGTCAACATCTTCTACACCGCTCCCACCGCCATCCGCGCCCTGATGCGCGAGGGCGAGGCGCCAGTAAAAAAGGCGTCGCGCAAGAGCCTCAGGCTGCTGGGCTCGGTCGGCGAGCCGATCAATCCCGAGGCGTGGCTGTGGTACCACCGCGTGGTGGGCGACGGGCGCTGCCCGATCGTCGACACCTGGTGGCAGACCGAGACCGGCGGCATCCTGATCACGCCGCTGCCCGGCGCCACCAAGCTGAAGCCGGGCTCGGCCACCCAGCCGTTCTTCGGCGTGCAGCCCGTCATGGTCGATGCCGACGGCAAGGAGCTTTTGGGCGCGGCCACCGGTAATCTCTGCCTGATCAACTCGTGGCCCGGGCAGAGTCGCACGGTCTATGGCGACCATCAGCGCTTCATCGACACGTACTTCAAGACCTATCCGGGGATGTACTTCACCGGCGACGGGGCGCGCCGCGACGAGGACGGCTACTACTGGATCACCGGCCGCGTCGACGACGTGATCAACGTCTCGGGCCATCGCATCGGCACGGCCGAGGTCGAGAGCGCCCTGGTCGGCAACAACAAGGTGGCGGAGGCCGCCGTCGTCGGTTTCCCGCACGCCATCAAAGGCCAGGGCATCTACGCCTATGTGACGCTGAAGTCCGGCCAGCAATCGTCCGAAGACCTGCGCAAGGAGCTGGTCGCCTGGGTGCGCAAGGAGATCGGGCCGATCGCCACGCCCGACATCATCCAGTGGGCGCCCGGCCTGCCCAAGACGCGCTCGGGCAAGATCATGCGCCGCATCCTGCGCAAGATCGCCGAGAACGATTTCGGCAATCTCGGCGACACCTCGACCTTGGCCGATCCGGGCGTGGTCGAGGATCTGGTCAAGAACCGCGCGAAGTAAACAAGGAGCCCGATGGCCAACCCGACGACAAATCCAACGATAGGGCAACTCGCCGCGGACCTGGCCGCCGGCCGCACCACCTCGCGCAAGCTCACCGAAGAAGCTTTCGCCCGCATCGAGGACAGAGATGGCGAAGGCAAGCGCGTCTTCGTGAAGACCTGGCGCGCGCAGGCGCTGGCCGCCGCCGAGGCCAGTGACTTCCTGCGCAAGGCAGGGATCGTGGCCTCGCCGCTGGCCGGTATTCCGGTGTCGATCAAGAACCTTTGCGACGTTGCCGGCGAGACGACGCTGGCCGGTTCCAAGGCGCTGGGCGACGCGCCGCCTGCCGCGGAAGACGCACCCGTCGTGGCCCGCCTGCGCGCGGCCGGCGCGGTAATCGTCGGCAGCACCAACATGAGCGAGTTCGCCTTCTCGGGCGTAGGCTTCAACCCGCATTATGGCACGCCGGGCAATCCGGCCGACCGCAGGCGCGTGCCGGGTGGCTCCTCCTCGGGTGCGGCGGTCTCGGTCGCCGACCGCATGGCCGTGGCAGCGCTCGGCACCGACACTGGCGGCTCGGTGCGCATTCCCGCCGCCGTGTGCGGCATCGTGGGCTTCAAGCCGACGGCGCGGCGGGTGCCGATCGACGGCGTCGTGCCGCTCTCGACCTCGCTCGATTCGATCGGCCCGCTCGCCAATTCCGTCGAGTGCTGCGCCATCGTCGATGCGGTGTTCGCCGGCGAGCCGATCGCGGTGCCCCCGCCGGTCCCGCTCGCGGGGCTGCGCCTGGCCGTGCCCCTGCATTTCGTGATGGACGACCTCGAGCCCGTCGTCGCGGCGGCATTCGAGCGGGCGCTGAAGGCGCTGTCGGGCATCGGCGTGAAGATCGAGCAGATCGACCTGCCCGAACTGAACGAGCTCAATACCATCAACGCCCGCGGCACCTTCGCGGCCTCGGAGGCCTATGCCTGGCACCGCAAGCTGATCGAGCGCCGCGGCAAGGACTACGACCAGCTCGTCTACCCGCGCATCATGCGCGGCAAGGAAATGGGCGCCGCCGACTATATCGAGCTGCTGCAGGCGCGCGCCGACCTGCAGAAGCGCGTGTCGGCGATCACCTTGAACTACGACGCGGTGGTCATGCCGACCTGCGCCATCGCCGCACCGACCCTCGACGAGGTCTCGACGCCCGACGGCTTCACCCGAAAGAACATGCTGCTGCTGCGCAACACCACCGTCGGCAATTTTTTGGACCGCTGCAGCATCAGCCTGCCCTGCCACGCGCCGGGCGAGCTGCCGGTCGGCTTCATGCTGATGGGCGAGGCGATGGCCGACAAGCGTTTGCTGGCGATGGCGCGATCGGTGGCGCCGGTGGTGCGCGCGCACTGACTCTGCTCATGTTCCTCTCCCCCTTGGGGGGAGGGGTTAGGCGAGGGGGTCAATCCGAGAGCTGTCTCCTGCATCACCCCCCTCACCCAGCCTCTCCCCCAAGGGGGAGAGGAGCATGACGAAGATGTGAGAGGGCGCTACTGATGAGCGCGCTACTGATACCGCGGATCATCCGGCCGGCGCATGCGCCAGACATTGTCCGTCGTGGTGTATTCGCTGTAGCCCAGCCGGGCCACTGGCCTGAAGGCCAGCGTGTCGATGCGGCCGTCCTTGATGATGCCGTCGTCGATATGCACTCCCACCACCTGACCAAACACGACCGAACCGCGCTTGGCCTCGTTGCCCTTCTCGGCCGGCAGCTCGATGGTGCGCCAGTAGCGGCATTCCAGCGCCACCGGCGATTCCTTGACCCGCGGCGGCGTCACGAGCGTGCATGGCGCCGGTGTCAGGCCGGCCAGCCTGAGCTCGTCGACGCCGAACGCCACCATCGACGTGGTGACGTTCATCTGTTCCTTGAGATTCTCGCTCACCATGTTGACCACGAACTCGCCGGTCGACTCGGCGTTCATGCGGCTGTGCTTGGTCGGCGTGTCGCCATAGGTGCCGGTGATGGCGAAATAGACCATCGGCGGGTATTCGCTGACGCCGTTGTAGAAGCTGTAGGGCGCCAGGTTCACGCGGCCCTGCTTGTCGACCGTCGAGATCCAGCCGATCGGCCGCGGCACGATCAGCGACTTCAGCGGATCCTGCGCCAGCCCGTGGTCGCGCTTC
>Ga0210387_10004315_pt1 | contig 10891 bp, 13 predicted proteins | sample IncBWC7OmetaG_FD_160108 | JGI IMG/M metagenome (GOLD analysis project Ga0210387, IMG submission 160108) | Forest soil microbial communities from Barre Woods Harvard Forest LTER site, Petersham, Massachusetts, United States - Inc-BW-C-7-O ... | reverse complement strand
GTGTTTTGTATAGACGCGACCCTTTCTTCCTCCCCCTCGAGCCTTTCTTCCTCCCCCTCAAGTACTACAACAAGATTCGCCCGGTCTTTAGGTTGGCTAAAGCGAATCGATTCCTAGCGATCGACCCGTTCGACAGCATTGATGCGCCAGCCACGGAATATCACGAGATCACGATTTACACAGCAGAAGAACTCGAGCGAATGTTGGCGGTCGCCGAGGAGTCGTATAGCGACCTTGTGCCGTTCTTGGCCCTTGTGTCATTCGGCTTCCTGCGTAGCGAGGAGTTGATCGCGCGAACCACGAACGAGACGGTTCTGGATTGGTCGGCTTTTGACGCCGAGGACCGGCAAATCTTCGTTCCGCATGCTGTTGCCAAGAGATCAAAGACACTGACTGGTAACGAGCGCGCAATCCCCTACAACGATGCGCTCGAGCACTGGCTGAAGCCGTACATCAAGCAGAGTGGCCGCATTGTGCAGCGGGAGAAGATAGCGGCTTACCGAGCGTTGCGAAAGATCAGGCATCGAGCCCAAGCGCGCGATTTGCAGAACGGCTTGCGGCATTCGTGCCTAACCTATTGGATGGCGGCAAACGGCGAGGAGAGCATGGGAACCGTCGCGCGATGGAGTGGCAACTCGCCAGCGGTCGCCAAGCGTCATTACGTGACGGCGGTGAAACGCAGCCTCGGAGAAAAATGGTTTGGGATTCGGCGCGATGGAGGCGAGCCAGAACCCGCCGCGCCGTCGCACGGCATTTATACCGGCGATTCCACTACCTTGCTCGGACGACCCGACAAACAAGTGTGACGCGCTAGACTGAACAAGTTACGAACGGCGTTGGTCGAAAGACTGACGCCGTTTTCGTTTTCCGCCCCTCTGTCAAATTATTCTTCGCCAAATTTCGCTACATTTCGTGACGAACTGAGCTGTTTTCGCTAAGGGTTGCTGCACCTATAAAAATCGCCCGGAACGTGTGCGACGTTAAAGTTAGGCGAGAAACCATCGGGACGTATGTCTCGGGTTGACAACGAAACAATGAACAATGGGTGGTCAATGATCGCCAACCGAGGCGAGGGATCGCCTTTTTCAAAACCGAGATATTAGACAAATGACAATGACGATTGAAGACGAATACATCACAGCGACTAGCGCGGCAGCGGTGCTGGGCGTCAGTCGTGCGATGGTGCACTACTTGATCAAAGTTCGCGATCTTCCGGCGAGACGCTTTGGTCCGAAAGCGTGGCTCGTGCGACGCATCGACGCGGAGCGACTGAAGGAAGAGGGCGAGACGATGAAATGCGGCGAGTCACCACAACTGGATAAACTCGTCGTGGACGGCAACGCGACTTTCGGCACTCGCTGAAAGCCATTCGACTTGTGTGGGCATATCGACAGCGACTACGGCGTCGCGCCAATCGTTATCGGTCAGCGGATCTACTGTCACCGATGTTGGTTCAATTGCCGCGCACTTATCCCGAACATTTTCACCACTAACACTCTAGAAAAGAAAAGCGCGTCGGGTAACCACTCCGACGCGCCAAACTCGATGATAATATCAAATTAACACAGTCCGAGAGAACGGCTCGAACTTATGAAGGAATTAACACTTAACAAAACCATGTCAAGCGACGGCCAGCCACCGCCGTCGCTTCAACGTAAAATAGACGCTTGCCCGGCAGCTGGCGGCGGCTTGCACAACTACCTTTCAGTCGTAGCAAATGAACTTAGACACAACGTTACACCCGAGCGAGGGTTCGAGATTCTTCGCGATCTGGCAATAGAGCATGGGCGCCCAGCAAAAGATGCGACAAATGAGGCGAGGGAGCTATTGAAGAAATGGAACCACATTCCCGCGTCCATTCAATTATCAACACACACAATAAAGGCGACTATAGAAGTCACGCACGACGTTACACTAATCAACCAAGTCGTACTAAGCAGCGAGGTGAGCGCCTACGATCACTCACAAGTCCAATTGACCAGAACTAAAGAATCGTGATCGCCTGCCGATGGCGCGATGGCGTAGAACATGAGATTCACGTGAGCTTTCATGTAATCACGTCATCAAAAAAACCCGCCGAATTTACTTGCGGGATGAACAGCGAAATTGTCGGCTCAAAGCTGATAAGTGAGAACCCCGGCTAATTGGCGGGAGCGATCGTCTGTTTTCCCGGTTCAGGTGATCCGTGCTGTCTGCGGATCTCCTCGATGGCTTTTAGAAACCGGTCATAATCAACAGGGCCCTCGATTGTGATCTTTGTGTCTCCCTGCTCATAGGTCATGAAAACTGTCCTAATCTCTACTGCTTTAATTATGATCGGCCGGGCTTCTACAAAGAACGACAGCAAAGAGAACGACAGCAAAGTTGCACTTATGCTCCTTTTATCAGTAGCGAACAAGAGATTTTCGCGATGGCGAGCAATCGTTTTCACGACACGATCACAAAAAGAGACGACGCTCTTCGTTCAAAGAAGAGCGCCTCTCCCGCGGGCGTCATCGAGCATGTCTGCTCGGCATCAGGACTTATTGCTGTGGCCTGGGATTGATTGTCGACCTTTGCAGCTTTCAATACCTGCACGCGAATTTTGTCGACTGCGCAAGAGTCCTCACTTTTTGCCTGTCGGCGGATGGGTATGCCGATAGAGAGCAACGAGGCCGAGGATAACGAGGAGCGAGAGGGCGATTTCTATTCCCATGCGCATACTTTGGTCCTTTCTGCTGGTTCAGCCCATTGTGGCATGGAAAGTTTTGGCAAACAAACGTCACCTGGAGGCCAACTCTACGGATTCGAACTGAGGACCCGCAGTTTACAAAACTGCCGCTGTTGCTGGACCCTAGACACTGGATCACTTTAAAAGAATAGGATGGCGATCAACCCAGAAAACCTCCAGAAGATTCAGCTAAACCTCCAGAACATGCAGCAGTCATTCGAAGCAGCTATCGCAGCTCTCAAGAACGACCCGACCTCCCCAGAGGCCCTCTCGCAGCTGCAGGCGGCAATGGGAGCGTATACGAGCAGCGTAGGGCTCGCAGCCTCAATGACAAAGCTTCAGGCAGATATTAACGCGGCCATTCTTGGGAAATTGTGAAAAGAGGTATTACGGAAAGGCGATATACGCGAAAAATGCGGCGCGTTGCTTGGGATACAGGAATCCGGCAAACCCACTCATGGTTTACACCGGAGTGGACGAAAGCGGCTATACCACTGCAATGCTGTCGATACGGAAGTGTCTCAAGGGTATTCAGTTGACAGTTAAGTTCAAAGCCTACCTATTTTAAATCTTTCGTTCAAACTGCCGCAGCGAGGGCATCGTGGAAGCAAGTAATCAACTTCTCCTGCAGAACTGTCCCAAAACGGAGCAACCAAAAAAATATGTTAAAAGTGTGTTACTTTCTCAGAAATCGGACTGCTTGGTCGTCAGTGGATCTCGCGTAAGTAGCTGTCGGCTAGAAACTTGTCGTTTAGCGCCCCTAACGGGATTCGAACCCGTGTTACCGCCGTGAAAGGGCGGTATTGCTTAATTATAAGTCATTAATAATGAACTGGTTATAATTATAAGGAGTCTCTGTTGCGCAAAAAGTTACGCAAAAGCTCGCATTACCGCCCTAGAAAGGGCGGACATTCAATTGCAAAACTGGCTGTTGGGTGGGTGGCCAAATGACTGCGCACCGCCAACTAACGCGCCAGTTTCGGTTGGAATCCTCATTCCGACGCTGTACGTTGGATGACAACGTATGCGAGTGGCCTGAATTGGGTGGCTCGAGTTTCGAGTCCTGCCCTGATGATCAACGATTTGCCCGCTACCGCCTCCACACCGCCTGAGGAAGCCTTGCCTGTTCGCAAGCGCGCTACCGCCGCCGAAACGCGCCTGACTCCCGCTGAGTGGGGGCTGCTTTCCATCCTGACGTTGATGCAGTTCAGCGTCACCATCGACTTCATCATCATCGCGCCACTCGGTCCGCAGTTGATGCGCGTGTTCGGGATCGACACCGCCCAGTTCGGCTGGACTGTGGCCGCCTATGCTTTCGGTGCGGGGCTCTCCAGCTTTTCGGCGGCGTTCTTTCTGGATCGTTTTGATCGCAAGCGCGCCCTGCTGGTACTTTTCACCGGTTTCACGGTCGGTACGTTTTGCTGCGCGCTGGCATCAGGGTACCATGCGATGCTCGCGGCCCGATTCATGACGGGGGTCTTCGGAGGCGTTTGCGGCGGCGTGGTGCTGGCCATCGTGGGAGACGCCATCCCGGAGATTCGCCGCGCTACGGCGATGGGTACCGTGATGAGTGCCTTTGCCTTGGCGTCCGCGCTCGGGGTGCCCGCCGGGCTGTGGATGGCCGAGCGCGGCTGGCACTGGCCATTCTTGATCCTGGGGATCCTCTGCGCGGTGATCATTCCCTTTGCCATCTGGCTATTGCCGCGCTCGGACAGTCATTTGCGTCAGGCGGCGAGCACCGAGTCCGCCGGTGCGCGGATGTGGGCGATCCTGGCGAACGGCAAGCACCTACGTGCTTTCAGCCTGATGGCTGGGCTGACGACTGCCGGGTTCATGGTGGTGCCGTTTATCAGCACGTTCATGGTACGCAACGTCGGCATGACCGAGTCGCAGCTCAAATACAACTTCCTCAGTGGAGGTCTCTGCACGCTGTTTTCCATGAACCTGATCGGCCGACTCGCGGACATGTACGGACGCATGCGGCTCTTCACGATCATGGCGATCCTGTCGTCGGGTGCCGTGTTATGGCTGACGCATCTCAGCTCAGAGCCGGTCCTGCTCGCTGTTGCGGTAACCAGCGTGTTCATGGTCACGATGACCGGGCGCTTCGTCCCGGCCATTGCGATGATCACCGGCAGCGTGGAAGCCCGCCACCGGGGCGGCTTCATGAGCCTGAACTCCTGTGTGCAGCAGACGTTCTCGGGCCTCGGGACGAGCTTTGGCGGCTACCTGATCATCGACCGGATGCGACAGCCCTTACAAAACTACGGACTGATCGGCTGGATCGCCGCTGGGATCGCTATCGCCTGTATCGGATTGGCCGCCCGCCTACGTCGGCCACCTGCCTCGGCGTCTTCGCCTGATGACGCGACCGCGGAAATCATGGGGTGAGTGGATCTCTCGAGAAGTATCTAAGAGGGCCGGATCCCGCGACCCAGCGTGCCGAGATATGCACCTTTGGCCGACTCGGAGCGCGGATCCATGCTAAGCGCAAACCAAGGCCCAGAGATCCTTGGAGAAGACGCCCTTGAGATTGACGCATCGGCGGAAGGCAAGCAATGCGGCAGATGAATTGCTGGTGGCTCAGAAGGTAATCCTCTCGGGTGACGCTGCCAAAAAGTTCAAACTCGCCATAGCCGACTAATTCTCTAAAATGGTATCTTGCCCCTGCTCTGGACGTTCTTGGAAGGAGACGGCCCACGGCGAAAATGAGCGGACAAATTTTCATAAGCTACAGGCGCGATGACAGTTCGGCTTGGGTTAGGCTGGTAGACTGGCTTGGTCCAACACTTCCCTAATAATGAAATCTTGACACAATCGAGCCCGGTCTGGACTTTGTCGCGGCGATCGAAGATAGCGTTGGTTCTTGCGAGGTGCTAATCGCGGTCATTGGAAAGCGTTGGTTGAATTCCTCTGATGAAGAAGGAGGACGCCGGATCGATCATCCGGAGGATTCTGTACGTTTAGAGATCGCGACCGCACTCAAGCGTAACATTCGAGTGATCCCGGTTCTGGTAGACGGTGCTTTGATGCCTAGGTCGAGCGATCTTCCCGATGACTTAAAGCTATTGGTCCGGCGAATGTGACCCTACGACTCCCGTCCCCTGGACCAGGAGGTGCCGCACCTGAGGCCTATACTTGGTAGGCTACGAACAAATGGCCAAGCGCTGTGTGGTATCCACAGAGCCGCCTGCGCTCTCTGGCACTTCGTAGACGACGGCGGCGAACCAAACGTCGCCCTCGGCAGCACGCAAGCCCAATCAAACAGGAGTGCTCTCGCACAAATTGCCGAGCCGTTGGACAGAACCACCGCGGATAAGTTGATCGCAAATGCCGCGCACCAGAGTCGCATTAGCGAGCTTGGGAACATCGGAACGAGCATTCCGTTTGTCCGCGAAGTTCTATCCTGCGTGGTCGGGTTTGAAATGTCGTAGTGCATCTTCGTTCCGCTGGTCGTTTTGTGATAAACTTGGGTATGTAGTTTGGCGGCAGAGTTTCGTCTCTAATTTTCCAGTTCAAATTGCTGCTGCTTTTACCGCAGCCCAAACTCATCTAGGATGAAGTCCTTGACGCCTTCAGGGCCTTTTAAGTCAAGCCACACGGGCCCGTTCTGGATGTCCCAACGAAGTTCCGTCTCGAGGAACGGACAGCACTTCCGTTCGAGTTTGGTCCACCCGAGTGCTTGATCCATAGTAAATTTGGTAACGCTCGATTTTGCGCAGCACGTCCTCGATGTCATTGGTCACCGACCGGTTGCCCAAACCCAGGCCAAGGATCGAAGGGAGGGCATGGCGCTAGAAGGTGAAAGTGGCTGTGTCGCCTTACCTTCAACCGCTAAAATCCTTAGCATGAAATATCTGGCATTCTGACGCTCCGGCTGAACGTCGTCACTCGTTCTCACGCCTTACCTAAAAAGTTGTCGACGGCGTCAACGATGAAAACTCACGCGCATACAGTCAAACGCCATGTACCTCGATGGTAACGTGCGACAGCGAGCGGAACCGAGCCAGTTTGGCCCGATAGTAATCCGGTCCACGCGCGTGGCACGTATTGACGGACACTATCGCCCCGAGATGGCCCGGACCTAGCCGCCAGAGATGAAGGTCAACGATTTTGTCGCCGTCTCCCTCGATAGTCTGTCGAAGGTTGTCCGCCATGGGGCGATCCGGGTTCATGTCCAGCAGAATAGCCCCTGTGTCACGGACCAAGCCAAACGACCAACTGGCGATTACACAGGCCCCGACGATACCTGCAAAAGGATCCATCCAGAGCCATCCAAACACACGTGCGAGGAGAAGACCCACAATCACCAGCACCGATACGGCTGCGTCGGCGATCACATGAATCACTGCGGCCCGCATGTTGTTGTCCCGCTGTGCTCTCCCGTGCTCGTGTTCGTGTTCCTCAAAGACGACAGAGTGCTCGTCGCTTCCGATGCGCACACGCGCAACGAATGAATGAGGCTCCGGGATTTCCTCGAGTGACTCCAGATAGCCTTCGCGTTCTATCATCCTGAATTGCTGGCTTTCTCCCTCTGGCCGCGTGGTTTCAATAACACTTGCGTGTCCAGCAAGCGACGATCCGCTTTCCCGGCTCAATCGAAAACGCGGTGGCACGCCATCCTCAAAGATCTCTAAAATTATTACTCCTCCTTGTGTCGTGATGCGGTGTGACTCACCATGATTACCTCCTTCCTCCGCCAAGCCATGACCGTGCGAATGGCCGTGATGATGGTTACCGCCGCTTAGTAGCCATGCACTCGCGACATTCACCGCGAGACCCAAGCATGCAATTGGGATGGCCTCGGCGAAGTGTATCGGCACCGGGTTCAGGATGCGAGAGATTGACTCATAGCCAATCAGGAGTGCGATCATCGCCAGGATGATCGCGCTGGTGAATCCCGCCAGATCACCGAACTTGCCTGTCCCGAACGTGAAGCGCGGATCGTCGGCGTGTTTGCGGGCGTAGGTGTAGGCGAGGGCGGCGAGCAACAGGGCTCCTGCATGCGTGCTCATATGCATGCCGTCTGCCACTAACGCAATTGAGCCGAACAGCATGCCACCGATAGTTTCTGCGACCATCATGGCCCCGCAGAGCCAAATCACCGCCCATGCCTTGCGCTCGCTTCTCTCGTGGGCCGCCCCTAGAAAGCTGTGGGAATGCTGAAGCGGAACTTTTGAACCAATGGCATCGCTCATGGTGTGCTCACTTGAGATAGGTTCGGACTACTGCGAGCAGTTGCTCCGCGGCCTCCGTATTAAGTGCGCCCGGATACTTCTCCGCATCGACCAAGTGTGTGCGGACATGGTCCTCAACCACTTCCGCCATCAGCCCCGCTATCGCTCCCCGTACCCCCGCGATCAAGTGCATGACCAGTTCACAGCCAGACTCGCCATCGAGCGCACGCTCGATGGCCTCTACCTGGCCTCGGATGCGACGGACCCGTGCAAGGAGCTTTTTCTTTTCACGAATAGTATGCGACATAGTTAATTTATAGCATACCCCCCTTATCTATTCTAGAATGTGCACGATCGTTTCGAAACGAACTCGATGGCCTCGCGCACGTCGCCTTCACACGCTAAGAGAAAATGACATCGAGGACGGCTAAAATGCCCACGTCAACTCGGTCGCAACAGCGCTTCCCACGAGGACGAACAAACCCTTTGCGGCTTTAAGCGAAGTTGGTCCCGTTATCGACTGCCTTTCTTTTCACTCGCCTGTATGGTGATACAGGCTTTCAATTCATCTCGTGAGCACCCCAGAGCGAACGACCGCGGCAGAATTTCCGCGCTATTCGAATGGCGAGGTGTTGGCGGACAGTGCCTGCCTCCGATGGCCAGGGCTTTTTGTGCGGCGCTCTCGGTTTCCACGCGCTGTAGATCGATTTCCCGTGCCGGCCACCCCGGAACCGTTGATGTCCTGCGTCCTCGCTGGCTCGGCGGACTTCCGTGAGAGTGACGTCGGTCAGGCGGGAGTGAGGCGGCAGTTGAAGCGCGGCGACATCTTTGTCACTCGCTCAAAGACTCCCTACGAGCTGGAATGGAAATCTCCGGTCGGGGAAGAGCTCGACTTCATCATTATCCACCTTGCGGTGGATCAGTTCCTTGCGGCGTTGGAAGCTGTGTATCCAGGCAAGGTTGACGAGGTGGAAGTGGTCGACTTTTTCGGACGGGATGAAGCGCTCGCGCATCTGTGCTTCGCGTGCGCGGAGATGCTTTCGATGCGGGTGCCGGGCAAATCGGAGCGCGTCACTGCTCTCAAGCACCTTTTTGCTGCGTATCTCGTTGAGAAATACACGGACGCCGCTTCGGAAAAGCCCGAATACCGTGGAGGTCTGCCGATCGGGAAGCTCCGGAAAGTGGAGGACTATGTGCGCGAGCGGCTCGCTGAGGATATTTCTATCGAGGTGTTGGCCGAGTTAGTGGAACTCAGTTCATTCCACTTTTCGCGGATGTTCAAGCAGGTCACGGGGATGTCACCACTGCAATTCGTCAAGCGAGAGCGTATCGTTCGCGCTCAGAAGCTCATCTGCGAAACCTCCCGAAGTCTCATCGAGATCGCACTCGAAGTCGGCTACACGAGCCCGAGCCATTTTGCTAAGGTCTTCCGGCGTGTCGTTGGCGTGACACCAATGGAGTTCCGTAGCGCGCTGTGAAAGGCGGCTAACTTTTCCCGCACGATCGCGCTAGGCTGCGCAGGATCGCGAGAGAAGCGCTGCGGGTGATGCGGCATACTTCCACCAATCCTGAATCGTTCAGGCGGACCAAAAACCGCACGGACCCGGCGCCAGCAGCGAGAAAGACCACAACGCACAGCCCATACTAACTGAAGCAGACATGAGCACGGCAGCATTTCAAACCATACCGAAGCGAAAACTCGGAATCAGCAACCTCGAGGTTTCGGCCATCGGCTTGAGGTGCATGGGACTGAGCTTCGGCCTCGGCCCCGCCACCGACAAAAAAGAGGCGATCGCCGTGATTCGCTCTGCCGTTGATCGTGGTGTCACCCTTTTCGACACCGCCGAGGCTTATGGGCCGTTCGTCAACGAGGAGTTGGTCGGCGAGGCGCTAGAGCCGGTTCGCGACCAGGTTCTAGTCTGCACAAAGTTCGGCTTCAAAATCGACGAGAAGAACCAGATGGTCGGGCTCGACACAGCCGGCCCGAACGTATCCGCAAGGTGATCGACGCTTCGCTGAAACGTCTGCGGACAGACCACGTTGACCTCCTCTATCAACACCGGGTCGATCCGGCGGTCCCGACGGAAGACGTGGCGGGCGCCGTCAAACAGCTGATCACGGAAGGCAAGGTCAAACATTTTGGCCTGTCGGAAGCGGGCGCCCAGAACATCCGCCGCGCCCATGCCGTCCAGCCGGTGACCGCAATCCAGGACCACTATTCCTTGTGGATGCGCGAGCCCGAAACTAGGAAGCTTTCGCTCTGCGAAGAGCTCGGCATCGGTCTTGTCGCCTGGGGCCAACTGGGACAGGGTTTCCTGACCGGCAAGATTACCAGGGACATGAAGTTCGACGACCCGAACGACCTGCGGAAGGATTTTCCGCGCTTTACGCCGGAAGCGCTCGAGGCCAACTTCAAAGTGGTTGATTTTCTAAAGGATCTGGCCGCCCGAAAGAAGATCACGCCGGCACAAATCGCGCTGGCTTGGCTGCTGGCCCAGAAGCCTTGGATTGTGCCAATTCCGGGTGGCACGAAAATGGACCATGTCGATGACAACCTGCCGGCCGTCGAGGTCAGACTGAGTGCACAAGACCTGCGTGAAATCAACCAAGCCTTTGCCACGATCGACATCAAGGGCGCTCCGTTGTCGGCAGCTCTCGACGCAGCCATCGACCGATAATCTGTAAGAGACGCCAACATACACTGCCGCCAGCTCACAACCCCACAACCCAGGAGAAAACGTTGCAAAAACGCAAACTCGGCAAAAGCGGCCTCGAAGTCTCGGCCATCGGCCTTGGCTGCATGGGCCTCAGCTATGGCTATGGGCCGGCGACCGAAAAGCAGCCAGCCATTCAGCTCATCCGTGCCGCTTTCGACCGTGGCGTCACCTTCTTCGACACGGCGGAAGCCTATGCGCAGGGGGCCAATGAGGAACTGCTCGGCGAAGCGCTTGAGCCGTTTCGCGACCAGGTGGTGATCGCTACCAAGTTCGGCTTCCAGGACGGC
>Ga0210387_10004313_pt1 | contig 10894 bp, 11 predicted proteins | sample IncBWC7OmetaG_FD_160108 | JGI IMG/M metagenome (GOLD analysis project Ga0210387, IMG submission 160108) | Forest soil microbial communities from Barre Woods Harvard Forest LTER site, Petersham, Massachusetts, United States - Inc-BW-C-7-O ... | reverse complement strand
GAGCCAACGCGACCAGCCTGGCGCCGCGTGGAACAACGAACCTGGCCGCCTACGATCTCTTTCTCCAAGGACGCTACTTCTTCTCGAGCGGCACCCCGGCATCGCTCCGTCGTGCCGCAACCTTGTTTCAGCAGGCGATCGCCAAGGACCCGTCGTTCGCGCGCGCGCACGCCGAGCTGGCGATGAGTTACGTGCTGTTATCGCGCTACGGTGGCGCGCGCGCCGATTCCGACATCGCGCTCGGCGAGAAGAGTGCCGTGCGGGCGCTGTCGTTCGATCCCGAAAACGCCGAAGCGCACTTGGCCTTGGGCGATGTCCGCATTCACCAGTGGCGGTGGGCCGAGGCGGAACGCGAGTTGGATCACAGCCTGGAGCTGGATCCCCAGAACCCGCTCGTGCATCTCTGGCACGCCGATCTCTTTCTCGGCCTCGGGCAGGTCGACCAAGCCGTCGATCACGCGAAGATGGCCTACGACCTCGACCCGCTGACGCCGCTCGGGAATCAGACGCTCGGCACGGCATTGGTCGACGCCCACCGCTTCGATGAGGCGGCAACGGCGGCGCGTCACGGGCTCGGGTTGGACTCGACGCTCGCCGGGCTGCATACCGCGCTCATGGAGGCGGAGTTGTTCGGCGGTCACCGGGACAGTGCCGTTGCCGCGGCAAACCGCGCGCTCCGTCTGGCGCGCGGCGCTCCCGGCGTTCGCAGCGTGGCCACGTGGGTGTATATGTCAGCCGGTCGCCAGAACGATGCGGACGGTCTCGTGGCCGAGATGCGCCGAGGTTTGGCGCGCGGCACGGTGCCCGCGCTCGACTACGCCGACGCCCAGCTCGCGCTCGGCAATACTGACTCCGCGCTCGTCTGGGTCGCGCGCAGTGTGCGGCGGCACGACGCCGAGCCGGTGTGGAATGGCTTGGCGTGCGATCCGACCTACGATGGGCTCAAGCGCGACCCCCGCTTCGTCGCGATCATGCAACCCACGGGCATGCACGTCTGCCAGCCGACGAAGTAGTTGATTTTCTGGTGATCGGGCAGTGAGCCGCTCCGGTATCCTCTCGTCCGTACCCCTAACGAGAGGAATTCAAAGTGTCGAAGATCTATTTGATGGGATTCGCGCTTCTCGCTTGCGCCTGCAGCGACAGCTCGACCATGACCGCACCAAAACCCCAAGTGATCGACGTCTCCTTGTGGGTCGCCAACGGCAGCAACGTCCTGGAGTTCGCTCCGGGCATTCTCAAGACCATGGGCATGTCGGGCAGCGCCCCGACCAAGGCCATCAATAGCTCCGCGTTTGTCGCGCCGCAGGGCGTGGTGTTCGACGCCGCGGGCGACCTGTGGGTGATCGATGGCGGCGCGTCCGGCGGCGGCGCTCCAGCTCTGTACGAGTTCAAACCCGCCACACTCAAGGCGGCAAGCGCGACGGCGATGCTGACGCCTGACAATGCGATTCACTACAGCGGGTTCACGTTCATTCAGCAGGCCGTGTTCGACAAGCAGGGCAATCTGTGGGTGACCGACAACGGCGCGGGCGTGGTCGATGTCTTCACGAGCGCGCAGGTGCAGGCGGGTGGCGCGAACGTCACGCCGGCCACGATGGTCTCGTCGAACCCGGCATTCTCCGGCCCGCTCGGGATCGTGTTCGACGCGTCGGGCAACCTGTACATCGCCAACAACGCCTCGACCACGATCTTCGAGTTCACGTCCGGCATGCTGCCGGCGGTCGGCGCTGGCGCCGTCACGCTCGCTCCGGCGTACACGCTGTCCGACAACGGTCACGGCTCGATCCAGGGCCCGTGGGGTTTGATCATCGACGCCGAGGGTGACCTGTGGTCGTCGAACGCGAACGCGCCGAACACGGTCGTCGAGTTCGGAGCGTCGAGCCTCGGTCAGACCGGCAGCCCGACGCCGATGACGACGTTGAGCCCCGTGACGGTCGGTGGTGATCCCAGCCTCGATAGCCCGAACGGTATCGCGTTCGACAACATCGGCGATCTGGCGGCGATCAACTCGCTCAACGCGTTCGGGATTCCGCTCTACGCGAAGACGCTGTTGTCGGCGGGTGGCGCGACGGTTCCCACGCTCTTCACCGCGGGTGCGACCACCACGCTCAATGCGCCTGCCGGCTGCAACTTCGGCCCGGTGTACTAACAGAACCTGCTCTTATAGATGAACGCGCCGGGTTGGCTCCTTGGGCCGACCCGGCGTTCATCTACAAGATGGCTGGTGCTGTGGCCTCGCTCAGGAGATTCATACCGCCAGCGAACAAGAAGGCGAGCGCTAACAAGCCTGGATCGTCCATAGGATCACGTTTGATACCAATGATCGGCGGAAGTGCGTCCTCGCGCGTCAGACCATCACGAGAAAGGGTCTCGACGGTGAACCCTGCCGCGCATACCGTAAGAAATGCAGACAACCGCCGCTCCCAATCGTCCACTGCCCGCGATCCTCGTCGGCGGTCTCATCGCCGGTATTTTGGACATGAGTTACGCCATGCTGGTCTACAGCCCCAAGGCGCCGCTCCTCGTTCCTCAGGCCATTGCGGCTGGAGCACTCGGCGTCGGCAAGCAACTCGGTGGCGCGACCGGTACCACGATCCTTGGCTTCGTCCTGCACTTCACCATTGCCCTTGGCGCCGCGACGGTCTTCTATCTGGTCAGTCGCCAGTGGGCGTTTCTCACGCAACACCCGGTGATCTCCGGAATGATCTTCGGCGCCTGCGTCTACCTCTTCATGCATTTCGTCGTCATTCCGCTCTCGGCCCTGCCGCCCAGTCCCTGGCACTGGTCGCGCCAGATTCGGGAATTCATCTGGCACTGGTTCGGTGTCGGCTTACCCATCGCTTTCTCGGTGCGCCACTACGCGCCGCGCTGACTTGCGATCTCGTTGCGCACCCACGCGAGCCACGGATCAGACGTGCCCCGAATCTGTTCGTTCACCGGGAGCAGCGGAGCCCAGTACGGCGTGTATCGATTCGCTCCCGCGCGAACCAGGAGGAGGAGAAACTGCCCACCGCGCTTGTAGACATCGGCGAAGCATGAGCCTTTCCTTCCCTCAGACCGGACGCCGGGGTACGGGACGGAATATTCGTTGAAGTCGTCGGCGTCCGACACCGTCCCTTCCACGATGATGACCCGCGGCACGGACTCGCCCTTCAGCACGCCGTGGACGTCGAACGCAACGACGTTCGGCGGCCCGGCACCCGCCGGCTGCCACTCGACCGGCGCTTTCTCGATGTCTTTCGGTCGCGCCGTCCGTGCTCCAGTCACCCAGACCACGGCCTCAGCCCGCGCGATCAGCTGCCGCGTCCCCTCGACGCCACTCAGGACTGTCTCGCCTGGCGGCGTGTACAGACTGCACAGCCAGGCGCTCGCAATTGCGGCCAACATGTCAACTCCAGTGCACGGTAATCGGCGGTGACACGCAGATCCCTCAGGTGCCGTCGGGCCCAGGCTGGGTCTGATACGACGGCGGCACCGCGACGGCGGCGAGTGCAGCGCGCACCTGCGCTTGGCCCGCGATCGCACGCCGCCGGCGGTCGAGTGCGAGCACTGCCCCGCCAGGCATTGAAAGAAAAATCCACCACGGCCCGTAGAGTCCATCGCGCCCGATGCCCGTTCCGAACAGGTAGACCGCAATCCATTGTTGCGTCACCGTGCCCGTGCGCCATTCGACTCCGAATTTACCGAACCCCACCAACGCGACGATGACCCACACCCAACGTCGTTTGAGCGGAGACCGCACGACCTGCACGGCTGCATACAGCGAGAAGACGAATATGACGATGCCCAGGAGTGCCGCGACTACGCCCGCCGTTGAGGCATGCCGGAGCGTCATCGCGTTACGAGACTGAAGCGACGAGTCCATAGGCCAGACACGGATCCCCTCCACGCGCCGCTCATCCGCGCCAGTGTCGTCCAGGACGACTTGGATGAGCGCCCACTTGCCGCTCGCGTGCATCTGATACGTGATGGTCCGGCGCGTCGATCCGTTCTGGGTTTGCCAGCTGACGTCGACGATCTGCAGGGAGTCCGGCCGCCCCTGGGGGATGTGGCGTTGCAGCGTGGCGATGCTGTCGACGATGCCATCTTCCATCGCGACTCGCGACACGAGGAGCTTCACGGCCGCCTGCGCCGGTTGATTTTGCAGTGTATCAATGAACCGGCGGGCGTACTGGTCGGTCGCCGGCGGCACGACGCGAGCGACCAATTCGCGCGTCGAGCAACCCGTCGCTGCGAGCGCTACAGCGATGGCGAGGCAGACGCGGTCGCGCGAGTGCGCACGCACGAGTGAAGATTACTTTGCACCAAGAGGAGAGCGCCATGAAGAAGCCCAAGGGACTCACGGATGAGGAACGGGCCGCTATGAAGGAGTACGTCCGCGAGCGGAATGCGGACGCGCGCCGCAGCCGGCCGGCGGACAAGGCGGACGGGGAGAGCGCCGTGCTCGCTGCGATCGCCGCCCTACCCCCGTCGGATCGCGCCATGGGCGAGCGGCTCCATGCGCTCATCACAGCCGCCGCACCAGAGCTCTCACCGAAGACCTGGTACGGGATGCCCGCCTACGCCAAGGATGGCAACGTCGTCTGCTTCTTCCAAAGCGCGCAGAAGTTCAAGACGCGGTACGCGACGCTCGGCTTCAGCGACAAGGCGAACCTCGACGAGGGCCACCTGTGGCCGACCGCGTTCGCGCTCGAGCAGCTGACCCCTGCCGAAGAGGCACGAATCGTCGCGCTCGTGAAGAAAGCGGTGAGCTGAGAGCTCAGGAGGTGCTGTCGAACGTGACCACCTGCTGCACGGAGTCGAGGCCCGGCCGTTGCGTCGCACCGGGAATGGGTGCGACGGCGGTGCCCACGGCGAAGAACTCGATGGCATTCGCGCCCCAGCCCCAGTTGGACTCTTCCACTCGCGCGCCCACGACGCCGGTCCCGCCCCGTTGGACCGCTTCGGCCTGCATCCGTTCCAACGCCAGCTCGCGCGCGGCGTACGTCGCCTCGGTGTAGATCGTCATCTCCTTGTTGCGCCCGATCTGCCTCAGCGCCTGCATGAAGCTCAGGTGCGCGATGTGATAGACGCACGCGCCCATCGAGAGGCTGACTGGGCGATACCCGCCACGAATGAGCTTCCAAAGATCCTGGCCGCTCAAGTCGGACGTGAAGGGACGATTGTCTTTCGTGCGCAGACTCCCCTGGCGTTCACGATGCCGGATGGCAGTGCCAATGGCCTGAAACTCGAGCACGCCCTCCTCCATCGCGTACTCCTTGAACACCAGGCGAACGCCGACCACGCCGTCGGCGCCAAGCAAGTCCGCTTCTTCCTCCATGCGGGTCATGGCGAGCTCGCGCGCCTCGTACATGGCCCCAGTGAGGATCGGCAGCTCCTGGCTCACGCTCCATTTCTGCCATTGGAAGCCGACGTGATAAATGGACGATCCGAGGACCAGCCCGAGCGCCTCGAATCCGGCCTGTTCGACGAGCAGAAACTCATCGACCGAGAGGTCGCTCGTGAAGAACGCGGGTCGATCCCCCGTGCCGCGCATGGCACGAAGTCGCTCGGCCGCCCCTTTGGGGAGATTGGCGGTGGAACCTGCCACATAATCGGGCATGCGTCCTCCTCGTTTATGAGTTCCTTCCATCCAGCCACCTGCGGAGGGCGTCGCGGCCCTGCTCCGTACGCTCGAGCTCGGCGTCGAGTGCCAGCCCAAGCTCCGCGAGAAAGGCATCGATCTCCATCGGATCATTTCGAATTGCTACTCCACGCACCTGCTGGCGACGGTTGGCCTCGAACGCTTCACCCGCTCCGCGCCTCAGGACGTAGACGTAGCCACCGACCGGTAAGTGGATGGCGGTGACGCGCCGCCCCAACAAGGTACGCTCGACTCGTGTGCCGGGCACGACCTCGGCGAGCATCATGACGAGATCATCCAGGAGCGCGGCGCGATCCTCACGACCACGCTGCATGAGGATCGCGGCGACGCTGGCAGACTCGAATGAGGGAGTGTCGTCGACCATCGCCGAATAATACGTAGCCATGGGGAGGACGGTAAGACAGCAAGCTTGGCCACGCCGGGTCGGTTCGCACCTCGCGCATCGTACGACTCGGCGGCTCCGAGGCCGCACGACTTCGCGTCCATGATCCGGACACTACGCCCGAACCCGATCTCGTGACCGACGTATTCCTTCCCGTGATGTGATATTCCAACGTGCCGGTTCGCCTCTCAAGTCGTCTCGCTCGCTGCGCGCTCGGGGTAACTCTGGCGCTGTCCGCGTGGCCCCTCGGGGCACAGGTCCTTCCGATTATCCCGCCGCTCGCGACGCTCCCATCCGCGCGAGTGTCGATCGATGCGCAGCACGGAGTCTTGCTGATCGAGCTGCCTCCGACTGACCTCCCCGCGTCGACTCCGCGCGACGAGTCGATGGTCAGTCTGCCCGCGTATCAGGTGCGGATCCCACTCGACCTGGCCCTGGCCAGCGTGAAGGTCGACGTCCTCGATAGCGCGGGGCATGAGTTGCCGAGGACGTTCTTGCATCACCTCACGCTGACGGATCCGGGTCGGCGCGAGTTATTCCTGTCTACGCAGCTGCATATTCTGGCCGTCAGCAAGGAGACGCCGACCATCGCGATGCCGACGTTTTTGCTTGGTATGCCCCTCCCGCGCGGGGAGCGACTGCTGACAATCGGCATGCTGACAAATCCCACGCGCACTGTGCATCACGGCGTGCGCATTCGAGCGACGCTCGGGTACCGGCGCCTCGGATTCTTCCCTCTCTTCCAAGCTTTTCCATGGGGCATGGATGCGATGTTCCCGCTCGGCCATCCGCCCGACGGGACCAAGGGCTTCGATCTCGCGCCGGGGCGCACGGTCCGCTACTGGGACTCGAGTCCAGCGGTGTCCGGATATCTCATCGGCATCGGCGGGCACATGCACGACTATGGCGTCAGCCTCGAGTTGGCTGACATGACGACAGGGCAGGTGCTATGGCACGGTACCCCGGTGCGTGATTCGGCCGGACACGTGCTGTCGATGCCGACGACGTGGTTTCATAGCTGGCACAGTGTCGGCATTCACATAGAGCCCACCCACCGTTATAGAATTTCCGCCACGTATGAGAATCCCACCGGCCATCTGTTACCGGACGGAGGGATGGGCGCGGTCGGCGGGCTCTTTGTTCCGGACCGCGGTACCCACTGGCCGGCGGTCGACAGCACGAACGCCGTCTATCGGCAGGATCTCTACGACGTCGTCGTGTCGGTTGGGTCGGGCCAGGCGATGGTAATGCCCTAGCGCGCGTCAATCCGCGCGATGATCGTGACCAGCAAACAACTCCTCCCATGGTTGATCGCGGTCGCGTTCTTCATGGAGTCGCTGGACACCACGATCCTTAATACGGGTGTGCCGACGATCGCGGCGGCACTCCACGTAGCTCCACTCAGCATGAAGTCGGTGCTGGCCAGCTACACGCTGAGCCTCGCGGTGTTCATCCCCATCAGCGGCTGGATGGCGGATCGATTCGGCACGCGAAGAGTGTTCGCGTCGGCGATCGCCACGTTCACGCTCGGCTCGTTGCTCTGCGGGCTGTCCACCAACATCCATGCCCTCGTCGCGTGCCGAGTCCTTCAGGGCTGCGGCGGCGCCATGATGGTTCCGGTCGGTCGGCTCACGATCGTCCGGACGTTCGCGAAGTCCGAGCTCGTCACCGCCATGAGTTTCGTCGCGATCCCGGGCCTGGTGGGACCCATGCTCGGACCCGTCATCGGTGGCTTGATCGTCACGTACTTCCATTGGCGACTCCTGTTCTTTGTGAACATCCCGATCGGCATCGTCGGGCTCTTCATGGCGTATCGGCATCTCCCCGATTACCGCGAGCACACCGATCCGCTCGATGTCACGGGACTGCTTCTGTTTGGAGCGGGAGTCTCGCTCCTGTCGTATGTCCTCGAAGTCTTTGGTGAGCACCGGCTGAGCCCCACGACCATTCTCGTCGAGCTGGCCCTTTCCATCGTATTGCTCGGCGCCTACGGCGCGCACGCGATGCGTTCGCCGCATCCCGTCCTGCGCCTGGCGCTGTTTCGCATTCGCACGTTCCGCGCGTCGGTCCTCGGCAGCTTCTTCACGCGGCTCGGCATCGGCGGGATCCCGTTCTTGTTTCCGCTGTTGTACCAGGTCGGCCTGGGATTTACGCCGGTGCAGTCCGGACTTCTCGTGATGCCTCAAGCCTTGGCGGCTCTCAGTTTCAAGGTGACCATGCCGCGCATTCTGAGGACCTTTGGTTATCGAGGCGTGCTCATCTCGAATACGCTGCTCATTGGCTTCCAGATCATGCTGTTTGCCACGATCGGCCGCGGCACGCCGGTCTGGCTCATCGTGGCCGAGGTCTTCTGCTACGGATTCTTCACGTCGCTCCAATACACGAGCATGGGCACGCTCGCCTTCGCCGACGTCGACGAGCCCGACGCGTCGAGCGCGAGCTCGATCGCGAGCACGGTACAGCAGATGGCGGTCAGCTTCGGCGTAGCGTGCGCGTCACTCGTTACGGCGTTCTTCATTCCCGATCCGCACGGCTCGAACCCCGTGCAGTTCATTCAAGGCGTGCACCGCGGGTTTCTCGTCCTCGGCGCGATGACGCTCGTGTCGACGCTCGTCTTCGTCCAACTCAAACGTGGCGATGGCGATGCGGTGAGCGGGTCGGTGCACGTTGGCTGACCGCGCGCTCGATCAGAGGCATCCGTGGTTTGACCTTCAGCGGCAACGTAGTGCATCTCGTCGCACGTCGTTATTGTAGACCACATGACTTGCCCTGCTCGCGCGTGCGTTGTTTTCCTGGTCCTCGCCGCCTGCTCGTCGGCCACCAATCCGAGCGCGGGTTTGCCGGGCCCACAAGGCACAGTGTTGACCACAGTCGTCCACGGAACGCCGTGGCGCGTCGGCGACACGACCAAAGTGGACCTCGTCATCACGGACACGTCGTCGAGTACTGCCGTCTTCGAGCTCCTAGAGCCGGTTCCGACGTTGGAGATCCTCGACGCGAGCGGCGATAGCATTCCGGTCACGTACCTGGGCCCGCCCAATTTCCTCAGTCTCTCGGTCGGCTCCGGCGCGACGGTCGTGACATCGGCGATCCTGGGCGTCGGTGGTACGCCGGGCGGGACGACGATCACCGCCAATCTGACACCGGGCACCTACACGGTCGCCGCATGCCTCGTCGGCGCTCCCGGTGAGTGCGGCCAGCCGGTGTCGGTCACCGTGAGTCAGTGACCGATTCTACCGATTGGTCTTCGCGATCCAGGCCTTCAGGGGGTCGATCCATTCGGGGCGTGGCTCGAAAAAGGCACCATGCGCCTTGCCGGTCGATATCGCCACTTCTTTGAATGACCTCAAGTGACTTCGCTCGGCAAGTTTCGAACACGATCCGAGCTCGTCCGAGGTTTCGTAAATGGACAAAAAATTGCCGCCGAAGACTATAGCGGGACCCGAGTCCACGACGAAGTCGCCCCCGGAGCAAATCGCCAGTATCGCCGTATTGATCCCTTCTGACGCAAGGTGACCGGAAGCAAGCGCCGTAATTTGCCCGCCGCGAGAAAAGCCCACGAGCGTCACTCGGCTCGGCTTTACACCGGCTTCCAGCAGTCGATGCACCCACGATTCCAACTGATTGACATGTGTCTCGAGCTCGACCCCCTTCTTGCGCTGGACGGCAATGAGGTTGAACCCACCGTCCGTGAAGAGGGAATCTTTGATCCGCGGGAAATCATAGACGCCGTACTTCGGCGATACGGGTCTCGGATCCTCGCCCTCTGCTATGAGCCCATGAGAGAAGATGACATATCGCTCATTGGCATGGATCTGAGACGGGAATTGCTCGTAGATCTGAGCCGTCTGGCTCTTCGCGACGCTACTCAGAGTCAGGCCGGAGCACATAACGAGCGCTCCGAGTATGATGCGCGGCTTCATGCGCCGGGTTGGAGCAAGGTCTGCACCTGCGTCTCCGCGTCAATGCCGCCGCCATTCGGGGCGTTCAACCCGAACAGGGTCACGAGACAATCTCCCGCTTGAACCGGGATGTTCACCTTCTGAAACACGGTTTGCGTCACCGCCATCTGCCCCACGCCGTTGATCGGAGCGCTGAAGAGAAGTTGTGCAGTTGGGGGAATATCGCCAGCGTACTGACCGCCCACATCGGTGCGGCCTGAGGAATCGACCGGAATCGCACTCGGGCAGCCGCCCGGCACGAGATAGATGTCGTTGACCACCTGCCACGCACCTGGCGGAGCGGGAACGCCGAAGGGACTATCACTGATATCACCGACGAAGGCCAGAATCGTCCCCGCTTGCGGGATCGTGTTCTCCTGCACGAATTGCAGCGAATCGTTCGTGGTGCTACCGGCACCTACGTTTGCGCCCCAGACCGACTCCTGACCGGTCGCCAGGAGCTCCGCGGTGGACGGCGACGAGACGGTGGAGTACCGCATCGTGAGTGCGCTGGTCATGGTGACTGGGGAGCCGCCTTCCCAATCCAGCAGGACCACCATGCAGTTGAAGACGGGGAGTCCCACGGGCAGCTGGAAATTCACCGTCACATTCGTGGAACCCTGGTTCGGGTCCTTGAGGATGAAGCCCTGAACCGGCTGAACATTCGGGAGGGTGTCATAGAGCGCCCCGTAGTTGGCGTATACTCCGCCGCTCTGCGGACATGCGCCGGGCATCGTGGCGACAGTGATAAGCGCTTCATTGAAGGCCGCCGTGGGCGAGGACATGGAGAGTGTCCCCTTCAATCCCAATAAGCTTTGCTGGCCGGCCGGCAGCGGAAAGGCGTACACGAAGATCTGTTCGGGCTGCGCCGCTTGCTGCGCATTCAACGTCACCGAAGCGCTCAGGTTCAACGTGTTGGTGCCATTG
>Ga0210387_10004312_pt1 | contig 10894 bp, 7 predicted proteins | sample IncBWC7OmetaG_FD_160108 | JGI IMG/M metagenome (GOLD analysis project Ga0210387, IMG submission 160108) | Forest soil microbial communities from Barre Woods Harvard Forest LTER site, Petersham, Massachusetts, United States - Inc-BW-C-7-O ... | reverse complement strand
AAGGTCACCATGGGTAAGGCCGGGCACAACGAGCGTTGCGGCAAGGCCAATGAAGAACATCAGCGGCATGGTGACGCTGTAGAAAGGCATCACGACGGCGTTGCGGCGCAAAGTGTCGCTGCTCTTCGCGGAAAAGCTGGCGCCAAAGAACTGTGGCCACATGTAGAACCCGACCGCGACCAGTACAACCGTGGAGATGTACCAGGAATGCCCAAGATTCGTGGTGGCTCCCGGCATAACCAGGTGAGCAGGCTTGGCGCGCACGAGTTCAGCGAACATCCAGCCAATGCCGCCAAAATAAATGTAAGGAATCGCCACACCTACGAAGACAGCCGAAAACAGCAGCAGCAGATCCTTCAACACGCTGACCCACGCGACACCTCGGATTCCGCTCGTCAGCACAAACGCGGCCACAATTACGAACGAAATGACCATCGCGGGGGTGCGCTGGATGGCTCCGTAACTCGCTACTTCCACGATCATCCCGAGTCCCACGAGCTGAAGCTGCAAATAGGGAATGATGAAGACGATCCCCACCAACGCAACAAACGCCGCAAGATATTTGTTGTTGTACCGCACATGAAAGAAATCGGCTTGTGTCTGCAAACGGTATTTCCGACCAACTTCCCAAACCTGAGGCAGAATGAAGAAAGAAACCACATACATCAGCGGCTGGTACCCAAGAACGTATAGAACCGGTGCGCCTTTCGAGTACGCCCAGCCACTGGCCCCGAGAAATGTGAACGTGGTGTAGACCTCTCCCGCCATCAGCAGCCACATCAACAGCATTCCGAAGCCTCTGTCGCCTACGGTCCATTGTTCCAGATCCATTTTGCGGCGGGTTCCGGCATAAAAACCGATGAACGCCCCTACGAAGACGATCACCGCGATGAATGCCAGGGCCACAAAGCTTGAGTTCACGGCCTGCCGCCGTCTTCGCGATGTGGCTCAGAAGCGCGGGGCGCCTCCAGTTGATATGCGCCCCACATGCACAGCGGCGTGAGGAGCAGCCATGTGATCAGCCAGAAGAAGTTGAACGGCAAACCCAGAACCATGGGATCAATGCGGTCCCACAGAGACACGGAAAAGCAGATTGCGACAAATGGAATCAGCGCTAACAGAATCGCGCCAACGGATGGCTTGCGCACTGATGCTCCTTGCAGCCAGATCCAACCTATGATTCACGCCCGAAGAGGGGGACAGCAATGCCGGTGATTCTCCGTCAGAAAGAGAGGAAGGGCAAGCGGAAAGACAATTCGATCAGTATCTCAGTGTTTCGCCGGGAGAAACGTAAGTGGCGCGACTCACGGGGACGAAACACTCGATTCTTTGGGAGTACGATCGTTGGATCTCGCCTTGGTGGATTTATGGCGCTAAAATCAGCGGACGCTAATGAGTTTCCCCGCAGGGGTTCAAATCGTACGAGATCCTTTCTCTCCTGGGGGCGGGAGGGATGGGCGAGGTTTTTAAGGCCCGCGATTCCAGACTCCACCGCATCATCGCTTTCGAAAACTTTGCCGGCGGAGAAGGTTGCTGATGCCGGCTGTAAGCGACGGTTCCTGCTCGAAGCCCAGGCTGCCTCAAGGCTGAATCATCCCAACACTGTCACGATCTAGGACATCTTTGAAGAGCAAGATGTTTGCTTCATTGCGGTGGAGTATGTTGCAGGGACTACCTTGGATCTGGCAAATAACGGCGGCCTGCCCTTGAAAGACACGATGAAGTATGCCGCTGAGATTGCCGATGCGCTCGCTGCCGCCCACTCGGCCGGTGTGATCATCGCGATTTGAAACCGGCGAACGTCATCATCACCGAAGATGGCCGCGGCTGATCGACCATGGCCGGCTCGGACCAATATGGACCTTGGCACGGCCCAAAGGAATTCCTGGCATTCTCGCCTATGAACCGACGTTCGAACGACGTGACGGCGCAAAGCGCCGCGATTCTTTAGTGGTTGCGCCAGCGCGAGAGCGAGATGGCTGCACTGCTGGCGGACCTTGTCGCGATCCCAACGGAAAATCCTCCGGGTAAAAACTATCGCGCTTGTGTGGATTTTTTGGAGTCCCAACTGCGGCAAGTGGGTCTTGATTGTGAGCGCCTGGGACCCGGCGCTTCGAGAGATGACGCCGCGAATTCTCCTGAGAGTCTGCTCGCGTCCTACGGCAGTGGAGAACGCGCCCTCTATTTTCACGGGCATTACGACGTGGTCCAGGCGCAAACCTCGGCGCAGTTTCAGCCTCAACGGAAGGATCACTTTTTGTTTGGGCGCGGCTCTGCGGACATGAAGGGCGGAATTGTAGCCATGCTCTATGCCATTCGCGCGCTGAAAGAAATCGCGGTGGACTTGAAAGGCAGAATTGGATTGGCGCTCGTTCCCAATGAAGAAACGGGTGGAATGGATGGCACGGCGTGGCTGGCACAACAAGGATTGCTAGGCCGGGACGGCATCGGAATGCTCTTGGCGGAACCAACCAGCGGCGTGGAGTGGAACGCAAATCGTGGCGCCTTTCCTTGCGCGTGCGCGTGTTTGGCAAGCCTGCGCAGGCGGGTCTGCAACATCAGGGTGAAAATGCGTCTACGCTGCGCAGGGAATGCCGACCTTTACCTATGGCCCCTGGTTTGCTCTCCGTGGCGCACGGCCCAAACGAATATGTCGACCTGAGAAGAATTGTCGACACCGCCGCCATCTATGCATTGACACCGATAGAAATGCTAACCGCATAGCGCTGGCCCCTCAGTCTGTAGCCGCTTCCTTGTCGACTACATACCTTGCGCTTCTATGGGTTCTGACCTAATCTATATATAGAAGGTCGAGGTATAAGCGATGGCGCCGCCAAAAACGGATCTCCCTCAAGGCACGTTGGATCTCTTGATCTTGAAGGTTGTCGCGCTTGGTCCCGTCCACGGATACGCGATTGCCCAACGATTGGAGCAAGTTTCGCGCGGTGTGGTCCAGGTTCCGGAGGGGTCGCTGTACCCCGCTCTGCACCGGCTTGAAAACCGCAACCTCCTGGCCGCGGATTGGAAGGAGACCGAGACGGGACGCGAGGCAAAGTTCTATCGCCTGACGGGGAAAGGCCGCAAGCAGCTCTCGACGGAAGCTGCCAGTTGGCAACGATTGATCGATGCAATCGCGCTCATCCTCGGAATGGCCGATGGGGGTGCGCGATGAACTGGTTCCAGCGTCTCTGGCAAGGAAAGAAAATGGAGGAACAGCTCGAAAAGGAACTGCGCTTCCACCTCGACCAACATGTAAACGAGCTGATCGCGCGGGGCGACGCTCCCGACCTCGCACAGCGAAATGCCCGGCTTGCTCTTGGCGGTCCCGAGCAAGTTAAAGAGAACTGTCGCGATGCCCGTGGCACACGCTGGCTGGAGGACTTGTTTCAGGATTTCCGTTATGCGCTTCGTACGCTACGCCAGCGGCCTGGCTTTGCTGCCGTCGCAATTTTGACGCTTGCGCTGGGCAGTGGAGCGACGACCATCATGTTCACGGTTATCAATGGCGTCCTATTGAAGCCGCTGGCTTACCCGGAAGCCGACCAACTCGTCACGCTGCACGGAAAGACGGAAAAGTATGGTGAGCAGTGGGGCTTTTCCTATCCTGAGTTTCACGACTATCAAAGTACGAGCCGCACTTTGCGTTCCGTGGCTGCATGGACATATGGCGGAGGTACAGTAACTAAGCCTGGGGAAGCGGAGTATCTTTTCGGCCGCCACATCTCGTCCGGATTGTTTGCTGTTCTCGGCGTTCCGCTCGTCGCAGGCCGCGCGTTTCTGCCGCAAGAAGACCAACCCGGCGCTGCACCGGTCGCGGTCCTCGGCTACGGTCTATGGCAGCGTCGTTTCGGCGGAAGTCCAGAAACAATCGGGCAGCAGATTGTCGTTGACGGGAAACCGTACACCATCGTCGGAATCGCGCCCGCGGAACTTCGCTTGGATGGCGAAGCCGACATATACACGCCGCTCGGCCAGAGCACCGAGCCGAGAATGCAGAATCGCGGTGCGTTTTTCATTCATGTTCTGGGTCGTCTTCAGCCGAACGTGACGCTCGCGCAGGCACAGACCGAGCTATCAGTGATTGCGCGGCAACTCGCAACCCAATACCCAGAGGACAATCAAGGACGCGACATGCTGGCGCATCCACTGAGCCAAGAGGTGGTCGGAGATGTCAGACCCACACTATGGCTGCTGCTCGGAGCGGTCAGCCTGGTACTGCTGATCGCTTGTGTGAATGTCGCCAGCTTGTTGCTGGCACGGGCGGTTTCGCGCCGGCGAGAACTGGCCATGCGCGTGGCCCTGGGCGCGAGTCGCGGCCGCTTGGTCCGCCAATGTCTGACCGAGAGCAGTGTGCTGGGGATTTCTGGTGGCGCGCTGGGCATACTGCTGACCTTCGTTGGCATTCATCCGTTTGTATCTCTTTGGCCAGGAAGTTTGCCGCGTGCCGAGGATGTCCAGCTCGATTGGCGTGTTCTGCTGTTTGCCCTCGGCGTGTCGCTGCTCAGCAGTTTTCTTTTCGGCCTCGCACCGGCTTTGCGTGCTCCGCGTGAACTGGAGCGATCGCTCCGCGGCGGAGCCCGGAGCCTTGTTGGAAACACGCGTCGTTTGCATAGCGGTTTTGTGGTGGCTGAAGTCGCCCTTGCAGTGGTGCTGCTGGTCTCGGCAGGAATACTGGGTCGTACGCTGCTGCGCTTGTCGTCGCTCGATCCCGGTTTTAATACCCAAAAGGTGCTTTCCGCGCACGTGGCGCTTTCTCCCGCTGTGCTTCATAGCCCGGCGAAAGCGCGCGCTGCTTGGGAGGATATCCTGGACCGCGCCCGCCGCTTCCCGGGAGTGCAGTCCGTCGCGCTGGCCGACGTCGTCCCTATGCGTGTAGGAGAGGCTTCCGTGGGCTATTGGGCCACACCAGTCCAACCCCCGCCGGACCACACTCCTCTCGCGCTTACATCAATTGTTACGCCAGATTATCTGAGCGTCATGGGGATCGCACTGCGCCGGGGCCGTTTCTTGAATGAACAAGATCGCATCGGCCATGAAATCGTCGTCGTGATTGACGACAATTTGGCGCAACATGCCTTCGCTGGAAGCGACCCGGTTGGCAAGCCCCTGTGGCTTCAGGGAATGGCCTCCAACCCAACAAAAATCGTGGGTGTGGTGGCCCATGTGCGCCATTGGGGGCTCGCCGGCGATGATCAATCGCGGGTACGCGATCAAATCTACGTTTCATTCTGTCAGCTACCAGACCCTCTAGTGCCTTTCCTTTCTTCGGTAATGTCAATCACCGTCCGCACCAACATCTCGCCCTTGAATGTAGTCGAACCGCTGCGACGGGAACTGCGCGGGCCTGGCGGTGACCAGACGCTCTACGACGTTCATACGATGGACGACCTCGCGAGAGCATCACTCGACCGGCAACGCTTTCTCTTGTGGCTATTCGGCATATTCGCCGGCTTAGCTTTGCTGCTGGCGTGCATCGGCATCTATGGTGTGCTGACGTATCTGACAAACCAACGTGTACCGGAAATCGCATTGCGTATGGCGCTGGGAGCCAGCACCGGCAATGTCATGCGCCTCGTGCTCGGGCAGAGCTTTGGAACGATTGTCGTCGGCATCGGTGCAGGTATTTTCGGCGCTGTAGCTGCGGGCCGTCTTTTGCAACATCTGGTTTACGGAACGCGGCACGCCGATCTATCGACTCTTGCGATCATGATTCCTATCCTTCTGGCCGCTGCGTTGTTCGCGAGTCTCATACCGGCCCGTCGCGCAAGTCAGGTAGATCCAATAAGCGCGTTGCGCCAGGAGTAGCGCGGCATCCACTTCTGCGTTTCTATCCTGATCGACGCGCTGACCAACGAGATCGAGGAGGATCAAACGGACGAGGACAAAAAACCACGCAAGAGGTCGAAGCCGAAAAGCAAAAGGACAAAAATCGCGGCCAGCAAGACGACAAAGCCCAACCACGAAAAAGCCCAAGCCACACAAAAAGCAAGCTGACCCTGTCCGTGTCTCTTCGGCAGGGCGTGGCGAACCTCGGGCCGGAATCGCAGCCACCAACACTTTGTGCCAAGAGATGACTTCCCCTCCCCATCTGTGCCATCCTCTACCGGAAGTTCGCTCCGGCGAAGGGACCCATGCTCAAACGATTCAAGGATTTGACCGAGAAGGAAATCTTGGCGATTGCGATTGCCAACGAGGAAGAGGACGGCCGCATCTACGGCGAATTCGCGGACGCCCTTCGCGACTCCTACCCGGCCACCGCGGAAATGTTTGAAGAGATGCGCACCGAAGAGGGCGGCCATCGCGACCGATTGCTGACCATGTTTGGCGAGCGGTTCGGCGACCGCATTCCTCCCATCCGTCGCGAAGACGTTCGCGGATTTCTGCAACGCCGGCCGGTGTGGATGATCCGCCCGCTGGGTGTGAAGCAGGCGCGGCGGCAAGCGGAAATCATGGAAATGGAGGCAAGTCGCTTTTATTCGCGTGCGGCCAGCTTGACCCGGGATGTAAAAATCCGCGAGTTGCTGAATAGGCTGGCCGATGAAGAGCGAAAGCACACCAAAGCCGCCGGTGAGTATGAAGAGAAACACTTAACCGAACAGGCCAAAGACCTGGAGGAGCAGTCGCATCGCCGCCTGTTCATGCTGCAGTATGTGCAGCCAGGCTTGGCCGGATTAATGGACGGGTCGGTTTCCACGCTCGCGCCGCTATTTGCCGCCGCGTTTGCAACGCAAAAAAGTTGGGACGCGTTCCTGGTCGGCATGGCCGCCAGTATCGGCGCGGGCATCTCCATGGGCTTCGCGGAGTCGCTGTCCGACGACGGCTCCCTCACCGGGCGCGGCTCTCCCTGGATTCGTGGCGCAGTAACGGGCTTGATGACGACGGCTGGCGGTTTGGGGCACACCCTTCCCTACCTGATTCCGCAATTTCGTGTGGCTACGGGCGTAGCCATCATGGTGGTTGCGGTGGAGCTCGCTGCCATCAGTTACATTCGCCACCGCTACATGGACACGCCATTCCTGCAAGCCGCATTCCAGGTGATTCTCGGCGGCGTTCTGGTGTTCCTCACCGGCTGGCTGATCGGTAGTTCCTAGAACAAGCTCTCGGCCCTAACTTAACTTAGTCCGAGTGAACCGCTGCGTGGGACGGGACAGGCTGCTTGCGGAAACCGCGGCGGAGAGCGGACTGCAGCCGGTCCATGTAAATATAAACCACCGGCGTAGTAAACAACGTCAGCATCTGGCTGAGAATCAATCCGCCGACGATCGCAATGCCCAGGGGACGCCGCAGTTCTGCGCCAACGCCGGTGCCCACAGCCAGCGGCAGCGCGCCAAACATCGCGGCCATGGTGGTCATCATGATGGGACGAAAGCGAAGCAGGCAAGCCTTGTAAATCGCCTGGTCGGGTGGCTTCTGCTCTTCGCGTTCGGTTTGCACTGCGAAATCGATCATCAAGATGGCGTTCTTCTTCACGATTCCGATCAGCAAAATAATTCCAATCAGCGCGATGATGCTCAGATCCATGTTCATCAGTTGCAGAGCGAGCAGCGCGCCAATGCCCGCGGATGGAATCGTCGAAAGAATCGTGATGGGATGAATGAAGCTTTCGTAGAGAATGCCTAGAACAATGTACACCGCGCCGAGGGCCGCCAGGATGAGCACCAGTTGATTGGAGAGCGAATCCCGAAACGCCTGCGCAGTGCCCTGGAACGTCGCGTGGACGGTGCTGGGGACGCCTAGTTGCCGCCGCGCTTCTTCGACGTGTTCCACGGCAGGCCCCAAAGAGGCGCCAGGCGCAAGATTGAACGACAGCGTGATGGACGGGAAGATTCCCTGGTGATTGACCGACAGCGATGTGTTGGCGTGCTCGTAGTGCGCGAAACTGCTCAGGGGAACGAGTTTCCCAGACTTCGATGGTGCATAAATCAACTTCAGCGCGTCAGGATTCTGCTGAAATTCCGGCGCAACTTCCAGAACGACGTGGTACTGATTCAGTCCCTTATAAATATTGGAAACTTGTCGCTGCCCAAAGGAATCCCCCAGAACATTATCGATGTCCTGAATGGAGACTCCCAGGCGCCCCGCGGTGTCGCGGTCAATGGAAAGATAGGATTGCAGCCCCTTATTCTGCTGGTCGGAATTGATATCGCGCAGTTCCGGAATCTGCCGCAGGCGATCCATGATGATGGGAGCCCAGTGATACAGATCGTCGAGATTGTCTGCCTGCAACGTGTATTGATACTGCGCCCCGCCGAAGCGCCCGCCGACGGTCACGTCCTGAACCGATTGCAGGAAGAGTGAAGCGCCAGGGATCCCAGAGGTCTTGTCGCGGAGCCGCGCAATGATATGGTCGGCGTCGATCTTGCGCTCAGACAAGGGCTTCAATTGCGCGAACATGCGTGCGGTGCTGGTACCGTTTCCCCCGCCGGTGAAGGCGGTGACGGTATCAACCGCGGGGTCTGCCCGAACGATATCGACGAACGCGCGCATTTTCTTGGACATTTCCACGAACGACGTATCCTGATCGGCCTGAATGAATCCATTAATGCGCCCGGTGTCCTGCTGCGGGAAAAAGCCCTTGTTGACGTGCTTGAACATGTAAACGCTCAGGCCTGCGGTAAAAATCGTGACGCAGAGGATCAGGAACTGGTGGCGCAAAACCCAGCGAAGCGAAAGGTCGTAGCCATGGAGCATGCCGTTGAACGAGCGCTCCGAAAGTCGGTAGAAAAATCCATGCTTCTTTTTCTCCTCGTGCTTCAGGAAGCGCGCGCACATCATAGGCGTGGTGGTGAGCGACACGAAAAGAGAAACGCCGATGGCCACGCTGAGCACCACCGCGAATTCGCGGAACAGACGCCCCACAATACCGCTCATCATCAGAATCGGGATGAACACGGCCACCAGCGACGCGCTCATGGACAGCACGGTGAACCCGATCTCGCCGCAGCCCTTCATGGTGGCGTGGTACGGACCGAGCCCGTTTTCCATGTGCCGGCTGATATTTTCGATGACCACAATGGCGTCATCCACGACGAAACCGGTGCAGATCGTCAGCGCCATCAGAGAAAGATTGTCGATGGAGTACCCGAACAGGTACATCAGCCCGAACGTTCCCACCAGCGAGAGCGGAACCGCGACGCTGGGAATAATAGTGGCGCGATAATTTCGCAGAAACGCAAAGACCACGAGAATCACCAGGCAGATGGAGATGACCATGGTGCGCTCGACATCGTGAACCGAGGCGCGAATCACCACCGTGCGGTCGATCAGGATGCTCAGATCCATGGCCGGGGAAATGGAAGATCGTAGCCAAGGCAGTGTGGCTTTCACCCGGTCCGCGGTTTCGATCATGTTCGCGCCCGGTTGCCGGAAGACCGCCAGAATCACACCGGGCTTGGCATCGGAAAGTCCCAGGTTGCGGATATCCTCCACGGAATCCGTCACGGTAGCGATGTCTTTCAAGCGCACCGGCGCGCCCACATGTCCCGCCACGATTAGCGGCTCATATTCATAGGCCTTGAACAGTTGATCGGTGTCAGAGATCTGCCAAGTCCGGCTGCCGTCCGACAACGAACCCTTGGCCTGATTGGAATTGGCCGACTGCAGCGACTTGCGCACGGTCTCCAAGCTGATGCCGTAGCTGTTCAGCAGCTGGGGATTCACCTGCACACGTACAGCAGGGCGCGCGGCTCCCCACACAAACACCTGGCCGACACCTTCCACTTGAGCAATCTTTTGGGCAAGGATGGAATCGGCCGCGTCATAGACGTCTTGGCGCGGAATCGTGTCCGAGGTCAACGACAAAATCAAGACCGGAGCATCCGCGGAATTCACTTTGCGGTACTCGGGTTGGCTGGGCAAATCGGCCGGAAGTTGGCTGCGTGCGGCGTTAATCGCAGCCTCGACGTCGCGAGCGGCCGCGTTGATGTCGCGATTCAAGTCAAACTGCAGCGTAATGCCGGTGTTGCCTAGCGTCGATGACGAAGTCATCTGCGTGACGCCGGCGATGCGGCCGAACTGGCGTTCCAAAGGAGTTGCCACGGAGGACGCCATAGTTTCGGGACTGGCCCCCGGCAAACTGGCGCCCACGCCAATGGTAGGCAAATCGACTTGCGGCAACGGGGCAACCGGAAGAAAGCGAAACGCGATCACGCCCGAAAGCAAGATGGCAATCGTCACCAGCGACGTCGCAACCGGTCGCCGGATGAATGGAGCGGAGAAATTGGATTGAAAATTCATCCGCTAGTCTCCGAGTGCCGCTTCATCCGCGGTGTTGGTTATCCCGAGATGCAGCCGGCTTGCCAACCAGTCAAACGCCAGGTAAACCACCGGGGTGGTGTAGAGCGTCAGAATCTGGCTCAGGATAAGTCCACCCACGATGGTGATACCCAATGGCCGGCGAAGTTCCGAGCCCACGCCAGAACCCAGCGCCAGCGGCAAACCACCGAGCAGCGCGGCCATCGTGGTCATCATGATCGGCCGGAAACGCAGCAGGCAAGCCTCATAAATCGCGTCCAGCGGCTTCTTTCCCTGGGTACGCTCAGCTTCCAGCGCAAAATCGATCATCATGATGGCGTTCTTCTTCACGATGCCGATCAATAGAATGATGCCGATCAGCGCAATGATGCTGAATTCCGTCCGACACAGAAGCAGCGCGAGGATGGCGCCAACTCCGGCGGAAGGCAGCGTCGAAAGAATCGTAATCGGATGGATGTAGCTCTCATACAGAATCCCCAGCACGATGTAGACGGTGATCAGCGCGGCCAGAATCAGCAGTGGCTCGTTCGCCAGGGAACGCAGGAAGGCCGCGGCAGTGCCCTGGAAGGTGGCTTGAATGCTGGGCGGCATGCGGATGTCTGCGCGCGCCTGTTCGATAACCGTGGTCGCGTCGCCTAGC
>Ga0210387_10004310_pt1 | contig 10896 bp, 8 predicted proteins | sample IncBWC7OmetaG_FD_160108 | JGI IMG/M metagenome (GOLD analysis project Ga0210387, IMG submission 160108) | Forest soil microbial communities from Barre Woods Harvard Forest LTER site, Petersham, Massachusetts, United States - Inc-BW-C-7-O ... | reverse complement strand
CTATCCGGACATGCAGGGCGTCCTCGACAATCCCGACGCCGCCTATGCCAAGCTGCGCGAGATGGGCAAGGGTCTGTTCGGGCCGAACGGCGCCAACCTCGGCAATCTCAATCTCGGTGGCCTGCTGGGTTCGCTGACCGGAAACCAGCCGACCGACAATGGCAACGACAGCAACAACAACGGCGGCGGGTCCAACGACCAGCTCGGCGGCAATATTGCCGGGACGATCGGCTCGCTGATGAAGAGCTTTGGCGGCAGCCGCGGCATCCCCGCACCGGGGCAGCAGTCCTCGTCCCCGCCGGCCCAAGCCCAGACCCCCCCGGAAGTCCCGCCGTCAGCCCGGGCTCAGCAGGCGCAGACCGACAATTCGGCGCCCCAGCAGGACAGCCAGCCGATGAATGACGTGTTGCGGCAGCTGTTCAACCGCCAGTAAGCGTCCAGGCGCCGCCATCGCACCAGGCGGCGCCACGGCCGAGCCGCGCCGCAAGGCGTTCTTGCGCAGCAATAAGGCTGCCGCCGGCTCACTCCCGCTATGCACAACGGCGGTAACCAAGCGGGCAGCCAACCGGCCAACCCCCTCAAATTGTGCTAGAACCTGTCTCGGCCGAGACGTCCAGCCCTGGTTCCTTTCCTGGTTCTTTGGGCGGCCCGCCGTTTGCACTGACGTTGCCGGATTGCGCCGGCCAACGGACAAGCACCGCCGAGGCAGGGTCGAAAGCCGCCCACGAGGGTCTGGATGATCGCCGTCAAAAACAAGATCTGGTTTTTGCGCGAAGGATTGTTCGCCAAATACGTGATCTCGCTGGTGGGCCTCGTAGTGTTCGTGCTGGCCGTGAACGGCGCGACCGAGACCTGGATCAGCTATCGGGCGACCAAGACCACCCTCATCGACGCCATGTCCGAGAAGGCGGATGCGACCGCCAAGCGGATCGACCAGTCCATCTTCGAGCTGGAACGGCAGATCAGCTGGGTGACGCGTGCGAGCGTGGTGACGCTGGAGCAGCGCCGCTCCGATTATGCCCAGCTTCTGAACCAGATTTCCGCAGTCAGCCAGCTTTCCCAGCTCAACGGCCAGGGCCGTGAATTGCTGCGGCTGTCGCGCAAGGAAATCGCCGTCAACAGCAACGCCGATTTCTCGAAGGACCCGCGCTTCAGCGAGACGGTGGCGCGCGGCGTCAGCTTCTCGCCGGCCTTCTTCTCAGCCTACCAGCCTTTCATGTCGATCTCGGTGGCCCATTCCGGCTTCAATGCCGGCGTCACCGTCGCCGATATCGACCTGCGTTTCCTGTCCGACTATCTGGGCGACGCCCAGGTCGGCAAGAACAGCTTCGCCTATGTAGTCGACCCGAAGGGCGAGGTGCTGGCCACCTCCTCGCGCGGCCCCGATGCCGGCAAGGACCTTTCCAAACTGCCCCAGGTCACCGCGCTGATGACGCCCGAAGGCCAGCCGCTCACCTCCGGCACCGACGCCGACGGCCATTCGGTGCTGACCGCGTCGGCGACCGTGCCGAAGCTTGGCTGGGTCGTCTTCTTCGAGCAGCCGACCTCGCAGGCGCTGGCGCCGATCCGAGACCAGCTGGTCCGCGGCGCGCTCTTGATCGGGCTTGGGCTCCTCATCGCCATCCTGGCCGGCACCATCCTGGCGCGCCGCATGCTGGTGCCGATCGAGGCGCTGCGTGCCGGCGCCCGCCGCCTCGGCGCCGGCGATTTCAGCCAGCGTATCGACGTCCGCACCAAGGACGAGCTGGAGGAACTGGCCGATCAGTTCAACAGCATGGCCGGCCAGCTCGGCCAGACCTATTCCGATCTGGAGGCCAAGGTGGTCGAGCGCACCCGCGACCTTGCGCAATCGGTCGGCGAATTGAAGGTGCTGGAGGAAGTCGGCCGCGCGGTCTCGTCCTCGCTCGATCTCAACGCCGTGCTGCCGACGGTCGCGGCCCGCGCGCTCGAGATCACCCATGCCGACGCCGTGCTGATCTACGGCTATGACCCCGCCAAGCGGCAGTTCAACCTTGTCGAGGCCGACGGCATCGACAAATCGGTCGAGGGCCAGCACCGCGCCATCGACGAGGAAGGCAGCATGCTCGGCCAGGCCGCCGCCAAGGGCGAGCCGATCGCGATTGCCGATCTTGCGACGGTCGCCGATCATTTGCTGCGCAATATCGCGGTCGAGGCCGGCTTCAACGCCGTGCTGGTGGCCCCGCTGGTCGACCAGCAGGGCGTGCTCGGCGCGCTCGTGGTGCTGCGGCGGGCGACCGGCGATTTCCCCGAAAGCCTGATCGGCCTGATGCGCACGTTCGCGCACCAATCGGTGCTGGCAATGCGCAATGCGCGCCTCTTCACCGAAGTCGACCAGAAGGGCCGCGAGCTCGCCTCCGCCAACACCGTGGTGCGCGAGCAAGCCGACAAGCTCACCGAACAGACCGAGCAATTGCGCAACTGGAACCGCTCGCTCGAAGAGCGTGTGGAAAAGCAGCTCGGCGAGATCGAGCGCATCCGCAAGCTCGAGCGCTTCCTCGCGCCGCAGGTGGCGCAACTGATCGCCTCCTCCGACGGCCACGACACGCTGCTCAACAGCCATCGCGGCGAGGTCACCGTGGTGTTCTGCGACCTGCGCGGCTTCTCCGCCTTCACGGAAGCGACCGAACCGGAAGAGGCGATGAACGTGCTGCGCGAATATCACGCCGCCCTTGGCGAATTGATCTTCCGCTATGAGGGCACGCTCGACCGCTATGCGGGCGACGGCGTGATGATCCTGTTCAACGCTCCGATCCAGTTCGAGGACCACGTCAAGCGCGCGGTGAAGATGGCCTGCGAGATGCGCGACACCATCGGTGCGCTGACCGAGAAATGGCGCAACCGCGGCCATAGTCTTGGGTTCGGCATGGGCATCGCGCTCGGCTATGCCACGCTCGGCCAGATCGGCTTCGAGCAACGGCTCGAATATGCCGCCATCGGCAGCGTCACCAATTTGGCCTCCCGTTTGTGCGACGAAGCCAAGGCCAACCAGATCGTGGTGAGCCGGCGCGTCTACGGCGTGGTCGAGCAATGGGTCGACGCGGCAGCGCTCGACGATCTCGTGCTGAAGGGTTTTAATCATCCCGTGCTGGCGATGGAGATCCTGCGCTGGCGCGAGGAGGTGGATAATGTGGTCGATGCGTCGGCTGCTGCAACGGCACGGAGGCGGATGTAGGCACGGTGCCGTAGGGTGGGCAAAGGCGCGAATGCGCCGTGCCCACCGCCTCTCGACAGCATCGCTCCGATGGTGGCACGCTTCGCTTTGCCCACCCTACGAAACTGCGCATGACTCCACATTCCCGCAGCGCGAATGTGCCCGGGTGATGCATCATCATCGGCCCTCGAAAGCAAAGAGGGCGCAGGGAATGCCGGGCGCTCAGCCGCACCCATAGCCTCGTGTGCAGTAAAAAAGCACACGAGTTCGAAACTACAGGTGAGCCGAAACATCCGGCATTCCCTGCACAATGGTTTACGGCTTATCGCGCGCTCTCCCCGGTGTACCGGGCTTGATAGCCACCGTCGTCTCGCGAAACGTCTCGCAAGACTTGATCCCAGCGTCGGGAGATCAGGACCACACGCCTTTGCCGTCCGCATCCGCGCGCTTCGTCGGAGCACGCCAACACGTCCATCGCATCCTGCCGCCAACGTCCGTGACGATCGCGATACGCCCCTCTTGTGGAGCAGGACGCGCAAACTGAGGCCACTGATTTGCCCGACGGTGCAAGCGGAATTTTTGCGGCAGGCAGGGTGAAGCGGCTCAACTCGTTTGAATCGGCTGCCGAAAATCGCTGTTACGCGCGAGCGATTTTCGGAGCCGTTTGCAAGCATACGCGCCGTTCAGGCGCGGCACTCACGCATTCGTGCCGCCGTCCACCGTCAGATTGGCGCCGGTGATGTAAGAGGCTTCCGGCCCTGCGACGAAAGCGACCAGCGAAGCGACGTCGTCGACACTGCCGTAGCGGTTGAGCGCGGTGGCCGCCTTTTGCGGCACGGCCCAGTCGCCGGCTGCGGGATTGAGGTCGGTATCGATCGGGCCGGGCTGGATGTTGTTCACGGTAATGCCGCGATCTCCGACCTCTCGCGACAGGCCCTGCGCGAACATGCGCATGGCGCCCTTGGTCGCGGAGTAAGGCACGAGGCCGGGTGTCATCATGCGCTCGCCGACGCAGGAGCCGATCATGACGATGCGGCCGCCGTCGTTCATGTGCTTCAGGGCGGCGAGCGTGGTGACGAAGACGCCGCGCACATTGATGTCGATCACGCGGTCCAATTCCTCCAGCGTCGACTCCTCGAACTTCTTCGGGATCGCCGTGCCTGCATTGTTGACGAGCACGTCGAGCCGGCCGAGCGAAGCGACGGTCTTCTGGATCGCCGCGCCCACGGCCGCGGCATCGGTCGCATCCGCCTGGATCGCGATGGCCTTGCCGCCGGCGCCTTCGATTGCTTTGATGACCGAAGCGGCAGCGTCAGCGCCGTTGGCGTAGGTGATGGCCACACGCGCGCCGTCGGCGGCAAGGCGTTTGGCGATTGCTGCTCCAATGCCGCGCGAGCCGCCGGTGACGAGTGCAGTCTTGCCTTCGAGTTTCCTTGACATGGTGAGTTTCCTTCTGGGTACGGGGGAAGTTGGTGGCTGAATTCAGAGCTTCGATCCGCCGTCGACGCGGAGCGTGTCGCCGGTGATCCAGCGCGCGTCCGGTGAGGCAAGGAACGCCACCGCGTCGCCGATGTCGCTGGCTTGTGCGATGCGCTTGAGCGTCTGCAGGCCGAGCGTGAAGTCGCGGCCTTCGTCGGTCTTGGCAAAAGACGACATGTCGGTTGCGACCACGCCTGGCGCCACCGCGTTGACGCGGATGCCGCGGCCGCCGAGCGCTGCCGCGAAATGCTTCACCAGCGTGTCGATCGCGCCCTTGGTCGCGGCATAGGCCGCCAAGGTGCCGACCGAGGCGTGCGCGGCGAGCGAGGAGAGCAGCACCACGCTGCTGCCTTCATGCAGGATCGGGAGCAATTGCTGCACCAGGAAGAACGGCGCACGGACATTGACCGCAAACTGGCGGTCGAAATCCTCGACCGTCGTCTCCTCGATGGTGGCCGCCTTGGCGACGCCGGCATTGGCGACGAGAATATCGAGCCGGTCGCCGATGATGGCGCGCACCTGCTGCGCCAGTCTGTGGGCGCCGTCGGGCGCGCCGAGATCGGCACCGACCGTGTCGGCGCGGCCGCCCATCTTGCGGATTTCGGCGGCAACAGAATCGGCTTCCTTCGCGCCGCTGGCATAGTGCACCAGCACCTGCGCGCCGAGCTTGGCGAGCGCCAGCGCGCTAGCACGGCCGATGCCGCGCGAGGCGCCGGTGACGAGAGCGGTTTTTCCTTTGAGACTGGTCATGATCATTCTCCGTGCTTGCGGGGTGAAGCGGCGAGGGCTCACGCCCATTGCTTCTGATCGAGGGAGGAAGAGACGTCGCGAACGAACATCTCGGGATATTGGAACAGCGAGCCGTGCGCCGAATCCGGGTAGAGGATCAGCTTCGCGTTCGGCAGGTGCTGCTGCAGGATGAAAGAGTTGACGGTGTAGATGATGACATCGTTGCCGCCGTTGACGACCAGCGTCGGCTGCTTGATCTCCTTGAGATAGTCCCAGGCGTTGTCGCGCTTGGCGCCCCATTTGCCGATCGCCGCACGCTGCGCCAGCGCCGCTTGCTGCGTCACTTCGGGATCGCGGCTTTCACTGCGCCGGTGAAAGCGCTTGATGAACTCGCGGCCCAAAGCCTGGCTCGCGTCCGACGGCGTGAATTGAACGCGGAGCCAGAGATCGTCCGGGTTCTTGTAGGTCGCGCCGAAGATTTCGTTCCCTTCTCGCGTCCCGGTATCCATGCTCTCGCCGCTGCGCGGACCGGTGCCGACCAGCACGAGACGGCGCACCAGATCAGGCGCCTGCAGCGTGATCTCCTGCGCGATGAGGCCACCGATCGAGAAACCGAGCGCGTCGACCTGCTTCAGGGAGAGCGCGCGCATAAAGGCGATGGCGTTGGCGCCCATTTCCGCGAAGCTCGCGGGCACCTCGCCGGAGCTCGACGAGACGCCGGCACTGTCGAACAGGATCACTTCGCGCTGGCTCGCAAAGCCGTCGGTCACCGCCGGGTCCCAGTAATCCATGGTGCCCATGAAGTGGATGTTGAAGACGAGCGGCACGCCGCCCGACCTGCCGAAGCGGCGGTACGCGAAGCGGATGCCGCCCGCTTCGACGAATTGGGTCGGTGCGGTCTGGTGAGTGTGGGTGGTCATGACAGAATCCGATGTCTTTGAGATGAGGTGATGCGTTCAGCTGGCGGTCTTGCCGCCGTTGACGCGGATAATCTGGCCGGTGATGAACGAGGCCTTGTCCGAGCCGAGAAAGGTGACGGCGGCGGCGATCTCTTCGGGCTGCGCGCCGCGCTTGAGCGGCACGGCGGCGTAGAAGGCGGCCTTCTTGTCCGGCGTGCCGGTCAGGCGATCGAGCATCGCGGTTTCGGTCGGTCCCGGCGCAACCGCGTTGACGCGGACACCGAAGGCGGCGGCTTCGAGGGCCGCGGATTTGGTGAGGCCTTCCACCGCGTGCTTGCTCGCGACATAGAGCGACAGGTTCCCAGCACCTCGCTCGCCCATGGTGGAGGAGATATTGATGATGCTGCCGGCGCCCTGCGCCTGCATGACCCGCAGCTCGTGCTTCAGGCTCAGCAGCGTGCCGAGCACGTTGGTATCGAACATCGCGGCATAGCTCTCGTGCGTCTGCGCCGTGACGGGACCGGGATTGCCTTCGGTGCCGGCGTTGTTCACGGCAACGTCGAGCCGGCCGAAGCGCGCGACGGTTTGATCGACCAGGCGGCGGACCTCATCCTCATGGCGCACATCGGCCGCGATGAAGGCGGCTTCCGCGCCAAGGCCGCGAAGCTCGGCTTCCAGCGCCTTGCCTTCCGCCTCGCGGCGGCCGGAAACGATGACAGTGGCGCCTTCTTTGGCAAAGGCCAGCGCGGTGGCGCGGCCGATGCCGGTGAGCGCGCCGGTGATGAGAATGACTGACTTGGACATGGCCTTAACTCCTCGAATTTCGGCACGAGGGCGCCCGTCCCTGCCCGAAGGGCATGGTTGGGAAGCGCGGCTCGTTTCGTGTTGGGAGTTATTTGGGCCTGACTGGCGCTTTTGAAAAAGACTTTGTAAGCTGCCTTCCATACCTGAGAGGTATGGCTCTGGGAGTCAAAGAATGGAGCTTCGTCACCTTCGCTATTTCATCGCTGTCGCCGAGGAAGGCAGCCTGACGGTCGCCGCCGAGAAGCGGCTGCACACCGCGCAGCCCTCATTGAGCCGGCAAATCCGCGATCTCGAACAGGAGATCGGCGTGTCCTTGCTCAAGCGCAGCGTTCATGGCGTGGAGCTGACGGCGGCCGGCCGCGTCTTCCTTGACCATGCGCGGCTGGCGCTGACGCAAGCCGAAGCCGGCGCTGAAGCGGCACGCCGTGCGGCGCAGCCGAGCAAGCAGGTGTTTGCGATGGGCTTCACCACCGGCCAGGAGGCCGAATGGCTGCCGCGCGCCACCGGCCTGCTTCGCGACGAGCTCGCCAATATCGAAATCCGGGTTTCCAGCGACCACTCGGTGACGCTGGCGGACGAACTCACGCATGGCAGGCTCGACGTTGCCTTCCTGCGCGCTGAAAAGATCCCTGACATCGAGTTCAAGGTCATGGCGAAAGAGCCGCTGGTCGCGATCCTGCCGAGCGACCACAAGCTCGCACAGCGCAAGACCTTCGATCCCAGGGATCTCGCCGGCGAGACCTATATCGGAATATCCAAGGTGCCGCGGGTGCTGCGCGGCGTCATCGCCGATTATTTCGAGCGCTGCGGCGTCAAGATCGTGCCCACCTACGAGATCGACAATTATGCGATGGCGATCTCGCTGGTTGCCTCGACGCGCGGCGTGGCGCTGCTACCGGCCTCGGCCAGGAATTTCCTGCCCTGGTCGGTCGTCAGCCGCCCGCTCAAGGGCGAGACACCGACCATCGACGTGGTCGCCGCCTATCACAAGGCCAACACCTCGCCGATCCTCAAGTGTTTCCTCGCGCGGATCGATGAATTGACCGCCGCGACAGCATCATCCGGCCATAGACGAAGCGCCAATAATCGATAATTCTAGAGCGCGGTGAATCCTCATCGCGCTCTGGATTCTTGTTTTGCGCATGATCTTTCGGAAAACCGCTACACACTTTTCCGGATCATGCGCTAGTCTCCGGTGGCGCGGGCCCACAGAAGGCCCGGCCGACATTTTGAGGAGGGAGCGACCATGGGCATCCATCTGCTCGATCGCATCATCGGCAGCGAATATCCCGATTTCGCCGATGATGCCGAGGTGCGGGCTTTCGAACAGGTCCCGTATTCGGACCGCATCGCGGCACAGAGCACCTATGAGGCGATCAAGCTCGGCGCCGCCCACAATGGCGATGCGCCGGCGCTGCAATTCCTCGCCAATGCCGAGCCGACCGATACACCGGTCGTGATCTCCTATCGCGACTTCATCGCGCGCGTCACGCAGGCCGCCAACATGTTTCATGCGCTTGGCGTCGGGCCAGGCGATGTCGTCAGCTTCCTGATGCCGCTGGTGCCGGATGCGTTCGTGACGCTGTTCGGCGCGGAAGCCGCGGGGATTGCCAATCCCGTCAATCCACTGCTGGAGCCGCATCAGATCGCGGAAATCCTGGAAGCGGCGAACACCAAGGTGCTGGTGGCGCTCGGCCCGATGCAGGGGACCGACATCTGGCAGAAGGTCGAGCAGGTGCGCGGCAAGCTCAAACACCTCAAGGCGATCGTGCAGCTCGGGCCGGGCGATCCCGCCCATGGCATCTATTCGTTCGGCGAGCTCATCAAGACGCAGCCCTCGGACCGGCTGGTGAGCGGCCGGATCATTTCGGGCGGCGACACCGCCGCCTATTTCCACACCGGCGGCACCACGGGCACGCCCAAGCTGGTGCGTCATACCCACACCAACCAAGTCTATCAGGCCTGGGCCTGCAATCTGATGCTCAAGGCGATGCCGGGCCGCAACCTGCTGTTCGGCATGCCGCTGTTTCATGTCGGCGGCTCGCTGACGCAGGCGCTGGCGACATTCGCCGCCGGCAATTGCCTGGTCGTGCTGTCGCCGTCCGGATGGCGTAATCCGGCGTCGGTGAAGAACATCTGGGGCCTGATCGAGCGGTTCAGGCCGGAAGCGTTTTCCGGCGTACCCACGGTGCTCGCCGCCGCGCTCACCATTCCGACCGGCAATGCCGATATATCGAGTCTGAAATTCGCCGCCGCTGGCGGATCGGCAATTCCGGTGGCGGTCGGCAAGGCGATCCAGGACCGTTTCAAGCTGCCGGTGCTCGAGGTCTATGGCATGACCGAGACCTCGAGCGTGCATACGATTGCTTACGCGACGCGCCAGGTCCGGCTCGGCTCGGCCGGCCTGCCGATCCCCTACAGCCGCGTCCGCATCGTCAAGTTGGACGCAGAAGGCCGCTTCGAGCGCGATTGCGCGGTCGACGAAATCGGCGTGGTCGCCATGGCCGGGCCCGGCGTGTTCGGCGGCTATCTCAACGACGCCCACAACAAGGGCGCGTTCGTCGAGCCGGGCTGGGTCAATTCCGGCGACCTCGGCCGGCTCGATGCCGACGGCTATCTCTGGATCACCGGCCGCGCCAAGGATCTCGTGATCCGCGGCGGCCACAACATCGATCCGGCGCCGATCGAAGACATCATGTTCCAGCATCCGGCGGTGGGCCTCGCTGCCGTGGTCGGCCAGCCCGACGCCTATGCCGGCGAATTGCCGATCGGCTACGTGCAGCTCAAGCCGGGCGCCAGCGTGCAGCCGGGCGAGCTGGAGACCTGGGTGCGCGAGCGCACGCCCGAGCGCGCCGCCGTTCCCGTGCAGATCATTCCGATCGACCCGATGCCGCTCACCGGCGTCGGCAAGGTGTTCAAGCCGCAACTGCGCTGGGATGCCGCCGGCCGGGTCTTCAACGGCGTGCTGACGCCGCTGCGCGAGCGCGGCATCGACTGCAAGGTCAAGGTCGGCGCCCATGGCAGCCATGGCAGCATCGCGATGGTGACGATCGCAGGCGTGCCGGAGGAGCGGCGCGAGGCCGTCACCAACGAGGTGCATACGTTGCTCGCGCCGTACGTGATCCGGCACGAGGTCGTCAGCAGCTGAGCCGCGAAGGCCGGCCGCGCCTCGATCAGGAGGCCGCCTCTTCCCCGGCAACCAGCGCGGGGAGCGCCGGCTGCTGCGATGGCGCTGTGACGGGCTTCGCGCGCCGGCTCGCCGCGATCATGATCGCGGCACAGACGGCATAGCAGAGGGCGCCTATCGCATAGGTCCTGGCAATGCCGATCTCGATCGACAGCGCCATGCCCAGGACCGAGGCCAGCATCGACGTGATGCCGTTGGCGCTCCAGAAAAACGGCAACAAGCCGTCGTGATGGCGCCATGTGCCAAGACCGAGCGGGAACATCATCCCCATGCCGAAGGAAGGCGGCGCCAGCAGCAGGATGGACACCAGAATGCGCATCCCGGTCGCCTCCGGCCGCGCCCAGGCCGTGACCAGCGGCGTCAGCAGCCCCGCCGCCACCAACACTGCCAGCAGCGCGACGACCCTGACAAGCACCGCGAGCGGCCGAGGCGCCTGCGCGCCGACCGTCATGCTGCCGAGCCCGCTGAACAGCAGGATCGTGAACAGCACGACGCTCAGTCCGTAGACGGGATGGCCGAGGAACACCATCAGACGCTGCATCTGCGAGATTTCGATGAGCATGAAGCCCATGCCGATGGCGCTGAAATAGGCCACGGGCGGCGCGAGCGTCGTGAACGGCATTTGC
>Ga0210387_10004309_pt1 | contig 10898 bp, 11 predicted proteins | sample IncBWC7OmetaG_FD_160108 | JGI IMG/M metagenome (GOLD analysis project Ga0210387, IMG submission 160108) | Forest soil microbial communities from Barre Woods Harvard Forest LTER site, Petersham, Massachusetts, United States - Inc-BW-C-7-O ... | reverse complement strand
AGTTGCCGATCGGATAAGACTGGCTCCTTCTAGGGATGTTGCAGCCATCCGTGAGGCGTTCGCTACCGGTCGAGCCCACGGAGCGATTGTGTCGGCGGCACTACTGGAACCGGCCTACACGATCCAGCTCGCTCAATTGCATCGAGCGTTCCCCCACCTGCCGCTGGTGGGCCTTGTCACTCAAGACGCCGAAGAGCCGGTGGTATCGCGCGCCGGCGCACTGGGCCGTCTGGGAGCCGAGCCCGTGGCCGATATCCGTATGGGACGGGGCGGATGGGCGACGTTCAACAGGGCATTGGGCAGAATGCCCACGCCGGTAGTGCTTCGAGCGACCGCGCTGGTCCAGGAAGCACTGGGCTCCGACGTCACCGAGGGATGGCTCCGGTTCATAGCCGCCGCGTTCCTGGGCGACGCCGTGATGGTACGTGACATCGCCCTACAAGGCGGCGCACACCCCTCCGCATTCACGGGCCGCTTCTACCGAGCCAAGCTGCCGAGTCCGCGACGGTACATCGAGATGGGATTCATCGCTCGATTCGCCTATCTAGCGGAAACGACTAGCTGGAGCGTGCACGCGATCGCCCGAAGCATCGAGGCATCATCTCCACAATCGCTTGGCCGGATGATCAAGAGGCTGACCGGCTTGTCTCCAGTGCAGTGGCGACTCGAGAACGGCCTCGCGTCTGTGTTGGCCGACTTTTCGACCCGACTCATCAGAGCGCATCTGCGGGCGCTGCGCCATTTCGACCCTTTCCAAGGAGCGCGTCGATGCACGGCATCTTCGTAGCGTTCGACGATTCCGGCGCGTCCGGTGAACGGTTTTGTGCTGGCTGCGGCTACGAATTGCTGCTGACCGATCGCGTGATCACGTTCGGCTCGGCGCGGCTGCACTCGCGTCGCCAGTGCCGTCTTGAATTGGCGCAACGCGTCTTCCGCGGTGTCCTGAACGCCCTCACGCACGAAGCCGGGGTGAGGCTTCCCGGAGGCGGGAATTCGATTTCCGTCAGTTCGGAGGTCTCGTGATCCGCCCGTTCCATATGGTTGCTGCGATCGCTGGTCGCGCCTTGATGCGGCGAGTCCACATCGTCTGCGGCTCCGTGCTCGTGGCATGGAGCGGCTTCGCGCTGCGTATCGGCATGAGACCATTCTGTGGGGCTCGCACCGTGGCTAGCGTCGGGCACCGCGTGCGAGCCTGTCACACTGTATCGCGTGGAGGTTCCTTGTTCGGTCGGCTCTACTATCAACGGGACCGGGCGGTTGCGCGTGCCGCTGGCACACCTGTTCTGTCAGTCGGCACCTATGCCTGTCTTGTTCTAGCCGAACTGCTCGACCGGGCCGAGACGCTCGCCACTGCTCGGACGGCGGCTGGCGCCGATGATGCGGAGTCGGTTTTGGCGCGAGCGGTTGACTTGTTCTTGTTGGATGCAGAAGAGGCGCGAACGCGAGGGCTCCGGGCTCGCCTCTTCTGCCGGGTGGAGTCGGGTGGACTCGATCCCTGGTCGGTTGATCCGACCGACATGCTCGAGGATCTCGGTGGCGAGCTCGTTCCGGCTGGCCCGATCGCGTCCGCGATCGCTACGGCTCAGGATTCGCCGGATACGCGGTAGGCTCGATGCGCGCGCGCCCAGGGAACGGCAATGGCGCGCACGCCGTGCGCGGCGCCGACCGCGTACGTATGTCAGGTGAGGGAAACCCGCGATCCCGCAGACGATTCGACCGGCGATTTCATGTGCTCGTCGGACGGGTGCTACGAGATCTGCGACACGATAAGCAATGGAGTCTGACGCAAGCCGGCGTCGCTGGTGGATTCTACGCCACAAACCTGATCAAGCACGAGCGAGGTAGCCGGCCCCTCTCCCTTGCGACGCTTCGCTCATATCTGGAGGCGTATGGCGTGACGTGGGAGTTGTTTGGCGAGCAGTTGCATCGACTCGACTCGATTCGGCCGAGCAACCTCGACCCTGCGTATCTGAATGGCCTCCGACGTGAGCGGGAAGCGAAAGGTCTGAACATCTTCACGGGGCGCACGGTGACTGCCAAGCGCATGGATCAGCCGTCGATGTCGACCACGAACCGTCCGGCACAGCCAGGCGTCGCGACCCTTCACGTCTGGTGTCGGAAGTGGCTGCGCTACGCGCCGATCATGCGGTGGCCGGCGCTCACGACCAGGAGTGAAGCATGACATCTCGTGCGCACGAGTTACCGTACACAGAGGACGACTGGCGCGAGCTGTTGGTCCGCCTAGGGGCAGTGAAGCGACTGGTGCGGACCTGGCGACGGCGCCGCCTCGACCCCGATACGTTCCGCGCGTACCTCAGGGAGATGGCGAGTGCGACGGAGTGCCTGTTCCAGTGGATGGACGAGCTCTGGCTGTACGGCACGGGCGGACGACAGGCTTTCGACGCCGAGATCGAAGCCGAGGATGCGGCGGACCCGGCCGCACTCTCGTCGACGCAGGTCAAACGCAGACAGAATCGTGTGAAATGGGCGGACGCCGCGGCATTGGCCAGCCGGCTGGCAACTGAGGCGGGCGCGGCCGGCGATCCCGGCGAAGCGCAGCGGCTCGCTCGGGCGTTCGTGCGCACCGTGATTTCCTGGCTGCCACGTGAACTGCAGGACAAAGAGATTCTGCTCGATCGCGCGATACTGAGCACGATGTTGAGGGGAGATCGACCAGAGACGCTGACGGCCGTGTCGCTCGACGACTATCCCGAATTCGCCGATCCTGACCGGTTCCCTAGAGTCGTGCCCGGAGACGATCCATTGGAGTTCCCACCGGCGACAGCATCCTGTCATCGGATCGGCCTGTTCGCGGAATCTCTTCACCTCCGAGACAACCTCAACGGCCGACTTTATCTCCGTATCGAGGTGCCTGACGCCGATACGTTTACACGCGCGGAGTGCCGGCCGCTATGACGGTGGCGCGCGGAATTTATCTCTTCGCCGGAGGGCTCGCGTGCGCTGCACTGGGGTCGGCAGCAGGCATGAGACCGATGGTTGGGATTGCGTGGGCCGTGTTTCTCCTCTGCATGGCCCGGCTTATCAACGACGGAGCGCTGGGGAACGGCGGCAGCGGACGAGCGAGACGACCGGTGACCCTGGTACCTCCTCTGGCTGCAGACTCCGAGACAATTCCTGCCGAATCGTCGCGCTGGATCTTCTTCGATTCCGATCTCCCAGCGAGCTTCTTCACCGGAGAGAGCGAGCGCGCCCGGGAGATTGCGGCCGGCGCTGACTGGACGAAGGGCCCAGCCAGCGACGACGAATCGGCGAGCGACTCGGACTTGAGTGCGCTGAGGTTTGTCATGCCGCGGCTGTATGCCGCTGCCATGCGGGCGCGGGAATCAGGGTCCGGACGAACGCGCCGGCGGTCCGGATTGCAGCCACCACAGCCCCAACGTCGGCGCGGCAATGAGACCAACAGCCACTCCACGTTTGCCCGCAACGTAGGCCCCGATCGCCGCGCCGATGACCGCGAAGCCGATCAGGAACGCTAAGCAAATCACAGCGCTCACGACTCCGGATAGGCACCCAGCCGCCCCGGCATCGACTGTCTCCGCAGAGACGTCATTGTCGCGCGGGCCCGATTCAGCGACCGTCCATTCCTGCGCGACGTATTCGCCAACGCGCTCGGATCGTAGTCGGCCAGCCTCGTCGTAGTGGCGTTCGACTATGCGGTGCGCCGATCGGCGAACCGGGTAAACCGAGTGGTGCACATGACCCGCGGTCGGGGTCTCGCTGATACTGCCACGCACTGGAGGGCGCATCTGAAGGGCTCCATCTGTCGGTAGGATGAGGTCGGCCAACCCACCTCTCTACCTCTCGGCCCGCCCACCCCGGAAAGAATTCCCGAGTCACAGGTGCACCTGGGGTCCCATGCGAAATGCGCGGGCATTTGCCGGGGGCGACGTAGTCGCTGGCAGAAAATCTGAACGTTGCGTACGCGACGACCGAATTGCGTAAGTCGCGGTCAGTGTTGACGTAACGCCGATGGTAATGATCGCCGATCCGCGAAATCCCTGAGCGAATCAGCGGACTGGTGACCCGGGCAACCAATCCGCATCTATATGCGAATGCTGCATTGCGGCGCCGAAGTGCTAACCTGCGAGTGCGGTTTCGGGTCGGAACGAATTTGCGTTGTTTTGCCGAATGATGGTATGGCAAAGCCGCAGTGTGCACTCAATGGCCAAGGACCGATGACCGGCCGCGTCCAGAGCGTCTATTCTCAATCGGTTAACCCTGCTCCAGCTTCGCGACGGCCGAGTATTCGCGTGCCGCGGGAGGTGCGGAGGCTACTCTCGCCCCTCGCGCCCAAACACCAACTTGGCGCCCCCGCATTCCCAGAACTATTCACACTGTCACCCGTGTGCGTGTTTCAGTTCGTGCCCCGACCACTCGAGTTGACGCCGCCCGAATATGTGTATGTGGCGATGCCGAATCGCGCGGGAAGCCGTAAGCATCTCGCGCGGCAGGGGACCTTGACATCGTGGAATTTGTTATGGGAGTCAGGCGCGCTGCGTTCGGAGTTCTTTGCCAAGAACCTGACCCGTGACTTGGCGTGGCTACGAAAGGTCGACACAAACATCGCCCTGGTCCCACTCATCAACGGTGACCGCTTTGCTGCGTACAGCGCGCTCTATCACCTACTCCCTCGCCGCACGCTGGAACGATTTGGCCTGCCGCTGCTCAAGAGTGCGGTCTGGCCAGAGACCTTCGCGCCTCAGGTGATCCGAGTCCTGCCTCAAGACTACGTCAATCGACTGTCTCGTGCACTGGCGCATCATATCTGGCCCCTGTTGGGCGCCGGCGGCCGCATTGGTGCGTTCGGCCGGCACGATCCCATTCGCCTTCTCGCGCACAACCTCGACTTCTGGGTGCCTCATGCCGACGCAGTGATCCAGGAACGAATCGCGTGCAGTGGTCGCTGGGACTGCGACAAAGACAAACCTTGGCTGGCCGCCAAGCTGCAGGAGATGCGCGCCATGGCCCCGGAGGGTTATACGGCCGACCGGCCCTACCGCGGTGGGGTGGTATGGCGCGGAACGGACGAAGCGTGGGGGGCCACCCGACAGATGGTCGATGCCGCCGATCGGGATGGACGCCTGCGCGGCCTCGTCGATGCGATTCGATCTCACCGGGTGGAGGAGGATTTCTCGGACCGGTGGTCATACGCCCGTGAGGATTTCGAGCGGAAGCTCTATCGGAAGCGCCGCAAGCTTCGCGTGCGCTTCGTCGAGTTGACGGACACGGTCGCGGTTCACGGCCCCGAGTCCGAGGTACACGCTGATCTGCTGTTTGAAGATTTCCTTGCGCTGCTGAACCCGCGGGAGCGCGAGATCATCGTCTGCATTCGGAGTGGCATGACCCGGGTTGGCGACATCGCCCGTGAGCTCGGCTACGCCAATCACTCGCCCGTGTCCAAGGCGCTGGCGCGAATCCGCCGCCGCGCACGACGCGAGCTCGACGCGTGATCCTTATAACGACCAGAACGGAAGAACCATGACCAAGGACAACCCGGAGAGTCAGCGCAGCAGAGGATGGCTGGAGACGACCAAGAGCGTTCTCGACGTCATCAAAGGGGCGAAGGACGCGTGGCCGCTACTCGCCACGGCGGCGGTCTACATCGTCGGACAGCTCGCCCACGTGTGGCGGACGATTCCGCTGCTCGAGACGATTCTGATTGTCGCGCTCATCCTCGCGGTGCTTTTCGTCATCGTCTTCGCGCAAAGAGCGCGCCGAAACACCGTACTACTGCAGGCCGCCGAACAGCAGCTGCGCCAGATCGCGGACGCCGAGCGAGAGCGCGAACGGCGGCGAACCGCATCCGACTCGGGACTGCCGGCCCTGCCCAATCCGGCGATTCAGCACGGGTTTGCCATCTGGGCCATCCGATTCGTGACCGACCTTCGGCCACCGAAGCCGACCCTCACGGTTGCGCTACTCGGGATCAACTACGGCGACGCCGAGGTCACGATCAGCAAGGTCGCCATTCCGAACTTCTACCTGTCGTCGACATCCCGGTCCGTGGACCTTCGGAACGAGCTCGTGCGTGATGAAATGCTGCGCATTCCCGCGGGTCAACACTTTCAGTTCTTCGTCACGAAACGACTCGATGCGGAGCTCGTCGGTGACTTCGCTGCGCTTGCCCGCCATGCAGAATACAGCGCGAGCGTCAGCATCGAAGCCCATTGCCGGCGTGAAAGTGATCTGTTCGCGTACGCCGTGAGTACGTCGACAACCGGCATCATCCATCGACCGGATAGCGTGGCGTTCGGGAACAGTGAGCTGGCCATGATAGCGCTCACCAGTGGCGCTCAAGGGCCGAATATCCAACGGCTCATCGAGAACGGGGAGTTGCAGCAACTGCTGGATCTGCTCGCCGATGTCAGATCCAAAGCGCCGAAACCTGCGCTTTCTCCGGAGCTCCTCCGTTTGGGCCAGGCGCTGGAAAGCACCGCGCCCGGGCTCCTCAAGGCGCTCGGGTGGGATAACGCGGACCAAGCATGAGCGACTCAACCCGTCCCGACTTGTATACGATTTCTGTTGCGCGCCGGGATCGTGCAATGCGACGCGCAGTGGCACTGGACAGTCATCTTCTCTCGTTCCGCCCATCGCTCGATGCGGCGACGGGCGCGGCCTTCTAGGCCTGGGGAGGTGCAGACCAATTCGAGATCGAGTGTCCGATACAGCCGGAGCTTCGACAGGTCCGCCAACTGTCGCACGTATCTTCTGGTGTCGTCGATCGGCAGCAACAGTCGGACCTCATGCGTCGCCGGATTGTGCAGAGCCGTGAGCCCGATGGTCGGCGGCTGGTGCATCAGCAGGCTGATGTCGCGTCGTTCCCAGAAACTCGCCCGGTGCCTTGCCTCGGAATGAAATAGCTCGCCGACGTCCTTGCGCGGCACGTAATGCCAACCTTCGGTGATCCGTTTTAGCACGACCTCCGCGAACTGCAGGCAATGGTCGCGGCGAACGGTGGACGCGAGCACCCACGACGTCTTTCGGGCAGCGTTGGCGGCAGGTGCCGCGCTGAGCAGCTCACGGCCGATCTCAGTTATACTCACGAAGTGCAGAACGCCATGCCCGGTGCTGCCGGGCAGACAGTCGCTGCGCAACAGACCCCGTCGAATGAGTCGACGCACCGTCCGGTATCGGGAACTCCTTGAGACGCGTTCACCCGGCCTATGGAGATGCTCGACGATTTGGCGAATGAGGAGCACGCCGTAGCTCGCCACCTGGGCGATGATCGCCGCGTCGTAACGTCCCGTGCGAGACCGGGCGTGATAATGCCGTTGCCGTTCAGTTGGAACTGGTTTGTGCTTTAGAACGGCACTCGGTGAAGTCGGTCCGACGTGGACGACTCGTTCGACGGTCGCCTGCGCCGCGGCGTGACGGTCAGACACGGCACGAGGCTCGAGCAACTCGGGACGCCGGCCGACGAGACGCTCGACGCGGTCACAGAGCGCTGCGGTGGGCGCGACGAACATCGCTGCCTCGGCCCACTTCGCGCGGTACTTCGCTCGGAGCTCGCGATCGCTGTATTTGGAAACCAGCACCTCGATCACCTGGCATCGCAGTCCCGCTCCACTGTCAGGTTGGTCGACGAAATACACAAGTTCGGCATCCGGCACGGGATCCAGCAGGTCGCCGAGCCGCGTGCGACGACCGCGTCGGTTGCGGCGTCTGAGTGCCGCGTCGCCGCGAAGCGATTCCAGTTCACCATTCTCGCGGCACAGAATGCGGAGCACGGCCTCCATCAAGAGCAAGTGATGGATGATCTCGTCCTCACGCGGAGCGTCGCTCAATGTCGATATGGTATGCCCTTGGCGCGCGTCGTCGCTCATGGCTCGGCGGCGCCCTGCTGGCGTGAGGGTGACGACTCGAACGAACTGCGGATCGCGCAGGCTGCGAGACTCGAACAGCCCAGCTTGAACGAGCTTCTTGAGTCGGTGGCGAACGTACGCGCGATCATTCGTTCGCGGAAACGCCAGCGCGTGGACTTGAGCCTCTTCGATCCAAGACGCGGCCTCATGCGCCTTCGGTTGACCTAATGCGGCACCGACGCGCCAACTTTCTTTCCGTTCGTCGGCACTTGCCCAGTCGGTCAGGGCCCCCGCCGGCCGGTAGACCCGGCGGGCAGCCGTCCGCAAGACTCGCAGCGTTGCGCGTGCGCGCGTCACGAGAATCAGACCATGCCGTTCCAGCGTCTTGATGGCCGCGTCGACCCTGACGATGTCGTCGGCTGTCAGTTCGGCCGGCAGGCAACGACCGATCAGAGCCGCGAGCTGCTCAGGGGCCAGCGCGCCGATCCTTCCGATGAGCGTGAGTAGTTGAGCGGTGTTGAGTCCGCGGGGGAGCCGTCCAAGCGTCGGCCGGCTTGCCTCGGGCGAGTCTTGATCAATGCTCATACCCAAGACCGTACCCGGACGGCGGGCCAAACCCAACTTTAACAGTTGTGTCACAAAGCAACGGAGGGGCCGACTTTGCTAGGATTCAGCCCGGAGGCCGTCCCACGGTGTGATTGACTAGTCCGACATGCGCCAATGGCTTCGCACCGTGACAAACAGCCCGTCCGCTACGCTCGTGTCGGCAACAAGATCGTGCCGGCAAAATGGTTCGTTGGCGTTCCGCCTGAGGAACGCCCGATCGTCCTATCATTGGAGACCGGGCTCCCGTTGTCCATTAAGGCCGGACCGCAGCTCACGCCGCACATGGCACGGCGCGGGAAGGGAAGCGGACGGTCGAACCCGGAGACGGCACGCCACATCAACTCCAAGGGACACTTTCTGGAGGTCGCCCAAGGTCTCCGAGTGCTCGATATTGAAGTGCGCTGCGCTGGCGCACCCGACATCAACGGCCGCTCGCGTCACTGCCACGAGCCATTTCACGTTCTCGCCGCCTGCGATTGGGACGCCGTCGAGATACAAATAGAGCTCGACCGTCGCGTTCCCGATGCGCAAATCGTACGGAACGCCCGACCAATCCTGCTCGTCGAGTTCGTTGCTACGAACCCCGTAGGCTGGGAGAAGTAGCGCGATCTGGCCGTGCTCGACGCACCGACGATTGTCGTCGACGCCGATCCGCGATTCTTTGACGGCTCCACCGCATGGCGTGGCGACAAGCCCCTCGCTGTCCGCCACATTATCCCGGACGCTTTTGCGCCTCGATGCTGGGAGCACGAAGTCGCGTATCGTGCCTATTGCGAGAGCGTGTTCGGCATCGCCGGCCTGCCGCTCTACCGAACGGTCGACGTCTTTCCGCCGCACGGAGAGCCGCGCCGGTCGGTGTTCCGTGTAGACGCGTTCCCGGAAGGAGCGGATGGCGACGTACGCTGGACGATGCGCCAAGATGGGAAGCTGGGGCCGGCAGTCAGAGTGCCCAGTTGGCGCAGCGTTCGATGGAGCATCGACTCGGCGTTCGACTCCGCACTGGACATCATACAGCGGAAGTTCTGGGCACCGGTGGTGACGCAAGCCGACTGGGTACCGTATCGCGCCTTGAATGTATTCTCGCCGGCATTGCTCTACGATAAGCCTCTCCGGCCGCCCCGCCGGTGGCGACAGCGACGGGGGAGGCGATGATCAAGTCGTGAAGTAAAAGCCCGGCGTAACGGTTCGAGCAATCTGAGGGTACTTGGTCTCAAAGCGCGACAGGTAGAGGATGTCCTAGTGAGAAGCAAAACACGAGTCAGATTTGCTCAGCACGGTGTCCCGCCGATCCCATTCCCGGATCGTGGGCGACTCTGGTACGACTTCGAGATCGCCAAAGAGTTCTTCCAGGACCTGCCCGGAATCGAACGCAAAGTTCGTTGGGTCCGCGAGCATCTCCCGAGGGGGACTCGAATTAAGATTGGCCAGAAGTCGGCGTGGTATGAGACGGACATCCGCGCATTTCTCGAAAGTCAGAGGTCTGGATCATGAGCACACGCGACCCCGGCGGCGATGGGACGCGATATCGGATCGATTGGGCGATACCTGAACCAGTGGGCCGGTTGAACATTTCGCTCGGCACTCGGAATCGTCAGCGGTTCGAGCGTCGCAAGGCGGTCTTGCGAAAGCTGCTCGACGACTCTCAGCTGGAGGTTCTACTGGCCGTCAAGCAGGGCGCCGTCACGATCGAGGAGCTCGTCGAGGCCGATCGTGCGGGACGCCTCAGGGGCGCCGCCATTCTCGCCAATCTTAAAGTGCGCGCGAATCTGTGGGCGGCCATCGAGGAAACGCTGCCCGCAATGGGCGGGTGTGATGACACGCGCCGGCGGTATCGCACATCGTTGCGCGTGCTCGAGACGCTTCCCGACAAGAAGCTACGCAAGAAACTGAGCAGGAAAGCGCGCGTGCAGGATCTGGTCTCGGTGCCTTGGACACAACTTCGCTCAGCCTGGCAACGCGCGCGGAAAAGTCCGGCCGACTGGAATCACTTGCGCCGCGCAGTCTCGCATTTCCTGACCATCTTACTGGGCGATGTCCGTCACCCGTTCCGGCACGAGGTAATAAAGAACATTCCGAGTGCGAAGGAGGGACGAGGCCGCACGCCTGAGCTCACCGTCGAAGAATTCTGGTCGATCGTCCAGGCCGTGCCAGCGCACGCCAGGCCGTGCTTCGTCACGTTGGCCGCGACAGCAATGCGGCCCAAGGAGTACTTGGCCTGCACGAAAGCCAATCTTAATCCGGCGACATGCGCGATCGCGGTGCCCGGCACCAAGACCGCCGAGAGTGCCGACACCGTCTATGTCGCGCCAAAGCTCTGGCCGTGGATCGAGGCCGGCATACCGTCGCCACTCCAATCTCGGTGGATGCACATCTATTGGTGGCGCGCGTGCGTCCAGTTGGGATTGGGGCGCTACGAGCCCGAGATCCGCGATGGCGCACCGGTGATTCGGAAGGTGAGGTTGCGCAATG
>Ga0210387_10004308_pt1 | contig 10899 bp, 8 predicted proteins | sample IncBWC7OmetaG_FD_160108 | JGI IMG/M metagenome (GOLD analysis project Ga0210387, IMG submission 160108) | Forest soil microbial communities from Barre Woods Harvard Forest LTER site, Petersham, Massachusetts, United States - Inc-BW-C-7-O ... | reverse complement strand
CCCAACACCGGTCAGCCGCCGAACTCCGATCAGCCACAAGGCTCAGGTGAGGATGCGCGCACCGCGGACAATCAGCGCCTTCCCGGACAGATGACGCGCGAAGAAGCGCGCGAGCTTCTGGATTCGGTAAAAGGGGACGAGCACCAATCCCTGGCGATTCCCTGGGCGCAGCGCGGCGCCGTGCAGCCGCCGGACAAGCCCCTTAAGAACTGGTGATGAGCGGTTACTTATTGCTTCTCCGGCTCATGGCTGCGGTCGTGCTGGGTTCTTTTGCCGCGGCCGCCCTGGCTGACGACCCCCTGGTCTACGCGACCATTCAGCCCGCGCAAATCTCGCTGGGCGAATCCGCGCAGTTTACGATCACGAATTTGGGTGACGGTACCAACCCCATCATCACCCTGCCTGTGGTTTCCGGTTTGAAATTTGAAGTGATCGGGCGCTCGCGCGAAATGCAAATCATCAACGGAACATTGCTGCCTTCAACGTCGATCGTGATGCGCGTGACGCCGCAAGTCGCCGGCATTTTTACGATTCCGGCCGTGACCCCCAAGGCCCAGCCCCTGGTTCTGCAGGTGACTGCGGCAGCGGCGGGCACCCGTCCCGCGCCACCTAAGCCCGGCGCGCCGATTCCGCCCCCCGTTCTTTCGGGAGGATCGATACCCAAAGGCGTTCACTTGACCGACGACGGATCCGCCTATGTTCGCCTGAGCATCCCGAAGCGCGAAGTCTATGTTGGCGAGAGCGTTCCGGTTGACATCGAATTGGGCATGCGTTCCGGATTCGTGTCTTCGCTAAATGGCTTGCCGAAGCTTACCGACGACAACTTCGCGCTCAACAGCCTATCGCGTCAACCCGAACGCGCGGAAAAGCTGATCAACGGAGAACCATTTGTGGTGTTCACGTGGCGCAGCGTTCTTGCGGTGGTCAAGCCGGGGACTTTCACGCTCTCGGCCGAGGCCCCCCTCACCGTGAAGATACGAACGCGGCCAAGGCGGGAAACTGCGCTGGACGATCGGTTCGGCGATCCTTTCTGGCAGAATTTATTCGGCGCGACCGTGCCCAAGGACATCAACGTCAGGAGTCCGCCGCAGGAGTTGAAGGTGCTTGAGTTGCCGGCGGAGGGCCGTCCCGCAGATTTTCACGGCGCCATCGGCACATTCAGTATCGTCAGCGATGTGTCGCCCGCCAAAGCCGATGTCGGCGATCCGTTGACCTTGCGCATGCGCATTACGGGATCGGGAAATTTTGACCGTGTCGACAGCACGATGCTGGACCATGTCGATCAATGGAAGACCTATCCGCCGAAATCCACATTCAATACCAGCGATCCTGTCGGGTTCGGCGGCATGAAGACCTTTGAGCAGCCGATAATTGCGTCGAAGCCGGGCGCCCAAGAGCTTCCCGGATTGAGCTTCAGCTATTTTGATCCCAATGCGCGACGCTATGAAACAGCTCGCGCTCCGCCTCTGAGCGTGTCGATTTCACCATCGCTCGCCGACAGCGTGACGCCGCCTCAGTCGGCCGGGACTGCAGGGCCTGAGAATCGATACGCTGCCGGATTGCGCCCCGATCATGCCGATACGGCCACACCATTGTCTTCTCTCATGCCGCCGTACTTGCAACCCAGGTTTCTGGGAATTCCGTCGTTCATTGTGCTGGCGTTTGCAGCGGGGTGGGTGGGAGCGAGACGTCGCCTAGGCTTACGCGAAGGCGAGCCTGCTTCTGATCGGCCTTCGTCGAGAGCGGCCAAGCGCGTACTGGCGCAAATGCAGGCGGCCGCCCGCACCGGGAACGCCGCCGTATTTTTCGATTCAGCGCGAACGGCGTTGCAATCCTTGCTGGCAACACGCTGGCAGATCGAGCCTGAGGATGTCACCACTGCCGAGGTGGAGGCTCGCGCCGGGGCACAGGCTGATGTGCACCAGTTGTTCGCGCTGGCGGATGAATCGAAATATTCCGGACGCGAACTCAATGCCACCGATTTTGCGCGCTGGCTGCGCATCGTCCGTCAACTGTTGACGAATGAGAGATCCACATGACTGCACGGGCCGCGTTGGTTCTCTGCCTGCTGATCGGCGCTGTCCAAGTGCATGCCGAGTCGGATCCAAGTGGTTATTCTGCTGCACGTCTGTACAACATCGCCAATTCCTATGCGCGCATGGGCAAGCCCGGAATGGCGATTCTGAACTATCAACGCGCGGGCCTGCTTTCGCCCAATGATCCGGATATTGAGGCCAATCTGCAGTACGTTCGCACTTCCGCCCACTTGCCTGGCGAGGTGCGCGGCACGTTCGATCGTATCGCCAGAATCGCCAGTCCATTGCTGCTGTCGTGGATCGGCGCGTTCGGGTTAGGTGTGGTCGGCGCCAGCATGATCGCAGCGCAATTCTCGCCACGGCATCGGCTATTGCGGGGCAGCGCCATGTTGCTCGGCTTGTCGATGCTCGGTTTGACGATCTGCAATGGAGTGGCGTTATGGCCGATATTGCACGAGGGAGTCATCATCACCGCCGCGACACCTGTTCGTGTGTCGCCGGTGCCCATGGGGGACCCCCTGTTTAGCTTGCCGGAGGGTGAAACGGTGAAAATTGCAGCGGAGCATGAGTCCTTCGCGCTCATTGAAACGCGTGCGGGCCGCACCGGCTGGGTGGCGCATTCAAATCTCGCGCCGATCGTGCCGCGGAAATAAATAGTTTTAGAGGATGAGGCCGTTGCGCAATGCGTACGCCGTCATGTCCGCATTGCTGTTGAAATTCATCTTTTCCAAAATGCGCGAGCGATACGTGCTCACGGTTTTTACGCTCAAACTCAGTTCCTCGGCAATTTCTCCCACTCCTGTCCCTGCCGCCAGTTTGCCGAATATCTGGAATTCTCTGACGGATAATCTTTCGTGCAGCGGCTGGTTTTGATCGTGCGCCGACTCGAGGTCAGCCGCCATGGATTCCGCAAGCGAGGCACTCACGTAGCGGCGCCCAACGAGTACGGTGCGTACCGCTTTGAGCAACTCCTCGGGGGAGCCGCCCTTGGACAGATAGCCGCTGGCACCGGCGCGCAGCACGTTTCGCGCGTATTGAGCTTCCGGCAGTCCGCTCATGATCAGCACGCGAACTTTCGGATAGCCGCTCGTCACATGCTTCAAAATATCCAAACCGCTGCGGTCGGGCATGTGGATGTCCATCAGCAGCAAATCCCATTCTTGGCGGCGCAGCTGATCCAAGGTTTCATTGCCGCTCGCCGTCTCGCCGATCTCCGTAATGCCGGCCTCAGCCTCGAGGAATTGCCTGTAGCCTGCCCTGACCACTGCATGATCATCAGCAATCAGCACTCGCGACATGGTTTTTCCCGTTTTATTAGAATCCTTGGTGAACTTATGCTCCTAGGGTAACTTCGGGCGCAAGGCCGAAGCACTTGACCGGGCGTGAGGATCGTCCTACAGGGATCTGTCCCGCGTATAGCGATTGACCCAATTGACCTCCCAAGTCTCGCCGCCATCGGCAGAAAAGGCCTGCTCCGATTGGGCTGTGTTCGGCGTGATTGCCCAGATGGAAAAACGAACCAAAAGGCTTTTACCGCCGATGCTTTCCTGATCGTAGAAGTCGCCACGGCCATTCCTGAACTCGCCGATTCCGGGTATTCCCAGAACGCCCACGCGGGGTGTGGCGAAGTCCAAGTACCACTGGTGCGCGGACGGGTTGTACCAACGCAAAGACAGCAGTTCGATCGGCCCGGCCGGACCGTCGGCCTTGAACTCGGCGAGATTGGCGCGCCCGCCCCAAATCTCCTTCACGACGGTCACGCCGTCCATATCCACCCACTCGGTCGAGCCGGTCAACGGGTGCAAGAGGCGGGAGGAGTGCGTTATCCATTTTCCCAGGTCGAAGTCGAAGTCATGCTGTCCGTCGCGCAAGGCCGCGGGGGTTTGCGAGGCGGCGGCCGTAAAAACGCAGACTGCCGCCAACGAAGTCCATGCCGCACTCTTCCGGGGTGGGCGACTCATGGTTTGTCTCGCGTCAGGGTGGCGATGAAAGCCGCGGCCCACGTCTTGCCGCCGTCCGTCGAGTAGGATTCCTCGAAGTGATGCGAGTCCGGCGTGATGTCCGACCAAACGGCGCGGACCAAGATCGAACGGTCATTTACGGTGTCCGAGGCGAAAAGCTCGCCGCGGCCGTCCTGGAAGGCGCCGATCAGCGGTGGTGCAAGGACGCCGCTCTTGCTGTTGACAAAGGACTGGCTCCATTGGCGGGCCCGAGGATTGTAGAGAAACAGCGTCATGCCTTCCCAATGCCCATTCGGGCCGTCCGCCTCGATCTCCTCCAGCTGTGCGCGGCCGCCCCAGACTTTCCGAACCGTCACCGTGCCGTTAAGTTCGATCGAACTGGGCGAGCCCGACAGCGGGTCGAGGATTCGCTTGATATGGGTCTTCCAAGTGCCGACGTTAAAATCGAAATCATGCTGGCCATCCCGTGCTTCCTGGGGCGGCTGCGCAGGCTCGCTCAAGGCTTTTGGGGGGAAGGCCCAAATGACGGCCGAGGCGGCCAGGATGCCGGCACCGATATTTTTAACAAGCTTCATCATGGTCTCCAATGGAATTTCGGGCTAAAAGTCGGCCGTGGCGCCGGCGGCGGCGCTAAGCTGTCGTCGATGCGATTTTCCGATAACGGCGTCCCAACACTTAAGGGCCACTTGGGGAAAAATTAATTGGGCCACCCTCGTTCTCTCAGACGGGCCGTCGCCCCGTTGTTTGAGATCAAGCTTGATCTCAAGGCTCACGGGCCGCGCGATACCTCAAGGACTCTGCATCGGGAGTTGAAAGCAGCCATCCTCGACGGGCGCCTCGCGGCAGGGGCCAAACTGCCGGCGACCCGACAGTCCGCGGCCTTTTTCGGGGTTTCTCGAAATACCGCCGCTGAGGTGTACGAAAGATTGGTGACCGAGGGTCACGCAGTCGCCCGCCACGGCGCGGGCACCTTTGTGGCAGAGAAAATCTCGCCGGATCCGGCATCCGCCCCCCAAATCGCCGGGGAACCCACCGCACACCAGTTGAACGAGTTTTGGTTGCGTCCCGATGTGACGGCGGCCATGAGTTTTTGGCAGGACTCGCCCGAATCGACATCGCCGGCGCGCCGAGGTTCGCTGGTCGATTTTCGCCCGGCGATGGTCGATTCGCGGCTCTTTCCGTTGGACGTGTTCCGGCGCGTCAGCGCCAAGCAATTGCGCGGGCTGGAACGAAGACCGGCCAGCTATAAAAGTCCGCAGGGAAACCAAGGCAATTACCATCTTCGCAAGGCCATCATCAAGCACATCGCAATCACCCGAGCGGTCGCCTGCCGGCCGGAGGACATACTCGTCACGTCCGGAGCGCAGCAGGCATTCGATCTGCTTGCCAGAGCGCTCGTCACACCTCGCGAAACAACCGTTGCGCTGGAGGATCCAGGCTATCCACCGATGCGCGTGGCGTTTGCCGCGGCGGGCGCGAAACTCGCTGCGGTGGGCGTCGATGAGGAAGGCCTGATCGTCGAGCAGCTGCCGTACGATGTCAGGGTGATTTGTGTAACCCCGTCCCATCAATTCCCGCTTGGCGTGACAATGTCCATGCGCAGACGCGAGGCACTGATCGAATTTGCGCGCGCACGGGGCGCCATCATCATCGAGGACGACTACGACGGAGAATTCCGCTATGCGGGCAGTCCATTACCGGCGCTGCGCACCGCGCGAGCCGCGGACGTGGTCTTCTATGTCGGCACATTCTCGAAGTGCATGCTCTCTGCGCTGCGATTGGGATTCATCGTTGCACCCAGTTGGGCAATCCAGACTCTGACCGCCGCGAAAAACTGCATGGATTGGCATTGCGCGACGCCGGTTCAAAGCGCAGTGGCGGGATTCATAGCGGAGGGTCATTTGACGCGCCACGTGCGCAAAATGCGCGCAGTGTATGCGCAGCGCCGCGAGCTGCTGCTGCGGTCGCTGCAGGATCAACTCGGCGAGTGGCTGGTTCCGATTCCATCGTTCTACGGCATGCACATTGCCGCGCTGGGGCGTGCCGCGGTTGATCTCGAGGCGGCGGCAGAAGCATTACTGCGGCAACAGGTCAAAGTGCACACTTTGAGCCGATACTTCCTCGGGCCGCAAACCAAGTCAGGGCTCGTGTTCGGCTACGGAACCGTCGACTTGCCGGAGATTCGCCGCGGGGTGTCCGTGCTGCGAAAAATTCTGCAAACCTGATGCCGTTACGCGACGCGCCGCCCCGTGTAGGAATTACACAGCGGTGGACGCGACGACACCTTGCGCAACCGTGTAGAGTTCACTGGAAGGGGTGCGGAGCCACGTGACAGATCCCGCAACAAAAAGTGCGCGCACCGCATCGGAAGCCAGGACCGTCCAATTAGGCTTTCTGCGGCAGCTGTCCTTGATGATCCAGGCGATCTCGAAGTCGCCCGTGGGCAGAAAGATCGTGATTTTGATGATCGCGATCATCGCCGTCATCGTGGTAACAGCCTACGGCCAGATTCGCCTCAACCGCTGGAATAAGCCTTTCTACGATGCGCTGTCGCGCCGTGACTTTCGCGAGTTTCTCTTCCAGCTCGGCGTTTTTTTCGTCATTGCCGGATGCATCCTCTCTCTGAATGTGCTGCAGAGATGGCTTGGCGAGATGCTGCAGGTCAGGCTGCGGGAAGGCCTGGTTCGGAGCCTGTTGCGCGACTGGATGCGCCCACGCCGGGCATTCTGGCTCGCCAATGCCGGCTCGATGGGCGTCAACCCGGATCAGCGTATTCACGAGGACGCAAGAAAGCTTTGTGAGCTCTCGGGCAGCTTAGGGATAGGATTGTTCCAGGCCTCCATCCTGTTCGGTACGTTCGCCGGTATTCTCTGGGGACTGTCGAGCAACTTCAGTATCCGCTTCGAAGATCGGGATTACGCGATTCCCGGCTTCATGCTGTGGGCCGCGGTGCTCTACGCCGTTGCGGGCTCGCTGCTCAGCTATTGGGTCGGTCGCGGCCTCATCAATCGAAATGCCGAGCGCTATGCCCGAGAAGCCGACCTGCGCTTTTCACTGGTGCGCGTGAATGAGCACGTCGATGCCATTTCGCTCGCCGCGGGCGAGCAGGACGAGCGGCGCCGCATCGAACGGCGCCTGGTGGACGTGCTTCGCGCGACTCACCGCATCGTGTGGGGCCACACCAATCTAGAATGGGTTACCGCCGGGTTCGGCTGGGTCACCCAGGTCGCGCCGATACTGGTGGCCGCACCGCTTTATTTCACCGGCAAGGTTTCATTCGGCGGCATGATGCAGGCCGCAGCCGCGTTCACTCAAGCGCAATCATCGCTGCGCTGGTTCGTCGATAATTTCAGCGTGATCGCCGATTGGCGCGCGACGTTGCTTCGCGTGGCGAATTTCCGTCAGGCCGTCATCACCACGGATGAGCCTCGAGGCTTTGAAAGCCGGATTGTGTACGAGGAGGGCGATCCCGGCAGAATCAGGATTGAAAACTTGCAAAGTGTTTCTTCCGCGCACGCCGACATGCTCAAGGAACCAAAGGTGGTCATCGAGGCCGGCGCGCGTGTATTGGTGCTCGGCGCGCCGGGAACAGGCAAGACGCAGCTCTTTCGCGCGTTGGCGGGCTTGTGGCCGTGGGGTTCGGGCCGCATCATCCGCCCTCAAGGCGAGCAAATCTTCTATCTGCCGCGCGGCACACCGTATTTGCCGCGCGGGAGTTTGCGAGAAGTGCTTGCATATCCCTTGAAGGCGGAGAATTACAGCGTCGATGCCTTTACCCGGGCCCTGTTTCGCCTGGGGCTCGAGCGGCTCGCGCCGCTGCTCGATGAGACTCGGCGTTGGGATCGAGAGCTGAGCCAGGACGAACAACTTTGCCTGGTATTTGCGCGGATGTTGATTCAGGCGCCGCCCTGGGTGCTCATCGACGGGACCTTCGGCTTGCTCGACGATGATGTGCTGGAACTCGTTATCGATGTCTTCAGCAAGGAGCTGAAGGCCAGCGGCATCATCCATATTGGCGGCCCCGGGGAAGCCCACGATCTGTTCTCGGGGGTTCTGCACCTCATCAAAGCGCCCAGGGCATCCTCAGCGGCGGATGAACACATCGGGGATGTCGAGCGGGCGGCGTCGCGTGTCGAGCGCGGAAAAACCCCATGAGGAGAACCACAACGCTGCGAATTCGGACAACCTGCGTCTGTCGAATCGTCATGAGTTTGCTGTTGATGCTGCTATCGCTGGCGGCCGTGCCGGCCGGGGCCGCGCAGGATTTTGATTTTCGGGTCCCGTCAACAACTGCGGACGCGGCCGCCGCTGCCGCCCTGAGCGATCTGGCGTCGCGGCTCCTTCCCGTCTATCAGGATCCTGACCCCGAGCGCTACCTTGCAAATCTATCCGCGCTGCAGATGGCGGTCGGCGACTATTCGGCTGCAGACATCTCGCGGCAATCGCTGCGTGAGCGGCGGCGAAAATCAGATTTTGGACACCCGGTGAGCCGGGCGCTGGTGTTCGACATCTACGCGCATGCCAAGGCGCTCGAGATCGAAAATAAGGTTACTTTTGCCGATGCATTCACAAATTCATACCGAGAAACGATCCGACGCCTCGATGATCACGACGCCTTCGCGGTCGCCCAATGGTTGGATACCTCACCGTTGTTCTATCGGGAGGCGCTGCAAAAGGCATTCGATCAGGTTCGAGCCAAGGACCGCCTTGACGAATCCGAAGCCATTGAGCTTGTCTGGAAATATATTGCCTTCGACGCTTATAGAAGTTTTGGCTCGCTGGTCGTTTTGCTCAATGCGGAAGATGAGCATCGGCGCTTCATCACCGAGCGCGGCATCGTCATGCAAGCCTCGGACGGCGCCAGCATTGCCGTCACGGTAATTCGCCCGAGCGGCCTGGGCAAGCCGCTGCCGGCGTTGCTCGAGTGCACGGGGCGCGATGTGCAGAACTACTCGAAGGAATCTGCCGCCCACGGCTATGCGGGCGTCGCCTACACCAGCGAGAAACGAAAATCCTCCGCGGGCGTCGATCCCTTCGAATTCGCCGCTGCCGATGCACGCCAGGTGATCGATTGGATCGCCAAACAACCCTGGAGCGACGGGCGCGTGGGAATGTATGGGGATGCCTATGGCGGGTATGTGCCGTGGGCGGTCGCCAAGCGGCTGCCTGCCGCGCTCAAGGCGATCGCGACGTCGGCATCGATTGCGCCGGGAGTAAGCTTGCCGATGGCGGGCAACATCTTCCACAATGGCGCATACGGATGGTCACTGCAGATGACCGACGCGGCTCGAGCGGAGGACCCCGACGAAGCTGACGCGGCGCCGTGGCGAGCGATGGATGAGAAATGGTATCGGAGCGGCAGACGCTATCGCGACCTGGGAAGAGTGAACGGAAAGCACAACCCGGTCTTCATTCGCTGGCTCAATCACCCGAGCTATGATGCGTATTGGCAGAATTTCATCCCCTACCAGAAGCAATTTGCGCAGGTCGATATCCCCGTCCTGACCATGACAGGCTACTACGCGGCAAGCGAACCTGCCGATCTGTACTACTTCTCTCAGCATCATCGCTTCAATCCGCACGCGAACCATACGCTGCTGATTGGCCCGTATGATGACGCGATGCTGCGGTTTGGAGCATCCGCCAGTCTTCATGGCTTTCAAGTTGACCCGATCGCCGCCCTCGTCGATTTCCGCGAGCTGCGTTTCCAGTGGTTCGATCATGTTCTCAAGGATGCCGCCACGCCGGCTTTGTTGTCCGACCGCGTCAACTACGAGGTGATGGGCGCCAACGAATGGCGGCACGCGCCGTCAGTTGACGCGATGGCGGACGGATCCTTGCGATACTATCTGGAGGGGGCGGCCTCCGGCGCAAGTCACCGCCTGAGTTTGCGCAAAAAGACGAACGATGCATTCCTCGAGCAGACCGTGAGTTTCACAGATCGCAGGGACGCTGCCTGGACGCCGCCCACGGATCTCATCAGCAGGAGCCTTGCGCCTCGTCACGGCATGATTTTCGCGAGCGATCCTTTGACCAAGCCGGGCATATTCAACGGCTTGTTTTCCGGGCGTCTTGATTTCGCGGTCAACAAGATGGACATGGATTTGAACATCTCCGTGTACGAGCTGCTTCCAACTGGCGACTACATTCGGCTGTTTAGCCCGACATACGAACTCCGCGCAAGCTATGCGCAGGATCGAGCTCATCGGCATCTGCTCAAGGCGGGGGAGCGCCAAAAACTCTCGTTCAAGAGTGAACGGCTGACAAGCCGCCAGCTATTGCCGGGCAGCCGCATCGTCATCGTGCTCAGCGTCGCCAAACGGCCGGATCGCCAGATCAACTACGGCACCGGCGGCGATGTGAGCGAGGAATCGATCGCCGATGGTCGAATCCCCATAAAAATCCGCTGGTACAGCGACAGCTACATCGACATCCCGGTGCACAAATAGGGCTGTCTTCAGGCAAGGCGCTCAATCAGTGACCGGGCCGCTGCCGGATTCAGTACTTTGTGACCGCTGATCACGTAGAGATAGACGTCTCGCGGTTGCTTGTCGTCCTTGTGGGGCTCGACGTGCTCGAGGTCGCCCGGTGCTTCGCCTGCAGCCCACGCGCGTGCGCGTGCCGCCCAGAGCTTAAGGGACGTATCGGAATAACCGGCCGCCTCCGTCGCGCGCGTACCCATGATGCGGGCATAGACGAAGGGCGCGGTCAGATCGGCGATCTGCGGGTATTTGGAATCACCCGCAACAACCACCGCAACGCCATGCCGGCGCGCGAGCGCGATGAATTCAGGGCTGCGAAAACTCTCATGTCGCACCTCTACGGCGTGGCGCAGCGGACGACCGGCCACCTCGCGCGGTAGAAGCTTCAGGAATGCGTCGAAGTCGGAGGGATCGAACTTC
>Ga0210387_10004306_pt1 | contig 10901 bp, 8 predicted proteins | sample IncBWC7OmetaG_FD_160108 | JGI IMG/M metagenome (GOLD analysis project Ga0210387, IMG submission 160108) | Forest soil microbial communities from Barre Woods Harvard Forest LTER site, Petersham, Massachusetts, United States - Inc-BW-C-7-O ... | reverse complement strand
ATAAAGCAGTAGCCCTGTCTTCTGGGCCGCCGGGGCTACTGCTTCGTCATATGCGTTGGTCTCAGAACGTATTGCCAGGGACGCGCACCCAGCCTTCCATCAGCACCCGCGCGCTGCGGCTCATGATCGCCTTCTTCACGACCCATTCGCCCTCGACCTGACTCGCCTGCGCGCCCACTCGCAACGTGCCAGACGGATGGCCGAAGCGCACCGCATGGCGCTCACCACCGCCTGCGGCGAGATTCACCAGCGTGCCCGGAATCGCGGCCGCCGTGCCGATCGCCACCGCAGCCGTACCCATCATGGCGTGGTGCAGCTTGCCCATCGACATTGCGCGCACCAGCAGGTCGACATCGCTTGCGCCCACTTGCTTGCCGCTGGAGGCGACATACGCGGTGGGCCTGGCAACGAAGGCGACTTTCGGCGTGTGCTGCCGCGTCGCGATCTCGTCGAGGCTCTTGATCAGGCCCATGCGCAGGGCGCCATGGGCGCGAATGGTCTCGAACTTCGCCAGCGCCTTGTCGTCGCTGTTGATCGCATCCTGCAACTCGGTGCCTTTATAACCAATTGCCTCGGCGTCGACAAAAATCGTCGGAATCCCCGCATTGATCATCGTAGCCTTCAAGGTGCCGATGCCCGGCACCTCGAGGTCGTCGACGAGGTGGCCGGTGGGGAGCATCGCACCGCCCGCGCCGTCTTCTTCGGCGGCCGGGTCCATGAACTCCAGCTGCACTTCAGCAGCAGGGAAGGTCACGCCGTCCAGCTCGAAGTCGCCGGTTTCCTGCACGGCGCCGTTGGTGATGGGCACGTGGCTGATGATGGTCTTGCCGATGTTCGCTTGCCAGATGCGCACGGTGGCCACGCCGTTGTGCGGAACGCGGCTCGCGTCGACCAGCCCGGTGCTGATGGCAAACGGGCCGACGGCGGCCGAGAGGTTGCCGCAGTTGCCGCTCCAGTCGACAAACGTCCTGTCGATCGACACCTGGCCGAACAGGTAGTCGACGTCGTGATCTGGCTTGCTGCTCTTCGCGATGATCACGGTCTTGCTGGTGCTCGACGTCGCACCACCCATGCCGTCGATCTGTTTGCCGTAAGGGTCCGGGCTGCCAATCACGCGCAGCAGCAGCGCATCGCGCGCGACGCCGGGCACCTGGGCGGCTTCCGGCAAATCCTGCAGACGGAAGAACACACCTTTACTGGTGCCGCCGCGCATATAAACGGCGGGAATCTTGATCTGGGGTACGTGGGCCATTGCGTAGTTGTCCTGTTAAGCCGCAGCTTTCGACGATTCGAGGAAGTCCTGCGCAAAACGCTGCAGCACGCCGCCGGCTTCGTAGATCGACACTTCTTCCGCGGTGTCGAGACGGCAGGTCACCGGCACCTCGACACGCTCGCCGCTCCTGCGATGGATCACCAGCGTGAGGTCGGCGCGCGGCTTGCGCTCGCCGATCACATCGAAGGTCTCGGTGCCGTCGATCGCGAGCGTCAGGCGGCTCACACCGGGCTTGAACTCGAGCGGCAGCACACCCATGCCGACCAGGTTGGTCCGGTGGATACGCTCGAATCCTTCCGCCACGATCGCCTCCGCGCCGGCAAGACGCACGCCCTTGGCAGCCCAGTCGCGCGACGAGCCCTGGCCATAGTCGGCCCCGGCGATCACGATCAGCGGCTGCTTGCGTTCCATGTAGGTTTCGATCGCTTCCCACATGCGCGTGACCTTGCCTTCGGGCTCGATGCGAGCCAGAGAACCGGCCTTTACCTTGCCGTCTTCCAGCACCATCTCGTTCTTCAAGGTGGGGTTGGCAAAGGTGGCGCGTTGCGCGGTCAGGTGATCGCCGCGGTGAGTGGCGTACGAGTTGAAGTCTTCCTCCGGCAAGCCCATTTTTGCCAGGTATTCGCCCGAAGCGCTGTCCGGCAGGATCGCGTTGGACGGCGACAGATGGTCCGTGGTGATGTTGTCACCCAGCACCGCAAGAGGCCGCATGCCCGTAAGCGTACGCTCGCCGGCCAGTGCGCCTTCCCAGTACGGCGGGCGGCGGATGTATGTGCTCATCGGGCGCCACTCGTACAGCGGGTTGGCGCGCTCGCCGGTGTCGGCCGTCACTGCGAACATCGGTTCGTACACCTTGCGGAATTGCTCCGGTTTGACGCTTGCCGCGAAGATCGTATCGATCTCTTCATCAGACGGCCAGATGTCCTTGAGCTTCACGGGATGGCCCGCGGCGTCGATTCCCAGCACGTCCTTCTCGATGTCGAAGCGGATCGTGCCGGCAATCGCATACGCCACCACCAGCGGCGGCGAGGCGAGGAAGGCCTGCCTGGCATACGGGTGGATCCGGCCGTCGAAGTTGCGGTTGCCGGACAAGACGGCGGTAGCGTACAGATCGCGCTCGACGATTTCCTTCTGGATCACAGGGTCCAGCGCGCCCGACATGCCGTTGCACGACGTGCAGGCATAGGCAACGACCCCAAACCCGAGTTGCTCGAGCTCCGGCAGCAGCTTCGCTTCTTCCAGGTACAAGGTCACAGCCTTCGATCCCGGCGCGAGCGAGCTTTTCACCCACGGCTTGCGGGTCAGGCCGCGCTGGTTCGCATTGCGGGCGAGGAGGCCCGCTGCAATCATGTTGCGCGGATTATTGGTGTTGGTGCAACTCGTGATTGCTGCGATGATCACGGCGCCGTCCGGCATCAACCCTGGCTCGTTCTCGACCTTGCCGCTGATGCCGCGTGCGGCGAGTTCCGACACAGGCAAGCGGCGGTGCGGGTTCGACGGGCCTGCGAGCGTGCGGACCACGCTCGACAGGTCGAACTTCAGCACGCGCTCATATTCGACATTCTTCAGGCTGTCGGCCCACAGGCCGGTTTCCTTCGCGTAGATCTCCACCAGCTTGACGAGTTCGTCGTCACGGCCGGTCAGCTTCAGATACTTGATGGTTTGCTCGTCGATATGGAACATCGCGGCAGTCGCGCCGAATTCAGGCGCCATGTTGGCGATGGTGGCGCGGTCGCCCAACGTGAGGTTCGCCGTGCCTTCGCCATAGAATTCCAGGTACGCGCCGACGACCTTCTCCTTGCGCAGGAATTCGGTCAGCGACAGCACCACGTCCGTAGCCGTAATGCCCTCGCCGGGTTTGCCGGTGAGCTCGACACCGACGATATCCGGCAGGCGCATATACGAAGCGCGTCCCAGCATCACGCTTTCGGCTTCGAGACCGCCCACGCCGATGGCGATCACGCCGAGCGCATCCACCATCGGCGTATGCGAATCGGTGCCCACCAGCGTATCGGGAAACGCCACGCCGTCTTTCACCTGCACCACCGGGCTCATCCGCTCCAGGTTGATCTGGTGCAGGATGCCGTTGCCCGGCGGAATCACGTCGACGTTCTTGAACGCCTTCCTGGTCCAGTTGATAAAGTCGAAGCGGTCTTCGTTGCGCCGGTCTTCGATGGCGCGGTTCTTGTCGAACGCGTCCGGATCGAAGCCGCCGCACTCGACGGCCAGCGAATGGTCCACCACCAGTTGGGTCGGCACGACCGGATTGACCATGGCCGGATCGCCACCTTGCGCGGCGATGGCATCGCGCAAACCTGCCAGGTCGACAAGCGCGGTTTGGCCCAGGATGTCGTGGCAAACCACCCGTGCGGGGAACCAGGGGAAGTCGAGGTCGCGTTTGCGTTCGATGATCTGCTTGAGCGAGGCGTTCAGCGACACCGGATCGCAACGTCGCACGAGGTTTTCGGCCAGCACACGCGATGTGTACGGCAACGAGTCGTAGGTGCCCGGCTGGAGCGCCTCAACAGCGGCACGCGTGTCGAAGAAATCCAGCTTGGTGCCAGGCAGGGGTTTGCGGTTTGCAGTGTTCATACCGTGGGTGGGGACGTAAGAGTGTAGTGCTCGGTGCTCTGCATGGGAGCAGGGTAGGCGCTAAAGCGCCAACTCTGGTCCACAGGGGCGAATCTTGCCGGACGTCGCCAGACATCACAGGACGTCAGCGGCAATTATCCTCCTTTCCCGATCAGCGTTTCCGATCAGCGTTTCGCGAGCGGCACGAACTTCAGGTCGTCCGGGCCGGTGTAGTTTGCGCTCGGCCGGATGATCTTGTTGTCGATGCGCTGCTCGATGATGTGCGCGCTCCAGCCCGCCGTACGGGCGATCACGAAGACCGGCGTGAACATGGCGGTGGGTACGCCCATCATGTGGTACGAGACGGCGCTGAACCAGTCCAGGTTCGGGAACATCTTCTTGGCGTCCCACATCACGGTCTCGAGCCGCTCGGCGATGTCGAACAGCTTCGTGCTGCCGGCTTCCTTCGAGAGCTTCTTCGCGACTTCCTTGATCACCTTGTTGCGCGGATCCGAGATGGTGTACACCGGGTGGCCGAAGCCGATCACGACTTCCTTGGCCTCGACACGGCGGCGGATATCCGCCTCAGCCTGATCGGGGCTCTGGTAGCGCGACTGGATTTCAAACGCCACTTCGTTCGCGCCGCCGTGCTTCGGCCCGCGCAGTGCGCCGATTGCGCCGGTCAGGGCCGAGTACATGTCCGAGCCTGTGCCGGCGATCACGCGGCCGGTGAAGGTCGAGGCGTTGAATTCGTGTTCCGCGTACAGGTTCAGCGACGTGTGCATCGCCTCGACCCACGACTTCGACGGCTCCACGCCGTGCAGCAGATGCAGGAAATGGCCGCCGATCGAGTCGTCGTCGGTTTCCACTTCAATGCGCTTGCCGTTGTGCGAGTAGTGGTACCAGTACAGCAGCATCGAGCCGAGCGAGGCCATCAGCCTGTCGGCGATATCGCGCGCGCCGGGCAGGTTGTGGTCGTCCTTCTCGGGCAGCACGGTGCCGAGCACCGACACACCGGTGCGCATCACGTCCATCGGGTGGGCGCCCGCCGGGATCCACTCCAGCGCGGCCTTGACGTTGGCGGGCAGGCCGCGCAGCGCCTTCAGCCTGGTCTTGTAGGCGCTCAGCTCAGCCTGGGTGGGCAGCTTTTCGTGAACCAGCAGGTAGGCGATTTCCTCGAATTCGCAGGTGCTGGCGATGTCGAGAATGTCGTAGCCGCGGTAGTGCAGGTCATTGCCGGTCTTGCCGACCGTGCAGAGCGCGGTGTTGCCCGCCGTCACGCCCGACAGCGCCACGGATTTCTTCGGTTTGAATGCGCCTGCTGCCGGCGTGCTGTTGTCTGCTTCGCTCATGGTGTCGTCCTCTTACTCCTGGAATGCGGGGTTACTTGTGTGCGGCGAACAGCGCGTCGAGCTTGTCCTCGTACGCGTGATAGCCAAGATACCTGTACAGGTCGGCACGCGTCTGCATCGTTTCGACGGTGGCCTTTTGCGTGCCGTCACGCTTGACCGTCTCATAGAAATTAAGTGCCGCTGCGTTCATCGCACGATACGCGCCGCAGCAGTACAGCGCGATATCCACGTTCGCGTCACGCAGTTCGGTGGTGGTGAAGAACGGCGTGGAGCCGAACTCGGTCAGGTTCGCGAGAATCGGCACCCTGACCGCGGCCTTGAAGCGGCGATAGTCGTCGAGCGTCTGCATCGCTTCCGGGAAAATCATGTCCGCGCCGGCTTCGACGTAGGCAACGGCGCGCTCGATTGCGGCGTCGATGCCTTCGGCCGCGGCCGCATCGGTGCGCGCCATGATGACGAACTGATCATCGGTGCGGGCGTCGACAGCTGCTTTCACGCGGTCGACCATTTCCTCTTTCGCTACCACTTCCTTGCCGGGACGATGTCCGCAGCGCTTCTGTCCGACCTGATCTTCGAGGTGAACGGCGGCGACGCCAGCCTTGATGAATGAACGTACCGTGCGCGCGATGTTGAACGCGCCGCCCCAGCCGGTATCGATATCGACCAGCAGTGGCAGGCCGGTTGCATCGGTGATACGGCGCGCGTCGATCAGGACGTCGTCCATGGTGCTGATGCCGAGATCGGGGATGCCGAGCGAATTGGCGGCGACGCCGCCGCCCGAGAGATAAACCGCCTTGAAGCCGACGGCTTCGGCCATCTTAGCCGCGTAGGCGGTGATGGCGCCGACGACCTGCAACGGCTGCCCTTCTGCGACCGCCGTGCGGAATTTCGCGCCGGCGCTGACTGGTTGTTTTGCTGCGCTCACGTGTGTCTCCCGGTGAAGTTGGCACGCTTTAGTGCAAGGAGCGGGCCAGCCAAGGCGGGCGCGGTTAAGTCGTTGATTAAATGTGGTTTTGCCCAATGGGTCGGCAGTCTTTTGGTTTCATAAGTGGAATGACAGATTTCATAAATGAAATCTGTCATTCATAATGGCAATTCTTTCGTTATCAGCGCTTCTGAAGGCAGCTCCGCCATGAACCGACCTCCCGAACCCGGCTCCCGGCCCCGTGTCTGGGCCATTGGTATCAGCAAACTGCGCGACCTGTTCCGCGATATCGCGGACGAATATGACACCCGTGCCGATTTACGGCTGGTATCGCGCGGGTATGAGGACGCGGTCAACGAAATCGCCGCCGCGGGCAAGAACCGCCCGGACATCGTGGTCGCGGCCGGCTCCAACGGCACCTATCTGAAGGCGCGGGTCGACGTGCCTGTGGTGCTGATCACCCCAACCGGTTTCGACGTGATGCACGCGCTGGCGCGCGCACGGCGTGACGCCTCCTCTGTGGCGCTTGTGACTTACGGCGACACCCCAGCCGAAGTGCGCCGCTTCGTAGCGGCCTACGGCATCGACGTGGTGTTTGCGGCATATCAGTCGGCGCAGGACGCGGAGGCGTGCGTGCTCGATCTGCGCGATCGGGGCGTGAAGACGATTGTGGGACCGGGGCTCGTGACGGATCTCGCGGCTCGGGCCGGCATGGAATCTGTGTTTCTCTATTCACGCGCCTCGGTGCGTGCGGCATTCGACACCGCGCTCGAAGTCGCTCAGGCCACCTGGGGAGAAGCGGTCCGGCGGCACCGTCTCGACAACGTGTTGCAGCACTTGCGCGACGGAGTGGTGGCACTCGATGCGCAAGGCCGCGTCGAAGCCATCAACCAGCGTCTTGCGCTCGTGCTCGGCATCGAGCCCTCGGCGGCGGTCGGCCGTCCGTTGCTTGAACTCGCACCGGATCTGGTGGATGCTGTACCGGATGCGGAGGGCGAGTCGCTCGAAACGGTGCGCGGCATCAGCTACGTCGTGCATCGCGGGCCGCTGGTCGACAACGGTGTGACGACGGGCACCGTGTTGACGTTTCAGGAGTCGCGGGCGGTGGAGCGGCTCGATCGCACGCTGCGTTCGCGGCAACGCGCGCAGCAGTTTGTGGCGCGCTACCGGCTCGACGATCTGGTGGGGGCGTGTCCTGCGATCGACCGGGTCCGGCGACTCGTGCAGCGCTATGCGAAGTCGGACGCCACGGTATTGGTTCGCGGCGAGAGTGGCACGGGTAAGGAGATGGTCGCGCAGAGCCTGCATCATCTGAGCGCGAGGCGTGACTTCCCGTTCGTCGCGCTCAATTGTGGCGCGTTTCCAGAAGCGTTGCTGGAGAGCGAGTTGTTCGGTTACGAGGAGGGCGCGTTTACCGGCGCCCGGCGCGGCGGCAAGGCGGGGCTGATCGAAGCAGCACACCGTGGCACGTTGTTTCTCGATGAAATCGGCGAAATGCCGTTGCCGTTGCAGAGCCGCTTGCTGCGTGTGCTGCAGGAACGCGAAGTGGTGCGGCTCGGTTCGACGGAGCCGACGCGGATCGACGTGCGGATCGTGGCGGCGACCCATCGTGCGTTGACGGCTGCCGTGGAGGCCGGCGAATTCCGCACCGACCTCTACTACCGGTTGAACATTCTGAACATCGGCTTGCCGCCGTTGCGCGAACGGCTTTCGGACATCCTGCCGCTCGCGGCTGAATTGCTCTGTCAGGCGGCGCGCCGTGAGCCGCGTCTGGCGGCGCGCATCCGTAGCTCGCGCGATGCATTGAGCGTGCTTGCGGTTGTCAGTGAGTCGCTGAGCCGTCATGCGTGGCCAGGTAATGTGCGGGAACTGCAAAACGTGATCGAGCGAATCACGGTCGAGCTGGCGGACTCTGACAACACAGCGTTGACGGAAGAGGTGTTGCAGTCGATTGCGCCCGAACTGTTCGAGCGGCCCGAAGGCGCCGCGAATGATGCTGCGTTGACGCTGCGTCAGCGCAGCCGTCGGGTGGAGGCCGATGAGATTCGCGCGGCCCTGGAGGTATTTAACGGTGACCGTGATCAGGTTTGCGAGGCGCTCGGCATCAGCAAGACTACGCTGTGGCGGAAATTGAATGCGGCGGGATGAGGGGGTATTCAGCGAGACGCAACCGGTCGAAGCGCATGCCCAGCGCGTCGAAGCGCAGCAAGGTGCCAGACAGGCACTCCCCGATGCCGAGGATCAGCTTGATGGCTTCAGTAGCCTGCAACAGGCCGATCACGCCAGGCAACACGCCAAGCACACTGGCCTCGGAGCAGTTGGGCGCGAACTCCGGCGAGGGCGGTTCCGGAAACTGGCAAAGATAGCAACTGCCGCCCTCATGCGCCGGCCAGAACACGCCGACCTGTCCATTGAAGCCTTGCACCGCGCCGTAGACCATCGGCACGCCCAGCCGCACGCAGGCATCGTCTACGAGGTAGCGCGTGGAAAGATTGTCGGAACCGTCGATCACCACGTCGTGCCCTGCGAACAGACGCTCCACGTTGGCGGCCGACAGGCGCGTGCGTTGAGCGCATTGATGACAATCTTTCGGTTCCCGGCTGGACCGGCAATCTCCACTCGCCGGTCCAGCAGGTCTTTCGGGGGAGCGGGAACGCGCCAAGCTGGGTTGTTGCGAATACACGCCGTGCCAGTGAGGAACTCAAGGGATTCGGTGCTGCCGACGATGAGCGCGTTGCTGTGGAATTGAAGAATATGCCGCCGCTGCTGCGCAAATTCGCAATTTAATGCGCCGAAAACTCCACTGCATCTGCAGAGAGAATGTCTTTGAGTGACCAAGCTGAACTCCACAAGAAAGCTTGCGTGTTCATTTTCACTGCGGGTCTTTATACAAGGAAAAAGGCTGCTCGCCCGGCCATATCATGATAAGCACTACTGATCAGTCGGTGTTAATTCGGCATGGCGTATAAACGAAAATATGCACTTTTCCGATGCTGAAGGTTTGCTTTCGCATACGAACACCTGTTCACGATGAGCAGGTCACGCGGATACCGCTAAATTAATTTTCATAATATGTATATCCAAGTTTTGATAAATTCAAGGCCCTAAAAAAGGATGGGTTCGGAAGAATTTGATGAGGTTAGCTAACCGATATCTCAATTGCTAAATATCGGTGAATTAAGATTATTGTTTTGAGCGGAGAAATGATTTGGTTTAATGCCTACTTCCCCTCAATCGCGCGCAATACCTGCGCAACCCGCCCATGCTCGTGCAGGATCTCCGGGCTCACCTGCAATAGCGGCTGGTACCGCGAAAGAAAAGTATTCTCGGGCAAGTCGGACGAAAACAGAGTCGTCACCGCTTCGGCCGCGCCGAGCCTGTCCGCTTCAGTGGCCTTCTTGTCGTCGAGGGTTTCGTCGACGTTGGCAATTACCGTCGAGAGCGGCGCGAGCCAGCGGAACCCCGAACCGTTGATCAACACCTGCAGGAACGCTGCCGGTGTCACCGGGCCGAATTCCTTTTCATAGGCAGCGCGTTCGTGATCGAGAATCGCCTTGTGCAAGGCCAGCAGTGGCCGGCGAACCTCGGACAGGAATTGAATGGCTTGCTTTTCGTTCATCGCGCAACTCCAGACGGGTGGCTACAAGGGCATGCTAACAAAATAACTGGCAGGCGGAACGCTGCGCGGCAGCGCGACACGCAAACGACGAACTTTTTAAAGCGAAGCTACAATTTATTCGCTCCACACCGTACCGCTGGCTCGCCACGACCCCGGCACTCGTCCTTTACTCGAACCGGGTGCCAGAATCGCCGCGCATTAGACTGGTCTGCCGAATAAATCCGGTGAAGCCTGGTAGGTTAGTTCGACGTCGTTGCACAAACCGTTCAAACAAACAATAACCCGCAATCGGAGTCCCCATGACAACGCTCAACATCAACGGTCAGACGCACGCCGTCGACGCACCGCCCGACATGCCCTTGCTGTGGGTCTTGCGCGACCTGGTCGGCCTGACTGGCACGAAGTTCGGCTGTGGCATTGCCCAGTGCGGCGCCTGCACCGTGCATCTGGATGGGGCAGCGGTGCGCTCGTGCGTCCTGCCGGTGGCGGCCGTTGGCGACAAGAAGATTACCACCATCGAAGCGGTGGGCGAGACTCCCGCCGGCAAGAAGGTGCAGCAGGCCTGGCGACAGATCGACGTGGTGCAGTGCGGTTACTGTCAGTCCGGGCAGGTCATGTCGGCGGCCTCGCTGCTCTCGCAGAACCCCAATCCCACCGATGCGGATATCGACGCCGCCATGGCCGGCAACATCTGCCGCTGTGGCACTTACAACCGCATTCGCGCGGCGATCAAGCAAGCAGCAAAGGGGGCCTGACATGTCGCAAGGATTGATCGATGCGCAAGTCGGCGCCAAAACGGACGCCACCCGGGACATCAAGCCGGCTGCAGGCAGCCTCCGCTTCTCACGCCGCACCTTTCTGAAGTTCAGTGCCACGGTGGGTGCCGCAGCGGGCGGCGGCCTGCTGCTCGGCTTCAGCTTGCCGGCGTTAAGCCAGGGGCAGGGCCAGGGACAGGGTCAAAATCCAGCAGCTAAATCGGTGATCGGCGGGGACGCGAGCGAACCCGGCCCGACCGGCGTATTCGCACCGAATGCGTTCATCCAGATCGATAACGCCGGCAAGGTCACGCTGGTGATCCCGAAGGTCGAGATGGGCCAGGGTGTCTATACATCGATCCCGATGCTGATCGCGGAGGAACTCGAGGTTCCGCTCGATAGCGTC
>Ga0210387_10004304_pt1 | contig 10903 bp, 8 predicted proteins | sample IncBWC7OmetaG_FD_160108 | JGI IMG/M metagenome (GOLD analysis project Ga0210387, IMG submission 160108) | Forest soil microbial communities from Barre Woods Harvard Forest LTER site, Petersham, Massachusetts, United States - Inc-BW-C-7-O ... | reverse complement strand
AGAAAGAGAGGTCAGTATCGCACAGGCAAAAGCTAGGAGCGAAAGCATGGCTGGTAGTCTAACAAGACCGCACCAGAGCGCAAACGATGCTCCATCGCCTGACCTCGGCTCTTAAAGCAAAAGAGCACGGGCGGATTCTCCCGTGCTCCTTTGCGTCCAGGCTGGTTTCGTTCCTCTGAAAAAGCGACTATTGAATAGGAGCGCTCGCAGCGGTGCAACCGGTTCCGCTGGGCTCGAAGCGAATCACGCTGGTCTGGTCCGAGCAAAATTGGCGCTGGCCGGAGATACCCAAAGATACCGGCGTCGCGACGACCGCATAAGTCACCGAGGGCGTCAGACCATCGCCGGTGTAGACAAAACCGTAGCCGGCCTTGGTTCCGGCGCTAAGTACGTCGTCAAGCAAGCACGAGTTCGTCGAAGAAGCTGTGCAGGGCGGAACTCCGCCAAGCGCACCCAGAGTAGGGGGGAACCCCTGGGCTTGGTAGGTGCTCGAATACGTGATCACCGCCGTGTTGATGGTGCGCACCGACTGCGCGGCCGAGGATTCATTGGCGACCAAGCGCGAACGAAGATAGTTTGGAACCGCAATGGCGGCCATAATCAGAATAATGGCCACAACGATCAGCAGTTCGATTAGAGAGAATCCGTCCTGTTTTCTTCTCATATAAGTTTTCCCAAAAAAGCATCCACCCAGATTGTTTGCCAACACATCGCTACTTCTGTCTAAGTAGGAAGCATTTCAAAGGCCATTCGGTTCGCCCGGCCAGAGTACGTAACTGTATGATTCTTAGCTGGTTAAGATTATCTAAGGAACGCTGAAAACCTCTCCCGGGCAAGGGATGACACTAATCGTCATTCCCATTACGGCCTTTGACGAAAAACGGCCGTCTAGAGTCGCGTCAACACTGTGAGCGCCGGATTCTGGGGCTTGATCGGCGGGAACGGGGCAGCTTTTCTTTGAGATTCTAGCCGCCAGATCGAGCGCCGGACCGTATAGTCCGCTCTCTGAAGGCCTTTCTCGGATGCTAACTGGCCTGAAAACCTAGAGTGGGTATCAAGACGATCGGCGGGACTATGTGTGGGAAGCTCACTGCCGAGTCTAGAGATTGCGACGCGGCCAAAAACTGGAAGGAAAACTTGCCCGCAAGAAAAGACAAAGCACAGGACCTTGATCCTGTGCTTTGTCGATTTCTGCTTCGACCGGTTGCCCAGTCGAAGAGTAAGCTTACTGAAGCGCCGGGCTAGCTGCCGTGGCGCCTGCACCTGTCGCGCTGTAACGGATCACACCAGACTGGTCAGAGAAGAACATGCGCTGACCCGTCGTGCCAACCGTGACAGGGGTTCCGGTGATGGAGTAGCCAACGGAAGGCGTATTGCCGTCGGTGGTCCAGTTAAATACGTAGCCGCTCTTCGTGCCGCCTGCGAGAACTGCGTCAAGCAAGCAAGCGTTCGTCGAGGTAGCCGTGCAAGGCGTTGTCCCGCCCAAAGACGCAAGCGTTGCAGGGAAGCCTGCGTTCGGGTAGGTGGACGAATACGTCACAGCGGAGGTATTGATCGTACGGATCGAACCAACCGCGGAAGCTTCGTTGGCCGCCATGCGCGACCGGAGCAAGTTCGGGATAGCGATAGCCGCGATGATCAGAATGATCGCCACGACGATCAGCAATTCGATAAGTGAGAAACCCTTCTGCTTCTTCATTTTCAACTATCTCCTTGAGAGTGTGAGAGTTTTAGGTGCCAGAGCACAGCGTACAAGGATGCAAGGGAGGTGCCAATCTCCCCACCCTAGGCCTACGGCATGGAACATTGGATAAGACATTTATTATCTGTGATATACAAGAGTATCGGCTTCTGGCTGGGTAATCTCGCGGCTTCTGGCCCGTGAGGAACCGCCCCAAATTGACGGTTTTCGTCAGTTCCTTAAGACGGAAAAGGGCAGTTTAGACGGCGGGAGGATCTGCTTCTTTGCGACCATTTTCCTGAAATCATCTTTTGTTTCTATAAGTTATGCTTCTTCGCGTAGTGGCGAAACGAGCGGTAGCTGATCTTCAAGAGATCGGAGGCCTTGGTCCGGACCCCGTGGGCTTTCTCGAGCGCCGCTTGCAGGTATCTCCGTTCTGTCTCCGCGATCTCTTTTTCGAAATCGAGGCCTTCTGCCGGGAAGATCGGCTCGCCTGCAGCACCGCCTCCGGGAACGCCTACGGATGAGTAACCGGCAATGCGGTCGGGAAGAACGCGCAGGGAGATCTCCCCGGTGGTCTCAAGGGCCACGGCGCGTTCCATAGTGTTCTCAAGCTCGCGCACGTTTCCCGGCCAATCGTAGGCCTCGAGGCGGCGGACGGCTTCCGGAGAGAGTCCCTCGATGGGCTTCTCCATGGACTTTCGGAATGTTTCCAGAAAGTGCCGCGCCAGAAGCGGGATATCTTCCCGGCGCTCCCGCAGCGCCGGGAGCTGGATGGGAATAACGCTCAGGCGGTAGTACAAATCCTCGCGAAAGCGGCCTTCGGCAATCTCCTTTTCGAACTCCTTGTTTGTCGCGGCGATAATTCGCACATCCACATCGATTTCTTCGGTGCTGCCGATGGGCCGCACTTTACCTTCCTGAAGGACGCGGTAGAGCTTTACCTGCATGGTCAGGCTCATGTTGCCAATCTCGTCCATAAAAAGGGTGCCACCGTGAGCGGCCTGAAAAAGGCCCTGGCGGTTTTCGTTGGCGCCTGTGAATGCGCCCTTCATGTAGCCGAAGAGTTCGGATTCGAGCAGCGTCTCCGGAAAAGCGCCGCAGTTGATGGTGATGAAGGGAGCCTGCGCGCGAAGACTGTTCTCGTGAATGGCGCGGGCGACCAATTCCTTTCCCGTGCCGCTCTCGCCGGTGATGAGGACGCGGCTGGTTTGCGGGGCGATGGTCTGGATCAGGTCAAAGATGGCGCGCATCTTGGGACTCTGCCCGATGATGTTGTCGAGACCGGTTAAGCGGCGAAGTTCGCGGCGAAGGTAGCCGGCCTCCTTTTTCCACTTCAGACTCTCCGAGACTTCCTTTACAGCGCGGCGGAGCTGATCGACGAGCTCGTGGTCTTTTATGACGTAGCGATCCGCGCCCGAGTTGATCGCCGCGATGGCAGTCTCGACCGTGGGCACTCCGGTGATGAGCAGAAAAAAGGAGTTAGGGGAAATCTCCTTGGTGAATTTCAAAAGGTCCACGCCGGTAGTTCCCGGCATGCGGACATCGGAGATGATGATGTCAAAAATCTGCGATTCGAGCTTGCGCTTGGCCGCTTCGACGCTGTGGGCAACTTCGACCCGGTGACCTTCCTTGCGAAAGGTTATCTCCAGAAGCTCGCAGATGGAGCGCTCGTCGTCCACGACAAGGATGTGGACCAATTCGTTGTGAGCTTCCTTGACCGCTGCTTTCGTTCCTTGCATAAGACCTCACACCGTTCGGGGCAATTCCACAATAAACTCGGCGCCGCGATCCTTCTCGGAGATCACGCTGATTCTGCCGCTATGCGCTTGCACAATTTGATACACGATGGAAAGTCCCAGACCTGTTCCGCCTTCGAAGCCGGACTGGAGGGGTTCGAAGATTTTTGCCCGCTGCTTGGCGTCGAGGCCGATTCCGGTATCCCGGAAAGCAATGCGCAGCCAGAAAGGCAGGAGCTCGATTCCGACGCTCAGCGTGCCGCCGCCCGGCATGGCGCGAAGGGCGTTATCGGAAAGATTCCAGAAAACCTGCTTGATCTTGCTAGCGTCCACCCGCGCGCGCAACGCAGCGCCGTTGTAGGTGCGAACGATCCGGTACTTATTCTCGATTTCTGGTTTTTTCTCGAGTAGGGTCAACGTTTCATCCAGCAAACCGCGGACGTCTGCTTCCTGAAATTCGTAGGTCTTCTCGCGCGAGTAATTCAGAAAATCGGTGATGATGTGGTTCAAGCGCTCGGATTCCCTGCTGACGATGTTGACCAGGTGCTTTTCGTCATCCTCGAGGGGGACAAGGCGTGCGAGCTCCTTCACTGCCCCGGCCATTGCCGTCAGCGGCTGGCGGATCTCATGGGCAATCGCGGCGGAGAGCCGGCCGAGCGCGGCCATGCGATCTTTTGTCGCCACTTCCTGTTCCAGCCTGCGAAGCTCGGTGAGGTCTTGAAAATTGAAAACGTAGCCGCTGCGCGAGGAATTCCGCGTACGCAGGGGCGAAACGGAAATGCCCAAATAGCGCTGCTGGCCGTCCGGTGTACGGAACTCAATTTCCCGGCGAACCACCGGGCGGTCATTGGGGCCTTTCAAGCCAGGCAGCCAGAAACTACTCTCTACCTCCGGCAGCTTCCGTCCGCGAAGGTCGACAAAGCGGCTGCCCAGGATCTCTTCTCCCGTGCGATTCAAGAGCACGATCCGGCCTTCCAAGTCCGTCGTCAACAGCCCGCCGCGCATCGAATGGATGATGTCTTCGGTAAAATCCTGCAGTTCGAGCAGCTCTTCGCGTTTTTCCTCGAGTTCAATTCCTTTTCGGCGCAGAGATTGCGCAAGAAGACTGGAGAGATAGGCAACAGCAAGGAATCCGAAAAGATTGCTGAGAAACCAGACGCGCAGTCCCTCCGGTGTCGGTTCAAGAAGAAAGGTGCGGGGGATTTTTCCCGCAAAGGCAAGGGCAGCCATCCCGCCGAGGATGCCCAGACAAAGTCCGGTAGTGACAAAAGCCACGCGGCGCGAAAACAAAATGCTGGTGACGATGATGACCAGCAAGTAGAGGGAGATGAAGTAGCTCTCCTGCAAGCCGGTGGTGTAGACGAGCGCCGAAATTATGATTACGTCGCTGGCAACCTGCAGCACTCCTTGCCAGGTGGCGCCAGGCAGCCAGCGGACCAACGCGATGTGAAGGGCGCCTACGGAGACCCAAATCAGCAAAAGAGGAAGGAAAGAGCGGTTGACACCAGCAGGAAGAACATATTGCGGCCACAGAAGGTCGAGCACCAGGATCAGAAGGATCGTAAGCAGGCGGACACGGGTCAGCCAGCCCAGCCATTCTCTTGTTGTCGAACTTTGATCCATGGATTGCCCGCGATCCTGACCCCAGTGTTCCCCCGGGCATGCTCTAGTTTAGACAGAAATGGCGAAGGGCTGGGAGTTCCTTCCCCGCCCTCCGCCAATTGGATAACGCCCGCAGCGCCAGGCCGCGGCTAGTGCATCTGGCTCAACTTGCCGATCAAGGAGAACAGAGGCAAGTACATGGAAATAACCACGCCGCCGACGACCACGCCAAGGAAAACGATCATGATCGGTTCCAAAGCGGTGAGGAGGTCTTTCACGGCTGCGTCCACTTCTTCTTCGTAGAAGTCGGCGATTTTCTGCAACATGGCATCCATGGCGCCGGTCTGTTCGCCGACGCTGATCATCTGGGTGACCATGCCTGGAAAAACCTCCGAGTCCTTCAGGGGCTCGGTGAGGGATTTGCCTTCTTCAAGGGACTTGCGGACTTGCTGCAAAGCCTTTTCGACGACGGCGTTTCCGGCGGTTCTGGCGGTAATGTCCAAACCTTCGAGGATAGGCACGCCGCTAGCGATCAGCGTTCCCAAGGTACGGGTGAAGCGCGCGACAGCGATTTTCCGCATAAGGATGCCGATGACGGGCAAGCGCAAGATGGTGGCGTCAATGGCGTAGCGGCCTTGCGCGGTGCCGTACCAGATCTTTAGCCCAAAAAGCATGGCTCCGAAGGCTACCAGAGCCAGAAGACCGAAGATGCTGCCGATCATGTTGCTCATGCCGATGACGATCTTGGTCGGCAAGGGCAGGTCGACGCCGAGGCCGGCGAACAGCGTGGCGAAAATCGGCACGACTTTCCAGAGGAGCAGGATGATAACGCCGCCAGCGACGGTCAAGACGCCGACGGGGTAGACCATGGCGGACTTGACGGCGCGCTGCAATTTGACGTTCTTTTCGATATAGGAAGAGAGGCGCTGTAAAATGGTGTCGAGAATACCGCCCGTTTCTCCCGCTTCCACCATGTTGACGTAGAGGGAGTCGAAGACCTTCGGATACTGGCGCATGGCGGCAGAGAGCGTGGCGCCGCCTTCGACCGAACCGCGCGTTCCGGTCAGCACCTTTTGAAACATCTTGTTTTCCTGCTGGCTGGCGAGAATCTCGAGGCACTGCACCAGCGGCAAGCCGGCATCAATCATGACCGAGAACTGACGCGTGAAAATGGCCAGCTCCTTGGCGCTGACGCCGGAGCCGAAGGTCGGCAAGTTGAATTCCTTGCCTTTCTCGGACATCTTCGTCGGCGTGATCTGCTGGCGCCGAAGCAGGTTCTGGAGCTCCGCCTTGCTGGTCGCGGTGACTTCTCCGCTGACGTTTCCGCCGGAACGATTGGTTCCTCGATAAGTAAAGACCGGCATAACTTTTCCTCCTCAATTCTACAAATCCATCGACCAAAATCAATACGACCGGGGCCTCTGACGGCCCTGGAAAATCCCTAGCGCTTGCTCCCCACCGGCGTCTTTGAACTGTTGGGGCCGCTGCCGCCCGGCGAAGAGACGCCGCGGTTGATCATGTCCTGCAATTCGTCGGCGTTCGACGAGCGGGAGAGCGCCAGATCCAGCGTGATGAGCTTGTTGAAATAAGCGTTCGCAAGGCCTTGGTTGAACGTCTGCATGCCGGTTTGTCCAGTGCCTGTCTGCATCGCGGAATAGATCTGGTGAATCTTGTCTTCGCGAACGAGGTTACGGATAGCCGGCGTGGGTATGAGAACTTCCATGATCATCACGCGGCCGCGGTTGTCGGCGCGCGGGAGAAGAGCTTGGCAAAGGATGCCTTCCATCACCATGGAAAGCTGGGCGCGAATCTGCGGCTGCTGGTGCGACGGGAACACGTCAATAATACGGTTGATGGTAGAAGCCGCAGAATTGGTGTGCAGCGTGGCAAAGGTCAAGTGGCCGGTTTCGGCGATGCGCAAGGCCGATTCGATCGTTTCGAGATCGCGCATTTCTCCGATGAGAACCACATCGGGATCTTCGCGGAGGGCGGCGCGCAGCGAATTGGCAAAGGAGTGGGTATCGGCGTGGACTTCGCGCTGGTTCACCAGGCACTTCTTGTGATTATGGAGGAACTCGATGGGGTCCTCGATGGTGATCATGTGCTCTTCGCGCTCGGCGTTAATCTTGTCGAGCATGGCGGCGAGCGTTGTCGATTTGCCGGAACCCGTCGGACCGGTGACAAGGACGAGCCCACGCGGCTTGTCGCACAGGCCTCTGACCACGGTAGGCAATCCCAGGGCATCGAAGTTCTTGATTTCCCAAGGGATGGTACGAAAAACGGCGGCTACCGCCCCGCGCTGATTGAATACGTTGCCGCGGAAACGGGCGAGATTCTTCAGGCCGAAGGAAAAGTCCAGCTCGAGGTTTTCTTCGAAACGATGCTTCTGTGCGTCGGTCAGAACGCTATAGGCGAGCGATTTGGTATCGGCGGCGGTCAGCGGCGGCATATCGAGAGCCCGCAGGTGCCCGTGAACGCGGACCCGAGGTGCGCTGTTCGTTGTGATATGGAGGTCGCTGCCTCCCATTTCGATCATCTTTTTGAGCAACTCGCTCAGGGTAATCCCGGCCATCTCTTCACCTTTTTCCTATAACACCGTTTCGCGCAAAACTTCTTCCATGGTTGTCTGTCCCAATGCGCACTTAACCAGCCCGCTTCGGCGCAGCGTGATCATGCCCTGCTCAATCGCCTTCTTTTTCAGTTCCAGGGCGGACGCGCCGACGAGGATCAATTCGCGCAGCTCGTCGTTGATTTCCATGACTTCGTACAAACCGGTGCGGCCCTTGTAGCCGCCCTTGTTGCAGGTGTTGCAGCCCTTGCCGTGATAGATTTTAGTCGTCTTCACTTCTTCAGGAGAATACCCTGCGTCGATCAAAGCCTGTTCGGGCAGTTCCAATTCCTCTTTGCAGTTCGAACAGATGCGGCGCACCAGGCGCTGCGCGCAAATCAGATTGACGGAAGTCGCCACCAGGAACGGCTCAATACCCATGTTCATCAATCGGCTGATGGTGGAGGGCGCGTCGTTGGTGTGCAGCGTGGATAGCACCAAATGGCCGGTGAGCGCGGCTTTGACCGCGATTTCAGCCGTTTCAAAGTCGCGGATTTCGCCGACCAGAATAATGTTGGGGTCTTGGCGGAGGAAAGCGCGCAGGGCGGCCGCGAAGTTCAGGCCGATCTGTTCTTTCATCTGCACCTGGTTGATGCCGGCCAACTGGAATTCGACGGGATCTTCCGCCGTCATGATGTTGGTGTCGACCGTGTTGAGCCGCGCGACCGAGGAATAAAGCGTGTTGGTTTTGCCCGAACCGGTCGGCCCGGTGACCAGCACCATGCCGTAGGGCTTCAAAATGTTGCGCTCGAATTTCTTGAGCGACTCGATCTCGAAACCTAGCTTGGTCATGTCCAGGCGGAGGTTTTCTTTGTCGAGGAGCCGGAGAACGATCTTTTCGCCGTAGAGAGTCGGGACCGTCGAGACGCGGAAATCGAGTTCCTTCTTCTTGCCGTCGGCCTTGTACTTGATCATGATGCGGCCGTCTTGCGGCAGGCGCTTCTCGGCGATGTCCAGCTTGGCCATGATCTTCAGACGGCTGGTGATGGCGTCTTTCAAGCGGAGCGGCGGAGTCATGACGGTTTGGAGCTGGCCGTCAACACGGAACCGCACGCGCATTTCGAGCTCGTATGGCTCGATGTGAATATCGCTGGCGCCTCGCTTTACCGAGTCCGTCAAGATCAGGTTGACGAGCTTGATGATGGGCGCCTCTTCGGCGGCCTTCTCGAGCGTCGCGGTGTCCAGCTCGGCTTCTTCGGCGGCCAGCTCGAGTTCCTGGTCTTCGTCGACCAGGTCCTTCATCATCTTGCTGAGCTCTTCGGTGTTCTGTTCGGTCCCGCCATAGAATCGCGAGATGGCTTCCCCAATGGCCGATTCCGAGGCCACGACCGGTTCCACGTTGAACCCGGTCATGAACTTGATGTCGTCCATCGCGAAAACGTTGGTGGGATCGGTCATCGCAATGGTGAGGACCGAGCCTACACGCGAGAGCGGAATCACCTGGTATCGCAGCGCGGTGTCCTGCGGGATAAGCTTGATAACGTTGGGATCGATTTCGTAATACTTCAGGTTGATCGAGGGAACACCGTACTGTCGTGAGAGCACACCGGTGATGTCGTCATCGGTGATGAAGCCCATCTTGGTCAGGCAGCTCCCAAGCTTGCCACCATTGGCGCGCTGAAATTCGAGCGCCTTCTGGAGCTGGTCCTGAGTAATCAGGCTTTCTTTAATAAGTATCTCGCCCAAACGGACGGACATCCGCAGCACTCCCTGCCGGTTTGCACCCAGAGTCAACATAGCAAACGCGGACGGCGAAGGTGTGCGGAAATTAGAAGGTAGTTCTGAAATGGCTAATACCTGTCCACACGGTCAGGTTCTTCGAACGAGGGACAGGTGCCGTTCTTGACTTGCTTGTGTGCGGTGGCTATCGTGCGAGAGAGAGGTTTTTGTATCCAATTGTGCGAGGACTAATTCTTTCGGGGAGAAAACCTGGCGGGAAATGTCCGCGAATACCGGGGAACTCGGATTTAGAAACGGCCTTGCGCGGGGCAGCGGTTACGATTTTATTTTCAGCCTGCTCGTCGAGGGGCAGGGGGTCAGATGCCCCGGCGGCGACTTCTTGGACGGCTTTCTTTCCTGAAATGATGGTGGTCAAAGCATGAGTCGTCTCGATTCCAAACAGCGCTGGAGCGTGCTGATCGGCGGGATTCTGGTTACGCTGCTGCTTGCCGCTGTCTTTACGTTTGGCTCGCTCGAGGTCCCGTTCGAACCGAAGAGCTGGCGTACGTTGATGCCCTTGTACGCCGTTTCGAGTTTCATTACGGCGGCTCTTTTGGTCTTTGGCCTCATTCTGGGCCGCACCGTTCTCCGCCTGTGGGCGGAGACCAGCCGCGAGCAGCTGGGCGCACGTTTCAAAACGAAAATGGTCGTGGGAGCCATGGCCATTTCCCTGCTGCCGATCATTTTCATGTTCATCGTGAGCTACTCGCTGATCAACCGCACTCTCTTGCGATGGTTCCCGCGGCCTCTGGAAATTGCTTCCGAGAAAACACAGGAGCTCATGAACGATTTCGGGCGCGCGCAGTTGCCGCGCTTGCGCCGGATGGCGGTGGAGGTTCAGGAGGACTCTTCTCCGACAATCGAAGACAAGCTGCAACACGCCTTTACAAGAGGCGCAGACGCCGTGTGGATATTGGACAAGGAGGGCAACGCCACTCGCGGGGGAGTGGTCTGCGAAGACCAGTCCGAAGAACGGCGGACACCGATCTGTGCCGAAATGGGGGTGTTGGGGAAACCCGTGCGGACTATGCCGAGCGGCGTCGAAGTTTGGGCTGCCGGCGGCAAAGACTATTTTGCCGTGCGCGTTCCGACTGTACAGGATGACCGCACTGTCGGATATGCCGTCGCAGCGTACCGCACAACGCCGAATTTTCTGACGCGCTTCACTGAAATTCAGGCTCAGACCCAAGAATACAACCAGGAGAAACAGGATCTCCGGGCGCTCAAGCGCCAGATGTTGCTCATCCTTCTGCTGTTCACCGTGCTGTTGTTTTCCGCGGTCATGTGGGTGGCTCTTTTCCTCGCAAAACAGGTCACCATCCCGATTCAAGCGCTCGCCGAAGGCACGCGCGAAATCTCCTCCGGAAATTTCGATTATCAGGTTCCTGAGCAGGCGCAGGACGAGCTCGGCGTTCTTGTACGATCTTTCAACACCATGACGACGCAGTTGCGGGACAACCGCTCGCAAATCGATCAGTTCACGCGAAATTTGCAACTGGCGGTTCAGGAGCTCGAGCGGCGCAGGCAATTGATGGAAACGGTTTTGGAGAACAT
>Ga0210387_10004303_pt1 | contig 10903 bp, 14 predicted proteins | sample IncBWC7OmetaG_FD_160108 | JGI IMG/M metagenome (GOLD analysis project Ga0210387, IMG submission 160108) | Forest soil microbial communities from Barre Woods Harvard Forest LTER site, Petersham, Massachusetts, United States - Inc-BW-C-7-O ... | reverse complement strand
CAACCATGCTCAATAGGATTGCATTTATTCTTGACAGGCACATTTTGTAATTTGTAGGACCTTCCCCCCTGAACATTCTCTAGTTGTAACATAACGGCGTTTTCCATACGAGTTTGTTCTTTTGGATATTTCTCTCGTTATTTATCACTCGCACCTTCACTCACACTCCCCGCAGCCCTTACTAGAGTTGCGCAAGGATTGTCTCTGCCGCAGTAACAGTGGAAACCCCGGGATTCTCCTCTACGGCAATCGAAACGACCTTATTGTCTTCTGCGATGATTACGTAGCGCTGGAATCAAACAACATTCTAATCAGTATACTCGGACGTGTCAAGTCGACTGTGAACGGGATAGCAGGGTTAATGACCACCTTGGAACGCGGAGAACCGAGCAAGGGGGTCGCGTCGAAGACCAATCCGAGAGCGCTGGCGAACGTGCCTTTGTCGTCTGCGAGGAATCTGATAGCTGTTCCAATAATATGTCATTGTAATTTCATGCATGTTGAAAGGCGCACAAAGGAATACGTACGCGTCCCTTCCGGAGCCAGTTTTTCTTTCCAAGCTCTTTAAGATTTGCTGTCTCAGTCCAACTGAATCCGAGTTGGAGTAGAGGCTTACTTGGTGACAAAAACGTCATTGATAGGCACAACGAAAATTTGTTCGATGCCCTTGGCCTTGAACTTGTCATAGGCGTTGATGTAGCCGGGGATTTGTAAGTTGCATGGACCTGTGAAGGCGCCGGGAACGCCAATCTAAGGCGGAAGGTTGAGCAAGACGAGATTGGGTTTCGGGGGCATGGAGGACGGCGAGATCGGTTGGGGATCGGAGTTGTAGCAAAAGGTGGAAATGCAAGGACTGTGCTTACGATTATGTTCTTTCCTTTCAGGGTCAGAGGGATGGTCTTATCGGCGTCGTTCTCTTTGACTGATTGGGCTGGGATTGTACTGCCCGGGGCGATCTGGGCAGTGCTGAGGATGGCGGTGGCGACGGAGTGTGCTGCTTGTGCAGCTCCAGCTATTACAGATGTCATTTTGACGTGGAATTACTTGGGATATGGGGGTAATGGTGGTAGTAACGCAGAGCTATAACCGGTGACATCATGCAATATAGACATATATGTATTGTGGGCAAATTCACGATCTTGAAACATTTTGGTATTGTAAGCTGGCACTCTCGTATTCTGCTTGGAATATCCGTTCTCGTTCTTTCACCATGTATCTGTGTCAGTAAATACCATGAACAACCTAGGATGAGAAAGGTGGGAATGAAAAACGCACAAGAGTAGCTCATTCACATAATCCCGCACGAGGTTCACAGATTCCCCGTCCATCGTCGAGTTTGAGACCATTTGCGGGAGGCTCACTACCAGCTTCCCGTCAGCAGGAGTGCAGAAGACAGCAGGGAGGGATTTTAATCGACTGACCCAGCATCCGCAACAAATGCTCCGCCCCATAAACCGCCTTCATCTCTTTCTCCTTGCCCACCAGGACCTTTGGGCCAGTCACGTATTGCTTGCGGATTGCAGCATACTGTGGTCGTTCGAAGCGGTAAAGGAGGTTCGCTCCGAGAGAGCGATCGAAGTAGACTTGCAGTCCGGAGACTATGGTCGGAACTACGAGTTCAGGGTCGCGGAGGCTGTTGGAGTGACATTGAATGTGCAAGGAAAGTTTTGTAAGGAGAGGAGGCAGGAACAGAGACATACTGTGTTGGTTTCGGCTTCGAAGTAATATAAGTCTCGAAGTCTTCGAGGATTTCTTCGACTGTCGGGCTTCGCGGGAGTGTCACCAGCTAATCCAATTCACGTATCCATGCAGCATAGTCACCGAGTGAATATAGTATGATAGATATACCTGGTTATTCTTCGTAACGGCCTCCCAATCATCCACCAAAATAACCTTGAGCACTTCCGGGACGTTTAGCTTCATATCTGGCTTCTTGTTGCCCTCGTCCTGTTCCACCCAGTACATATATTCAGCATAAAAAAGGCGAAAAAAAAAGGAATGAGACGCAAACCCACCTCTTCCCTTCCGCGTTTTGTGCCCCTCATCCCATCCTTCCTCGCCCCAGCCCTCGCCCCTGCTCCCGTGCCCCCAGTATCTTTCCCTGTCCCAGCGCCCCCAGCCTTGTGTGACTTGGACGAGCTGGCCGCGGAAGCATTGGCTGCAGACGCCTGTGCCTGAAGAGTCTTTTGGATAGCGACGTTGGTATCGTTTAGTTTAAGCAGTCGAGAAGCGGGAACCCATTCGTCCCACCTAGATAGGCAGCGCAACGTGTTAGATTTTCTCTTTTCGTGTAGTTGCAATGTGAATCGATCGATTTAGATGTGAAAAAAGGGATGAAGAGCGAATAATTGCACAAGAACCTACGTTTGTTTCCATCCCTTGTAATGAACGAAATAATGTGCTCCAACATAGCCCGTGGTGGTATTAGTCTCGTCGACCGTTACAGTGTTGAGGACTTTGGCTTCATAGACCAGTGGGCCGTGATAGCACAGCACGCGTTCATTGGGAGCAAATGTGGATGGTTGGGCTGCAGTTGACATGTGTAAAGAGAAAAACCTGAGCAGCTGGCTGTACTTAGTAGGGAGTATAACTTAGTCTCTCTAGACAGACGCTTCAGAAACTTCGTCGTAGAAACAAGGTAATGTTACGTAAGGCCTGCAAGCCGTTTGGAACTTTATGTAAGTCAAGTTCCCGGCCAAGCCCTTCAAAAACGAAGTTTTGTCTAATCATCAAGCTAATCATGTCTGCACACGACAACGATCCCTTCTACCTGAGGTAAAGAATACATTGATCTCGTTCGGTAGCCCTCATTGACACGTTTCTTCTATAGATACTAGTACGGACTGTTTCATGATCGTTCAACCTCTCATCATTTTCATCTCCCTCTTAGCACCGGCCATTCAGGCAAACATGGCCACGAATTTCTCGAGTTCGAGTACTCTCATGGCCGTCTGCGATACGCCAACAACTCAAACTACCGCAACGATAGCCTTATTCGAAAAGAAAGTTAGTATTTCATTCTATCTGCTCCAAAATCGTCGAAACAACGCTAAGACGACTTTGGGATTGATAAAAATAGTGTGGGTAGGCCCTCTTGTGGTAAAAGAACTCAAGCGGATCGTAGAGGCCAGCGAAATCACGAAGTGCATTGCATCATTGCTCCACCATAACCATCGACCAATTTTCATTCTACAGGGAAGATGACACAAACTGGCCGAAAAAGAACATCGTCGGAAAACAGGAGTTGGAGATTCGCGTGGGGAATGACCATATTGCATTTGAGGTGCATTTTCACTCGTTCAGCATACCTCAATCTCGCATACCACCCACCTCTTCATTTTACTTCTCAGACTGCCAAAATCGGCTCGTTGGTTGATATTCAGGACAGTGAAGACCCAGAAGGTCTCCGCGTGTTCTACTACCTCGTCCAAGATCTAAAAGTTTGTCCATTATCCGTCATTTTATTCTGGTATTGACAACCCGTGGCGTTCTCAGTGTCTCATATTCTCGCTCATCTCTCTCCATTTTAAAATCAAACCTATATAACCGCGCGTCTTCTGTTCACGTATCACGGTTGGTGTTCAAAAGGCCTTAGAGAAATGCTAAGAATGTGAGGACATAGTGAGACGGGGTGGGAGAATGGGCCAAATACCACAGCAAAAAATGTCGGTGTTCGTCACTCACCCTTGCTCTTACGCTCCCCTCACTAATATGGCATATTTTTGCTCTATCACGTATCAGCTCCTAACGCCTTCATTTCCGGCCTCATCAACAAAGCGTTCATTTGTCACAGTAGGTGAATACGACTTCAACATTTCACATGTACTGTGAACTTTCATTGATGTAGTCTTTCTTACAGTTACTATGTTTTGAAGCTCTCTGAAATTTGTCCCCGTGTATCATTTGTTATCCGGTTTACAATATGCTTCCTCAATACCTGGGTTTGACCGCTCCGCTGCGGGTGACTTCACAAATTACAGGCGATTCCAAGGCGACTGAGTTATTCTATTGCACAAAATGAATCGATGTTCAAGTCCATGCAAGTAATTACGAATTGCCCACCTGCACTACTATCACGAGCTCATCGTCATCCCTGAGTGTTACACCCCCCTGGCGTGTTCCTCCTCTTTGTCTTTTTCTCCCAAACCTTTTTCCGAGGTATTTAACCTCACTGCTCGTATCAGGAGTTCCGCATCCAAGGTCACAAACTCGCTGGAATCTGCTCGAAGACACAAGGACATCATACCAAACCGTGAACGTAAACTAATGGACGATGATGAGGCCGAAACCATGACAAGCACAAAGCTAACGAACAACCAATGAATTGTGGACGATGCCGTTTTAGCACTCGATCCTATGCCCAACACCGATGACCTTCACCCGGCTATAATAACTTAACACCCGATCCCAACGGATTCAACCACCACGATCATAATACGACAGCGAACCCAGCTGCTGGCTAGCACACACCAAGCCCCCTCCGGCTAGCGCAACCCGACAACCTCAAGACCATCATACCCATTAAAGTTGGTCTCGACAGCTCCGAATCCTCATCCGCTGCCATAATATCTGTTTCGTTCTTCCTGAGGGAAGTCGACGAATGGATCACTGATATACGGAAGTAGCTGAGAGCGTTGGTCTATTATTATTTGTATTGCTAATGGCATTGATGATCCTGGAGTAATGCCCCAAGTAAGTCTGACAAGCGGTGTGGTTTTGATTATTATTCTCAGGCATTAGTGGTTTCTTGCGGGCATCTTGGAATACTACTCTCGAGGCTAAATAGCATCCTTCACAATTCGGCGTTGAGGAATTAGACTTCAGTGCGCGAAGTATCCCCAGTTGTATGTCGTTATTTTAACAAAGATTGTAATAGGCCTGGCAATTCAACCTGATTCCTGAGCTTCCGCGTGTTTCTCAAATCAATTATTCAATTATCTTCAAATGGTGGCATTTAACAAGGTCAACGAAATTTCTGAAAGGAGGGCTTCACAGAATCCGAACAATGACGGAACACCCACACTCAATAGTTCGAATTCAGGAGCCATTTCTGTACCTAAGAATGGGAGGCACTGCCAATGATCGGAAATCAGTAAATATAGTCATGTTGTTCAGAACGGTGCACCACTTACCCCACAGCCCAGGTGCCATCATCAGCAGAACACAACCCCTCGGAGGAGAAAGGATGAACAGGAGGGAAACACGCCGAGCCGGCCGCAGAAGCCTTAGCACTCTGTAAAGAATAAGGTAACAACAATAAAACATGTCCTCTTTGCAAAACAGACAGGGGAGACTTACAAGATCGGACCAGCAAGCCTCTAGCGGCTTAAAACCAGAGTTCGAAAAAAAGTAATTGCAGGTCTTATGAGTAAGTGTCTGGACATGGTTGGCGTCAACCGTGAAGGTCACAGCCATGTTGTTTTGGAAGATCTGTACCAGTCTGAAGATCAATTGTGGGCATGGCGGAAGATAACTAACAACCCACTTGGATTGCCGCTTCAATCGTATCGCAATCTTCGCTGACGGGGGGTAGCACCCCAACATTGTTGTTGCAGCTGGTAATGCCTAGCGAACAATACGAAGTAGAATATGAGCAACCATTGAATACACTCTCTGGAAAAGTCGTACAATTTGTACCACAAATGTTCTTGGGAGGGTTAACCGGCGTAGGGTGATGTACGCAAGATCCGAAAATATAGCAAAAGGGGGACGACGAAGAAAGATCGCGACGGGCGGATTTGGCAGCACACGACAAACTGGTTAACTGAACGGGTTTATCACCAACGCTAATTGTAGCGCTGTGGACTACTTTGGGGTTGGTGCAGTGGGCTTGGACCGCAAGGCGACCTTGGGTAATTGAAGCCGTCAGTGAGATATTCACGCAAATGGAGAGTGGCCGGGGAACTCACTGACGGCGTCGGGCAGGAGGGACGCAGAGGCAACCGCAGTGACAGCAGCGATGGTGAACAGTTGGATGAGTGATGGCATTGAAGTAAAGAAGTGACTTGGGGAGAAACTGCTCTCTTCCTAAAGAAAACAGTAGCTTTTATATGCCACCTAGACGCCAAGCAGGGAAATTTGAACACTTGTGTTTCCAGACCGCGAAAAAGTACGAAGGGGCGAACTTTGACGGCATCAAGCAACACGGCGGTGTATGCGAAGCCAAGGCTGAATTGAGAAGTGATAGGCAATCCACATTCTTGATCAGGGATAGTTAAACCATTCAGAAGGTTGTTTGGCCTTCGAGAAGAGTCCTGACTAACAGTGGTCCGACATTCAATGGCTCTCCCGCCGCAGGCTGCAGCTGCACAGTTGCAAATATTATAACTTGTAAAGCATGGATTGTCCGTTTCTCATCTTCTCCAACTGAGCTCAAAAGGTGAAGAAATCAGCTTTCCTGCTGACAATAAAGACAATGACAATTGTAACTTACCTAGCCGACGGACAAGTGACAATCCTCATAACTATGTGTGGTTATTTCCCAGAGATGCTACTGTCTAGTCTCATATCTGTCAAAACACCTGCATCCGATGTACACGAACAAGCCATCCTTGGTCTGGTCACCGCAGCTCATGCCCGTTCGGGTTTGCACCGATCAATCGATCCATCTGGATGCGCGTAATGCCCCGACACCGCAGGGAGCTTGTGGTGGAATGCCTTCCTAACTCGTAAGTAGTAAGCTTTCAGCGTACTTAAGCCGTATACCAGGTGAAAATTGAAGAGATCCGGACGTTACCTCATCAAGTCGTTGTAATTTGTCCACGGATTCCGGAGCAAGCAGAAAGATTCAAAGAATTCGGGAAACGAGATTTCTTTCTGCATCCTTAACAGGGGGCCGATATGACATAAACGTGGAGCTCCAGGCACAAGCAACTCAGAGACTCGTGTGCAGCGACGTTCTGAACCCGCGTCAAGATCGCCTGGGGAAATCCAAACATCCGAAAAACTGACAGGACATCCACAATCCACATGGGCTGATAGCCTGATCGTTCTTGAACGTATCGATGCCGCTCCCGGAATTATGTAGTAACCACCATTCACAACGTTGGGTACAGAAAATTCGATCCAAACAAAAAACAAGGTGTATTTATAACCAACGTTCGCAGGCCCCCGTATTATCGATTCCGGGACTGGGGCATTACCCCTCATTGGCGCCCTGGGCTGAAACTTCTAATGGGCGTGATGCATCATGTCCAAGAATATGCAGATTGGGTGGATATCTGGACTAGGTGAGAGCTTCGTTTGGAAAGGGGGATTTCTGTAGTGGAGAAAGACATTCCGGATATGTCGCAGGAACGGAAGGCTTGGAAGGGCGAACGGTTGTGGTATGGTCGAGGCGTCAAATATTCAGCGATCTACATTTTACGACTTGGAACATCTCGATCTTTCAGACGGCTAGATGGCAAGAATTCTGTAAACATATGGCCAATGCATTTGGACGACGTCGACAGAGCGGGACTTGAGCGGACATAGAAGATTCGAAAGTGCCCGGAATTAGAAGTACACTGAAGCAATGAAACCTTCGACAAGAACAGCGAGAATGATCGGACTTTCTTCATGACCGATGTCCCAGTCGAGACTGCATTGGACCCAATTTCAGAAAGGTCCGTTCGAGACATGGACTACAGAATATTAATATTCCGAATGGCTTCGCATCGAGAGGATTTCCGAGTTCTGGGCTGTTCTGGGACATGTTGCGCAGACAACACTAGCCGCTTGCCCTAAAGTAGATGTTCCTGAAGAAGCCGGGTAAGATGGGAAATACCGATAAAGATAATTCCAGACTGTCGACAGAACCCTTTGAAAGGTCCCAAACAGCACCGCAGTTCTCCAACAATGATTCAAGGTTGTTCATCTCGCAGAACATACACATAGACTTTGCCTAGACTTTGCATAGTAGACGTTGAGATGGGTCACAAACACCATCGTCACAAGATTGCGTCACAAACATTCTGCCGAAAAGCCGTGCTGACAAAGACACGCGTTTACGAAATTGAACCAAATTTTACGCCACTGCCATTTTCTCTTCCCGACGACAACACAGAATTGTGTCTATCTTCCCGTTCCCCGTCTCCCTCCACCAAGGTCACTTTACATCTCCGTTGTTGCGCCCATGACCAGAAAACTCATTATTGTTGTTCGTAGCACACCTCACGATGGACTTCACCTTCGGTGGGAAATATAGGCTGGAGGAAGAGATCGCTATGGGAGGATGTGGTGCGTCTTTTCTCCCCCTTTCCACTCCCAGATCTCACACACTCTATCCCGCACGCAGGCACAGTATTCCTTGGAGTCCACACAATTGCCGGCAAAGAAGTCGCGATCAAACTCGAGCCCGCCATAGCCAAACATAGCCCATTGAAACAGGAGTCAAAAATCTACAAGACTCTCATGGGCGGCACCGGAGTACCATGGATCATGTGGTCGGGGAGACAGGGTGATTACAATGTTATGGTTATCGATCTCCTTGGCCCGTCGCTGGAGGACTTGTTCAAGATGTGTAATCGTCATTTTTCGTTGAAGACTGTGTTATTGTTGGCTGATCAACTGGTGAGTTGGCATTTTTGCCGTCTGTTTATTTTCCACCATCTTCTGTGCGGCGTGCCATCTCAAATGACTTCGACCAGTTGTGCCCCCTGATTCATCTTTCGGTTTTTTTCCGTTCAAACCAAATCTTACACCCCTTCCAGATATCCCGCATCGAATTCATCCACTCCCACTCCTTTGTCCACCGCGACATCAAACCCGCCAACTTTGTCATGGGCATTGGCAAAGCCTCTCACCTCGTCAATGTCATTGATTTTGGACTGGCAAAGAAATTCCGTGATCCACGTACCACTACCCACATTCCCTACAAACAAGAGGACGTCCACGGAGTCGGTACTTCACTGTTTGCCGCTATTAATACACATATGGGCGTCGGTGCGTAACTATTCATCTTCCCCTCCTCTTGATATTCCAGCTCATGCGACATATCCAGAAACATCCCGCCGCGATGACCTCGAGTCTCTCGCCTATATGCTGATATACTTCATCCGCGGCACCCTCCCCTGGCGGAAACTCCGCTCACATCCAACGCCACCAACCCTCTCCAACCCAAACCCCACTCCCTTCAACCATGTCTCTGCAACCTGGGACTTAATCCGTGATTCCAAAGTCACCCATGAAAACCTCCTGACCGCTGGCCTCCCAGCCGAATTCGACGTCCTCTACCGCTACGCGAGGGGATTGGAATTTGATGACTTGCCGGATTATGAGGGATTGAGGGAGCTGTTTAGGGGGTTGGCGAAGAGGATGGATGTCACGTATGATGGGGTGTTTGATTGGACAGTTCCTTCGCACGGAAGCGGGAGGAAGATGAGCGGCGGAGGGGGAAGGAGGTTTTGTGAGGCTTGTAATGCGAGGAAACGATGACAAGACGTCCTCAGCGGGATAGTGGAATAATTGCGAGTCTACCCCCTTTCCGATGAATGGGACTATAACTTACTCGCGAACCTTCAGGCCATGCCACTATTGTATACGACTCATGACCCACGACCACGCACACGACCACGCGCCGTCACGCCAACATAGCATGATGCTATATCTCAGGCTCCATGAACATATCATGCAGCCCCACTGCCCTTCTGTCCTGGCATATGGATAGGACCCTTCGGGACTTGGGCGTCCCAAACTGTATCGTTTGTACTACCACAATGTCCGTACTCTCCCCCTTTTTTCTATGTGCTTTTCTCTAACCTTTGTACTACAGACTCCGCGTTTTGTTGCGGTGGTGTGTATATACTCTACAACGCGATCGCGGTGGTTCCCTCGTCGCACTTTCTAGGTTACAGTTCGAATGTATGTATTTCGGTTAGATGCGCGTTAGGCGCGTTTTGTGCTTCGCCCGCTAGGTCAGTTTGCTTTCTATCACTGCGGAGAATGTATATTATGTGTATTCTATCATTATCCACCCATGCTGCATATGCAAATATTAATTCCTGACTCCTTGACATGCAACGGCCAACGGGAGACCTTGTTGCTCCCAGTCCGGACTCTGCTACCTAATCCTGGACTATCATAACTTGACTATAACTTTCTTTATATAGCTGTACTTAAGTTATACTTTGTAGTTCGCCCATGAGAATCAATAATTTATAGGTCAGTCAAGTACACGGGCCTCAAAGAACAAAGTCATGCTTCGTGATGTTGGGTAGAAGTCACATTTTTTGAGGCTCGGTGGTCGCTTGACATTAGCTGCGTTTGCACTTTTGGATAGTGATGATGGATCGGCAGAAGAACGGGGACCGTAATGATTTGCAGCATTTGAATTGAGATCAGTAGCCCGAGTATGCCAGATTTCAGGACCTGGCAGGAGACGACTTCGGAAAGACTTGTAATCGTCTGGTAGTCTCGCTTCCAGACTCTAGTTATAGTTTATGAGAAGACAATCGTTCTCACTATAATAGAGTCTGGAATTTAGTTGGGGGTTCCGTTGAGAAGAGCCCGTGAGAACGTCTGAGTCTGAAAGTGCCGTCGGCACTGGGGCCTTGGTTCCTCCGTCCTGCTTCTGCAGAGTCCCGAAATGCTACATCTCTGAGACGAACACCCACGGAACACCTTCACCATGTCTGGCGGGTTTCATGGAACTCATTCGAACCAGGACATAGCAGAATCCTCGCCCTCACATTGTCGAGATGCTCACCTTCCCACTACACCATTCCCGCTGCAAACAATTCCTTTCCATGCTCGACACTACTGCGCTGATCCACCCATCACTCTACCACCAAGTGCACTGATGAGTCATGTCCAGTACCAGCAACGGGACGACTTCCCTGCTCAGTTAACAGCGAGGACCTTACCTAGCCTTGTCGAACCTTCTTCCAACTCACCCGTTGCATTCTTTGGTGACCAATCCACACCG
>Ga0210387_10004302_pt1 | contig 10905 bp, 6 predicted proteins | sample IncBWC7OmetaG_FD_160108 | JGI IMG/M metagenome (GOLD analysis project Ga0210387, IMG submission 160108) | Forest soil microbial communities from Barre Woods Harvard Forest LTER site, Petersham, Massachusetts, United States - Inc-BW-C-7-O ... | reverse complement strand
GACCTCGGCGATGAGTCCCCAGGTGAAGCGGCTGCGGAGGCGATCCTCGACCCCCGGAAGCTCGGCCGGGAGCTTGTCGGAGGCGAGCACGATCTGCTTGTGCGCGTAGTGGAGCGCGTTGAAGGTATGGAAAAACTCGTCCTGCGAGCTGTCCTTGTTCGAGAGGAACTGGATGTCGTCGACGATCAGGACGTCGGGCGCCGTCCGGTAGCGGGTGCGGAACTCCTCCATCGAGCTGCCGCCGGAGGAGCGCTTCTGGCTCATCATCGAGCCGATGAAGTCGGTCACGAACTTCTCGCAGGTGATGAAGCAGACGGCCCACTCCGGGTGCTGCAGGTGGATTTCGTGCCCGATCGCCTGAAGCAGGTGTGTCTTCCCCAAGCCCACGCCGCCGTAAATGAAGAGCGGGTTCCAGCGCGAGGCGGGCGCCTCGGCCACCATGCGCGCCGCGGCGTGGGCAAATTGGTTGGTCGGACCGACCACGAACTTGTCGAAGGTGTAGCGCTCGACCAGTTGCGGCGGTCGCGCGGCCGGTGGCGGTGGCGGGTTCGGGCGCCGGTCTGTGGCCGCGCCCGGCAGCCGCGAAGGACCGCTCTGGTCCCTCTGCTGTCCTTGTGGCACCTGTTCCTTTGCCTGCTGCTGGGCCTGGTCCTCGAGCACCTCGAAGTCGACCTTGAAGGCGCGCTGGGCGCGCGATTCCATATCCTTGAGGATCGACGGGAGGAAATTGTCCTCGAACCATTCCTTGTGGTAGCGGTTCGGCGCCCGCAGGCGGATCCGCCCGTCGTCGATGCCGACACACTCGATGGGGCGCAGCCAGAGATCGCGATGCGCCGGCTTGACCAGCGGCTCGATCGATCGAACCGCCTCGGTCCACAGATCAAGCATCACGGGCACCGCCTATCCACAGCCCACGAGACAACAATTCCCTCATGATTTCCGGGTCTGTCACGCCGATTCCCCCTCTTTGTCCACAACGAAAAGGCCAAGCGAAATCAACCCGCAGCAGCCCACCGAGATCATTCGCCAGCCCTTGGCCTCGTCGGTCACCGCACGACGGGTTCACCGCGCGGTGGAGGTTGTCTATCAAACCGCGTCGAGCGCCATCAAGCGGCAAACCGGGCGGCTAAGGCAAGACCGCGAAAATCAGCGAGATAATTTTTTCAGGGTTGTTGCCGATTCGAAGCACGGACGGACCCGAGACGGCGCCGCGGGCTCATAACTCGGCGTACCAGCGCGCATTTTTTGATTCCGGCAGAGCTCGAATTCGGGCCGAGTCGGAATTCACGGCACTTGACCGCGCTCGATGGCGGAAAGCCCCATGACATGGGCGTTGGCGCACGCCCCGCGCGCGCCGAGTAGAATCTCTCGACGGTGACTGGTGGCGCGGCAGGACGCACGCGTGCGGCAGACCCCCAAAAAGGCGCAAAACGCGGCCGGCAGGCCGGTGCGTTGACACGCAGGATCCGTGATGCTATCAAGTTCGACCTTTGTGGGCGCTGAGCGGCGCCCTTCCGCAGCAAGAGAACCAGAGACCATTCGGAGGACGTCGTGAGCAAGAGGACATTTCAACCGCATCGCAAGAGCCGAATGCGTACCCATGGTTTTCGCAAGCGCATGAAGTCGCGGTCTGGGCGCGAGATCATTCGCCGCCGACGGCGCAAGGGTCGCCGGCAGCTCACCGTTTCCGTCTCGAAGAAGTAGCCTGGTTTTGGGCGCCGCGGCGGTAGTTGAGCGGCGCCGCGAGCGCTTTCCCGCGGCGGCCCGTGTCCGGCGCCGGGTGGAATACCTGGCGATTCAGAACCGGGGGCGTCGTCTGGTCGGACCCAATCTTCTTCTGTTCGCGCTGCCTGGTGCTCTGCCTGGTGGTGGCCGGCTCGGCGTGACCGTCAGCAAGAAGGTCGGCGGCGCCGTGTTGCGCAACCGCGTGAAGCGCTGGATCCGGGACTGCTACCGCCGCCGGCGTCCGGAGTTCCCGCCGGGGCTCGATCTGGTGGTCGTCGCGCGCCCCCCGGCCGCCCAGGCCGATCACGGCGCCGTCTGCAACGAGCTTGCCTCGCTGGCGCGCCGGCTGAGGGGCGCGACGTGAAGACGATCCTGCTCGGCCTGCTCTGGATCTACCGGCGGACGATCTCGCCGGTGCTCGGCGGGCGCTGCCGGTTCGAGCCCTCCTGCTCGGCTTACGCAGAAGAGGCGATCCGGACGCACGGCGCCCTCCGGGGCGGCTGGCTGGCGCTTGGGCGCCTTCTTCGCTGCCAACCGTTCGCTCGGGGTGGTATAGACCCGGTTCCCGGGCCGGGCTCACCTCGGCACGCGGAGTAAAAAACCATGGAAAAACGAATCATCCTCGCGATCGGTCTCTGCGTCGCGGTCATGATCGCTTGGACGAAGTTCTTCCCGGTGCGGCCCCCCGCGCCTGCACCCGCGCCTGCGCAGACCGCTCCGGCCACTCCCGAGGGGGCCCAGCCAACCATGGCGGGCGGACCTTCACCGGCCTCAGGCGCACCCGCCGGCGCTGCGATCACCAACCGTCCCGAACAGAAGGTCGAGCTCGTCACCGCGGACGCGCGCTTCGTCTTCTCGAGCCATGGCGCGACCCTGCTGCACGCGGAGCTGAGCAACGCCAAGTTTCGCGACCGGCCACAGGACCCCGCCAGCGGTCACGATCTGGTCGGGACGTTGGATCCGCAGGAGGCTCCCCTGCGGACGACCTTCCCGAAGTCTGGATTCCCCGAACCGGCCGATGGCTCCTGGGAGACCCGCCAGCCTGCTCCGAACACTGTCGTCTTCGCCACCGACACCGGGAACGTCCACATCGAGAAGCGCTACGTCGCTGACACCACCCGCTACCGCCTCCACCTCGACGTCACGGTCACCAATCGCGGCGCGCAGCCGATCGATCACCACCTGGCCATTTCGCTGTCGGGTCGCCAGGATCCGGAGAAGCGGGGCGGAGGCTTCATGTCGGGGTCGTCGGCCAACACGGCGTCGATGCTCTGCTCGATCGACGACAACAAGGTCGAACGCAGACCGATCGAGAAGCTCGGCAAGGATCCGATCGACAAGCTCGGCGCCGTGAAGTGGATCGCCACCGACGAGAAGTTCTTCATCCTGGCCGCGGTCCCCTACCCCGAGTCGCCGCCACACGAACGTGGCTGTGCCGCGACCGCGCAGCCCGACGGGACGGGTCAGGTCACCTTGTCGTTCGCCGAGCGCACCGTGCCGCCGCAGGGGACGGTCGACTACCCGTTCGCCATCTACGCCGGCCCGAAGGTGATCACCGACCTCGAGGCGGTCCGTCCGGGTGGGCAGGAGGTCGAGCTCGACAAGGCCGTCGACGTCACCCTGTCATTCCTCTCGCGCCCCATTCTGTCGCTGCTCAAGTTCTTCTACAGCTTCGCCCACAACTGGGGCCTGGCGATCATTCTCCTCACGCTGTTCATCAAGCTCCTGACCTTCTACCCGACGCAGAAGTCGCTGCTGTCGGCCAAGAAGATGCAGAAGCTGGCGCCGAAGATGAACGCCATCCGCAAGAAGTACGAAAACGATCGGCAGCGGCAGTCGGTCGAGACGATGAACCTCTACAAGGCGCACGGCGTGTCGCCCTTCGGTGGCTGTCTCCCGAGCCTCATCCAGATGCCGATCTGGATCGCCCTCTATTCGACGCTCAACTATGCGGTCGAGCTCTACCGGGCGCCCTTCTTCGCTCACATTCACGACCTGACGTCGAAGGACCCGTTTTACATCACGCCTCTGCTCATGGGCGGCGTCATGTTCGCGCAGATGCGGATGTCCCCCTCCGGCGCCGACCAGCAACAGCAGCAGATGATGTCGATGATGATGCCCATCATGTTCACCGGCTTCTCGCTCTTTCTTCCAGCCGGCCTGGCGCTCTACATGCTCACCAGCTACCTCATCGGGATTCTGCAGCAGCTCTACGTGAACCACCTCGACCGCAAGGGCGCTGCTTCTGTCTGACGTGGGACCCTGAGAGGGTCCCACACCCCCCGCGATGGGCTCCGACGGGCAAAGCCCGTCTGGCCCGACGCGATCAGTGGGACCCACGCTGGGTTGGGCGGCAGTGCCGCCATCGCCCGACGCGCTCCTGTCACGTGGTAAGTTTGATCTCGCGGGGGCAACATGAAGTTCTTCATCGACGGGGCAGATCCCAGGGAAATTCGAACCTGCGTCGAGCAGGGGTTGATCGACGGCGTCACCACCAACCCGACGCTCATCTCCAAGGTCCTGGGCGCGGGGAGCACGGCGCGCGATCCCCAGGCTCTCCTGAAGGAGATCTGCGAGATCTGCAAGGGGCCGGTCTCGGCCGAGGTGGTCAGCGAGGACAAGGACGGCATGATGCGGGAGGCGCACGACTACGTGAAGATCGCGCCCAACATCGTGGTCAAGCTGCCGCTCACCACCGAGGGGTTGAAGGCGGTCCGCGCCTGCGCCGAAGAGAAGATCAAGACCAACGTCACGCTCTGTTTCTCGCCGGTGCAGGCGATCCTGGCTGCCAAGGCGGGCGCGGGCTACATCTCGCCGTTCGTCGGACGGCTGGACGACATCGCCAGCGACGGGATCGATCTGGTCCGCAAGATCGTGGCCATCTACAAGATGTACGGCTTCAAGACCGAGGTGCTGGTCGCCTCGGTGCGCGGCCCGAACCACATCGTCGAAGCAGCGCTGGTCGGAGCGCAGGTCGCCACCGTGCCGTTCGCCGTGCTGCAGACGCTGGTCAAGCACCCGCTGACCGACGCCGGCCTCGGCAAGTTCCTGGCCGACTGGAAAAAGATTCAGAAGTAGCCAGCGGTGCCGCGAGTCCGCCAGCACGTCAATCCGCTGAAGTCCGATCTGCTCGAGATCGCGGACGTGCCGCGCATCGAGGCGGCGGGCCGGGCGATCGAGGTCGAGCTCGGCGCCGCCGAGGCGCACTTTCTGATCGACCGCGCGCGCATCGACCGCGAGGCGCTGTTCGTGGGAGTCGAGATCCGCCGCGACCTCATCGAGATCGCCAACGCTGGCTTCATGCAGGCAGGGATCGCCAATGCCCGCTCGGTTTTCGCCAATATGTCGGTCGACATGCCGCGCCTGTTCGCGGCCGGGAGCGTCCGTCGCTTCTTCCTCAACTTCCCGGATCCCTGGTTCAAGAGCCGGCAGCACAAGCGCCGGGTGATCGGCCCCGCGCTCATCGCCGAGATCGGCCGCGCGCTCTCCCCCAGCGGTGAGCTCTACGTCATGACGGACATCTTCGCGCTCGCGCTGGAGGCAATGGCCTCGCTCGAAGGGTCCGAGCTGTTCGAGAGCGCGCGCGGCCCCTGGTCCTTCGCACGAGACAATCCGTTCGGCGCCAAGTCGCGCCGCGAGCGGCAGTGCGAAGGAGAAGGAGCGCGCATCTGGCGCCTCCTCTATCGGCGCGTCGCCTGACCGTCGCCGGCTCCTCCGTTTGAGACGCCGCTGGTGAGCTGCCGGAGGGGCCAGCGGCAACCTGTTTTCGGGGGGCGATCCAGGCCCTCGCGACATTTGGGTTAGCTGCAGGCGGCTCGAGCAGGTTCTTTCGCCCAGCTTGCCTGAACGAGAGGACTTCATGAGAACGACGCTGATCGCACCCCGGGCGCTCCTTTTGTTGACCGTCGCCGCATCTCTCGCGGCCGGCTGCTCCAGCTCCGGCACGGCGCGCACCGACGCCGGTCGCGACGCGGGAACCGGCACCGGCGGCGCGTCCACGGGCGGTGTCGGCGGTTCGCCGGGGAACGCCGGCTCGGGCGGCTCGACCGGCTCGGGCGGCGTGCCGGGGGATGCCGGCGTCGACAGCGCCGCGGGGAACGCCTTCGTCTACTTCGTGAAGCAAGCCAACGGCACCACGACGGCGACGCTGGCGGGCGGAGCGTTCTCGGTGAACAGCACCTTCGGTGCCTCGGGCAATGGCTTCAAGTACGTGGCCCCCAACTATTACGGCACCGTCAGCAACGGCTTCATCTCATTTCCCACCGCCATGACGGGCGACTTCAGCATCACGGCCCAGGTGACGGTCACCACCCAGAACAAGGTCAACAACGCCTGCGGTATCGGTGTCGGGCTCACCACTGGGTTCGCCGGGACCGACTCCTACGCCTACCTGCTGATGCGCAATTCGAACGACTCCACCAACGGCACCTACGTCAGCGGTACGGGCGTCATCTCGGCGGGCGCACCCACGACCGTCTTCACCAATGGCACGCCGCTGCAGCTGACGTTCAGCCGCACCGGCAGCAACGTGACCTACAGCGCCGGTCCGGTCGGCGGCACGCTGACCACCAGCACCTCCGCCACCAGCGCCCTCACGAACGGGACGACTGTCTACGGCAGCGGCGCCGTCTACCCGACGATCTCCTTCAACAACGTCGCGGCCACCATCACGAATCTCGTGATCAAGGACGGCAGCGGCGCCACCGTCTACGACTCGGCGACGGGCACCCTGGTCGACTACGTCCCCCCATCGCTCGCGCTCTCGGCCAGCACGGTCAATCTCAACAAGGGGGCCTCAGCATCCGTGACCGCCAACGCGAACGCGCTCGGAGGCGCGGTCGCGGGCGTCACGGCGGTATCCGCGGATCCGACCGTCGCCACGGCGACCGTCTCCAACGGCGCGACCAACTCGACCATCACGCTCAACGGCCTCAAGGGCGGCACGACGACCGTCACCGTCACCAACACCGGTGACGCCAACAGCGCCACGAATACGAAGACGATCTTGGTCTCGGTCGCCGAGTATGCACCCAGCGACCCCTACGGCTCCCTCGCGGCGCTGGCATATCCCGCCCCGGGCGCCACCAACGCCTACACGGATGGGGAGCTCGCGCTCACCTTCGATGCGCCGCCCACTCTGACCGCGGGAGGCCTGATCAAGATCCTCGACCTCGCCGACGGCAGCGAGGTCGACAGCATCGCCTTCGCCGGCGAGACGCAGACGTTCGGCACGACGGCGATCAACGTCGGGTCGCAGCTGGTTCGGATCAGCGGCAACACCGTCTTCTTCACGCCCCACCTCGGGAAGCTCGCCTACGGCAAGGCCTACTACGTGGCCATTCCCACCACCTCCATCACTGGCACCTTGACCGGCGTCGCGTTCAACGGGCTCTCCAACCTGAGCACGGTCGCCACCTGGAGCTTCACCACGCGCGCGGCCCCGACCCTGAACGCGGCCAGCGTGACGGTCGACGGCGGCCAGAGCAGCACCGCCAATTTCCGCACCTTGCAGGGGGCGCTCGGCGGCGTAGCCGCAAATTTGTCGACCGCCGCCGCTGTCACCATCAGCGTGGCGGCCGGCACCTACAACGAGCTGGTCCATTACACGGGCCCCGGCGCGACCCAGACCATCACCATCGTGGGGCCGGCGGGGAACACCCAAGGGGCCAACTGCGTCGTCCAGTATGCCAACGGCAACATGGTGAACGGCAGCACCTCGACGCGCGCCTCCGCCTATTTCAGCGGCACCAATCTGGTCCTCCAGAACATCACCTTCAAGAACACGGGGGTTCGTTCGGCCGTGAGCCAGGCCGAGTCCCTCTACTTCGCCAGCGGCTCGGGGTTCACCCTGGCCGCCTTCAACAGCTCCTTCTCCAGCAATCAGGACACCATCCAGACCTCGGGGCGGAGCTGGTTCTACAACTGCCATGTCGAGGGCAACGTCGACTTCATCTGGGGCACCGGCGACGCCGCGCTGTTCGAGAATTGCAGCCTGCGGTTCATCAACGACCTCGGAGGCGGTGCGGCCAGCTACGGCCTCTTCGTGGCCCGCACCGGCGCCACCATCGCCGCCGGCGCGAACGGAACGGTCCCGAAGGGGTACGTGCTGTTGAATTCCACCGTCAGCGTCGACGCCAACGTAACGGCCTACTTCGGCCGCGATGCGGGCACGGGCGCATTCTATGACCAGGCGGCGCTCATCAACGTCGTCTTCAGCGGGGCCGGCATGATCGGCGCCGGGATCTGGAATGTCACCACCGCGCCGCTCTCCCTCGGCGACTCCAGCTACGTCGGCTGGAAGTCGGCGGGGTGCACGGGGCTGAACCTGGCGACGCTCACCACCGATCCGAAGAGCTCGGCGACCATCGCCAGCCAAGCGACCGAGTACGACACCCGCGACCACATCCTGAACCGGGTTGTCACCGTCACGGCCGGCGTGCCGAGCGGGTTCCAAGCCGCGGCCACCACCTGGGACGTCTCCTCGCTGGCGACGGCCTGGGGCGCCCCTTGAGGTGAGTGCGCCCGTGCGGTCCCTGCGGGCGGTCGGCCGACCTAACCGCCCAGCGACAGGCGAATCTCTTCCAGGTCCTTGATGCGATCGCGGATGGCGGCCGCCTTTTCGAACTCCAGCGCCTCCGACAGCTCGACCATCTGCCGCTTGAGGGCGGTGATGGTCCTGGGCAACTCTTCCAGCGCGACGTTGTTGGCCTGGGCGTCCTTGGCCGTCTTGGCGAGGTCGACGAAGTCGTCCTGGGCCGTCCCGGCCAGCGCGGCGATCGCCTTTTCGATCGTCTTGGGGGTAATGCCGTGGCGTTTGTTGTGCTCCTCCTGCGCGGCGCGCCGCTCGGCGGTCACCTTGATCGCCTTCTTCATCGAGTCGGTGTGGCGGTCGGCGTACATGATCACCTTGCCGCGCACGTTGCGGGCCGCCCGACCAATGGTCTGAATCAGCGACCGCTCGGCGCGCAAGAACCCCTCCTTGTCGGCATCGAGGATGCCGACCAGCGACACCTCCGGCAGGTCGAGCCCCTCGCGCAGGAGGTTGATCCCGACCAAGACGTCGAACTCGCCCAGGCGCAGGTCGCGCAGGATCTCGATCCGCTCCAGGGTGTCGATGTCCGAGTGCAAGTAGCGGACCCGGATGCCGAGCTCGGCGTAGTACTCGGTCAGGTCCTCCGCCATCCGCTTGGTCAGCGTGGTGACCAGCACCCGATCGCCCATCTTGATCCGCTCGCGGATCTCACCCAGCAGATCGTCGACCTGCTGGCCGACGGGACGGACCTCGATCTCGGGATCGAGCAGCCCGGTGGGGCGGATGATCTGCTCGACGACCACCCCTTGCGCGCGGGTCAGCTCGTACTCGGCCGGCGTCGCCGACACGAACGTCGCCTGCCCGATGCGGGCCTCCCACTCGTCGAACCGCAGCGGGCGGTTGTCGAGCGCGGAGGGCAGCCGGAACCCGAACTCGACCAGCGTCTGCTTGCGCGAACGGTCCCCTTTGAACATCGAGCCGATCTGGGGGACCGTCTGGTGCGACTCATCGACGAAGAGGAGAAAGTCCTTGGGAAAATAGTCGAGCAGCGTCGGTGGCGGCTCCCCCGGCGCGCGCCCCGACAGGTGGCGCGAGTAGTTCTCGATCCCCTTGCAGCGCCCCATCTGCTCGAGCATCTCGAGGTCGTAGAGCGTCCGCTGCTGAAGGCGCTGCTCTTCGACCAGCTTGTTCTCCGCCTTGAGCTCGACGAGCCGCCCGCGCAGCTCGTCCTTGATCCCGGTCATCGCCTTGGTGAGACGATCAGCGGGCGTCACGTAGTGCGAGCCCGGGAAGATCGAGACCTCGTCGATCTTGCGCAGCACCTTGCCGCGCAGCGGGTCGACCTCGGAGATGGCGTCGATCTCGTCGCCGAACCACTCGACCCGGATCGCCTTTTCCCGCTCGTAGGCGGGGAAGATCTCCACGGTGTCGCCGCGGACCCGGAAGGTGCCGCGCGAAAAGTCGATGTCGTTGCGCTCGTACTGAATCTCCACCAGCCGGCGCAGCACGGCGTCGCGCCGGACCTCGACCCCGCGCGCGAGATCGAGCTTCATCCCCAGGTAGGCCTCGGCGGCGCCGATGCCGTAGATGCAGGAGACCGAGGCGACGATCAACGAATCGGGGCGCGTGAGGAGCGCATAGGTCGCCGCGTGGCGCATCCGGTCGATCTCCTCGTTGATGAGCGAGTCCTTCTCGATGAACGTGTCGGTCGAGGGGACGTAGGCCTCGGGCTGGTAGTAGTCGTAGTAGCTGACGAAGTAGTGGATGGCGTTGTCGGGGAACAGCGCCTTGAACTCGGTCCAGAGCTGATGCGCCAGCGTCTTGTTGTGGGCCATCACCAGCGTCGGACGCTGAATCTTCTCCACCACCTGGGCCATGGTGAAGGTCTTGCCGCTGCCGGTGATGCCGAGCAGCACCTGTGACCGGTCGCCGCGCTGCACGCCCGCGGTCAGCTCGGCGATCGCGCGCGGCTGGTCGCCCATCGGTTTCAGGTCGGTGACGAGCCGGAATGGGGTCGGCAAAACGCTATAGTGTAGCTCGATGTTTTCGTTGCGCGGCTACTACGCGATCGTCGACACCACCGCCGCGCTGATGGCCGACAGCGGGGCGCTCGAGCGGCGCACGCGGCAGCTCCTGGAGGCGGGCCCCTGCTGCTTGCAGCTGCGCGCCAAGCAGAGCGGGGCGCGCGCGTTCGCCGCCGCGGCGCGCCGGGTGCTCCCGCTTTGCCGCGCGGCCGGGGTGCCGTTCTGCGTGAATGATCGACTGGACGTTGCCCTGGCCGTCGGCGCGGAGGTGGTCCACCTCGGCCAGGACGACCTGCCGCTTGCCGACGCGCTTCGGGTTCGCGCAGCCGCCGGACGGCCCGACCTGCTGGTCGGCTTCTCGACCCACAACGCTGCGCAAGCCGCCGCCGCGGCGGCCGCCGGGGCCGACTACCTCGGCTTCGGCCCCGTCTTCGCCACCCGCAGCAAGCTCAACCCCGATCCGGTGGTCGGCCTCGGCCAACTGGCGGAGATCTGCCGCGCCGTCTCGGTTCCCGTGGTGGCAATCGGCGGCGTCACGCCCGCAGAGGCCGGTCTGCTCGCTCAGGCCGGCGCCAGCGCCGCCGCGGTGATCTCGGCGGTCAACAGCGCCCCCGACCCCGCCGC
>Ga0210387_10004299_pt1 | contig 10910 bp, 8 predicted proteins | sample IncBWC7OmetaG_FD_160108 | JGI IMG/M metagenome (GOLD analysis project Ga0210387, IMG submission 160108) | Forest soil microbial communities from Barre Woods Harvard Forest LTER site, Petersham, Massachusetts, United States - Inc-BW-C-7-O ... | reverse complement strand
GCAAAACCACCGTGTCGCGCACCTTGCTCGACTATTTCAGCGCAAACAACGTGCACACCCGGGCGTTCGATACCGAATCCCCGCGCGGCACGCTGAAGCGCTTTCATCCTGACATCACAGAAATCGTCGATATGACCACGACGAGCGACCAGATGAAGATCTTCGACACGTTGAACACCGCGGCGCCTTCCGTTACGGTCATCGACGTCCGCGCCGGCCTGCTCTCGCCCGCGCTGGCCTCGCTGCGTGACATCGGTTTCCTCGACGCCGCCAGGAGCGGCCAGATCACCTTTGCCGTGTTCCATATACTGGGACCCTCGATCGCCTCGCTGGACGAGATCGCCGAGACCGCGAACTTCATGAACGGCGCGAAGTACTTCCTGGTGAAGAACTTCATCAACGACACCCAGTTCTTCCAATGGGACCAGGCGACCTACAACTCCTACTTCCACCGCATCAAGGATGCGACCGACCTCACCATCCCGAAGCTCAACGAGATGGCCTATGAGCAGGTCGAGGTGGCTTCGGTGCCGTTCCTGAAATTCGTCGCCAACAAGGGCATCCATGACGAAGCCGCCAACTACTCCTTCGTGCTGCGCGGCTATGTCCGGCACTGGCTCGCCAATGTCTGGGCCGAGTTCGACCGCATCAAGCTGACCGACATCGTCGGCGCCGGCAAACCGGTGCCCCGCAACAGCGAAAAATAATTCGCAGCTACCGCCATATTCGGCTGGATTAGCCGAAAAAATCTTCTGATATAGACGGGATGCCCGCGACCCCCATCTATATCATCTGCTCGCCCCGGCCTCAGGTCGGCAAGACCCTGATCGCGCGCCTCCTGACCGAATTCCTGCTGCTCAAGAACGGCCGGGTGACGGCCTTCGACATCAACCTGAAAGAGCCGTCGCTGCTCGACTATCTGCCTGATGTAACGGAAACGGCAGATGTCATCGACACCTACGGCAAGATGCAGCTGATGGACCGCATCATCATCGATGACGGCATGAGCAAGGTGATCGATCTCGGCTTCCACGCCTTCGACGAGTTCTTCAAGATGAGCGACGAAATCGGCTTCATGAAGGAGGCGGCGCGGCGCAACGTGGCGCCGATCGTCCTGTTCGTCGCCGACATCGACCGCACCTCGGGACGCTCTCACGAGATGCTGCGGACGCAGATTCCGTCGTCCAACCTGATGGTGGTGGACAACGAGTTCGTGGTGCGCGGCGAGCTGCCGCCCTCGATGTCGCATGGCCGCGTGCTGCGCGTCACCGCGCTGCCGACGTTCCTCAAGACCTATATCGACCGCCTGACCTTCTCCTTCACCGGCTATCTGCGCCAGGAGAAGGATTCGTCCACCGAGCTGCACCAATGGATCCGGCGGAACTATTTCATGTTCCGCGAACTGGAATTGAATTTGATCCTGCAGCGCTCGTGATGGCTCGTTTCCCCGGCGACCAAGTGCGCAGGCTACTCACCAGGCGACGGTTTCGAGCTCTCGGCCTTGATCACCTTCCGGCTCAGCTCGATGAAATCCTTCACGACCGGCCGCGTCTCGCCGCGCCGATGGACCAGAGTCAAAGGCGCGACCAGGGACTGCGCATCCAGCGCGGGGCGAAACGCGACACCTTCATGGAAAATCCGCTGGATCGAGGCAGGCACGAGAGAGACACCGACGCCGGCCGCGATCAGATTGACGCTGGTCAGGATGTGCTCCACCTCCGCAACGATGGTCGGCTCGAAACCGGCTTTTCTACAGGCGCTGACGACTTCACTGTACATGCCGGGAGCGCCATGCCTGCGGACGAGAATCATCCGCTCGCCTTCCAGAGCCTTCAGGGGAAGCCGTCCTCGCGCGCCAGCCTTGCCCCGCGCGAGGTGATGCTTGGCCGGCAGAGCGATCACCATGCTTTCCTTGGCCAATTGCTCGAAATGCAGCTCCGATGGCCGCGCCACGACCGCCCTGATGATCGCAACCTGCACCTCCTCGCGAAGCAGCGCTTCGGTCAGACCCGCGGCGTTATCTGCATGCAGGCTCAGCGATACCTGCGGATGAGTTTCCACGAAGGCGCGCAACAAGCGCGCGGTGCCGGGGTGCAACGAAGCCGAAGTCGTGAGCCCGATCGATATCCGGCCGCGCTGGCCCAGCGCTGCGGCCTGAACCTGGGCTTTTGCGTGTTCGATCCGGTTCAGCACCGCGCGCGTTTCCATCAGGAATTCTTCGCCGGCGGGAGTGAGCTGCACGCCCCGCGGCAGGCGGACAAAGAGCGTGGTCCCCAGCTCCTCCTCCAAGGCCCGGATCTGCTGGCTGAGCGGAGGTTGCTGCAATCCGAGCCGGGCCGCCGCGCGCGTCATGTGCCCCTCTTCGGCGACGGCGAGAAAATACCGGAGATGACGCAATTCCATCGGCGGCGCTCCCATATTTAAAGGATATGGATTAGTTCATTTCAATATATTTTACAATTTGTCTGGCCGAGCGTCAGATCACCCCCGGGACTTCAAGTCCGGCAATGCGTCCGAACAAGAGACGTAGCGTTCCAGCGTATGGGGGGATCAGCCATGGGTGTTTGCTGTATTGCGTATCAGCCGCGGTCCGGAAAAGGCCGCGCCAAGCCTCTCAACAAGACGGCTTTGCTCGGTGCAGCAGCCTCATGCGCCATCACGACACTTCTGACCTGCAGCCCTGCGGCAGCGCAGAGCGCGGACATCAATATCCTGTTCGTCGGCAACAGCTTTACGCACGGCCGCTACGATCCGGCGCTGAACTACAATGCCGGAGCTGCCAACTCCCCCGGGGACAGCCTCGTTCACGACCTGCTCTGCCCGTCCTTGACCGCGTCCGGAGCGTGCACGTCGGGTGCAGGAGCGGTCGCCCCCGTGCTGCCGACATCCAGCAACACACCTGGAGGTACGCTGCAGGGGCAACTGAACTACCTGCAAGCCAACCCGTCCTCTCAGTACACCGAAGTCGGCCCCTTCAGCGGCGTCGCGGGCGTGTTCCTGCAACTCACCAAGGAGGCCGGGCTTCACTATAACGTCTCGCTGGTCGCGGTCAGCAGCGCCACGCTGACGGGCTACTTGAACAACACCGGCTCGGAGGCCGGCGACCTTCCGCTCATCGCCAATTCGAAATGGAACCAGGTCGTGCTGTCGGACCAAAGCTTCCGGCCGCTGCCGACGACAGTTACGGTCAACGGCACGAGCGTGCCTACCCGGGGCAGTCCTTCGGGATTCCAATCGGGTGTGAACGGTCTCGTCAACGCGATCGACACGGCCGACGCCGCGGCGGGCAAGTCCAATGCAGCAGTCACGCTTTACGAGACGCAGCCCGTGGCCTCCTACGGCTATACCAGCACCAACCCCAACGCGCCGATTTTCGGCAGCAGCACGCCGGCCCAGCAGGGCGGTAACCCCGCCTATGCTCCCTATGTCGGCGCTGCCAACCCGATCGCCCAGATGGCGTCCGACCTGCACAACGCCTACACGGGCGAAGCCGCCAGTTACAATTCGGCCAATCCCAACGGGTCGCGCGTTGGCGTCGCGCTCGCGGGTGATGGATGGGTCACTGCGATCAACCTCGGCATCGCTGTTCAGAATCCTTATCTGGCCAACAATCCGGCCAGCAAGGTGGACCTTTGGGACAGCAATCCCCTGACCGCATGCTGCACCACACCAATCGGCTATCATCCGAGCGCCTATGGCGCCTACCTCAACGCAATGTCGATCTTCTACAAGATCACGGGCATCGATCCGGTCACGCTGGACGCGGAGGCGAACCCGAACAATCCGCTGTTCCTGCAGTCTGCTGCGAACGCGCTCGGAATTTCGGCCAACGACGCGCAGTTGCTGGCCATCGCCGCCGCCGACACCGTCCGCGCCGGCGGGCCGGTTTCCAATTTCGAGCTGCAAACCGGCACGATCTACGCCGTGCTGACCGGTGGCGCCGGTCTCATCAAGGACGGTCCGGGAACGGTGATCCTGACGGCATCGAACACCTATACCGGCGCGACGATCGTGACAGGCGGCACGCTGGAAGTGGACGGTTCGATCGCAAGTTCGTCGCTCGTCACCGTCAAGGCCGGCGGCATCCTGAGCGGCACCGGCATCGTCGATCCCGCCGTCACGACGATCATGAGCGGCGGCGTGCTCGCGCCCGGCAATCCGTCGAACCCGACCGGCACGCTCTCCATCACCGGCAATCTCGCCTTCCAATCCGGCGCGTTCTATCTGGTGCAGGTCAATGGCGGCGCGACGGGTTCGGTCAGCGTAACGGGATCGGCGACGCTGGCTGGGGCAACCGTCGACGCCGTGTTCGCCGGCACCGCCAACCTCGTCAGGCAGTACACGATCCTGACTGCGACCGGCGGGGTGTCCGGAACGTTCGCGCCCAGCGTGGTCAATACCAATCTGGCGCCCGGTCTGTCCGATACGCTGAGCTACGACGCGAACAGCGTCTACCTGAACCTGACGGCAAGTCTCGGCGCTGGACAAGGGCTGAATGCCAACCAGCAGAACGTGGCGACCAGCATCAACAAATTCTTCAACGCTGGTGGCGCACTGCCCACGGCATTTGCGGGCCTGTTCGGCCTTCCCGGCCTCGCGAATGCGTTGACGCAAGCCTCGGGCGAGCTTGGAACGGGATCACAACAGGCGACGTTCGACGCAATGGGCGCGTTCATGTCGCTGCTCACCGATCCCTTCATGGGACGGGGCAACGGCTTCGGTGGCGCGACGGCGCCAGCGGCCTATGCCGGCGAAAGCGATCAGGCGAGCGTCTATGCGGCGCCGCGGCGGAGTGACGCCTTCGCCATGTTCACCAAGGCGCCGCCGGTTCCATACGTGCAGCGGTGGAGCGTGTGGGCGGCCGGATATGGCGGCACGCAATCGACCGACGGCAATGCAGCGCTCGGTTCGAACAATGCGACCAGCCGCATTGCCGGCACAGCCGTTGGCGCCGACTATCTGTTCTCACCGGATGCGCTGGCCGGCTTCGCGCTTGCGGGCGGCGGCACTAATTTCAGCGTCAACAATCTCGGTTCGGGAAGGTCGGATCTGTTCCAGGCGGGTGCGTATGTGCGCCACACCCATGGCGCGGCCTATGTCACCGGCGCGCTCGCCTATGGCTGGCAGGATGTCACGACCGACCGCAATGTGACCATTGCCGGCCTCGATCATCTGCGCGCCGAGTTCAATGCCAATACCTATTCGGGACGGATCGAGGGCGGCTATCGCTTTGTCGCACCAGTCCTCGGCGGCATCGGCATTACGCCCTATGCCGCAGGTCAGTTCGTCACCTTCGATCTGCCGGCTTACGCGGAAACCGTCGTCTCCGGGGCGCCGAACTTCGCCTTGAACTACGGTGCCCAGAGCGTCACCGACAGCCGGAGCGAATTGGGCATCCGCACTGACAAGTCGTTCGCGGTGCAGAACGGCATCTTGACCGTGCGGTCACGGTTTGCCTGGGCGCATGATTTCGATCCGGACCGTTCGGTCGCGGCGACCTTCCAGACACTCCCCGGCGCATCCTTCGTCGTAGGCGGCGCCTCGCAGGCTTCCGACTCTGCGCTCACCACCGGTTCCCTGGAGATGAAGTGGAGGAATGGCTGGTCGGCGGCGGCAACGTTCGAGGGGGAATTCTCCAACGTGACGCAAAGCTATGCCGGCAAGGGCGTGGTCCGTTATATCTGGTAGATCATAGCGCCATGCGGCCCAATTGATTCAGCGGAACTATTTCGCGTTCCGCTAGCTCGATGACCGAGCGCGCGCCACAATTGCGGCGTGCCCGCCATCAAACCGACGATCAGCAATGGGCACGACGACCAAGTTGGTCAGCATTGCTGACCCGACGTGCATCGTCATCGGTTCTCCATCTTTGGTAGTCAAGCTCGCTCCTCGTACGCTATCGGCGTCGGGCAAGGGGTGTGCACCAGCAGCCTGAAAGTAGCGGGACGTTGGCCGGAGGGTCAGACGTGCCGTCAGGTCGTTTGTGCAATGGCCGACGCATGCTCGACTGCAGCCGCCGCTCGCGTCCAGAGACTTAAAAAAATCAAACTGGAGGAAGTAACCCATGAAGAAGCAGTGGCGACAATCCAGCCTATGGTTCGCGGCGACGGTAGCAGTGCTCGCCGCCTCACCATCGTTCGCGCAAGGCGTCGATACCGCGCGTATCGACGCCGGTGGCCAGAACGACTGGCTGACCTATCACGGTTCGTACCGGTCCTATCACTACAGTCCCCTCGCGCAGATCAACGCCGGCAACGTCGCCAATCTCGGTGTCGCCTGGATCCACATTCCCGGCCGCTCGACGCGCGGACTGCAATCGATGCCGCTCGCGGCCGACGGCGTGCTCTATTACACCGGCTCCTATAGCCGTACCTTTGCGCTGAACGGCGCTACCGGCGAGGTGATCTGGTCCTATTTCCCTGAGCTCGACGAAGCCTTGATCTCGCGGCAGACGCACTCGCCCTATAATCGCGGCGTCGCGATCGGTGAAGGCAAAGTCTATGTCGGCACCATGGACGGGCGGCTGATCGCGCTCGACATGAAGAGCGGCAAGGTGATGTGGGAGACCAAGCTGGTCGATTCCCAGAAACTGACGGTCGGTTTCACCGGCGCTCCTCTGTACGCCAAGGGCACGGTCGTGATCGGCGCACAGGGCGGCGAATGGCCCGGACGCGGCCCGATCTTTGGCGTCGACGCCGCGACGGGCAAGAAGAAATGGGAATTCCTGACGGTGGCCGGCACCGACGAGGCCATGAAGACCTGGGGCAACGACTCCTGGCGAACCGGCGGCGGTGGCGGCTGGATGCCGGGCACCTACGACTCCGAGACCAATACGATCCTGTGGGGCACGGCCAACCCGGCGCCGCTCTATGACTGGTCGGGCGCCGACTACAAGACGCAAGGCGCGCGCCCGGGCGACAATCTCTATACCACTTCGGTGATCGCGCTCGATCTGGATACCGGCAAACTGAAATCCTACCACCAGGAGCTGCCGCACGACACCTGGGACTTCGACAGCGCAGTCGGTGAGTTCGTGATGCTCGAACGCGACGGCCAGAAATACGTGGTGCATCCCAACAAGAGCGGTTTCGTCTTCGTCTATGACCGCAATCTCGCGGTGAAGAACGTCTGGCGGCTCGTTCAGAACATCAACTTCGTCAAGGACATCGATCCCAAGACGGGCGAGCTGATCGGCCGTCGTGACTTCTCGGCGGGCAAGGTCGCCGAGCCGCTGTGCCCGCACATTTCCGGCGGCATCAGCTGGAACGCCGGCTCTTACAACCCCAAGACCGGCCTCTACTACAAGCTTGGGCAGGAATGGTGCATGACGCTCGACGTCACCAAGACGACGCCGATCGTAGCGCCCCAGGCCCAGCTCAACATCGGCGCGGACTTCAAGATCGCGCCACCACCGAGCGGCGAGATCTATGGCCATCTCGACGCGCGCGATCCGATCACGGGCGTCAAGAAGTGGGAGGTCCGCTTCCCCGAACCGCCGCTCGCCAGCGTGCTGTCGACCGGAGGCGGCCTCGTCTTCGTGCCGGATTCGCGCGGCACGGTTCACGCCTATGACGCCGACTCCGGAACCGAGCTGTGGAACCATGGCGACGGCACCGGCCACCAGGGAGGCATCATCAGCTATGCCGTCAACGGCAAGCAGTACATCGCTGTCGTTGCCGGCTTCGGCGGCATGGCCTCCGATGACTACGCGCCGACCTTCGGCGGCGTCTACAAGAGCATGCCGCGCGACGACGGCGCGCTCGTGGTCTACAGCCTGAAATAGGCCGTCACTACGATCGATCTGGAGAGCGGTGGAACGTCGCTCTCCAGATCAAAATCGCTGATCGAATTCCTGACAGGTGGCGTGGCCGGCATGCAGTTGAATTGGAATTGGAAGAAGATCCTTGCGTTGTTGTCGCTGATCCTCGCCACCCCGCTCACGGTTTCGATCGTACCTGCTCGAGCGCAGCAGCCTGCGCCCCCCGCAGAACAGATCGACGTGCCGCAACTGTTCGCCACGACCTGCGGCTGGTGTCACTCCGACGGCGGTCGTGCCGCCGGCAAGGGCCCCCAGCTGATGGACACCAAACGCGACGACGACTTCATCCGCAACCGGATCAAGAATGGCAAGGAAGGCGCGATGCCGGCCTTCAGCACCACCTTCAACGATGCGCAGATCGACGAGATCATCAAATACATCCGGGCGCTGAAGCCGCATGAAGGCTGAACCAGGATCGACCTACACCGGAAATGCCATGAAGATCATTCTCCCCCTCGTGATCGGCGCCCTGTTCGGGCTAAATGATGCGACGCAGGCCCGATCCCTCGACGCCATCCGCGAGTCCGGCACGCTTGGACTATGCGCCCATCCCAACTCGCTGCCATTCGCCAGCAAGGCCGGCGATCCGCCCGGATTTCAGATCGAGCTGGGGCAAGCCATCGCTCACGAGCTCGGCGTCTCCTTGAGGCCCGACTGGATCATCACCCAATACCAGATGCGCAGCGCTGGCTGCGACATCGTCCTGGACGTCATCGCCGACCGCGAGGCGCAGGGCGAAACCAATTTGCGAATATCAAAGCCGTATTATCGCACGGGCGTTGCGCTCGCCGTACTTCCGGCAAGCCAGCTCACCTCATTCAAGAGCCTCGATGAGCAAACCAAGGTCGGCGTCCTCGTTGGATCGATCGCGGCCATGACCCTTGGTCAACGTCATGTGCCGACGTCGACCTTCGGATTCGAGATCGACAGCCTGGAAGCCTTGGCCAATCACGAGATCGACGCGGCGGCGGTCACGCCCACAATGGCGAGCTATTACAATCTGACCCATCCGGACAAGGCCGTGCGCATCCTCGATCCCGACGACAGCGTGCCCAACCTCACCTGGAATGTCGCAGTCGGCATGGTCCGACCCGATGACAGCCTCAAGGATGCGGTCGATCAGGCCATGCAACGGCTCAGCGCCGACGGCACGGTGGCGCGCATCTACCATCGCTACGGGGTGACGTTGCAAATACCGAAATAGGCGAGCGGACGCCGGATGGTTCGGAGGATCCGCCCGGAAGCGAACGACCGATTTAAGCGAGCTCCACGTGGAGTGCCTCATCGCGGCACCCGCTACCTGCGGCATCGGGGGCAGTCTCGTCCCCGATGCCGGCTTTGTCGCCGCGCAGCTACATTCCAGTTTCCTGCTCCGGAACAGGTGCAGCGCACGATAACAATAACGGTGCACGGCGATTGCGTCTCGTTGAGCACGACAGAATCCAGATTACGATCATGCATCGATTCCAAGGCGGTGAACCGCCTGGATGATGACCGCAACGCCGGTCAATCCAAAGAGGGGACGATGCATCACATGTTTTGCGTTCGGGGTTTGTTGCTTGCGGCTGGCATCGTGGCATGTGGGGCGTTGTGGCCTTCCGCCAGCCGGGCATTCACGCAAGAAGATCAGCGGCGGCTTTGCACTCCCGACGTCTTGCGACTCTGTTCTTCGGAAATACCCGATGTCGAGCGAATCACCGCCTGCATGCGCCGGCAGCGCGCCAATTTGAGCGAAGGATGCCGCAGCGTCTTCGGCAAGCCCGCGCAGTCCGCCTCGGCCGACAGGTAAAGCAGGACGCAACTCGCCGGGAGCGCGGTTCAGCAGGGTGGGCGAAGGTGCGTTGGCGCCGTGCCCACATCAACAGCGCTTTCGCGAAAGGGTGAAACCGAAACGTCAAGCGGCCGATGTGTTGACCGGCCGTTTGCGTTCTCATGCTGTCATCAGCGAAGTGCCGGGCCAAAAAGCGATCCCGCTGTCGGGCCCGAACTTCTCAGGCGTTGGCTTACTGGCAGTTGTACCAGATGCCGTCGCCGCCCTTGACGGCCGTGCCGGGCGTGCAGCCGATGCCGTTCTTGGCGGCATAGTCGCTCCAGCCGGCGTAGCTATAGTACGGCCCGCTCCAAGGTCCGCCGAAATAGTAGGCTCGCACGGCATACCACGGCAGATCAGGGGAGTTGAAGTAAACGGCATTTATCGCGTAGTGCGGGCCGACATAGAGCCGACGCGCTTCAACCTTGCTCGTCGACAGCGAAACCAGTGCTCCGACAGCCACCGCGGCGATCGCCGCCATCCTCAAAGTCATCTTCATGTCTGCTATCTCCATCAGCTATTTCCTTGGACCAAGGGACGCCCGATCTCAAAGCTGCTTGAGTTTTGAGCACACCGGACGAGGGGCAACAGCCGGCAGATCAATTCGCCGATTAGCCGCCTGCTCACCAATAGTAGCTAGCATCAGAAGTTGGTGACGTCGGATAACTCGGTCGCCTCAACCGGGCAGCTACATACGCCTTGCAATAATAAGCGCACTTTTGCTCCCTCGATCCTCTTTTACCCCAACGCTTGAAGGTTAGGGAGGGTGTGCTTCATTTCGGTGACGAATTTTTTTGAATTCGATGAACCACCCCAGATGTTTTTCGTACATACCAAAAGGTGTATCGCGCCGCACCAAAGCCAAGCCCCTTTGTCAGCCGCGCCGCAAGGCGCGACGCTATCAAGTTGAAGCAACATTGCGCTTTGGTTTGCTAAAATTCGCTGCCGACGGCGCGCTGACGCGGTTCATCAAGCCCGGATGAGCCCCTATCGCTCTCCCGGGGCGGTGAAGAATTTCTCCCCATAAGCGAAACGATTGGGCTTGAGGAAGAAGCCAAGCAGTACCGCGCCATCGGGCGCGACCGCCTCGTGCTGGTTGCCGGCCGGGCGCCAGACGAACTGGCCGGGCCCGCATTTGCCTTCATGGTCCTCGAGCGAGCCTTCGAGCACGTAAGTCTGCTCCAGCGCCGTATGCTCGTGCAGCGGCACGACCGCGCCGGGATCGAGCTTGAACAGCGCGGTGGTGACGCCGCTATCGTCCGTGTAGAGCACCTTGATCTT
>Ga0210387_10004297_pt1 | contig 10912 bp, 10 predicted proteins | sample IncBWC7OmetaG_FD_160108 | JGI IMG/M metagenome (GOLD analysis project Ga0210387, IMG submission 160108) | Forest soil microbial communities from Barre Woods Harvard Forest LTER site, Petersham, Massachusetts, United States - Inc-BW-C-7-O ... | reverse complement strand
GGCAGCGAATCGTCGCTTTTTTTAAGGGTCCTGCCAAGCAATCTCCAAAAACTGGAGAAAACCCGGTTCCAAGCGCGACGACGACGCGAGAGAAGGTCAGCCGGAAACCCGAGCTGGTGGAGGTTACTTCGCCAAAGTTGTACGTTGGCAACTTGTCATTCGAGGCGACAGAAAGCGACCTTTTCGAATTATTTAACGGGGTAGGCCAAGTTCGAAATGCCGAGGTCGTCTGTCATAAATACACACAACGTTCCAAAGGCTTTGCCTTCGTTCAGATGACAACCATCGAGGAAGCTCGACGTGCTGTGCAGGAACTTCACGATAAAGAGTTTCTCGGCCGCAAGCTGGTCGTAAGCGGCGCCAAAACTCCAGATATGGAGCGGGCAGCCTGATCTGATCAAAGTCTTTGCAGCTCCGCATGACCCGCGTTCTCTAGCAGAGCGCGGGTCTTTTGCCTTTCATGCCCAAATTAAGATACCTGGTGCTGGCTGGTCCCACAGCCGTGGGTAAAACCGAGCTTGCCATCCGCGTCGCGCAAGACCTCCAGACCGGAATCGTCGGAGCAGATGCGTTCCAGCTTTACCAAGACCTCGACATCCTGACCGGTAAGCCGTCGCCTTCGCAGCTCAGGGCCGTCCCCCACCATCTGGTCGGAATTCTCCCGTTGACTGAGCTGTGCGACGCCCACAAATATGCCGTTCTCGCCCGCCAAACTGTTGCCGACTTAAATCAACGCGAAATCATTCCGCTGGTGGTCGGGGGCACAGGCTTCTATCTCCACGCGCTCGAAGGCGGAATTCCGCAATCGCCTCCAGCAGATCTCGCGCTCCGAGCAGAACTGGATAGTCTGTCCACACCTGACTTACTTCGGGATTTGGAGAGCCGCGACTCGGCCGCGTCGAATCGGATCGACCGGCACAATAGGCGCCGCATCATCCGCGCGCTGGAAGTATGTATCTTGTCTGGTAAACCCTTTTCCAGCTTTCTGGGAAATACCGCATCCGATCCTGCAATCTGCCGCATAGTGTTGGAGCGACCTCGGGCGGTACTCACCGAGAAAATTAACAGGCGGGTCGACGAAATGTTCGAACGCGGGGTTGTCGCTGAAGTTGCTGCCGTCGAGGCAATTGGACCGACCGCTTCCAAAGCCATCGGCTTTCAATTAATCCGTTCGCTGCTAGCGGGCGCCATCGACATTTCAATCTGCGGGGAGACCATCAAGCAACAGACCCGTGATTATGGGAAACGCCAAATGACCTGGTTCCGCCGTCAGCCATCTGTACTCTTCGCCGCCGAGTCCTCTGTCGATTTCCTAGTGGCGGCCTTTCGCCGCCGGTTATCGGAACTCGCTAGCAAACCAACCTCTTTCTGACTCAACAATCGCACCTCGCCCGGGCGGAGCCCGCGATCCGTCAGCGACCCAATTCGAACGCGCCGCAAGCGTTTAACTTTGTACCCAAGTGCCGCAAAAACCCGGCGAACCTGTCGTTTGAGTCCTTGCGTGAGCACGACCCGGACCTGCCGCGGGTTGACTTTGACGATCGTATCAAATCGTGCGCGGCCCTCCGAAAGATAGACCCCCTTTTTCGTTTTCGGCGAATCCTCGGTCTCAAATTCCCGGTCCAACGTGACCAGGTATTCCTTCTCTAACTTGAATTTTGGATGAGTGATTCGAAAGGCGAGATCGCCGTCATTCGTCAAGAGAAGCAACCCCTCAGACTCTTTATCCAGACGTCCAACGTGAGCGAGATTCGGCAGATCGCCTGGAAGCAGCTGATAGATCGTTTTTCGGGATCGTTCATCGGACCGAGTCGTTAGAAAGTCCGCCGGCTTGTTCAGCAGGAGATAGACAAACTCCTGAGTCCGCACTACTTGCCCATCGACTCTGACCTGGTCGGAGAAGGCCACTTGCGTCGCCAAATCCGTCTTGAGTTCGCCGTTAACCGTGACACGCCCGTGACGAATATATTCTTCGGCGCCCCGGCGTGAGGAGAGGCCTGCCAGGGCGAGGAAACGATTCAACCGCACGATACCTAGGCGTCGGGCTTGGTCTTCGGTAAGCCGATGACTTTATCGCCCGGCTTAAACAGACCTCGCTTTTTTAGCAATTCCACCCGCTCAAATCGCTTCAGCACATTTCGCTTCGTGGCAATGGTGCTGGCGCCTTTTAGACTGCGATGCTGTGACATAAAACCTCTCCTAAAGTGAAGTAAAGGGGCCGACAGTACGCTTCACTTGGAAAAAATCAACTCCAGAGTGCGGCGACTCCGTTCCCGGGCGGCTTCAACAAAAGGCAGCGAAGAGAATTTGAACAGAAGGCAGCAAAGGAAACAAAGGGATCGGGCTTTGGGTTTCCGTGATGGTCATCTGATAGCTCCTTCGGCGCCTCTCCAATCGTCCTCGTCCTAGAGGTCGAACAATGTTCAACAAAAGGCAGCGAAGAGAATTTGAACAGAAGGCAGCAAGGGAAACAAAGGCGATTGGGAGTTGGGTTTCCGTGATGGTCATCCGGTAGGGCCTTCGGCGTCTCTCGAATCGTCCCCCCCATGAACACCTGAACACCGGGCGGATCTCGCTGATAATGAGGAGCTTGGAAGGTTTTCGGTTTTCGACGGTCTTGGGCCAAAAAAGCCATAAACACGCGAGCCACTAAAGTGTTCATGTCGCACCCAAAAAGCCCTCGGCTTTCTAGGATACTCGTCGTCGTCCTTCATCTCGATTGGGGATCGAGGCGATTTGCTAGGATTGTTCCGATGCACGCCATTCCCGGAGGTTTTATCAATTTAATTACGACGGAAATCTATAGCCGAAGTGGTAGTGGAGAAAGAAGGGGGAGGAGGTCGGCGAACGTTCGTGAGCGACCCGGTCAGGATCTCGCGAAAAACCGCGATCCCGTTCAAAATCTAAGCCGAAAATCTAATTCAAACTTTCTCACATTCCGGTCGGAACTTTTCTCACCAATCCCGCCATTAAAGTGTATCCCGTTTCCGAAAATAGGCTGCGCCCGCACACTAGGATGGAAGAAGGATGAACGGAGAAAGTAAGCGATGGGAGTTTCGCTTGTACACCCGAAAAACGGACGAGGCCGAAGGACGACGACGATGGGGAGACCGAGGACGATGGAGAGCCGGAGAGTCGCCGGGGACCCCTACCGGATGACCATCACAGAAACCCAAGCACAATCCCCTTTGTTTCCTTTGCTGCCTTCTGTTCAAATCCTCTTCGCTGCCTTCTGTTGCGCATCGATTCGAAGCGATTCGGGCGGCGCCAGCAATATCGACCCGGATCGGCCGGCACACCGACATAGGCCGCTGCATTTGGCTGCACCATTTAAACCTCGAGCACGACGAGGTCGAGGACGATGGAGAACCGGAGAGTCGCCGAGAACCCTACCGGATGACCATCACAGAAACCCGACCTCAATCCCCTTTGTTTCCTTTGCTGCCTTCTGTTCAAATCCTCTTTTGCTGCCTTCTGTTGTGCATTGTTCGGGCATTCAAATCAGCCCGAGCTTCATTTTGCCGGCTTCGCTGATCATGTGCTGGTTCCAAGGCGGGTCCCATACCAGTTCAACGTCCGCTTCGTCCACGCCGGGAATGGTCAGGATCTTGGATCTCGCGTCCTGGGCAATCGAAGGACCCATGCCGCAACCTGGGGCGGTAAGCGTCATCTTGACCTCCACCTTTGTGCCGGTGGCGGGAACGGTCACGACCTGGCAATCGTAAACCAAACCCAGATCCACGATGTTGACCGGGATTTCCGGATCGTAGACGGTACGAAGTTGTTCCCAGACCTCTTGTTCATCGACATGTTCGTCCACTCTTTCAATCTTCTCCTCCGAACTCCGAGGTTCGAGGCCAAGAGCGGCGGCATTTTCTTCACTGATCCGGAACAACCCATAGTCGCAGGCAATCGTGTAGCTGCCACCAAGACTCTGCGTGATAATGACCTTTGTTCCGGCCGGAATCGTTGTTTTCAATCCGGCAGGAATCTGGATTGCTTCACAATCCCGTTGCAACTCAATTTCGCTGTTATTACTCATTTGAAGGTCCTAGAACTATTTTCCTCTTCTCCTGCGCCGGCGATTGCATCCGCTGCAGTAACGTCGGAGCGACATTCTTCTCCTTGGGCGTCTGTGCGTCAGGAGCTAAAGCCGACCGGAGCGCTTCCTCGACCAGTTGCGCACAATGAATTTTCAGCGGCGGCAACGAACCAAGCGGCGCCGACAGATCTTCGCCACTCATCGTGAGAGCTTCTTCAACCGTCTTGCCGGATATCAACTCCGTCGCAACGCTGGCCACCGCGATCGCTGTCCCGCAGCCAAAGGTCTGGAATGTCGCCTTATCGATGACTCGCTTTCCATCGACCTCTTTAAATTTCACCCACATGCGCAACATATCCCCGCAATCCTCGCTCCCCACCGTCCCGACCGCGTCGGCGCCGTCAAGCTCCCCCAGGTTTTTTGGGTGTTTGATCGCTTCCTCAATCCTGTTGCTAAAGTCGTTTGCTGGATTCATTCATTACTCCACATGGTATCGGGACAAATCAGGATCAACTTCTACGCTCCAGGCGTCGATGCCGCCGGTCATGGACCGGACATGTTGAAAGCCGTGACCCGCGAAATACGAGGCTGCATCCAGACTCCGGATGCCATGATGGCAAACGAAGATAATTTCCCGGTCTTTCGGCCATACGGACATCATCTCCTGCATCAGCTCTTGCGTGAAAAACGTGGCACCATCGATATGAACCGCATCCCATTCTTCCCGGCTGCGAACATCAATCAAAGGGAGTTGCTCGCCCGATCGCAGCCGTTGAGCGACTTCTCCAGGCGAAACCTGCATTTTTTGATCCGCTTCGTGTGCGGCATAAATTGTAGTGACGACATCGTCCACCGGAAGATTGTCGTTGCGCGCGCAAACAGAGGCCAAAGTCTCACTCTCATCGAAACCGCAGCTTGCGCAGCCCCCGATGTGGTAGGCACGGAAAAGGGCTCGTTGAGCGCCCGGGTACTCCTGGAGAAGTTCCGCCATCGTCGTATTGGGGTCGATTGTTCTCGTCATGCTCACGGTTCTCAGCGTTACATCATTTCACCCAAAAATCAAAAGGACCGACTGGTGGCCTGCTGTCCTGTCCCCGAAATATCGAGATGGATGCACTGAATCGAGGAAGGAATAGCCTCATCGGGGCTTCGGCTCTGGTCTTGTTTGCGATCCTTTACTATAGCCTGATTTTTCGATATGGCTTGAATCTCGCCGACGAAGGAAATGTCGTGTTAATCAGTCAACGTTTGATGCACGGTGAACGTCCGTTCCTCGACGTTTCACCGGGCTACAACGTACTTTGGTTCTATCCGATCAGTACTCTGTTCAGGGTCTTCGGTACGCATCTGCTCCTGATGCGAGCTTATTTTTATACCATTTCGACCGGCTCAGGCGTTATCGCTTTCTTCCTCCTTCGCCGATTGGACGCTCCGCTCTGGCTCGCATTCACCCAGGGATTGATTGTGATTTCGATCAATGGCCAATATTTCAAGGCCTACATCCCATTCCTGGTGCTCTCCAACCTATTCACGATCACCCTCTTCTTGACCAGCCAACGGAAACCCCTCCTGAGCCTCAGCGCCGGTATTCTGCTTGGAACCACCTTTCTAATTCGGATCGACATCGGAATTTTTTTTAGCGTGGTCTGGTTCTGCGTTATTTTGCTCCACGCGATCTTGCTGCATCGCCAGATTCGCAAAAATTTGGTTTTAGTGGGCAATCTCCTCCTCGGCGTCGCCGTCATGCATCTGCCATTTCTCTACGATGCCTACCATCGGCATTTCTTGCGGCAGTTCGCGGACCAATATCCAAAGGTCGCGAGCTTGATCTTAGCGCCGGTACTACCGCACTCGTCGCAAAAAGTAATTGAGAGCCACGAGCAAACGGCTTTCGCGCATGGCCCGACTTCTACCACCACCGGAGATGAAAAATCCCCGGGAAACATTGCCCCCCCGAGTCTTCTTCATCGGCGTGCCTTCCGAGAAATCTTTTCAAAATCCCACACGCTTGAGATGCGTCTCCTGGCTTTTTTGACTTACATCCCGCCCCTCTTGATTGGTGCGTTGTTCTTCGCCGGCCTCTACCTTCGCGCGTCCAAGCGATTTGAGCTCGACCGTTGGTTGCTCTTCTCCGCCTTATTGGGCGGGTCCTTAACAGTGTTTCCTCAATTCTTCTTGTTTCGCCCCGATCTGCCGCACTTGATTGGGTTCATGAGCGGAGGCCTTGTCGCTCTAACTTCCGCCGGTTGGCTGCTTTGGTCGAGCCAGGGAAAAGGCCGCCTCTCAACGGCCCTCTTCGCGGCGATCGCGTTGGTGACAATCTGCTATCTTTTACTCACAGTTCCGAATCGATACGGCGGTACAATCGCAATTCGCATGAATCGAGACACCAATTTTCGTGGCGCTAACGGAGTCGACGTATTCCTCACCAAAGCTGAATTCGAAGATGTAAATACTCTCTTTTCAACAACGATATGGAATAGCACAAAAAAAGATTACGTCGTCTGCTATCCTTACCTTCCGGGTGTTAATTTCATCACTGCCCGTCCGACTTTCCAAAATAACCTCTACATCGACAATGTGACCCAATCGCAAGATTGGCAACAAACCGAGATCGCCAAAATCCGCAAATTTCGGCCGGCGGTGGTTGTCCTCGATGACTGGGCGATCAATGGTACAGACGATTCCCGCTTCTCCCATTGGGCCACAGAGTTGACCAAATTCATCGAAAGCCGGTATCGGCTCGTTGCTTCCGTCAACAACAGAAGGATTTTTGCTCTTTTGACTCCCGGCATGTGAATGCAATGAAACGCCTAACGACCTTTTCAAGAAAAACGCTTTTCGCCGTAGTCGCCATTCTCCTGGGTTTGATAGCTTTCGGCTTTTTCTTCGATCGAGGCCACCATGCCACGATCGATTTACAGGCGATCAGCCAACAGAAAGTCAACGGCCAAATTCGCCTGAACTGGGGAAAAGCAAATAATCCGAGACCGCTGACGATCTACCCGGAGATTAACAATTACCGCTTTACCGTAAGAAAGTTCTCGAGTCACTACAAGTTCACCATCTATCTCGAAGGTAACCAACCGGCTACCACCTTCCGCTTGCGCGGGGTCGTAATTCGTCAACCCGGGTGTCCGCGCATTCAGCTAATTGGCCAAACCCTTCTCACGGCGATGTCTGAGAGTAAATTCGTTGCCCTCAGCCTGGCTGATAACGGAGATGTCATCGTCGACGTTGTTGCCCACGATACCGGTCGAGATGTTCCTGAATTGAACTTTCGCTATCCGATTCCGTTATCGAAGGCCGCCTGGTGGATTTGGGTCATTTCGGGAGCATCCCTCCTATGGTCCGCCTTGCTACTTGGTCTGAGCCTCTACCTTACCCTGACTGGTTCGGCATCGCCGGGGATTAGAACAGCGCCCCGGGTCTTTGTCATCCTTGCTACTATCGCATCTGCTCTTACCCTGTCTCTTTCGCTCAGCAGCGCGTTTAACGCACACCCGGACGAGATCTGGCACCTTACTTCTGTCAGTTACTTTTTATTTGAGCCCTATCCTGCAGTGACAAATTCGCTGCAAGCAACTCACACCTTTTCATCTTACCATTCTTCCTATCTATCCACCGGCGAACTTTATTATCCGCTCGCCGCGGTCTGGACTTCGCTCCTAGCAACCCTGACCGACCTGCCCCTCGATCAGGTGCAAATAATTCGTTTATTTTCCGTAGCATGTTTCGTCCTTCTTATTTTTCTGTTAATCCGCCAAAAAAACCCTGGACTCCTAGTCCCGTTTCTGATTACGCCCCAGTTATGGTACGTTTTCGGATACGCAAATAGTGATTGGTTCGGTGTCGCCGTCGCAACCTTGTTGCTTCTCTTTCTCAATTCAAGCCGGTTTGCCTTTCACCGGTTTGCGGTGGCCGGCTCCGGCGTACGATTTCTTCCACTCGTCCCGATATTTCTATTGTTAGGGATATTATGCTTTTCGAAATCTAATTATTACGTCTCTGCCATTTTTTGCTTTTATGAGCCGTTCGTCAGAATCTTCAGAAGAAAATCAACTGCTCCTAGCCGGATTCGCGCTTCGGCGTTCTGTCTGCTTATCCTGGCGGTCGCTTCGTCGTGCCTTGTTTTGAAATCCTCTTTCTCGCGCGCGACAGAAACGCATCTTCTCGCGGCACCCGAAGCGGATTCAGGTAGAGCGCCGGATAAGTCGTCAGAGGTCATCACTCGACTGAGTAAGACCAGCCACTTATATATGCGTCATGTCTCACTTTGGAAGCTGCTGACTGAGCGCCAATGGATCTGGCAATCCAGCCGCAGTTTTTTTGGCGATTTCGGCTGGATGAGATTTCACCTCACGACAAACTATTACTACATCGTCATTCTTCTTTTTAGCGCGCTGCTCTTTACGGTGGTCCGCGTGAGTGGCGTGGAACAAAATTTTCGAGCGACGTTTTTGTTTACTCTTCTGGTCATCGGAGCGAATATTTTTTTGGCCATCGCCTTCTCCTGGTTTATTGATCTCCAGCCCCAGGGCCGTTACCTATTTCCGGCACTCCTCGCCGTTGGATGGATGCTTTCCCGACTCCGGTACTGGCAAAACTCGCGCACCGCCGTTGGTTTAATAGTTATCCTGGCGGTTTTGGGGATGTATGCTTTCATTTTTTATGGCCTAATACCCTTGAAAGAGCATGTCCCATCGAGTTTCCTCTAGAACCGTAAGCTTGTTGCTCCACGCATATCCTCGATAGCAACGCCGAGTTTATTTAGCAGGACTTTGACCTCCCGCTAGAGAACAATGCCTTGAGCCGCTAGCGTCCAGCGGGAAATAACGTAAACTGAGCTCCGATGCTCGATCGCCAAGGGAAACAACACAGCTCGCACCTGGGCCATGCGCCACTGATTCAGGGTGCTTTTTGGTTCTCAACATTCGTGTTCGTGCTTTGTCTCGCGCAGGGATTGCTCGGGTACCCCTTTCGCAAGACATTCTCGCTCGCTTCGTCAAAAGTCGAGCATGTCGGAGGTTTCGCCTATTCGTATCCGCTGCCGCGCAACTATTCGCCCAGAGGCGCCCAAACAGCTTCGGCCAGACTCCGGGAAGGCGGCACAATTCTTTCGTCTTATTCGCCGCGAGAAACAAGCGTCATCTCGGTGGGCCAAGGGATCTTTGCAATTTCTAACGAGGGACGACTCCTCTTTTCGGCCACTGATAACTCGGACCCACGAATAAACTACCGACAATACAGCTTTGATACCCCGCTCCGGGTCTCGAAGCAGATGCTGCCCATTTCGTTTGCCGTCTGGCTCGCTGCCTCAGGGTTGCTCTATTGGAAGATACCAAACAGAAAAGAGGCAACTGCAGCGTGGTGTCTCAGGAGCCAACGAGCGCTGCGACCCATCGTTTCTTTCCTGGGGAGGCGACCGGCAATTATCTTGTCTCTTCCCTCCATCTATCTGCTCAGTTCCTACCCTCCGCTCTGGAAAGATATTGACGCCAACGGCCAGTTGCTCCGCCCGGCTTCGGAAATCAACATTCTCCATTTCCCCCCGGTTTATTCTTTTCTCGGCCGCGTCCCCTTCGTGCTCACCACCTGGTTGAGCGAAGGCGCTAACCGGCCGCTTCCATCCCTCTTTGACCAGCAAACGCCGCCCCTGGCGGGTTTCTATGTCCTGGTTATCATCCAGCATCTATTGTTGATCGCCGCCCTGACTTACGTCGTCACCGCTCTCACGGAAAACCGCCCGCTGCGCTGCCTCTTCGCCTTTATACTGGCATCAACCAGCGCTCTTTACACGCATGCCCAATGCTGCGGCTCAGAGGCACTCAGTGTGCCCGCAACCTTCGCGGTCCTAGCGGCCGGATTCGTTATTGTCCAAGGATACAGCCTAACACCGTGGGTCATTTACGGCATTTCATTATTCCTGACAATCGGAAGTCGACAAATTAACTTGCCTCTTGCACTCTTGTTGCCACTGACGCTGGCCTTTCTTAGCCTGGCTACTAAATTCAAGTGGTGTTATTCCCCCACCAAAGCAAAATATTGTAGAGCGGCGATCATTGCCCTAATCGTTGGGATTGCGGCCATCGGCCTCAACCTGGGCATCACTCAAGTCCTCATCACCTCAGTCCACGACGAGTACCGGTCGACGCTCGGCCGAACATTAAGCGATCGCATCGCCACCTTTCTAGACAAACTACCTGTCAAAGAACGCCTTCAGCTCGCCCGAGACCTAGCCGCTAAAACTACCAACCCAGGGGTAAAAATCGCGATCCTGGCGCTAGCGACGGACGGGTCGTTCTATCAAGGCAGCTCCCTCACGGTCGCTGAGCAATTAAGCCGATTGGCGGCACTCCGAACCAATATCGCGGCCGAAAGCGACCGCGTCGTCCTTGCTGCCTGCATCGATTACCTCACGACAGTTCATCCCCTTTTGCTCAAGACGATTTGGCAAGATTTTATGAAAGGTAGCATCTTCGTCGATAACGCGACGATCGCCCGCTCGCCGTTCTACGCGAATGCCTACCCGGCAGTGGACAGAATCCGGCATCCCGATCTGTGGGCGAACTTAAAGGGATTGGAAGCATTAACCTCGGTCAACAACCCGCAGGCTACCCGCGTTCTCGACCGCTCCCAACTTGATCCCTATGTCCTCCTTTGGCGCAAGGTCCCGCTTGGAGCTATCATCACCCTGAGCATCCTTCTCGGGGGCGCAACCTGCATCCGCGATAAAAAAATACCAGCATCAGTGGTTGTTGGATTTTTCGGGTTAGGAGTAGGAGCCACGATCTTTGCGGCGAATTGCGTGTGCGTATACTACATGCCGAGATACAGCTTGCCCCTGTTGACCACCGCCGTATTTGCACT
>Ga0210387_10004296_pt1 | contig 10917 bp, 6 predicted proteins | sample IncBWC7OmetaG_FD_160108 | JGI IMG/M metagenome (GOLD analysis project Ga0210387, IMG submission 160108) | Forest soil microbial communities from Barre Woods Harvard Forest LTER site, Petersham, Massachusetts, United States - Inc-BW-C-7-O ... | reverse complement strand
CGCCGATACCCGGCATCCCGCCGTGGAACCAGATCGTGCGCCTGCCCGCGTTGTGGCACTTCAACTTCGGCGGCCCGGACGCCGAGCGCTTGGTCGCTGGCCGCGAGCGCGTCTACCTCGACCGCTTCTGGAACGAGTTCGCCGGCGACCCGTCGAAGATCGACGAAGCGACCCGCCGCCACTACGCCGCGATCTACGCCAGGCCCGGCGCGATGCGTTCCGCGTTCGCCCAGTTCCTCGCGATCGCCCAGAAGGACGAGGCCGACAACCTCAAGGCGATGGAGACGAAGCTGACGATGCCGGTGCTCGCCATCGGCGCCGAGAAGGCCTTCGGCGCCAACGTGGCGGTCGTCATGCGCAACGCGGCGACGAACGTGCAGGAAGTCATCGTGCCGAACGCCGGCCACTGGCTGATGGAGGAAGCGCCCGCGCCCACGATCGCCGCGGTGCAGGACTTCCTCGCAGCGAACTGAGTCCGGCAGCCGCTCGTTGGTTATCAGCTTTTGCTCGTGACGATAGTTCGGCGGCACTAACGGGTATCGCCACCAAATTCAACAAGCGTGCTAAGCACTTCAGGCCAGCGACGCTCGAAGTCCGTGTCCCGCTGTAGACCGCGCCTTAACAGAGCTTCGATTCGCTGCTGCGTTTCGCTCCACGTCAGCGCGGTCTGGAAGGAATTGAGTGCGTCTAGGAGGCGGTCGGCGGATGGCAGTGAGACCTGGTTGACGAGATTTTTCGCCGCCGCCACGGCACGCCGGTCGAAGGACGCAATCCGTCGAGCGAGCGTATCGACGAAGCCATCCAGTTCCGCGTCTGGTAGCGCACGATTTATATACCCATAACGCTCCGCGGTATCGCCATCAAAGTCATTGGCCCCGAGAATGATTTCCAGCGCGCGACCACGACCCACCAAATGTGGGAGACGTTCCGTTCCACCGCCCCCGGGATGCAATCCGACTCCAACTTCGGGTTGACCCAGGCGCGTGTTTTCGCGCGACGCAAACCGCATGTCGCAAGCGAGCACAAACTCGCTGCACGCGCCTCGAACACAGCCGCGAATCTTCGCGATGCTCACCACTGGAGATCGGGTGATACGAACAAACGTATCCGCGAGGACGGGAAGACCTGAGGGGCCGACGGCCGTCATGACGTTGCCCAGCTTGCCTGTTAAGTCAAAGTGACTGAGATAGAAATCATGGTTCGCGCTCTCAAACACGACCACGCGCAAGCTTGGATCGACGTTTATGCGTGCGAGCAAGTCTTGCAGAGCTTGGAACATCGTCCCGTCTGCAACGTTGAAAGGCGGATAGTCGAAAATAACCCGCCAGTACGCCGGCGTTTCGTCAACAACCCGCAAAGGCGAAACTGACTCAGCCACCACTCCGACTCCTAGTTTCAACCTCGATAGAGTGTGATAGTCCGACCGACCTGAGTCAGCGCGTCAGGCGGTCTTCAGTCCCAAACTAGATGGCGAGGCACGGCTAGCCGCTTCCAAGATCAGATTCGCTGCCTCTTTCGGGTGCGCCAGCATCGCGACATGGCTCGATGCGATCTCGACTGTCTTGGCGTTGATGGCTTTGGCCATCGCTCTTTCCAGGTTTGGTGGTATGGCGCGGTCCGCCGTGGCAACGAGATACCAGCTCGGCTTGTCCTTCCAAGACGCCACCGAAACGTTTGCGCCAAGTGCGGCCGCAGCCGTTGGCGCTTGCGCCGCAAACAAGATGGCTTTTTCGGTGGGAGTCAGATCCTGGGCAAAGTCGTTCTTCACGCCTGATTCGGTTAACTTCAAGAAACCCTTTGAGTCGGGCCTAATCTCTGATCCCATAGGCGCCGGTTCGACGCTCGCGCCGAGGGAACCCGCCGATTGGCCCACATCGGGCGCGAACGCCGCGACATAAACAAGCCCCGCCACTTTGGGATCACCACCGGCCTGCGTGATGACAACGCCTCCATAAGAGTGGCCCACCAGGATGATCGGACCATCTTCAATCGCGAGCGCACGCTTTACCGTCTCCACATCGTCATTCAGAGATGTCAGCGGGAGTTGCACTGCAGTCGCGCGGAGCCCACCGTCGAGCAGAATTGGTATCACTTTCGACCACGATGAGCCGTCGGCCCACGCTCCGTGTACGAGGATTGCGTGCGAAGCTTTGGTCATTCTAATTCCTCCATTCATACTGCCAACAAAGCGACGCAAAGGCGTCCGTCCGAGCGCCCACATGCCAACAATTCGGCCCAAACAGAGCAGGTGACAGCATTCGCCGGTATCGCTAAGCTGCCCCGCTCGCCAGGACGTTTCAATTGCCGGAAGCGTCAAAGTTTTGACCGGGAGGGACAAGGCCATGTCTGCAAATACTGCATACGAGATTGGCATCGTGCATTATTCCGGCGCGCAGCAAGCCTGCATCTTGGGTCTTACCGATTTGTTCGGCGTCGCTTCCATGATTGCGCGCGATCAACAGCGATCTGGTCAGAGCGCACTTCGTGTCACGCATTGGCGACCGCTCCATAGCGGCGACGCGAATCTTTCTTGCGTCTATGACAGCGCTCCGCGCGGCAGCCCAAAGCCCCGGATCTTGATCGTCCCCCCGACCATGGTGGACCTTCCGGATCCCGACGTCCCGGCCGGCGTAGTGTCCTGGCTCCGTAATCGCCATACCGTCGGTGCCACGTTGGTTTCTCTGTGCTCGGGGGCCTTTATCCTCGCCGAAACTGGTCTCGTGGATGGAAAGTCGGTTGCGACCCACAGGATTTGCGCAGAGGTTCTCTCGAAACGTTTTCCACAAATCATCGTCGATGTGAATCGGCGCATTATTGATCATGGCGACATCGTTACCGCGGGCGGATTTCTCGCGTGGGTCGATCTCGGCCTGTTTCTCGTCAACAGGATTCTTGGCCCGGTCATCAGGGCGGAGACGGCCCGATTTGTTCTTTCCGGTTCAGCGGCGGGTGACGCACGCTATTTCACCGGCTTTGCTCCTCCTCAGACGCACGGAGATAGAGCCGTGTTGCAGGTTCAGGAGTGGGTGCACATGAGGGACGGACGAGGTGTCTCCCTTGCAGCGATGGCGACCGCTGCCGGGCTTGAACGGCGCACGCTGCTGCGGCGGTTCGCGAGTGCAACGGGCATGACCCCAATCGAGTATTGTCGGGCCGTTCGCGCTGCGCGAGCCCGCGAGCTCCTGGAAGGAGGAGACACATCGCAGAAGCAGATCGCCCAATCGCTCGGCTATAAGGACGTGGCCTCATTTGCACGTGCATTTCGGAAGGCGGTGGGCTCGGCACCGGGAGCCTATCGTAAAAGGTTTGGCCGTGGCGGTATCTCTGCGGCCGATTTCAAGGGCGCCCCACAAACACCTTCGCTGGTCAGGTCACCGGCGGTCGCGGTTGACTGACTGGTTTCGGACCAGCTGGCTGCGCCCGCGCAAGACAGCTCCTGGCCGACTGCCGACGAATGCCCGGCGTGCAAGCGACTCTGTTCAGGACTTTAAAAAGTCCGCCTTCAGCTTTTGCTTGAGCGCAGCGCGCGTGGCCGGGCGGCTGGTGCCAAGCACGCCTTGCAAATCGGTGGGTATGTGATCGACGGCACTGCCTGTCGATTGAAAGATGTACGTGTCGAACATGACCCGCCAATAGCTTCGCTCGGCCGCAGGCAGGTCTTTGAGCGCAAGGAGCGCGGCTAGAAAGCAGGCGTGCGGATTTTCGATGCCGGCCGGCTGTGCACCCCACCAGTAGTTGACCATGGCGTTGTACGGATCAAGCGAGGTGACATGGTGCCACCAGTGCCGGGGCATGAAGATCGCGTCGCCGCAGTCAAGCTCCGCGACCTGCGCGGTCTTCAGCGCCTCGGCAAAGCGCGGAAAGCGGGCGAAGTCTGGTGCGTCGAGATCCACGATCGACAAGGGCGGCGGATTGTCGATCGGGCCGATGTACAGGTTCGCCACTTGCTCCGGCGGGAACAGTACAAAGCGGCGGCGTCCCGCCAGCACGCAGGCGAGATTATGATCTCGGTCATGATGGATCTGCGTGCGCACCCGGCCACCCAACCACAACAGCGGCGTGGTGTTCGGCAACAGCGGCATGGGATTTTGCGCCATGAAATCGGGCAAATGGCTCGCCAGCGGCAACATCTGGATGGCCACGGTGGATGCGTTTGCACGACCCACCTGGCGCTCGATGCGATCCAAGGTCTCGCTGATGCCTTGCTGCCGCTTGGAGAAGGTGAACTCACGCAGATCGCGGCTGTAGCCAAATCGCCCCTCGGCGCTGGCCGGCGCTTCCATCACGGTCCCCGAGAGTCCGCGGTCCAGCGACTTCAGGTAGCGGTTGAGTGCTGCGGGCGACTCACGCCCTGAGCTAAGCGCGGGCCATCGCTCAAGGAGGCCTTTGATCAAAAGCGGCCTCGCTGCCGCGACAGCATGATCGAGGTCGGCCGCCGTATTGAACACCGCCTGCGGCACGGCGGTAAGACGAGCGTGCACCTCCATTCGCTAAACCACCGCGGCCTGCGCTAGATTCTGAAGGTAGCTATCGTGTGTAGGCTGATCCAACACCTTGGCGCGAATGAACTCGTGGATGCGGCGAAATTCCTCGCGTAGACGATCCGGCGGAATGCGATCGATGGCCGGCGGCCAGGTCTCGGGCCACACGCCGAAGCCGGTGAAAAGCGCCTGCCAACTTTCCGGCAAGAACGATTCGTCCTCCATCGGCGCAACGTCGCCGCGCGCGCGGAACGTGTTGACCTTGTGGGTCAGCGTCGTGGGCGCAGCGAGCGATCGGGCCCGCCGCCAGAATTCGCCGTCGAATGGATTGAGCGTATAGAACGCGCATTGAAAATCTCGAATGCGCTCGTGGCACGAACGCATGATGCGGTTATATTCGGCACGCTCGGCAGCGTAGTCGCCGCCGACGGGGAATAACGACAACAGGTGCACCACGGACAGCTGCAGGGTGTGCAGGGCCACATCGTGGATGGGATCGAAGCGGCAGGCGGCAGCGCCAACGGCGACACAATTACCCACCCAGCCCTCCGATCGCCGACCGGGATGCAAGGGTTGAAAAGTCGGCTCGGAGAGCGGCGCGCCCGCCGCCTCGGCCGCGGCCCGCAGCGCGGCTTCATCCTGAGCCCATGCGCTCGAATAAGTATGCACGACGCCGGTGAGAACCTGGCTGGGATGCAGAACCGTCCATCCGAGAGGCGAGGCGCGAATCTCGGCGAAGGCTGGAATGGAGGAGAACTTGGGCGCGCGCGCCATGAGCATTCGGTCGGCGGGAAAGTGAACCCGCCAGGAGTCCTCGGGCACATTCATCACCTCTCCTAACAACCGCGCCTCTTCACCTGTGGCATCGATGAAGAGCTCGCCGTCGATGCGCGTCGAGCCGTCGACGATCAGCGCGGCTATCGATTCCCGCGTCCCTACCACTTGGACGTTCTTCGCCTCGAGCAATGTGACCCCGAGTGCGGCCGCGTTTGACTTGAGGACGCCGACGTAGGACAGGGTATTGAAGTGATAACCGTAGTCGGTGCGGCCGAAGGCTGTCGTGGCATCATCCGGCAGCAGCATGCGGCCGTTTTGTGCCGCCACCACAGTCGGGCTGAAGCTCTGAAAGGGGCTGCTCAGTCCAAAGCGTACCGCCTTTAGCCAGCACGGATAAAAGGGATTGCGGTCAATGGGCGCACCGTACGCGCCCCAGGCGTGAAAGAAATTCGGAACACGACGGCAGCCGGCGACAATGTTCTGGCCAAAGGAGAAGCTGCCGCCGGTGACACGGAGCAGCGCGGATTCATCGATGTTGAGTTTGGCGTGCAAGGCCTCGAGCGGCGGCAGGCTGGCGCTCACGTGCGAGCTACCCAGGCGACTCGGCAATTCGACCGCGGTGACCTTCACACCGGCAGGCTTGAGCGCGTGACCTATGGCATTCGCGGTGAGCCACAGGTCCGCATCCCGTCCCACCACCACCACCTTGGACAGCGGGGCGTTCATACCGCCGCTTCCTGCGACAGAGGCTCATCGATCCCGCAATATTCCGCAACGAACTCCGCATGCGTGGGCATGGCCTCGACGTTGCTTTGAATACGCTGGCGAAACTCGGCCAGGCGTTCTTCGAGGGCGGGAAGAGCATACGCATCGGCGAGCCGATCGTGACCTTGCGGTGTGACCCCCTGCCCCACCAGCACCGACAGCCAGCTGTCGCGCGCGAACAGGCCATATTGATAATTCGGCAGCGCCGCTCTCGATCGGAACAGCGAGAGCTTGTGAATCAGACTGTCGGGCAGCGGCATGGAGCGGACATAGTCCCACAAGGGTTCGCCGACGCGGTCATTGGCCGTGTAGTGCAAGATCAGGAAATCGCGTATGCGCTCATATTGCATGTTGTTGAGGCGATTGAACTCCTCGATCAGCCGCCAATCGGACGAGCTCGATCCGCGCCGGGGCATGAGATTGATCAAATCGGTCACGGCCGCCTGCACCAGGTAGATGCTGGTGGACTCCAGCGGTTCGAGAAAGCCGCTGGCGAGGCCGATGGCGATGCAGTTGCCGGCCCAGGCACGCTCGCGCCTGCCGGGCGAGAACTTCAGCAGCCGCGGTTCACCCTGCGCCGCATCACCGATGATCGAGAGCAACGATTCGCGGGCATCGCTTTCGGAGATGAAGCGACTGGAGAAGACATAGCCGTTGCCCGTGCGATGCTGCAGCGGGATGCGCCAGGTCCACCCTGCCCGCCGCGCCGTTGCGCGCGTGTAAGGTGTCAAGGCGCCGTTTCGTCTACTTGGCAGCGCGAAAGCCCGATCGCAAGGCAGCCAGTGAGTCCAATCTTGCCAGGCCACTCCCATGACGCCGCCGAGCAGCAGCGATCTGAAGCCGGAGCAGTCGACGAAAAGATCGCCGGCGATGCGCTCACCGGATTTTAGGGTGAGGTGGCGAACGTCGCCTGACTCATGGCGTGCGATATCGCACACCTGGCCCTCGATTCGGCGCACGCCGCGCTCGATTGCCCAGCGGCGCAGGAAGGCAGCGTACAGTCCCGCGTCGAAATGATAGGCATAGGCGTACGTCGCGCGAATCGACTTTAAGTCCTCGTTGGGAAATTCGAACTTGTCATTCCGGGCCGCCACCACCGAGTAAGAAAAGTCTTGAAGCGGCGCAGTGCCGGCACCTGATCGATGCGCCCGAAGCCAATGATGTTGGAACTCCACCCCACCCCATGGTTCGCCGAATGCGCCAAAGGGATGAATGTAGGCTCCGCCCTGGCGATGCCAATCGCAGAATTGAATGCCGAGCTTGAACGTGGCCTTGGTCTCGCGCATGAATTGCGCCTCGTTCAAGCCCAGCATGTCATTGAAGATCTTGATATGCGGTAGCGTCGCCTCGCCCACCCCGACCGTGCCGATGTCGTCGGACTCGATCAGCGTGACCGAGTAATCGTCCGCCGGCAGTTGCCGTCGCAGCGCCGCCGCGCTCATCCAGCCGGCGGTACCGCCGCCCACCACGACGATGCGCAGCGCTTGAGACTGACCGTCGTTCCGAATCGCATCGCTCATCGTTCCCTCCCTCTAAAACTTTGCCCGCACTCCGGCTTGGTAGCGCCGATCGATCAACGACCAGCCCGAGTCGCGATACACCGCCGCGGCGCCGGGCGTCGCCGAGGAATCGCCGAAGATCTGCTGTTGATACACCGTCTTGGTGTCGAGAATATTGGCCACATCCAGGGACAATTCCACATGCGAGCCGACGGAGACGCGCAAGGAGCCGTCGAGAAAGCCTGCAGCCTTCTGAAACACCGGCAGGCCAATGCAGCAATCGAGATTCGCGGTCAGGTAGCGCGAGCGCCAGTTGTAGGCCAAACGCAAGCCCACCGGACCCTTTTCATATAGGCCCACCAGGTTGAAGGTGTTCTTGGACACGCCAGCGAGACTGTGCGAGTCGATGACCACGCCCGTCACCACCGGCACACCGGCGCCCACGGCACCAACTCCCCCGCCCGAGGTGGCATCGATCAAATTGGAATTATGAATACCTGATTGGCCTACGTAAGTGTAGTTCACCTGCATCCCCAGACCGTTGAGCGGGTTTGGCAGGAAGTCAAAGAAGGTCTGATAGGCGGCTTCGACGCCCTTTAGCGTGCCGCCATCCTTCTCATTGATGGGCCCCCGGACCTGAACTGTTTCCGTGCCGCCATTGTTGGTGAATTCGCGGTCGAAATTGGCATACGACAGGCTGTTGAAGAGCTTCTTATAAAAAAGTCCCAGGGTGAGCGAACTGCTGGCGTTGAAATAACGTTCGAAGGACAGATCGAATTGGTCGGCGCTCTCCGGCAGCAGACCGGCATTCCCCGCCGTGGAACTGAACACCCATTTGTAGCCCACCACGTTGGCGGCGATGTGGGCGGCGGTCGGCGAGTTGTAGATCACGTATGGCGAGTCTGGCGTGGTATTGAGAAAGGGCGAATTGATCGACACGTAATTGCGCATCAAGCCGATGTCCGGCCGCGACAGCGCGCGCGAATAGGCAAAGCGCACGTAGTCCTTGTCATCCAACCCGAAACGCACGTTGAAGCTCGGCAGCGCGTTGGTGTGCGAGCTCGTAAAGGTGTTGGGTGTGCCGCCTCCCGAAGCAAACGCCATGATTTGGGGCGTGAGATAGCAGCTCGGATTCACCACGCTGTTGGGCCCTAAGGGGGCCGAGCACGGCGGCAGCGCCTGAAGAATGGTCGAATCAGGAAAGGCAACACTGCCCTCGCTGACTTCTTCCGTACGCACCACCCGCACGCCGACATTGCCGACGACATTGACGCTGCCGAAGATGTGGGTGTCTTTTCCGCCGAAGTCCAGCATCAGATAGCCCGCGTCTGTCTTCTCCTCGACGTGCATCACTTCGGACGGTGTATAGCAGCCGTCCACGGTGGCTTCTGGCCGGTCGCAGACGGGGGTGTAGCCTAAGCCGATGGGCGAATCGGTAGAGGCACCGCTCAAGGCCTGCACCAACCGCGACATGTTGGTGATCGTGGCGTTGTTCAAGAACACGAGGGAGCCGTTCGGATAAACGCCGTTGTTGTAGAAATTGTTGAAATTCGTGGTGCCCCAGATGCCCGCGCCGTAGCCTGAGAATGGCGCGTGGCCGCTGGCGCAAGCCGGATACGCGCCGGGAGTGGTGTTGTCGGCGTTGAAACCCGGGCCATTGCAATACCAATTGGCCGCAACCGGCGTCCAATTGTAGGTCGAGTAGCGCACCGTCTGGCTGCGATCGGCGTGGCGCACACCGACCTTCAAAGAATCCAGCCAGCCACCCTTGTTGATGTCGACGGCGAGATCACCGCGGAATGCAGACTCGATGCCTCCGTCGTTCTCGGTGTGCCCCTGGATGAATGGAATCCAGTAGTTGTGCGGGTTCGACAATCCCCCGGGGGCATAGTTGACGTTGGAGCCCGGCAGCAAGCTGATCTGAGGTGTGCCGTCGCCATTGACGCTGTATTGATAGTTGGCCATCGAGCCCGAGGCCACCAGGATATCGTTGTTGCGCACGCGGGCGTCGATGTACTGGGCATCGAAGCTGCTGTGCAACCGATCGGTGATGTCCCATTTGACATTGACGGACAGATCCTTCGTGTCCTCGCTGTGATCGAAGTCGCGGGCCTCGTCTTGGAAGTAGAGGCCATCCCGGTCGGTTGCGCAGGTGAATCCGGGCCCGCAATCGTTCACAAAGGGCACCCCCGGGATCGCGGAGCCGGTGTTGATGGCATCTTGGATGTTGGGCGAATAACTTCCAGCCCAGCTGCCGTGCGGTTGTGTCAGAAGCCCCGACTGCAGCATGCCATTGGAACCGAACGCGAGACCGGATGAACCGGCCAAAATCGAAGAGCCCCGCGGATCGAAAGCGGGAGTTCCGAAGTAGGTGCCGTCGAGGATCGCGTGGCTGGCATCCTCGAGCCACTTGTTGTGGTAGCTCGAGTCAGTGTATTGAACCGTCGCGAGCAGCGATTTCGAATTGTTCTGGTACTGGCCCGCAATGGTGCTGCCGATGCGGTCGCGATCGTAGTCTACCTGCGAGTAGCGGATGCCATCCGGGGCGAAGGCCCAGCCGGTCCCGCCGAAAGGATTGGACGTGCAGGGAATGCTGCCGTCGGGATTCACAATGGCATGTGCCACCGTCCCGTAACCCGAGGAGCAATAGGTGTCGATCTTGTCCATGATCACGTTCTGGGTGCGCGTTATCACATGCGAACGCGAATAGTCGAGCAGCAGACCAAATCGGCCGACGGCAGTGCTGATCGAGTCGCTGGCCAGCACCGAATATGCCGGCGTGAATTCTTTGGACCGATCTCCGTAGTTGCCTTGAAGCGCGCCGACGATGACAGGACCTTCTTGATCGAAAGGCAAACGAGTCCGCAAGTCGACGGTGCCGGCTATGCCGCCCTCGATCATCTCGGCGGTCTGGTTTTTGTACGCATCCGCGCGGCTCAACAGCTCCGGGGAGATGTCGTTGAAATTGAGCCCACGTCCCGAGTCGGCGGAAAAGGTGTCGCGCCCGTTGAATTCGGTGCGTACCTGCGTCAAGCCGCGAATGAGGATATTGGTCGGTTCGCCCGATGGGTGGGTGCTGTCGTCGTTGGACTGCAGTCGGTTCACCGTGATGCCGGGCAATCGCTGCAGCGCATCCGACGCCGACTTGTCCGGGAAGGTGCCAATGTCTGTGGCCGCAATGGAATCGACGAAGGTGCTGGCGTCTCTTTTGATGTTCTGCGAGATCGAAATGGCTTGTTTCTCGCCTACCACCACGATTTCCTCGGTCGCCACGTAGAATTCCGCCTCTGCCGCCGTGGCACTACGCCCCAAGGCCGGATTGCTCTGGGCCTCCGCGATACGGAGATTGCGTGATTTCTTGTCCGGTGGGGTCGGGGGGCTCGGCGCGGCGCCAG
>Ga0210387_10004294_pt1 | contig 10919 bp, 6 predicted proteins | sample IncBWC7OmetaG_FD_160108 | JGI IMG/M metagenome (GOLD analysis project Ga0210387, IMG submission 160108) | Forest soil microbial communities from Barre Woods Harvard Forest LTER site, Petersham, Massachusetts, United States - Inc-BW-C-7-O ... | reverse complement strand
CAACATCCCAACACCCCAACACCCCAACACCCCAACACCCCAATACGGTTATTGACACCTCCCACAGCTCCTGCATGCACGGGGCTATAGTCTTGCTTAGCAGCTAAATACGACACATCGTAGACGGTCGAGAAAACTTCCTTTTTTCTAACGTTCACAAATTTCCCAACTCTGACGAAAAAACGAACCCCCAGCGGTTGCCCTTGCAATGCAGGACATTTATTTCGATCCGACTTTTCAGATGGCTTGCGACCAATTCAAGTTGATCGCCGATTACCTGCAGATCCCCAGTGACCTTCGCAACCGGTTAATGTATCCTAAACGATCCGTCGTCGTCTCGGTTCCGGTCCGCATGGATGATGGTTCGACGCAGTTGTTCCAAGGTTACCGGGTTCAGCACACGCTTGCCATGGGTCCGACTAAAGGAGGCACTCGTTTTGGCACAACTGTCAACATTGGGGAGGTGGCGGCCCTGGCCATGTGGATGAGTTGGAAATGCGCGCTCGCAGGATTGCCTTACGGCGGCGGAAAAGGGGGCGTGTACGTTGATCCGCGAATGCTTTCAGGAAACGAGTTGGAGCGATTGTCCAGGCGGTACATGCAGGAAATGATCCCGTTTATCGGTCCTCACATCGATATCATGGGACCCGATATGGGAACCAACGAGCAAGTAATGGCTTGGTTCATGGACACCTACTCGGCGAATGTGGGGCATTCCGTTCCGGAAATCGTGACAGGGAAACCCGTGAGCGTTGGGGGAACCTATGGTCGGAGAGAATCGACCGGACGCGGGATTGTTTATCTGATTGAACGCGCGGCGAACATTTTGAAGTTGAAACTGAACAATGGGACCGCCGTTATCCAGGGTTTCGGCAACGTGGGAGCGGTCGCCGCTCAAGGCCTGGCCTACAAGAACGGAATGAAAATTATCGGCATCAGCGATGTCTCAGGCGCCTACCACAACGACCATGGAGTCGATGTGCGAGCCGCAGGAAAATACGCGCTTGAACATGGAGATTTGAAGGGATTTTCCGGGGCAGAGCCGATCCCGGCCCAGGATCTACTTACTTTGCCTTGCGACGTCCTGGTGCCGGCAGCCGTCAGCGCCGTCATTAGCCGAGAGAACGCCGGGAATATTCGTTGCCGGATCCTGGCGGAAGGCGCCAACGGACCGACGACCGTCGAAGCGGATAAGATTCTGTTCGAGCGTTGGAGAGAAGTCTTTGTGATCCCGGATATACTTTGCAACGCGGGCGGTGTAATCGTTTCTTACTTTGAGTGGATACAGAGTCTCCAGAGCTTCTTTTGGAACGAGACGGAAGTGGTTGATCGCCTTTTCCGCGTCCTGGAACAGTCCTTCGGCGCTATGATCAAACGAGCCAAGGAAGAAAAGATTCCTCATCGCATGGCAGCACTCGCCATCGGGGTGGAGCGCGTGATGCAAGCTCGTCGGGATCGCGGGCTATTTCCATGAGCGACTCTTTGGTTCCGGAGTTTGTAATTGGTCAACAGGAAGCTTTGACCACGCGCCACTTTATGGAAAACTTCTCCCAAGACCCGCTGAACCCGAACCCCTGAAGTCCGAACGTCAAACTCCGAACGTATTTTTTTCTATGCAGATTCAAACACCCGAGGTCCAAGTTCCCGAACTGGTTAAGCCGCCAACGCCGCTCTGGTTCAAAGAAGCCATCGTCTATCAATTGCATATTAAAACCTTTTGCGATGCGAACAATGACGGCATCGGAGATTTTCAGGGATTGCTGAGCAAACTCGATTATCTCAAAAACCTTGGTGTTACCGCGATTTGGCTTCTGCCATTCTACCCATCGCCCCTCAGGGACGATGGATATGATATCGCTGACTATTTCACCGTCAATCCATCCTACGGCACCTTGGATGACTTCAAACAATTCCTGGATGTCGCTCATCAAAATGGGCTGCGCGTGATTACCGAACTCGTGCTGAATCACACCAGCGATCAGCATCTCTGGTTCCAAAAATCTCGCCGGGCTGCCCCGGGAGATCCCTGGCGCGATTACTATGTCTGGTCCGACGATCCAACCAAATACGGAGAAGCCCGAATCATCTTCAAAGACTCTGAGGTGAGCAACTGGACCTACGATCCACTTGCCAAAGCCTATTTTTGGCACCGCTTCTTTTTTCATCAACCCGATCTGAACTACGACAATCCAGCCGTCAAAGCCGCGGCGTTCGAGGTTCTCGATTTCTGGCTGGACCTGGGTGTGGACGGGCTCCGATTGGATGCGGTGCCCTACCTTATCGAACGCGAAGGGACCAGCTGCGAAAATCTCCCGGAGACCCATCACATTTTGCAGGAACTCAGGGCCCGCATCGATGCGAAATATTCGGGCCGGATGCTTCTGGCCGAAGCAAATCAATGGCCGGAAGATGCCGTCGCCTATTTCGGTACCGGGAACGAATGCCACATGTGTTTCCATTTCCCCCTCATGCCGCGCATGTTTATGTCGCTGCATATGGAGGATCGCTATCCGATCGTCGATATTCTCGAGCAGACACCCGCGATTCCTGAGAACTGTCAGTGGGCCATCTTTCTTCGGAACCATGACGAACTCACACTCGAGATGGTCACGGAAGAAGAGCGCGACTATATGTATCGGGTCTACGCTCGAGATTCCCGCGCGCGGATTAATCTCGGAATTCGCAGGAGATTAGCACCGCTCCTGGGTAACAACCGGAGGAAGTTGGAGTTAATCCATTCGCTGTTGTTCTCGTTGCCGGGGAGTCCCATTCTCTATTACGGAGACGAAATCGGCATGGGCGATAACATTTATCTCGGTGACCGCAATGGCGTACGCACCCCCATGCAGTGGAGTTCGGATAAAAATGCCGGATTTTCCCGTGCCAATCCGCACTCACTCTTTTTGCCGGTTAATATCGATCCGGAATTCCATTACGAAGCGATCAATGTTGAGGTTCAAGAAACGAATCTCTCCTCGCTCCTCTGGTGGATGCGGCGCGTGATTGCGATTCGCAAACGCTTCCCCGCCTTCGGTCACGGCGATTTTCAGCTGCTCACTCCTTCCAACAACAAAGTGCTCGCGTTTACTCGCACCTATGACACGCAGACAATTCTAGTGGTGGTGAATTTGTCGAGGTTTTCGCAGGCGCTCGACCTGGATCTCGCAAATTGGATTGGCTGGGTGCCCGAGGATACCTTCGGCCACGGACGGTTTCCGGTGATCCGGGATAACAAATATCCGATAACCCTTGGAGCACACACCTCCTATTGGCTGTTGCTCACGCCGCCGGAAGCGACCGGGGGCGTTGATGGGGAAAGAACTTTGCCCGTCCTACAATTCAACGGCGATCCCGCGTGGTGGTTTACTTCGATCGGTTCGCGCTTCGTCGATCGAGAATTGGTGACTTACATCAAAAATACTCGCTGGTTCCGAAGCAAAACGCGAGCGGTTCTGAGTGTCAGCGTCTTGGATCTAATCAATTTGCCGGGGGATGGTCTTGGCCAGTTGCTCATCGTCGCTTTTAATTACGCGGAAGGTGCGCGGGAATTGTACGCCTTGCCGGTACGCGTTGTTTCTGGGGAAGAAGCGCGCTCCATCGAAGTCGATTTTCCGGCGACCGTCATCGCTCGAACTTCCCAGGAAGGCGATCTGCTGGTTGACTCCATTGGTTCTCAAGCTGTTCAGCGGATCCTGCTGGATCTCATTTCCGAGGGGCGCACGTTAACCGGCAGATCAGGAAGATTGGTTTCCACTAAGTCGACTCATCTTGAAGAGACCTTGCGGGACGGCCCCCCGCAACAAAGCAGATTCTTAAAGGTCGAGCAGAGCAATAGCTCCGTTATTTACGACGACAAGATCTATCTGAAGCTGTTCAGAAAGCTTGAAGAAGGGATCAATCCCGATCTGGAATTAACCAAGCAACTCAGTGAGAAGTGCGGGTTCGCGAATGTACCTACCTACCTTGGAGATATTCAGTATGTCGCGCACGGCCAGGACCCGGCTTCGCTCGTCATGATCCAGTCGTTTACGGCGAACGAACAGGACGGATGGACTCAAACACTCGCAGCGGTGAGTCGGTTCTTCGATCGGGTCTTGGAAGACCCTCAACGGCCGCCGGCCCCATTCGTTGGTCTATGGGAAGAAATTCCTGAGCCGTTTCTCGGCCTCATTGAAGGCGTTCATCTTCAAACCGTTCGCCTCTTGGGTGAACGATCCGCAGAGATGCACCTCGCTCTTGCGCAGGATACCGAATCGCCCAACTTTGTTCCGGAGCCTTTTACGCTGCAGCACCAGCGCTCTGTATTCCAGTCGATTCGCAGCGAAACCAAACAAACCTTCGCGCTCCTTGCCCGCACGCTCAGCGGTCTGGAAGAGCATGCAAGAGGTTTAGCGGAGAATGTCCTTCGACACGCAGATGAGTTAGCGTCATTTCATGATTACCTTCTTCGTGACCCGATCGATACGAAGAAAATTCGGATTCACGGAGATTACCATTTGGGCCAACTCTTGTTCACCGGAAAGGACTTTATAATCCTGGATTTTGAGGGCGAGCCGGGCAGACCGATCGGTGAACGCAGATTAAAACGATCCGCTCTGATCGATGTCGCCGGAATGCTGCGCTCGTTTAACTATGCGGCGCATCACGGGCTGCTGGAGTCCCGGACTGTCCGTCCAGTCGATCAGCCGACCCTCGAAACCTACGCCGACCTTTGGTCGACACGGGCCAGCCAGGTTTTCCTGAAGGCTTACCTGGACAAAGTCGGAAACGCTTCCTTTATGCCGCAAGATCAGGAGGACTTGCGACTTTTGCTCCGCAGCTTTCTGATTCTTAAAGCCTTGTATGAACTTCGATATGAACTCAATAACCGTCCGAAATGGGTCGCCATCCCCTTGCGTGGCATCTTGAGCCTTATTGGTGCAGGAGTGGCGCCGGCGCCCAAGGTCGTTGAGGCAGAAGTGGCGCCGATACCCAAGGTATGAGTAGCGGTGCCAGTCTCTGCTGGAGTGCAAATGCGCGTCTAGAATCCAGACCCACGCAGGAGCGGCCATGCCAATGAATCCGGTCGATTTCGTTGTCATCGGCAGCGGAGTGGCCGGCCTCAGTCTATCGCTCAAGCTTGCGGAGCATGGCTCTGTCGCCATCGTAACCAAACGTCGGGCCACCGATTCAAATACTGCGTGGGCTCAGGGTGGAGTCGCGTGCGTGAGCAGCGGGGAAGATTCGTTCGATTTGCATATTTCGGACACCTTGATTGCAGGTGCCGGACTTTGCGATCCGGAAGCCGTGCGAACGATCGTGACGGAGGGACCCGCTGCCGTCCGGGAATTAATGCGGATCGGCGTCCACTTCGACGAAAGAATTCTGGACGGAGGCCAACGGGAACTCGATTTAGGGAGAGAAGGCGGACACTCCAAAAGACGCGTCCTCCACTATCAGGATACGACAGGACGCGAAATTGAGCAGCGTTTGCTTGATGCGGTCTTCAAGGAAACCAACATCCGGATCCTCGATAATCACATGGGCGTTGACCTGATCACGACAGGCAAACTCGGTTACACAACTGAGGATCGTGTGATCGGTGTGTACGTTCTCCATGAAGCCACCGGGAATGTGGAAACGATACGGAGCGATCGAGTGATCCTTGCCACAGGCGGATGTGGGAAAGTTTACCTCTATACGACGAATCCCGACATTGCGACCGGTGACGGGGTTGCGATGGCTTGGCGCGCCGGAGCGGCGGTCGCTAACATGGAATTTATTCAGTTCCATCCAACCTGCCTTTTTCATCCGGAGAAAAAATCATTCCTGATCAGTGAGGCGGTGCGGGGAGAGGGCGGCAAACTTGTCGATGCTTCCGGACACGAATTCATGTCGAAGTACCATAAGCTCGGTGCATTGGCGCCCCGTGACATTGTCGCCCGCGCAATTGACGCGGAGATGAAGCGGACAGGCGCCAAATGCATGTACATCGATATCACGCACCAGCCCGCGGCATTCCTCAAAGAGCGCTTTCCAAACATTTATGAAACGTGTATGCGCATCGGAATCGACATGACCAGGCAGCCGATCCCGATCGTTCCAGCCGCTCATTACCAATGTGGTGGAGTCAAGACCGACCTGGAAGGCGCGACAACTCTGCGCGGCCTTTTTGCCGTAGGGGAGGTGGCGTGCACCGGTTTACACGGCGCAAATCGTTTGGCTAGCAATTCGCTGCTCGAAGCATTGGTCCTGGCCGGGCGGTGTGCCAAAGCGCTCTTGAAGCCCAAATATTCTAAATATCATCAGGCATTTGATCTCCCTGAATGGCGCGCAGGTCACGCCCAGGATGTCGATGAAGTCGTGGTCATTTATCACAATTGGGATGAGATCCGGCGGCTCATGTGGGATTACGTTGGAATCGTTCGCACGAAAAAGAGATTGCTGCGAGCCAGCACCCGGCTGCGTAACCTTCAACGCGAGATACAGGATTTTTATTGGGACTTTAGGGTTACGACCGAACTTCTTGAATTGCGCAGCCTGTGCACGGTCGCTAGCTTGATCGTCGACAGTGCGCTGGCTCGCAACGAAAGCCGCGGACTCCATTTCACCCTTGATTATCCCACCACCGACGATCCGCGTTTTCTCAAAGATACGATCCTGCGACGCTACTAAGATCGTCGTAAATATTTGCAAAAATCGACCTTTTAAGCCGGTTTTGTCTAAATATTGGGCCTTTTGCCATTAAAAATGCAAAAAGCGCTTGCGTTGCCAAGTGAATTGCCCGTAGAAAGGCAAATACTTAACCATGAGGCTGTCACTTGTTCTTGCGGTTTGTGTTGTTGCAGTAATCGGCGGAAAAGCTTCGGCGCAGTCTCAGTACGAGAGTAGTACCGATTTTGCTAAGTACGCCATGAAGCTGCGCGAAAACGCTCTTCTGAAAATCGAGCCCAAAGTAATCATGTCACCGACAAAGACCGTGTTCACCGGTGACGGTCCGCGTTACATGACCGGACCTTCTCTAATGGGAAGGGGAGCGGCGCTCAGTGGAGGACCCGGCCGGTATGCCTGGAAGCTTGGGATCATTACAACAATCTTTTGGATAGGCGAACGCCCAAGCGGCAACAACCCGGTCCCTAACGATCGCAGTTCCTGGGACAGAAACTGGTACTATAGCTATGGAGGCTATGATAGCCCTGAGCCCTCCGCCCGAAGAAATTTTATTCCCGTCAACTTCGTCCCGCGCCAGAACCCGTTTTACGTCGCTCTGCCTTACAACGATGTCGAAGGGGGTCGCACCAAAGGGGAAGCCAGCCAGGTGATTCCTTGGTTTAAGCAGGCCTTCGTCCGTGAGGGCCAAACCGTTCTCAAAGGTAGATGGCTCGCTATCCGTCACGGCAACAGAGTCTGTTATGCCCAGTGGGAAGATTGCGGCCCTTTCCGGACCGATCACTGGCAATATGTGTTCGGCAACGAACGCCCCAGACCGAATTTGAATCAGGGCGCCGGCTTGGATGTGTCGCCCGCCGTCCGCGATTACCTCGGCCTTGGGAACAAAGATGCGTGTGATTGGAGATTCACCGAATTCCGCGAGGTGCCTCCCGGTCCTTGGGCAATGTACGGCGACAACAACACCTTTGTCCTTTTGCGCCGGCAAAGTAACGACCGGTTTGCCCGCCGGGTCGTTTATAAGACCGAATCGAACGACTAACCTCAGATTTGATTGTTAATCCCGGCGCCCGCTCGTGCCGGGTCAAACGTTTTCAGCCCTGGCCGCGTCAAGGTTCACAAGCTAGTGGCGCTTCTAAGATAAGCGGGATTTGGAACGTTTTTTCTGCCCCTTCAGCCGAAGGGGCTTGGATGATTTACTCTACGCCGTTGCGTCGCCGCGGTGGATGGTTTTACTGCATGACCTCGAGCTATCGCTCGACGCTCCGAAGAGCAATCTAGCATAGGCTTCCAGCCTGTATCATTCACACCATCAAGCGATGCTCTGAAGAGTGGCCCACGCGTGCTCATGCCCCTACAATGGAATCATAGCATGAATCAAAGAAACCCTGGACAGTTGTATGTCCGAACGGTCCGTCTATCGGCTGAGTGTTGGTGCGCCTGCAATGTCTTCCAGCGCATCGCTTTGAGCGATAATATCCGGTCGGCACCGCGCGATCCATCACCGCTTCCTTACCGGTAAATCTCGCCGCCGGTTTTCACAAATTCATCAGCCTTTTCCCGCATTCCGACCTCAATCGATTCCGATCCGTCAAATCCGTGTTCCTCGGCATATTTCCGCACATCTTCAGTGATCTTCATCGAGCAAAAATGCGGTCCGCACATCGAACAGAAGTGCGCAGTTTTGGCGCCCTCTTGCGGCAATGTTTCGTCGTGAAATGAACGAGCTCTTTCCGGATCGAGGCTCAGATTAAATTGATCCTCCCACCGAAATTCGAAACGAGCTTTGCTCAGAGCGTCGTCGCGGATTTGCGCTCCCGGATGTCCTTTGGCGAGGTCGGCGGCATGCGCAGCAATCTTGTAGGCGATCACTCCCTCTTTCACGTCTTCCCGGTTCGGCAAGCCAAGATGCTCTTTGGGCGTCACGTAACAGAGCATCGCCGTGCCGTACCATCCAATCATCGCAGCACCGATCGCGCTCGTCAGATGATCGTATCCGGGAGCGATATCGGTCGTTAACGGTCCGAGCGTGTAGAATGGGGCCTCGTGGCACCACGTGAGCTGTTTCTCCATATTTTCCTGAATCATGTGCATCGGGACGTGACCCGGCCCTTCATTCATCACCTGAACACCCAGATCCCAGGCCCGCTTCGTCAAGTCGCCTTGCGCCTTTAATTCGGCGAACTGCGCCTCATCGTTCGCGTCCGCAATCGATCCCGGCCGTAGCCCGTCGCCGATGGAAAAGCTGACGTCGTAAGCCGCCATGATCTCGCAAATCTCGTCCCAGTGCGTGTACAGGAAATTTTCCTGATGATGCGCAAGGCACCATTTCGCCAGGATTGATCCGCCTCTCGACACGATCCCGGTTTTCCTTTTCGCCGTCAGCGGGATAAACCGCAATAGCACGCCCGCGTGAACCGTGAAATAGTCGACACCTTGTTCTGCCTGTTCGATTAACGTATCCCGATAAATATTCCAGGTCAGTTCTTCCGCGCGTCCTCCAACTTTCTCGAGCGCTTGGTAGATCGGCACCGTTCCAATCGGTACAGGGCTGTTGCGAATGATCCATTCTCGCGTCGCGTGGATATTCTTTCCGGTCGACAAATCCATCACCGTGTCCGCTCCCCACTTGGTGGCCCAGCGCATTTTTTCTACTTCTTCCTCAATGCTTGATGCCACCGCTGAATTCCCGATATTGGCGTTAATCTTTACGAGGAAATTGCGGCCAATGATCATCGGCTCCAGTTCCGGATGATTTACATTCGCCGGAATGATCGCCCGGCCTCGCGCAACTTCCTCCCGAACAAATTCCGGCGTGATGTACTCCGGAATTCCGGGGGGACGATGTCCGTTCCCGCCCGCCGCATCTCGCCGCTCCTCGTTGCCCAGGTTTTCGCGGATCGCGATATATTCCATTTCCTGCGTGACGATGCCTTGCCGCGCATACCAGAGTTGACTGACCGGGTGTCCTCCGGAGGCACGGAGGGTGGCGCGCCTCAGACCGGGAAAAACTTCCAGTTGTCCGCGGCGCCCGTTACGCATGGCGCTCTCGACATGGACTTCGCTTAGGTACCCGTCGTCGACCGGAAGCGTCCGGCGCCCCTCATACTCCTCCACATCCGCCCGACCCAGAATCCAAGTCCGCCGTAAAGGTGGCAATCCATCGCCCACCTCCCCGTGATAGGCGGAGTCGCCCCACGGTCCGCTCGTGTCGTAAACGGCCACGGTTGAATTTTCTTCGGTCCTGCCGTCCGGCAAGCGGGTGGGCGATTGCGAAATCTCCCGCAAACTTACTCGCAAATCGGGGTGGATCTTGCCCGGAACGTAAATCCGACGGCTGCTAGGGTAAAATGAATCAATTGTGGTCATGGCAATCACTCTGCAGGACCACTCTGGAGGTTGCTCCCTTCGACGGTATTAGCCGTTTCAGGTTCAAAGGGTCCTCCGAAATATACGGAGTTCTCAGCCAGAGGCTCCCCTGCGTCCCACTATTAAACTACGAACTCCGCCCAACGTCAACGGCCAGCACCCATGCAGAGCGATCCGCCGTCCCGTCCATGCGCACCTGGGCGTCATGCCCAATTCCTCCTCGTCGTCCCTGACCCGCTCGACTTCCAGCAGGCGCCGGTTGATCTGGGGGCCAGGGTTTCGAGGTAGGGCATATTCAGGCAACGAATTTTCCGGTGATCCGCCCCAGGAGCGCAGGCGAGGCAATTGATTGTCCACGGTGTTGGTTGGCAGAGGAACCCGACCAATCCGGGGCCGTGTTGGAGCTGCGGCACGTAACCGTTTAGGTAGAGTCAATCGATCGAATCCAGTTCCAGAGTGATATGGCCCTCAAGCAGGTCGCGCACCTTCGGAAGAGTGCTCATGAGCCGGAGTATAGACCACTGGTCAGTTTGCGGTCGACCAACACTCCAACCCCAACACTCCAACCCCAACACCCCAGTACTCCAATACCCTTGGTCGGTTTGATGTCGAAGACTTCGCTATGCAAATATAACCGTCCCGGTCTACTCAGACCATCAAGAGCCAAAACGCGCCCGCCAAGCTCTGCCGCCACCGCCCGCTGAACGCGAACGGCGAACGGCGAACGGTGAACGCTTTCCATTTGACAACCAGTATTTAATATAACATCTATTAACACTGTTATGCAAACCGATTCTACCGCACGTTTTTTGAGCGCCTTGCTCGATCTCATCGATGATTTTGTTTCGGAATTCAGAACCAGATTGATCGCTACCCAGCTTATCCGGAACGGAGGCTATTTT